>SL_3KL_010_SEDDRAFT_10006774_pt1 | contig 10207 bp, 5 predicted proteins | sample SodLakKL_010_SED_2_FD_10381 | JGI IMG/M metagenome (IMG submission 10381)
AAGGGCCAGAACCTCCCGAACTACTCCCTCAACAACGCCGACAACCTGATCCCGCGCGAGGCGCTCTTCCCGGGCGGCGCGATCCTGCTTGACGGCGAGTACCACCGCCCAGAGAACGTCGAGGGCAGTTGGTCGCAGCTCTCCAACGTCGAGTACGAGGGTCGCTTCCGCTACACCGTGCCCGGCTTCGAGGTGGAGCGGCGGGTGGTGATCTCGAACGTCGAGCAGACCCTGCGCACGCACGTGACGCTGACGCCGCTGGCCGAGGCCGAGGGCGCCACGGACACCGATGCCGAGGTTGGAGACAACGACGACGCCGAGGAGGCCGCGCTCGCTGCCGCTGACGAGCCGCGCGCGAGCGTGGTGCAGTTCGCCTTCCCCGGCATCGCGCGACAGGACAACCCCACCATCAAGATCGGTCAGGCCCAGACCTACACCGTCAACCCGGTGACCGCGCCGGTCGACGACCCGNNCTACGTGTCGCTGCAGTCCGCGGCCAACAACACCGGCAACGCCATCGTCATGACCCAGGGCGTGGGCACCGACCCGCTGCAGGGCATCTCGCTGGGCGCCGGCCGCGCGGCCATGCAGCGCCCGCTGGACGGCGGCGAGACCACGTTGGCGGTGAACGCGTACCTCGGCAAGAACGAGCTGGTGCGCTTCTACCAGGCCTCGTACTACGAGCTGCCCGGGCTCTTCAGCCCCAACATCCTGGGTCGCCTGTCGCTCTGGATCCTGATCGCGCTCGAGACCATCCACGAGTTCGTGCCCTCCTGGGGCCTCTCGATCATCGTGCTGACCCTCATCTTCCGCGCGCTCGTGTGGCCGCTCATCACGACGCAGACGAGGTCGATGTTCGGGATGCAGAAGCTGCAGCCGGAGATGCAGAAGCTGCAGAAGAAGTACAAGGACGACCGCGAGAAGCTCAGCCAGGAGATGATGAAGCTCTACAAGGAGGCGGGCGTCAACCCCGCCGGCGGTTGCCTGCCGATCCTGTTGCAGATGCCGCTGTTCATCATCCTGTGGCGCGTGTTCGTGAACTTCGAGTTCAACGAGGGCTTCCTGTGGATCCCCGACCTGGGCCTGGCCGACCCCTTCTACATCCTGCCGGCGCTGTACGTGGCGGTGATGTTGGGGCAATCGTGGTACTCGTCGCGCAACAACCCGAGCATGCTGCGCCAGTCGATGATCATCAACCTGGTCTTCGTCTTCATCATCGTCAACTTCCCGTCGGGCGTGCTGGTGTACTTCGTGGTAAGCATGGGGGTGCAGGTCTTCCAGTACTGGTTGCTGAGCCGGGGCCAACCGCCACCGCCGGCGCCCGTGCCGGCGAAGGCCAAGGGATGAGGGCCGATCGATGGTGAGGAGCTGCCGTGGCTGAACGCGATCTGGATCGCTACCTCGAGGGTCTGGGCATCGACGTCGACGACGACGGTCGCGCCGAAGAGCCGCTGCTGCGTGACGTCGAGGACGACGTACCGGAGCCGGAGCCCGAGTACATCGACATGGAGACCGCCATCAGCACCTACGGCATCGGTGGCGTGATCCCCGACGATCTCGACGCGCGCGAGCGCACCGAGACGTTCCTGGTGCACCTGCTGCTCGACCTCGACGCCGCCTACTCGGTCGACGTGGTCGACCACGACGAGGAGATCCTGGCCGAGATCAGCGGCGGCGACGCCGGCCGCTTGATCGGCAAGGGCGGACGTACCCTCGCCGCGCTCGAGTTCCTGTCCAACGCCGTGGTCAACAAGGGCGACGCCGACCCGGTGCGGGTGGTGATCGACGTGGGCGGCTACAAGCGTCGGCGCGACGAGCGTCTGCGCCAGGTCGCCCAGCGCGCCGCCAGCCGCGTGCGCAAGAGCGGGCACGAGGTCGAGCTCGAGCCGATGAGCGGCGCCGAACGCCGGATCGTGCACATGGCGCTGGCCGACGAGGTCGACGTCTTCACCGAATCGACCGGCGAGGGCCGCGGCCGCCGGGTGGTCGTCAAGCCGGCCGACTGACGGCCGTGCGCCGCGCGCGCCCGCCGGCGACGCCGGCGACGCCGGCGACGCCGGCGACGCCGAAGCCGCCCCCGCGGACACCACCGGCCGCACGCGCGCTCCCGCCCGCGCAGCTGGGCGCGGCGCATCAGCACGCGACGGCCCTGCTGCGTGACGCCGGGGTGGCGACGCCGGACGCTGACGCGTCCTGGTTGCTCGAGGACGTCACCGGCCTCAGCCCCGCGCGCCAGCGTCTGGTGCTGCACACGCCCCTGGACCTCGCCGCCCGGCGTCGGCTGGCGCGTCGCCTGGCGCGTCGCGCCGCGCGCGAACCGCTGCAGCTGATCCTGGGCGAGACCGACTTCCGCGGCCTGCGCCTGCGCCTACGGCACGGCGTGCTGGTGCCGCGCCCCGAGACCGAGATGCTGGTCGAGCTGGCCCTGGCCGACCTCCCGCCGGACCTGGACGCGACCGTGCTGGACGTCGGGTGCGGCAGCGGCGCGGTGGCCTTGGCGCTGGCCGCCGAGCGGCCGTGCGCGCGGGTGCTGGCGAGCGACACCGACCCCCGCGCGCTGGCCCTGACGCGCCGCAACGCGCGTGCGCTGGGCTTGCCCGTGCGCGCCGTGCGCGCCGACCTGCTCGACCACCCGCGCCTGCGGGCCGCGGCACGCACGGCGCGGCTGCTGCTCGCCAACCTGCCCTACCTGCCCGAGGCCGACCGCGCCGCGCTGCCTCCTGAACTCGCCTGGGAACTGCCCGAGGCGCTGCTGGCAGGTCCCGACGGGCTGCGCCTGGCGCGGCGCTTGCGGGCTCAGGCCTGGCGCGCCCTGCGACCGGGCGCGGTGGCGTGGTGGGAGCTCGACCCGCGCAACGCCGGCGCCTTCGCGCGCGAGGCGCGCATGCTCGGCTGGCGGGGCGTGCGCCTGGCGCCCGACCTGGTGGGCCGGCGACGCTTCGTGCGACTGCTGCGCTGAGGTGGCGATGACGCCGGACGCGCGATCGTCCCGACTCGCCGCCCTACCCCGCGCGCGCCTCGCGGCGCCGCTGCGGCAGGAACCCCGAGAGCAGCAGCAGGCCCGCGCCGATGACGATCGAGGCGTCGGCCACGTTGAACACGGCGAAGTCGAACCAGCCCACCTGGAAGTCGATGAAGTCGATCACGTAGCCGAGCCGGAGCCGGTCGATCATGTTCCCGAAGGCGCCGGCCAGGATCAGCACGCAGGCTGCTCGGACGAGCCGGTCGAGCAGCGCGCCGCGCATCACGAGGAAGGCGATCAGGCCCACGCTGACGACCAGGTTGAGCAGGCCCAGTAGGACGGTGGCGTCGATCAGCACCGGCCCCACCACCCACTGCAGGTCGCGCAGCAACCCGAAGGCGGCGCCGGTGTTGCGGGTGTGGGTGATGTGGAAGCCCAAGCCCAAGGTGTACTCGCGCACGCCCAAGGGCACGTTCGCCGCCACCCACAGCTTGCTGAGTTGATCGATCACGACCAAGGCGGCAGCGATCGCGAGCGGTCGGGAGCGTCGGCGCATCGCCGGGGAGTGTACCGCGGGGCAGCCGTCCCCGGGCACCGCGGTACACTGGAGCGCAAAGCGTGCATCCCGTTGGTGGCGACCGCGCCGCAGGCCAGGTCGCACCTCGGTCATGCCCCGAAAGGTGGGAGACCCCCATGCCGGCGACGATCGCTCAGGTCAACACCCGCATCGGCCGCGAAGGCGGCGAGGCCGCCGAACGCCTCGCCGCCTTCGCCGGCCGGCTCTTCGCCAAGGCCGACGAGGCCTTCCTGGAGCAGTTCGACGTCGATGCGCTCTTCGCCATCGCCAAGGGCGGCCTGGCTTTCCTCGACGAACTCGGCGACGCGCCCTATCAGGTCGAGGTGCGCAACCCCAGCTACCGCATCGACGGCTGGGAGGCGCCCTTCACGCTGCTGCGCCTGGCGCTGCGCGACCGACCCTTCATCGTCGACTCGGTGCGCCACGAGCTGCGGCGGCAGGGGTTCGAGCTCGCACACCTGCTCCACCCGATCTACGTGGTGCGGCGCGGCGACGATGGCCGCATCGAGGCTATCGCCGAGCGCGGGGCGCCGGTGGGCGAGGGTGCCGAGCGGCTCGCCTTCGAGGTCTTCCTGATCCAGCGCGAGGACGACCCGGCGCGCCTGCAGCGCCTGGAGCGCGCCATCGAGCGCGTCCTCGAGGACGTCATCGCGGCCACCGACGACTTCCACGCCATGCGTGAGCAAGCCGAGAGCGTGCGCGAGTACCTCAAGGAGCTGCGCGCGCGCGGCGCCGAGGGGCCGTACCGGGATCGGGCCGACGAGCTCGAGGAGTACGCCGCCTTCATGGACTGGCTGCTCGACGAGCACTTCGTGTTCCTCGGCTACCGCGAGTACCGGGTCTTCGAGGACCAGGGTCGGAAGATGCTCCAGCTCACGCCCGACTCGGGGCTCGGCATCCTGCGGCGGATCGACGACAGCGGCTACCGCGAGCCGGTGGCCGTGGACGACATCCCGGTGGGCTTGCGCCAGCGTGTGCTGGGTGAGCGCGTGGTGGTCGTCACCAAGACCAACAGCGAGAGCACCGTGCACAAGGCCGCGCGCATGGATTACGTCGGCATCAAGCAGCTCGACGACGACTGGCAGGTGCTGGGCGAGCGGCGCTTCCTGGGCTTGCTCGCCAGCCGGGCCTACATGACGCCGGCCGATCAGATCCCCATCCTGCGGCGCACGCTGCGGCAGGTGCTCGAGCTCGACGGCGCGCCGCCCGGATCGCACGACTACAAGGCGATCGTCGCGACCTTCAACAGCCTGCCGCGCACCGATCTGTTCGGCGCCGATCCGGCCTCGCTGCTGCGCGAGATCCGCACGGTCCACAGCATGCAGCAGGAGCGCGGGGTGAAGCTCACGCTGCGGCCCGATCCGTTCGAGCGCGGCCTGGCGGTGATGGTCGTCCTGCCGCGTGACCGCTTCGACGCCAACGTGCGGCGCCGCGTGCAGGAGCACCTGAGCCGGGTGCTGCAGGCCCAGCGCGTCGACTACCGGCTGGCGATGGGCGAGGACGAGGCGCAGGTCCGCATGCACTTCTTCCTCACCACCGACGTCGCGGCCCGCGACGTCGACGTCAAGGCTCTCGAACGCGAGGTGGGCGAGCTGGCGCGCGCCTGGGAGGACCACGTGCGCGAGCGCCTGCGGCGGGTCCACGGCCCGCGTGACGGGCGGCGCCTGGCCGAGCGCTACGTGCGTGCCTTCGACGAGAGCTATAGGGCCGACACCAGCCCGGGGCGCGCGCTGCGCGACATCGAGCAGTTCGAGGCGCTCGGCGAGGGACCGGTGCGGGTCGACCTGGTGAGCCCGGCGGGCGAACGCCGCGGCCACGACGCCAGCCTGCTGCGGGTGTACCGGACCGACCCGCGCCTGGCCCTCTCGGACGTGCTGCCCACGCTCGAGAACCTGGGTTTCAAGGTGCTCGAGCAGGCCACCTACGCGCTCAGCGTGGCGGGCGAGGAGCGTTCGCTGGTGGTCTTCCGGGTCCAGGACCAGGCCGGCCAACCGATCGAGGTGCGCGCCCACGGCGAGCGCCTCATTGACGCCGCCACGGCGCTGCTGTGCGGTGAGGGCGAGGACGACCGCCTCAACCGGTTGGTGCTGTACGGCGAGCTGAGCCTGCGGCAGGTGGCGCTCTTGCGCACGCTGCAGGCGTACTACGGCCAGCTCGTGGCAGTCGTCAGCCGCCGTTTCATCAACGAGACGCTGCTGCGGCACCCGGGCATCGCCCGCTTGCTCGTCGAGGTGTTCGAGTGCAAGTTCGACCCGGACCTGCCGCTCTCGGAGGAGGCGCGCGCCGAGGGGCTCGGCAAGGCCCGCGAGACCTTCTTCGACGCCCTCGCGGAGGTGCACTCGCTGCCCGAGGACCAGACGCTGCGTGGCCTGCTCGACCTGATCGACGCCAGCGTCCGCACCAACTACTTCGTGAACCGCCCCACCATCGCGCTCAAGATCGATTCGCACGCCGTGGCGCTCATGCCCGACCCGAGGCCCCGCTTCGAGATCGGCGTGGCCGGCCCCGGCGTGGAGGGCACCCACCTGCGCGGCGGGCTGGTGGCGCGCGGCGGCCTGCGCTGGTCGGATCGCCCCGACGACTTCCGCACCGAGGTGCTGGGCCTCATGAAGACCCAGATGACCAAGAACGCGGTGATCGTGCCGGTCGGCTCCAAGGGCGGCTTCGTGGTCAAGCGCCAGCCCAGCGACCGCGAGGCGCTGCGCGCGCACGTGCGCGACCAGTACAGCGAGTTCATCCGCTGCCTGCTCGACGTCACCGACAACGTCCACGGCGAGGAGATCAAGCACCCCGAGCGGGTGCGCTGCTACGACGGCCCCGACCCCTACCTGGTGGTGGCGGCCGACAAGGGCACCGCCACCTTCTCCGACCTCGCCAACGGCATCGCCGCCGAGTACGGCTTCTGGCTGGGCGACGCCTTCGCCTCGGGCGGCTCGCAGGGCTACGACCACAAGGCCGAAGGCATCACCGCCCGCGGCGCCTGGGTGGTGACCGAACGCCACTTCCGCGAGCTGGGGCGCGACCCGCAGCACGAGCCGTTCACGGTCATCGGGATCGGCGACATGTCGGGCGACGTCTTCGGCAACGGCCTGCTGCAGAGCCCGCACGCCAAGCTCATCGCGGCCTTCAACCACCTGCACGTGTTCGTCGACCCCGACCCCGACCCCGCCGCGGCATTCGCCGAGCGCACGCGTCTGTTCGAGCTGCCGCGCTCGTCCTGGATGGACTACGACAAGGGTCTCATCAGCGCCGGTGGCGGCGTCTTCGAACGGGCTGCCAAGCGCGTGCGCATCACCCCCGAGATGCGCACGGTGCTCGGCATCGAGGCCGAGACGCTCTCGGGCCAGGAGCTAGTGCGGGCGGTGCTGCGCGCCGAAGCCGACCTGCTCTGGAACGGCGGCATCGGCACCTACGTCAAGGCCAGCAGCGAGCGCCACGCCGAGGTGGGCGACACCACCAACGACGCGGTGCGCATCGACGCCACCGACCTGCGCGTGAAGATCGTGGGTGAGGGCGGCAACCTCGGCTTCACCCAGCTGGCCCGCATCGAGTTCGCGCGCGCCGGCGGGCGCATCAACACCGACGCCATCGACAACGCCGGCGGCGTGGCGATGTCCGATCGCGAGGTCAACATCAAGATGCTGCTGCAGCCGCTGGTCCGGACCGGCGAGATCTCCGAGGTGCAACGCAACCGGCTGCTCAAGACGATGACCGACGACGTGAGCCGCCTGGTGCTGCACGACATCTCGCGCCAGGCGCTGGCGCTGTCGCTGGCCGAGCGCCGCAGCCGCCGCGAGCACGGCATCTTCGACTCGCTCATCCAGTACCTGACCTCGCGCGGCCTCGACGCCACCGTCGAGGCGCTACCCAACCGGCGCGCGCTGGCCGAGCGCGCCAAGGCCGGCGAGGGCCTCAGCCGACCCGAGCTCGCGATCGTCCTCGCCTACGTGAAGATGGGCATCGCCCGGCGCGTGCTCGAGACCGAGCTGCCCAGCGAGCCGGCCCTGCGCCACTACCTGGTGGGCTACTTCCCGAGCGTGCTGGCCGAGCGCTTCCCCGAGGCGCTGCGGCGGCACCCGCTGCATCGTGAGATCAGCGCCACCCAGATGACCAACCTGGCGGTCGACCTGCTCGGCATGACCTTCGTGCACCGCATGATCCGCGACACCGGCGCCTCGCCGGTGGAGATCATCCGCTCCGGCCTCATCGCCTTCGAGGTCATCGACGCCGAGGCGCTGCTCGAGCGCCTGGACGCGCTGCCCGTGAGCGTCCCCGCGGACACCGTCCACCGTGCGCTGGAGGCGCAGGTGGAGGCTGTCAGCGGGTTGGTCCGTTGGATGCTGCTCAACGACCTCTCCGACGCCGACGTCGGCGCCTTCGTCGACGCCTACCGCGGGCCGCTGGCGGCAATCCGGCGCGACCTGACCGAGCTGCTGCCGGCCCCCGAGCGCCGCCGCTTCCAGCGGCAGGCCAAGAGCTTCCAGTCGGGCGGCTTCGTGGCCGAGCTGGCGCACGAGGTGGCGACCTTCGAGTACGTCCCCTCGAGCTTGGGCGTGATCGAGGTGTCGCGCCGCACCGGCGCGCCGCTCGAGCAGGTGGCCAGGCACTACTTCGCGGTCGGTGAGCGCCTGGGGTTGGGGTGGCTACGCGACCAGCTGGCCGCGCTGCCACCGGCCGGGCGCTGGCCCACCATCGCGGTGGGCGGCCTGGTCATGGACCTGCGCGAGGCGCAGCAGGCGATCACCGAGCGCTTCTTGCGGGCTCGCGAGAGCGAGCCGAAGCTGAAACTGGAGCCCTTCCTGGAGCGCTCGCCCAACGTGTTGCGGCGCTACGACGAGGCCTACGCCGAGCTGCGCGAGTCGGGTGAGGTCGACCTGGCCTCGGGCTCGGTGCTGGCGCGACTGCTGGAGCAGGTGCGGGCGGGGTAGGGCTGGAGGAGCGGGCGCAGGGCGCGTGCGTTCACGGGCGCGCGTCGTTCGATGGGCGCGCTACGCCGCGGCCTCCGCGAAGAACCGCCGCAGGACGGCGTTCAGCACCCGGGTGCCGGCGCGCGTCGCCAGCAGGCGGTCGCCGTCGAGCCGGAGCAGCGCGTGCTGCCGCGCGAGCGCCAGCGCCCGCGGGTAGCGCGTTGCCACGTCGACGCCGGTGCGCGCCCGCACGCGCGCCAGGTCGACGCCCTCGCGGGTGCGAAGCCCCGTCATCAGCAGCTCCAGCGTCAGCTCGGGCCCGTTGACGGGCGTGCGCTCGGGCGGCTCCGCGCGCAGCCAGGTCTTGATGGGTGGGTTGCGCGTGCGCACCCCGAGCGCGCCGGGGGGATCGCCGGACGCGGGCGGCTCGAAGCCGGCGGCGCTCGGCCCCAACGCCAGCCAGCCGTCGCCACGCCAGTAGACCCGGTTGTGGTGGCTCTCGAAGCCCGGTCGGGCGTGGTTGGAGACCTCGTAACGCTCCAGACCGTGCTGGCGCAGGACCGCTTCGGCCAGGTCGAAGTCGTCGGCTGCCCGCTCGTCGTCGACCCGCACACCGCGCTGCGCGAAGGGCGTGAACGGCTCCACCGTGAGGGTGTAGACGCTCACGTGCTGGGCGCCGCTCGTGGCGGCGGCCTCGAGGTCGGCGCGGGCGTCCTGTCCAGGCACGGCGGTGATCACGTCGAGCGAGACGTGCAGGCCGGCGCCGAGCGCGTCGCGCACCGCCTGCAGCGCCTGCGCGCCGGTGTGGCCGCGGCCCAGGAACCGCAGTACCGGGTCCTGCGTCGACTGCATGCCGATCGAGAGGCGGGTGACGCCGGCCTCGCGCCAGCGCCGGGCGCGCTCGGCGTCGAAGGTGCCGGGATCGGCTTCGAGCGTGGTCTCGAGTGCGCCCAAGCCGCCCCAGCAGCGGCGCAGCGCGGCGAAGACGCGCGCCAGCTCGTGGTCGCGCAGGTGCGAGGGGGTGCCGCCGCCCAGGTAGGCGGTCCGCAGCGGGTTCGGAAAGCGAGCCGCCAGCGCCGCCGCCTCGTCCTCCAGGCGCTCCACGTACGCCGCCACCAGGCCCTCGTGGCGGCGCATCTTGTGGAAGTCGCAGTACGGGCACACCTGTGGGCAGAAGGGGACGTGCAGGTAGAGCGAGCGGGGCGCCTCCACGGGGCCAGTGTAGGCGGCGTGGAGGCGCGCCGCGAACGGCCCCGCGCGGCGCCGGCGCACACGGGCCGAGGGGCGGTAGGCTCGCAGTATGCCCCGTCGCCGCAGCCCACCCCGCCACGGCCGCCGTTCCGACACCCGGCCCGCCGCCGCCCGGCCCGCCGCCCGGCCCGCTGCCGACCGGCGCGCTGCCGACCGGCGCGCTGCCGAGACGGTACCGGTAGAGCTGGCCGTGGCGCCCGGCCTGGTCGACCTGGCGCTGCACGAACTGCGCGAACTGGCGCGGCGGTCGAGACGGCCCATCCCGACCACTCGCGTCGGCGACGACGCGATCTCGCTGGCGTGGCCTGGAGCGCATGCGGAGCTGCACGACCTGCGTACGGTGCAGTTCGTGTCGCGCGTGTGGGCCTTCACCGTGCCGCGCCCTAAGGCGCTGCTGGGTGACGAAGCGCTCCGGACGCTGCAGGGCGGACTGCGGCAGCTCGCCGCGGCCGCGCCCTTCACAGGGCTGCGGCTCTCGGCCGCCGGTCGCGATAGCACCGTCATGCGGCG
>SL_3KL_010_SEDDRAFT_10006775_pt1 | contig 10206 bp, 15 predicted proteins | sample SodLakKL_010_SED_2_FD_10381 | JGI IMG/M metagenome (IMG submission 10381)
TCCATTTCTAAGGATGATTCGGTTATTATGTATGGGGATGATGTGGTAACCATTGAAGCCATTGCAAAACAACTTGACACGATTACCTATGAAGCGTTTTGTCTTATTTCTAAGCGCGTACCCCGTGTGTATCCACCGAAGGAGGAATCATGATGAAATTAAACGTTTACTCTGAAATTGCACCGCTTAAAGATGTGCTTTTACATCGCCCTGGGAAAGAACTTGATAATTTAACCCCCGCGTTGCTTGAAAAATTATTGTTTGATGATATTCCTTTTTTGGATGTCGCACGAGAAGAACATGACGCGTTTGCGAATGTATTAAGGTCGCACGGTGTTACTGTACACTATTTAACCGATTTGGTTGCAGAAGCGATTGAGGCGGCCCCGCACGCGGCATCTAATTTTATAGATCAGTTTATAGAGGATGCCCAGGTTAAATCCGAAGCGGTTAAAAAGGCCGTAAAAACGTATTTAGAATCCATGCAACCTTTAGCCATGGTAGAAACGATGATTGCAGGGATTAGAACAACCGAAATCGATGTGCCAAGACAAGACGCTATTATGGATTTATTGACGAGTGAGTATCCATTTCATACGGATCCGATGCCTAATATTTTGTTTCAACGTGATCCGTTCGCAACCATCGGATGCGGCATCGCATTAAACAAAATGTCTACCCGCACAAGGCATAGAGAAACGTTGTTTAGTGATTTTATTTTTACGCATCACCCACAGTTTGCGAATCAGATTAACCGTTATTATTCACGTAAAGATGCTTACAGCTTAGAAGGTGGCGACATTTTGGTTTTAAACGAAAAAACGCTCGCCATCGGCATCTCAAAGCGAAGTGACCCACGCGCCCTGCAACAATTAGCAGAAACGCTATTTGCGAGTGATGAACCGTTTGAGACCGTGCTCGCATTCAATATTCCAAAAACCCGTGCCTTCATGCATTTGGACACGGTATTTACCCAAATCGACGAGGGGATATTTACTGTCCATCCCGGGATTATGAAAAGCCTCACCGTATTTGAAATTACGAAAGCGCAAAAAGGCAGCGTCGTACAGAAAGTTGAAGCCCCGCTTGAAGTTATTCTTGAAAAGCACTTAGACCGTCCAATTGAATTGATTCCATGCGGTGGCGATGATGTTGTTCATAGCGAACGCGAACAGTGGAATGATGGTGCGAATACCCTCGCCATTGCGCCTGGTAAAGTGGTTGTTTATTCACGCAATGTGGTGACCAATGCACTGTTGAAATCAAAAGGCATTACCGTACTAGAGATTCCTTCTAGCGAACTTTCAAGAGGTCGCGGAGGACCGCGTTGTATGAGTATGCCACTATATAGAAATGCCAATGACTAGGAGGAAACGATGAACTTAAAAGGAAGAAATTTTGTTACGTTACTTGATTTCACACCCACTGAAATCCATTATTTATTAACCCTTTCAGAGAAACTGAAACATGAAAAAGCATCTGGTAAACCGCATCGCCATTTGGAAGGAAAAAATGTCGTCTTACTATTTCAAAAGGATTCCACAAGAACGCGTTGTGCGTTTGAAGTGGGTGCTCTTGACCTTGGGATGGGGGTTACCTACCTTGGCCCAAGTGGTTCACAAATGGGCACAAAAGAGTCAATCAAAGATACCGCACGTGTCTTAGGACGCTTGTATGATGGCATTGAGTTCCGTGGGTATTTGCATACCGATGTTGAACAGTTAGCAGCGCATGCGGGGGTTCCTGTTTGGAACGGGTTAACAGACATGTATCATCCAACCCAAATTTTGGCAGACTTTTTAACCGTTAAAGAGCATTTTGGAAAACTTGAAGGCATTCGTTTTACTTATGTTGGGGATGCGCGCAATAACATGGGCAATAGCTTAATGATTGGGGCAGCCAAAATGGGACTGAATTTCACCGCAGTTGCACCAAAAGACTTATGGCCTGAAGCGGCTTTGGTAGAACATTGTAAAACCATTGCCAAAGATACTGGCGCAACGATTACCTTAACGGAAGATGTGAATAAGGGTACTGAAGGTGCGCAAGTCGTTTACACTGACGTTTGGGTATCCATGGGAGAACCAAAAGATGTTTGGCATTCTCGCATTAAACAACTTAGTGATTATCAAGTCGATGAAGCCATGATGCAACGTGCCGCCGATGACGCCATTTTTATGCATTGTTTACCAGCATTTCATGGTATTGACACCGAAATGGGTATGCAAATTGCCAATGAGTTTGGAGAAGAACATCCCCGCGTGAAAAACGGTGAAATGGAAGTAACCGATGCGGTGATTGAATCTACGCAAAGCGTCGTTTTTGAAGAAGCTGAAAACCGCATGCATACCATTAAAGCCGTCATGCTTGCGACATTAGGCGATGACTATGAGTAGATATGTTGTATCGCTTGGTGGGAACGCGCTTGGCAATGATGCTGCCTCACAAAAAGCACTCGTAAAACAAGTCGCAGAACCCATCGTTAAACTTATTGAAGATGGCCATGAAGTGGTCATTGTCCATGGCAATGGTCCGCAAGTAGGCATGATTAACCTCGCCTTTACAGAATCTTCATCAACCCCTGATATGCCGTTTCCTGAATGCGGGGCAATGAGCCAAGGATACATTGGATTTCATATCCAAAACGCCATTCAAAACCGTCTTGCAAAAAAGCAAAACGGCAAGGCTGTAGCCGCACTTGTGACCCAAGTACTTGTGGATAAAGATGACCCTAATTTTGCAAATCCAAGCAAACCCGTTGGGGCCTTTTATACAAAAGAAGAAGCGGAAGCATTACAAAAAGATAAAGGCTATATCATGAAAGAAGATAGCGGTCGCGGTTATCGCCGTGTGGTTGCTTCACCACGCCCTATTGACATTATTGAAAAGCCGATGATTACATCGTTATTAAAAGACAATCATGTTGTTATTTGTTCAGGGGGTGGCGGGATTCCCGTCATTCGAAAAGACAACCAATTAGAAGGCATTGCCGCGGTTATTGATAAAGACTACGCCAGTGCGAAGGTTGCTGAATTAATCGATGCCGATGTGTTAGTTATTTTGACAGCGGTTGACCATGTCTTTGTTGATTTTGGTAAACCAACAGAGCGCGCGCTAAAAACTGTGGATGTTAAAAGCCTTGAACCGATGCTAGAAAGTGATGTTTTTGGTGCAGGCAGTATGCATCCTAAAGTCAAAGCGTGCACGGATTTTGTACGTAAGAGCGGCAATACAGCGGTTATTTCATCGCTTGAAAAAGCGGTGGATGCCTTTGACAAAAAAATTGGTACAATTATCACCCCTTAAATCAAAAAAACTTCGCAAATGCGAAGTTTTATTATGGGGTGGTTTTTAGCTTGCCAACAAGCACTTCAATGCCGAGTGCAAGCACAATGATGATGATGGTCCACGATAACATCTGTGCACTATTGATGTCGAGTGAGCTTTCATATAAAGCAATGCCTACACCGTTAGCGGGTTGCATGATGAATTCTGCCATGATGAGTACTTTAAAGCCCAACCCAAAACTTTGTAATGTGGCGGTTTTAATATAGGGCGCACTCAGTGGTAAATAGATATGAAAAAAATGCGCAATAGGATGAAAAGGTTCTAACGTTACCGCATCAATCAATGAAGGGTCAATGTGCCTAACGCCTTGCTTGCTCGCTTCATAAAAAATTGGAAAAAGCATTAAAAACGCAATGACATAAAGCGCTGTTGAGGTTGCAAAGATAATCCATAAAATTACGATGACACTCGCGATCGGCAGCGTACGCAAACTTGAGACAATTGGATGTAAAAAGTAATCAACTGACAAAAACTTTCCAGCCAGCAAGCCTGTGAACACACCTGTTAACCCAGAAAGCATGGTCGCACTCAAAAGTCTCGCTAAGGACACGCCGATTGTTTCATAAGTCGTGCCTTTAGCAAGCATCGTGAATAATTCGTTGAAGACAGCGAGTGGTCTTGCAAAGGCAAGCGGATTATCAATGCTTCTAGCATAAACTGCCCAGGCTAATACAACCATGAGAACACTAAACGCCCCTAGTGTGAAACGTTTCATGGTTTATAGTAAAAACTTTCTTCGGGGAGAGCCCCCCCTATGATTGAAGGATCTTTTTCCATTAACACGGAGAAAAACCCGTTAATGTTCAAGAGTGCATCTTGCGCAGTTTTATACCGCAAACCACTGTTAGGTACAGACGCTTCTACCACATTAGGCGCAAATGGGTAATTGAGGGAAGCGGTTAGCGTTGCAAGTTCATCAGGGGAATCATTCGCAAAAGCAATGGCTTCTTCGAGCATTGATGCATAGTGCTCAATCACATCTTGTGGGGTGTTATTGTGCACAAAAACGCCTGCTTGCGGAAACGGTGGCATATCCATCATATCAACCCAAATATCCGTTAAATCTATACTATGAATCTCGTGTTCAGAACGCAGTGATGCTGTGGATAAAAAGGGTTCTGAGATCAAGGCAATTGCGTCGGGGTCATGAATAATGGTATTCATGGTTTCTTGTGTATTTCCTGAATAGCGTTCAATGGTCGGCGGTGTTTCAAAAGGGTAAACCTCAATGAGCGTTTCAAGCACAACACCCGGTGGCGCCCCTTTGCCAAACGCGATGATTGATGCGCCTTCGAGATCATCAAAGCTAGTGATAGTTTGTCCACTTGCAAGATGTACATTGCCTTCGGTAATGGTGGCAAGTAACGCATAATTCGCGCCCGCCCCGATCATTTTAGCACCTAAGGTTAGTGGCGCGATAATAAAATCGTCACTTTCACTACCAAACGATGCGACTAAAGGTTGAGGACCAGCGACACGTGCAATTGAAAAATCAAATGTATCGGTTCCTGCAGGACCTAATTCAATCACGGCTTGCGCCATGGCTGTTGAACCATTAGGCACAATAACCCGGTACACAGTCTTCTCGGTTCGCTCACTGCAAGCAAACAGTAGTAAAACCATCATTATTAGTGGTATGACCATTATTTTTTTCATTGAAATAATCATCCTTTTTCTGTTAGTATCAATGTTATGATATACTAAACTTAACAAAAAATGTGTAACCTATGTTACGGAGGTCACAAATGATTTTATCTTTGATAAAACAAAAAGCAATTAAACAGTATTGTTCATTGCCGTGTTCTTATGTGGCTGGATCAGCCGTGTTTCATGAAAATGACGTATGTGATCGCGTCGGTATCATTGTAGAAGGAGAAATTCTCATGAATCATTACACAGCTTATGGCGATGAAATTCAACTTTCTATATTAAATAAGGGCGATGTATTTGGGGATTTTTTGATTTTCTCGTCCCATCCATACTACCCTGGAAACTTGATTGCAAAAAGTGATACAGTTATTATAACGATTCCAAAAGAAGCGCTCGAAACACTTCTCATTACAAGCCCATCCTTCAGACACTATTTTTTACAAAACTTAAGTGAAAAAGCACTCACATTTAACCGTGATAATAAGATGTTGTCACAACCCACCTTGCATGCAAAACTAACTTATTGGATTGAAAGTGAAATGGTGAGGCAAAAAACTACGCAGGTTTATTACCATAATAAAACTACACTAGCAAAACATTTAAGAGTACGTCGTCCATCGCTATCACGGGAAATGTCGCGCTTAAAAAAAACTGGTAAAATAGGCTGTGATCAACACCGTGTTTGGTTAAAAGAAATGGACAAATAAAAAAAGTGGGCAAAAATCCTTGCAATGCCCATTTTTATTTGATAAGATATCAAAGGCTCTCTATGAGCATGGCTGTGAAGTGGGAGGTTGTTGACACACCGAAAAGCGTTGTCTTGATAAACGGCGTTGTCAAGCTAATTTCCATGGAGCAAGTCTATAAAGAATTGTAGGCGAAAGGAGGACATTGCTTAATGGCAAGTCAAAAAATCAGAATTCGTCTGAAGTCATACGATCACAGATTGCTTGACCAATCGGCGAAAAAAATTGTCGACACCGCGAAGAAGACCGGTTCTAATATATCGGGTCCAATTCCGTTGCCGACTGAAAAAGAGGTGTTCACGGTTCTAAGAAGCGTCCACGTTAATAAGACGTCACGTGAACAGTTCGAGCGTCGTACGCATAAACGGTTGATTGATATCGTCAATCCAACCCCGCAAACGATCGACGCGCTGATGCACTTGGATTTACCGTCCGGTGTAGATATTATTTTAAAATAACAAAAAAATTATGGAGGTGTACTCATGGCCAAAGGTATCTTAGGAACCAAAGTGGGAATGACGCAAGTGTTCGATGAAGATGGACGGCTTGTCCCTGTCACCGTCGTCAGCTGTGAACCCAATGTTATCCTGCAAAAGAAAACCGTTGAAAATGACGGTTACGAAGCCGTGCAACTCGGCTACAAAGACAAGCGCCCTCGTTCGGTAAAAAAAGCCGAAGCCGGGCATGCTGCTAAGTCCGACTCAAAGCCTAAGCGCTACGTTAAAGAAATTGCCGGAAACACATTCAGCAATTTCGATGTCGGTCAAGAGATTGGTGTCAATATATTCGAAGCCGGTGAAGTCGTAGACGTTACAGGTACTTCGAAAGGGAAAGGATTCCAAGGTGTTGTTAAACGTCACGGACACTCTACGAGTGCGATGACACATGGTTCACGCTATCATCGCGGACCTGGAACACTTGGACCGATCGACCCCAACCATGTTTTGAAAGGGATGAAGCTTCCCGGACATATGGGTGCGGAAACCGTCACCATTCAAAACTTGAAAATCGTCAACGTTGATGAAGCAAGAAACTTGTTATTAATTTCTGGGAACGTCCCAGGACCAAAACGCGGATTGCTTGTTGTAAAACACGCGGTCAAATCCGATCCAGTAAAACCACTTGATCCTGCGCAATACGCACAATCACCAGAACAAACTGATTCGGAAGAATCCGCCGAATAATCCCTGAAAGGAGGATTTCACATGCCCACACTCACATTGATGAACCAAACTGGAGAAAAAAAGGGTAATGTTTCGCTCGCCGATGCGGTGTTCGGAATTGAACCCAATGAACACGTCTTATACAGTGTTGTCAAAGCGCAACGCGCCGCGATGCGTCAAGGCACACACAAAACAAAGAACCGCAGTGAAGTACGCGGTGGCGGTCGCAAACCGTGGCGTCAAAAAGGAACTGGGCGCGCACGTCAAGGCTCTATCCGTTCCCCACAATGGGTTGGCGGTGGTCGCGTTTTCGGACCATCTCCACGCGATTATGCATTAAAAGTTAACCGCAAAGTTCGTCGCTTAGCGTTAAAAAGCGCATTGTCCGTAAAAGTGTCTGAAGGAACGTTAATCGTACTAGACGCATTAACGCTTGACAAACCAAAGACAAAAGCGATGGCAGACATTCTAACAAACTTATCCCTTGAGGGCAAAGTGATGGTTGTCTTAGATAGCATCGACGATGTTGTTGCCCTTGCGGCACGAAACATCCCCAATGTTTCGGTAACGACCGTTGATCAAGCAAGTGTCTATGAAATCATGAACCACAGCACTGTCTTGACCACACAAGATGCGGTCAAAAAATACGAGGAGGTGCTGGGATAATGCTTGCATCTGAAATTGTTAAACGCCCCATCATCACTGAAAAAAGCATGCAACTTGTTGAAAACGAAAACAAATACACATTCGAAGTTGACAAGCGTGCAAACAAAATTGAAATCAAAAAAGCTGTCGAAGCACTATTCGACGTTACAGTGTTGAAAGTTAATATTATCAACACAACCCCAAAGAAAAAACGCGTCGGTCGTTATGAAGGCTACAAAAATGAGCTTTCAAAAGCCGTCGTTACGCTGAGCGAAGAAGACAAGATTGAAATCTTCTCTGCTTAATCAACCAGAAGGAGGTATCCGCAATGGCTTTGAAAAAGTATAAAGCGATCACAAACGGACAACGGCATATGACAAGCCTTGATTATTCTGGTTTAAGCAAAGTTGAACCAGAAAAATCACTACTTGTTATTATGAATAAAAAGTCTGGTCGTAATAACCAAGGCAAAATTACGGTCCGCCATCAAGGCGGAGGCGCTAAACGCAAATATCGCATCATTGACTTCAAACGCAATAAGGATGGTATTGACGGACGCGTTGCGACGATTGAATACGATCCAAACCGTACGGCGAACATTGCACTCATTCACTATGCCGATGGAGAAAAACGCTACATTTTAGCACCCGAAGGATTAAAAGTCGGGATGACCATTCAAAACGGTGAAAATGCAGACATTCGTGTAGGGAATGCATTACCACTTAAAAACATTCCTGTTGGTAGCACCATCCACAACATCGAAATGTCTCCAGGTAAAGGCGGACAAATTGCACGCGCTGCAGGAACATCCGCACAAATCCTTGCCCGTGAAGAAAAATATGTACTCGTCAAATTGTCTAGTGGTGAAGACCGCAAAATTCTCGGTACATGCCGCGCAACCCTTGGTGTTGTTGGCAACGAAGACCACGAACTTGTCAATATCGGTAAAGCCGGTAAAACACGTCATCGTGGCGTTAGACCGACCGTACGCGGTTCAGTTATGAACCCAACCGATCACCCACATGGTGGTGGAGAAGGTCGTCAACCGATTGGTCTTAAAAGCCCTGTATCACCTTGGGGGAAACCAACCCTTGGTAAAAAGACAAGAAAATCTAAAAAAGCTAGCGAACGTCTTATCGTTCGTCGCAAGAAGAAGTAGGAGAGGAGGAACTCACATATGTCACGTTCTATAAAAAAAGGCCCATTCGTCGACTCGCACCTTTACAAAAAAATCGAAGAAATGAATAAACCGAATGTTAAGAAAAGGGTTGTCCAAACATGGTCGAGACGTTCTACAGTCTTCCCAGCCTTTGTCGGTCATACCATCGCCGTATACAACGGTAGAGAACACGTCCCTGTATATGTTACTGAGGATATGGTTGGTCACAAACTGGGAGAGTTCGCTCCGACCCGCACTTACCGCGGACACGAAAAAGACAAGAAAGCCAAAAAGGCTTAGAGGAGGATAACGATGGAAGCAAGAGCACACGCGAAAATGATGCGCATTTCTTCTCGCAAGGTCAAACTCGTCATCGACCTCATCCGGGGTAAATCGACCGCAGAAGCTTTCGCAATTTTAGCACACACCCCGAAAGCCGCGTCACCCATGATTGAAAAATTGTTGCATTCGGCGGTTGCCAATGCAGAACACAATTATGACATGGATGTTGAAAACCTTTATGTGAAAGAAATCTATGTCGGTGAAGGTCCGACGTTGAAACGGATTAGACCACGCGCTAAAGGTAGTGCGTCGAGAATTATGAAAAGAACCAGCCACACGACCATCGTCGTGGCTGAGAAAGCGTAAAAGGAGGGAATCCAATGGGTCAAAAAGTAAGTCCTGTCGGACTGCGCGTCGGCATCATCAAAGATTGGGAAACACGCTGGTATGCAGACAAAAATGACGTTGCCGATTTATTGCAAGAAGACATAAAAATACGTGAACTGCTGGAAGAACTCTACACGAACTCTGCAGTTTCTAAAATTGAGATTGAACGACTAAAAAAACGCATTATCTTAACGGTTCATACCGCAAAACCTGGTATGGTCATTGGCCGTGAAGGTTCTGTCAAAAAACAAGTTGTCAATAAACTTAAACAATTGACCGACAAGGACATCGTCCTTAATGTCGTCGAAGTAAAAAAACCCGAACTCGACGCTCAGCTTGTCGCTGACTCGATTGCTGAACAGCTCGAAAATCGTGCTTCGTTCCGCCGTGTTCAAAAAATGGCCATTCAACGCGCAATGCGCGCTGGCGCTCAAGGGTGCAGAACCCTTGTCTCAGGTCGTCTTGGCGGCGCGGAAATGTCACGTAGCGAAGGCTACAGCGAAGGCAATGTACCTTTGCATACACTTCGTGCGGACATCGATTATGCGAAAAGTGAAGCAGCGACGACTTATGGTAAGCTCGGTGTCAAAGTTTGGATCTACAAAGGTGAAATCTTGCCTGCTAAGAAAAGGGGGGCGAACTAGATGCTTACACCTAAACGTACAAAATACAGACGCCCTCATCGCGTAAAATACGAGGGCAAAGCCAAACGCGGCACTGACGTTAACTTTGGTGAATACGGTTTACAATCTTTGCAGGGCGCATGGATTACAAACCGCCAAATCGAAGCAGCACGTATTGCAATCAACCGTAATATGAAACGTCA
>SL_3KL_010_SEDDRAFT_10006776_pt1 | contig 10206 bp, 21 predicted proteins | sample SodLakKL_010_SED_2_FD_10381 | JGI IMG/M metagenome (IMG submission 10381)
TCATTTGTTTTCATGTTAGTTCCTTTAGTTGATACCGTTTGCCATCAATTTCCACGATTTTACCAGAACATGACTCTCCGGTCAACTGTTCTTTAGCTACCGTTCAACCGATATTCTTCACGGATCAATTGACCGGAACTGTTCCATTCACGAAATGCTGGACCGTGCTCATTGTGCCATTGACCGTTCAACCAGTAGGATTCACATCTCAATTGACCTGAACTGTTCCATTCACGATTCGCTGGACCGTGCTCATTGTGAGATCTACCGTTCAACCGGTATGCTTCATAAATCAATTGACCTGAATCGTTCCATTCACGAATTGCTGGACCGTGTTCATTGTGCCATTTACCGTTAAAATAGTAGGATTCACTGATCGATTGACCTGAATCGTTCCATTCACGAATTGCTGGACCGTGCTCATTGTGAGATCTACCGTCCAACCGGTATGCTTCATAAATCAATTGACCGGAACTGTTCCATGCACGAAATGCTGGACCGTGCTCATTGTGCCATTGACCTTTCAAGAAGTAGGATTCACGGATCAATTGACCTGAATCACTAACTTGTTGTTCCACTTGAAGTTTAATTGTTTTCATGTTAGTTCCTTTAGCTGGTAACAATATAGAATAGCATAGATACAACTAGAATTCAACCGTTTTGTTGTCTCAGATAATCAATGGCGTCATTTTCAACAAAATCCTTGGCTTCCTTCAAACCAGCCCCGGTCATTCCACGGAGTTCCTTGATGAGTGAAACCTTCTTGTCAAGAACACCATCCACCGTACAGCCTCTGAAAATTTCAGTAACATCATAGTTGATCCCAGCCACTTCCATTTTCAAAGAGTTATCATGTTCACCCAATGCTTGGAAGAGATCAGCGGCAAGAGTCTTTACAGTTTCATCCAATCCATGTTCAAGCATTTTCGGAATCTGCTCACAAATATATTCAATTTTTTTGGTAGTTGATTGCATCTTTATTCTCCTTGTAGTTCCATGATTACACCCTTCCATTGTTCAGTCAATGGGTGGGGAGCATTTGAAAAAAACTCAGTACCACCAAACAGTTTGTTGATTGGCGATACTTCTTTACGAATGTGGGGAGGCACGTTGCAGTAATTGCCAAACAGTTGCCCAAGAATACAACGCTGCATGGAAGTAATATTCAAAAGCTCAACATCAATCTTGTTGTACCATTCGGGTACATGCCTGTTGAGTAGGTCAATTGCAGGTTTCAGATCATGTTCCATCGCTAATCTCCGGTAAGTAAAATTGTTTACGCTACGTTCATTTCTATTCTACACAATTTTACTAAATTGTCAATATTTTTCATAGTTATTTTTCTATCACCTTCTGGTGATATAATACAGTCATCATGCTTGATAGCGTCATCAATTAAGATTATACTACCTGTAGGGAAATCATGCTTGGCATCACGAAGCCAGAACAGTATGGTTTCCTTACTGGACAGATCATGAACATCAGCCCTTGACAAACGCATTCCAGAGTTCACCATGACTAACTGAATCCAATCGTCCATGGACAGGATCAGATCGTCTGAGAATTCCAACTTTAGGGATTGTTCTATAGGCTCTCGGAGTTTCTTATTGAACACTTTCTTATCCGCATCGTCCCAGACAGCCCATGACATTAAACCCAATTGGACTGTGGTATTCTCCCGTTTGAGAACATTGATGACTTCTCGGATGATATCAGCCTTGAGTGACAACCAATCAGGGTTGTTCCATGACTCAATCACGGTTTCCTCAAGATCAAGAAAAACTGTTGTGGTTTTCATGGTAGATATTCTCCTAGATAGAATATGTGGTCGCCAATCACTGCCACCTTCTCAAACCCCCAATCAGGGTTAACATAGTTAGCGTGATAGTGTGTAACCCCATACAGATTATTATACGCTTTCTCGGTGATAACATCAAGGGCAATTTGCTTAGCAATTGTCCACACTCTACTTTCAATAACATTGTCCATATCAATACTTCTATTTTGGAAGGTCCACGAGAATTGCTCCGGCTCATATACCACTTTGCAAATGTTATCTGGGTAGTTTACATGATTGACACGGTTCAGGGTAACAAATGCCACCGCTTGCTTTCCAACGTGTGACTGATTGCCAGCCTCATGGAAGATGTTTTCAGCTAGACAGAACAGTTCATCCTCGTCAACTTCCACATTCCCATGCCTATAAAGCGGTTCAGATTCTGGAACTTCCAGAATCATACCGTGGGACGATGGTGGAATTTCCATATCACTGAAAAGGTACTGATATCCCAACACATTGATAATGATAACAAAAAGGCTGTACCCTGCTGCAACCTTGATTCTGTTCATGACACATGCCCTCAATTAGTATGATATTTATTTTAATAAAGAAAAGGGCGCGTGTCAACCCTCGTGTGCAATTAAATTTAGGCCATTGCGCTCTGCGATATCGTGGCGGTATACATCAAAGTCCACCACTTCGCGGTTAGTATGGCGGAGAACCCATACGCCCCTGTGCAGCCTACCGTCAACAACATAGTCCTCACGCTGCAAGGTGACGCCATTCTCGGCAGTGTAACCCTCTCCGCGACCTTCTCCCATATACATAGGAAATGCTAGACCTTTGAACAGTGACACGGTTTCAATGTCTTGACGCCCTTTGGCGTTTGCAACACTGTTGTTAAATTCTTCATTGAAGGTTTCTGCCATGTCTATGACATTGGCAAAGGCTTGTTCGGTTCTACTATTCATGACCAACTCCACTTAATTGATAGCTATAATTATACAGATTTTTCCATAGCTGTCAAGCAATAATATCAATCACCTTGACCACTTCCAAATCATCAGGGCTTTCATTGTGGTTGGGTGTCTCCCACTGTGCATTAAACCAATCAGTTGAAGTTCTGGCAGCATCAGCAAGTTCATAGCTGGGCACATTCCAAAGCCCACTACACACTGTTTTGGTGAACCATAGAGATACTTCCACAGACACACAAAAATCTGCCTCACTGTTACTGATGAAACTGGGAACAGCCAATGCGCCATCCTTCTTACGACGAAGTGTATAGAGTTCCATTTTTTTCATACTCGCTGCATCCATGAAAGTTTGTACACGATAAACGTGAAGGTATTATACTGTGCCATGAGTTCATTTCTGATATCCTGTGGTAGCTTTCCAACGGGAGCCATATAATCGAATGTGAATTCGTCCGTGATAGTATCAAATTCCTTAAGTGGAATAGCACGGACCTTGAAAATATCAATCATAATGAACAACTCCTTCTTTACTGTTATAGGTGGACTTCTTAAGTAATGATTTTACTACATCAACAGAAAAATATCCACCATTTTTGGCAAATTCTACGGTATACGCATGATTGATGGCATCTTGCTCGTACAGATTCCACCACACACGATCAGTACGGGTACTGTTACGGTCCTCAATGTCATTCATGAGGCACATGTTCACAGAGATGCGATCAGACCCGATACTGTAAGGGGCTTTCGGAGTAGTGACGCCACTCATGTTATCCACACGGTCAGGACGCTCAACACGACCATTGAGATATGCAGTGATAACTTCAACAACCTTGTCAAAGGAATCACATACGCTAATGGTTGTGGAGCCTTCCCAGTCCCACTGTTTTTCTACGATGAATACCTGCTGCATGGTGAAATTCCTTTCCTATGAATCAATAAACATAGTCTAGCAAAACAAATAGCAATTGTCAACAGTTATTATAAAAACACCGTAGGTTGACAAGTTGGTGTATCATGTGGTAATGGTCGAGATACAAGAAAATAAAAGGCCCCGCCGAAGCGGGGCCAAAGGAGGTGCTTATGAAGCAGTAACAGAGAGTATTAAAAACTGTTACTGTTTTTAAGCATCGGCAGTGATTCAAGCTGCCGACAATTGATATACTACTAGAATGAAGATCAATTGTCAAGCCCTTGCACTGAACATCCAGTATTCCCGATGGTATTGAGTAAAAGCCCCTTGATAACGTGACACTCTACGCGGTGCATTATAATTTACCAAGTCTACATCAATATCACTAAATTCTTGTAGTTCCAGCGCTCGACGAATCGTAGCTTTGACAGAATTGGTAGAGTAGGGTGTGATGATTGCTACGCCCACACCAAAGCTAAAACCACCATAGTCATCCCAATCATCCACCCAAGCGTCTGTGATGATACCCGTCCCCTCAAGGTAAACGGTAAACTCTCGCATCAATTCAATCTGTTCTGTTGTGGTCAATATTCTTCTCCAAGAAACTCAAAAAGTGTGCTAGAACACGTATCCTAGCACACTATTAAATTTACTTCAATACCACCCGACCTGTGAAGTCCTCACGACGGATGGAAGTCCTACGACCAGTCTGACGACACGCCATGCTGTACCTTGCACCAGCTTGGATGCGACGATGCACAGTCAAGCCAACATCCATGGGTTCACCGTTGATGTTGTAGATCGCCTTGCGAGTTCTGCGAGCCTTTTGTAGATCGTACTTATGGCAGCGTTCACCTGATCCACCCAGAGCCATGCATACGCGCTTCCAGCCACGATCATGATTGTTACCGAGTTCAGGTCGAAGGAAGCAAACCAAATGCCCGATTTCATGGGGAATCACTTCATCAATCAGCTTGAATGCGTCCTGTTCATTGACCAGTTGAGCGTTAAGGATCAGTTTCAGATCAGTAACGCGATTACCGTAACGACGGCATTGCGCCTTACCAGCAGCCTTACCACAGTTACGAATGTCAACCTCGATGTCACTCAATGAAACACCATACTTGTCAGATGCCCGCTGGCACACTTCCCTGACCGTTTCCAAAATGCGAGTCCGTGCTGTCATATGATTCTCCGTTCAGTTGATTTAAGTGTATAATACAGGACGTATTTCAAAGAGTCAAGCGTTTTTTACAAAAGCTATAGCCTTTATCACACTCGATTCAGAGAGATCGAAAATATTGATGAATCTCTTGCGCGTGAGATGATCATTTGAGATGCACAGACCCATCGTTCCATCATTCATGGCGATGGAGTAGTTCAACCCCGAATCCTTCACCAACCGTTTCGCATTCTCTGTTCTCATATGGTGTCTCCTAGTTAAGATACACACATATCATACCCGAGACATTAACCAATATCAACCGTTAATTTAACTATGAAAATAGAAAAAAATCTGTTACACTGTAAGGATATAATGACATAGTGTTGTTTTTATGCAACAGTGTTGTTTTTATGCAACATTTGGGGTTCTTAACTTGTATGCAGTGGCAGTATGATATCATAGTTTAGAGTAGAAATGTGTAATGTTTAAAGACTTGAATGTTTCATAAACATATGATATAATACTCTGTACTCAATAATAAGGGAATTATCACATGTTGCAATATAAAGAAATGTTGCAATTGTTCTTGAAGTCTGATATTGCTGCTGGTGAAGATATTGATTCAACTGACATGGCAGTGATGAATTTAGAAAATGGCGACAGTGAGTTTCGTTTTGTATCTGATCACACTCAAAAGTTGTTCGATGCATATCAGGAAGGTGCAGTAATGGGCTTTACAGAAGGAGTTCGGCATGAACGCCGTAATGAGTTTACTAACGATGAAGATAAACAGAGTTAAGCGGTTTGTAACTTAAACCATTAACGCATGCGTGAATTGGTGGGACTGTGACCAAGGGAAAAGAAAGGGTTAAGCATTGCTTAACCCTTTTCTTTATTACGTGTTTATGAATATGCTTAATGCGATAGCTGTTAAAACAATCATCAGCGAGGCTGCAACGGTGTGAAGTAATTGGTTGGGGGATGTAGTGTATCCCATTGAGTACCATATTCTATCAATGATAAAAGCTGATAGATATGACACTACAATAATAAAAATTGTTAAGAAAATCACAAGTTCAAACATCATTACTTCTCCATTTAATGAAGGGATGGAGTTTAACCCATCCCTTCGTTTGTTGTAACAATTGTATCAACTTATATATAACTGTCAATCCTTTTTATGTGCATCAGGATCATTGATGTGTGAGGACAGCTTTTTAGACAATGTATATATTTTTCTCGCACTACACAATACTATTGCAGCCAACCCGATAACAGACAGTATCCCAATCACAAACGGAATAATCGAGGGGAATGCCAGTATCCACACTAATAATTGTAGTGGGAATACCAAGAGTGTATTAATGCCTCCTAACCTATGATATAGGGTTTGGCTTTCATAGAAACTACTATTTATAGACAATTCTTTATATGCAGAACCGAAGATAATACCTCCTATCAAGTGAGGCTTGTGAATATCCCCCGTCGTTACAAAATCGACAGTCCAACGGATGATATTGTCATATGCTGGAATTAAGTATAGCACCAATGCGACAGGAATTAAAGTGAGCATCATCGTAACCAGTCTAGGCATATCTTCAAGAGACGCTGTACCCCCTGTCTCCCCTGCAACAGTGATAGTACACAAAAGCGGAAGTGCTAGAAAATTACCGAATGTGATGAACCAAAACGGGTTAATAGCAGCACTAGGGTCATAGATTGAAAAATTCTCTCGATATAGTTTATGAATCATGTTTTATTCCTTATGCAGCCTTGTTAGTTTGATTTCTGTTGTTGTGAGCGTTCGGGTCAGATACATGCTGTGTAAACCCCTTCTTCAGCATGAAGATCTTTCGCGATACATAAAGTACACCCCAACCAATAGCCATGATACCCAAAAGGGGAATCATAATAAACCATGTGTGATAAACGAGCACCGGAGCAAGTGCTACAATCAGTGTAATAGGAATCATAGTGATAAAAACCTCAGCGCCGTCCCATTTATACTGATCGGGGTTCCACATAGTGTTTCCAAAATCAATTTCATCAGCGGTAGCATATTTGATAAGTGAGTTTACCATCTTAAACCCGAACATGTACCAAATGACTTGACCCGAAAGTAGGATGCAAGCGACAAACGATATATACATTACCTCTGTGGGAACATTACCGGGATCAGCAATGGATACCGCCACCCCAACGAGACTGAACAATATTCCCAAAATACCTACGATAAAGAACGGAAATTCATTATCACCCTCAATAACGGAAGAACCGAAACGCTCAAAGATATTAGCTTCTTTTTTACTAAATGTTTTCATAATTTATCCTTTGTTTGTTAAGTTAAAAAGTATTATACATTGTCAACGATCAAATGTCAATCATGATTATCTTGAAATTTGCTCCACCATGTCTTGAGTCTAGGATACCATACCACCAACGCTGACACGATAACCATGATCCAAAGGAAGATTTGAACTGCCAGAGTTTGGCCGATGTAAATCACTGCCAATACTGCCAGCCATAGCCACGGGTTAATCAGCCCACCAAATTGTTTGACGGTATTTCTAATACGCTCGAATACCGTATCTGTTATCTGTTCATTATCCATTGAAATTGAAATTCCTTATAGTTAAGGGGAGCGGACTACGCTCCCGTTTATGTAGATGGACTGCTAGGGGTTATGAGTTTTCAATAACCCGCAGTTCACGGTAATAATAACCCTTTGCGGTAGTTTCCGCAAGGTCAAAGTTCTCGAAAATACCGTTAATGATTTCATCGGCTTCACAGTCCCAATTATCCAGAATGTACTGTCGAACCTGTTGTGCTGTATCATTGGGACGACGACCGCGACGACCAGTTCCAGCAAGGCCCAGTGTGCGCCGAACATCGTAGTAATAGGTACACAGAGTCGTTTCAGCAAGATCGAGTTCCTGTTGTGCGCGTTCTACAATGGTTTGCACTTCAGCAGCAGGATCTTCTTCTACAAGACGCCTCACCACTGCCTTGTTCTTGCTCCTACGATTGCGACGCTCACCCTTAGCCTGCTTCTGTTCAGGCTTATCCTCGTTGGTTTCAGCACTGTCAGCAGACTGTTCAGGATCATCATCAGCATCAGCATCTGACTGTTCATCCTCGTCAGGGTCAACACTGTCAGCAGATTGTTCCTGTTCAGGTTCGCCATCTTCTGTTGCATCACCAATCTGCAAGGCTTGTTCACATGCAAGATCAAAGTCTTGTTGTGTGATAGCTTCCAGATTGTTTTCAAACGCATGTACCAGTGCAGCCCGAAGGCCAGCAGCTTGTGTATCTTCATCACCGTTGACTTCCAAACTATCTACCAGAAAATCATCCGTGATATTCCACAAATCTTCAACGTCCATATCTTCAAGTTCAGCAGCGACTTGCTCTGAATCTGTGAAGTTCAATCCATGGTTTTCAAAAATCTCTTGTGCATTCATGATTAAGTTCTCCTATGTTGAATGTTTCTATAGCATATCACACTGAAAAAGTAACTGTCAATACATTTTAAGAAATTGTCTCAACGTGCTTTACTTGGTGGAGTCTTGAAACTCCAATCATCAAAACCTTTAGCGTCTCGCATATCAGTGTCTGATATATCAACAGTGGCATTTTCGGGCCATCCCAATACACCACTAAGAAACATAGCAATTTCCTGATATGCTGTATAAGTATCGAACAGTCTATAGAATTGATAATCCGCTAGACATGGATTGACTGTTACCTCCATATCATGCATTAGGTGTAATGGTACAAGAAAACACGGAGCATTGATAATGCGAAATGGTTCAATTGAATCATTGAATGGAGTGATAGAAGATTCTCCTAGCCTTTTCAAGATCGGATACCGCTTTGGTTTTTGTTTTTTACTTTTATGATATGTCAAGAAATACTCATCTGCTTGATCATAATCATAAAAGGTTTGAGTTGTTGCTGTTGGTTCATAGGTAAAGGTTGAATCATGGGTAACATGAGTTCCACCCAAATAATACTTACCACAAAAGCCAACTAAAAATAGAGTGAAGTCGGCAGGCATATAAGAACGGAAACCATACGTGTGCCGCATACCACGGATATGTTCAATAAATGATTCAGAAAAATGTGGCATGTCAAGTGGCATGTCAAACTTAGGGTTTCCCATTACCCCCCATCCACTAACCTTAGATATCCGACCAGTGGTTTGCTTACGAACGTACACCAGTTCTGGATCATATCCGACAGATTGGATACTATCATAGTAATCATGGAATTTGGAAATGATTCTCATAGTTTACCTACTTTTTTAGATTAGTGTTTTCCCATTTCTTTATTAAGTATTGCTCTTAAAGTAAGTAGCATAAAAAGGAAAAAAGAATATAATGTTACACCCGTATATGCTAATGGAGCATTGATATTTTCATAAATTACAAACCAAAATATCGCCGAGAGTGGTAGATTAACTAAAAATATTCTAACTGAACTAAGGTTCACCAATGGTGCAAACTCGTTTTTCATTTCTTCAGTGTAAACACCGAGCATCAGTATAGGTGATACAACACAAAATACTAAAAAGAGTACGATGGTGAACACCGCATACCCCATTGCGAGGAATTCCAAAAAGGCAATACCCGAAACTGCAAATAGAATAGCGACTAACTTAGCAAGATATACAAGTAATTGTTTCATTTATTAGTTTCCTCAATTTGAAAGAAAGGTGCTTGGATTACTTAGCACAGCACCAAAACTATATCACATATGTTTATAGAAATGTAAAGAAATAAAACGTCAAAGGTGGGGACTCGAACCCGAATGCCGTCGCAAACTTTCCGCTAGGAAACACATCAAGCCTATTAAGAGGCCAATTTTACCGTGTCATGCACGTTGATCACCATACATAACTATTAAACTACTTTGACGTTATACCTTATCACTCTGATCTTGCCATGAACTGTGGACAGTTCTGCTCATGGTTCCAGCCACAGCTTTGGTGGCCAAGCTCACCAGCATCAGGACAGTTACACCGTTCCAGATCATCATCAATGGGATCATGGCCAGTGGCTGCTCGAAACTGGTCAGGTGTAATCTCACCCTCAGTTACAACAATGGGTATCCAACCCAATTCGGTAAACGTTTCAAGGCCATGCACACCTTTACGGAGTTCTCCAAGTTCTGTTTTTTCACACATTAGTTTCTCCATTCGCTTTGCACATTGTCCAATTGATATTAGTATACCACACTTAAAACAAATGTCAAGAACTATAAGGTTGCGATTAACTAACTCTGATTATTTCCCAACCATTGAAGTTGGGTTCATCATAGGTTGTGACGACTCGCTGTTGTCCAGTAACTGGGTCAAAAGAATCCAAAAAAA
>SL_3KL_010_SEDDRAFT_10006777_pt1 | contig 10206 bp, 8 predicted proteins | sample SodLakKL_010_SED_2_FD_10381 | JGI IMG/M metagenome (IMG submission 10381)
AGGCTCAACAAACAATTGGACTCCGGTATATCACTTTTCACCTAATAACACAAATCGCACAGCTCCGGAGGAGCTTCCGGTTTGTAGATATTGGTGAGATCCAAAAGCCAAAACCCCGAGGCGGGATTCATATCAACGCCGTGATCCACATCAAGGGGTTGATGGGAAAATCCGGCAACGGACATTTGCCCCGAGCTCCAATTCAGGTGATCGCGGTCAACCTCCGGATTATGATTTCGTGGTTTTTCGCAAATCACGGCCAGAGGCTGGGTGGGTCGGGCTCCATTGGTGCTACCGACCAGGCATTACTGCCGGCACGCATCCTTCTCTCCCACCCTATCTGAAATAAACCATTTGCCTCATCTGCCTGTAATCGCGGGCGATAATTTCATAGTAATAAACACCGCTGGCCAGGCCGTTCATTTGGATGGTTATCTCATGCTCACCGATTTCGCGCCGCCCCTCATAAAGGGTCCTCAACCGGTTGCCATTTACATCATACAGCTCAATCCGGATATCCCGGGTGTGCTGCATCTCAAAAGGGATTGTGGTTTGATCACGAAACGGGTTCGGGTAATTTTGACCGAGCTCAAAACTGCGGGCTATCACATCATCATCGCCGTCGTCGTCACCATCATCGCCGGTGCCTCCCTCGACATTGCTACGGATTTCCGGCAGCAGCGTGTAGAGGTTTTCGCCCGGACAGGCGGTTGCCGACACATCGCGATGGCCCAGAATGGTGGGCAGGTTTTGAGATCCTGAGGGATTGACGGGGATCTGGGCCGTTCCGAGCGGATCAATATTCTTCTGGGTAAACCGCCACGAAATCATTTTTACAAGCGCATCGAGCGCAATCGACGCAGGAGCACCCACCTGCGGATTGGCTCCCGGCTCGAACTGTCCCAACAGTGCTATGCCTACGCTGCTGCTGTTGGCCTGCCCCGCATGGGCTCCGCGCACATCCGTGTCTTCAAGCCAGGGGTTGTATCGTCCCTGGTAAACATTCCCGGTGTGATCGATCAGGAAATTGTACCCGATATCGAGCCAGCCGTTGTCGTTTACGTGCCAGTCCCAGATCTGCCTGACAACCTGGGGCGGATCTGGCGGCTCGTTGGCCGTCACCGTGTGATGAACGGCGGCATGCGAAATATCGATCTGTGTCGGTGAATAGGACGGTTCGAGCTGATTGGAGGGCAGATTGCCCCACCAACCTTCACGTTTGATGATATCCGGCATATCCGGTTCGTCGGGAGAAGGCCGGAATTTTGGCATCTCAGCCGGTTCATAATCGGGTTCAGACCTGGCATCAGCAGCCGTAATTTGCAGGTAGGTTAAAGCTGTTCCGGGCGGAGAGGTTATGCGAACTTCGAACTTCTGGTGTGCCCCTCCGTCGGGTGTTACGTAGAGCATGGCCCAGTACAGTCCGGACGGAGAATCCCCGGGTGCAAGGTAACCGTACGTAGGCACCCACTCCCCCCACTCTTCATCAGCAGCAGCCGAACGGATCTCAAGTCCAAAATGGTGTGGGTGTGCCTCCTTCCCCCAGGTTCTCCAACCAATGGCAAGGCCCGTAAACGGAACCTCCGTATCCTCCATAACCGAGTAAATAATGCCGGCCGGTTCATCCACCGCTTTGCCTGCTTCCGGCAGCGTACCTGCATCCCACGTGAGAATAGCACCCGGCAGACGCTCGTCCCTTTCGGTTTGCTGAACTACCGGCTCATCAGATATTTGCGAGAAAACCTGAGCTTTTACAACGCTTGCGTTAGCGAATGCAAAAAACGTGAACAAAACTGCTTTATATGCGATCAACCTGTCTCGTTTCATATACCAAAAGAGACTACATCGAGTTTGGATTGGCTATATCGTGATGATATTTCTAACAAGAATTGGAGTAAAAGTTTCTGTAAAATTCTGCCCTTAGCGACATCTCAATATCGCTCAAGATTCCAGCATCTCAAAAGAGATTCTTTCACAGTTTTATCCTGACAAACCTGCAAATTTATGCTGATAAAAATAAGTTTTGGTAAAAGGGAGAATCAGAACCCATACAGGTCTATCGCCGGCGGACTGATCTGCATCGCATTGGCTGCGCTTGGATTTGACACGGCTTTTTTTGCCGGCGACATTGCCGGAGGCATTCCTTTTCTTCCGGCAGACCTGAATCAGGCCATCGGCCGGCTCATGTTCGGTTTCGGGGCGCTGTTCACTACCCTGATTGGCATTTATGCCTTTTGGGAAGCGTATGACATTTTCCGTGAACGGCGTGAATTGTAAACGGTTTTTTACGAAAATTTCCCTCCCATTTAACTACATTCACTATCTGTAAAAATGTGACAACAAAAAACGCGATTTAAAACCTTTATTCCATGAAGAGATCCATACAACTCTTTCTTTTCCTTTTTCTGTTTACCTCATCTGTGGCCATTGCGCAGGACCGCAATGAAATCGTAGACCGGATTGTATCCGAAGCAACCGAAAACTCCCACCTTGAAGAGCTGGGCCACTACCTGATGGACGTGGTAGGTCCACGGCTTGTAGGCACCCCGCAGATGCAGCACGCTCACGACTGGGCCGTGGAAACATTTGAAAGCTGGGGCATTTCGGCCCGGAACGAGCAATACGGCGAATGGCGCGGCTGGGAGCGGGGCATCACGCATGTTGATATGATTTCGCCCAGGGTGGTTACACTCGAGGCAATGCAGCTCGCGTGGAGTCCGCCCACACCCGATGGCGGCGTTGAAGCGGGAATTGTGATCATCCCGGAAGTGGCTGATGCTGATGAATTTGAAGCGTGGCTGCCAAACGTTGAAGGGAAGTTTGTAATGATTTCCATGCATCAGCCCACAGGCCGCCCCGACTACAACTGGGAGGAATTTGCAACGGAAGAATCGTTTGAGAGAATGAGGGCCGAAAGGCAAGAACAGACTGCAGCGTGGCGGCAGCGTGTTTCCAATGCCGGCCACAACAACAGAACGCTGGTTCAGGCGCTTGAGGATGCAGGTGCAGCGGGAATTTTGATGTCGAACTGGAGTCAGGGTTTTGGTACCAATAAGGTTTTCGGCGCAAATACCCGAACCATCCCAACGATTGATATTCTTCTGGAGGATTACGGCATGCTCTACCGCCTGGTTGAGAACGGACACGATCCAATGATAAGGGTGCGAGCTGAATCCACCGACCACGGCATGGTTCCCACATTCAACACCATCGCTGAGATTCCCGGTACAGAAAAGCCGGATGAGTACATTATTCTTTCGGCGCACTACGATTCGTGGGATGCAGGCACAGGTGCAACTGACAACGGCACGGGCTCTATCACCATGATGGAAGTGGCCCGCATTCTGAAAGAGGTGTACCCCAATCCGAAGCGCACTATTCTTGTGGGCCTCTGGGGCGGTGAAGAGCAGGGGCTAAACGGCTCACGGGGCTTTGTGGAAGACAACCCGGAAATCGTTGCCGGCCTGCAGGCACTCTTCAACCAGGACAATGGAACCGGCCGCGTAATCGACATCAACGGACAGGGATTCCTGCACTCGTACAAATATTTTAGCAACTGGCTGTCTGCCGTTCCGCAGGATGTAACCCGGCATATCGATACCACATTCCCCGGCATGCCGAGCGGAGGCGGAACCGATCACGCTTCGTTCGTGGCTGCGGGCGCTCCGGGCTTCGTGCTAAGATCACTCAACTGGTCGTACTGGAATTACACCTGGCACACCAACCGCGACACCTACGATAAAATTGTGTTCGACGATCTGCGCAACAACGTGATCCTGATCGCCACACTCGCCTATATGGCCAGTGAAGATCCCGAAACGTTCGACCGTGAGAAGCGCGTAATGCCGCCCCACCCGAGAACAGGTGAGCAGATGAGCTGGCCGGAGATGAGATCGCCGAACCGAAGCGGCGGGGCTAACTGACGTGAGATCGATGTAAGAATTTATTAAGGATTGTCCCCTTTTTCCAAAGGGATCCCAGTGGGAGAAGGGGGCAATGGGGCCTGCCTTGCTAAACGCTTTTGCAGACAGGGATGAAAAGTCATTAATTCGAAGCTTAACAAAGACTATCTGAGCTAAATCTTAGCACATTAGGTCATCCCCCTTGGCCCCGAGAGCGTTCGGGGCCTTTTCCCCTTTGAAGGGGGATTTTTTCAGACTTATTTCCTTATCCCGAACACACGTTAACTAAGTCATATTTATTATACATTAATCGCACCTTAAAAAGATCGTCCAGCCACCATTTGGGGATCTTTTTATTGACTATTATATCATTTCAGAATTGAGATAGTAGGTCTACACGGCTCGAAACCAGGTCGATATCGAATTGCCCCTGAACAGTTAGCACATTCTGTGATGGACCCTCAATGGTTTCATCAATCGTATCCCATGTACGTTTTTCACCGAGATCAAATGTGAGGTTAAAGTTACCTCTGAGCGATTCTGCGCTTGATGTTGTAATTTCGATCCTCCCGCCAGAGGCTTGAAACACGTAATCCTCCAGATAAAAGTGACTCTCTTCACTGCCTTCCACACTTTGTTCCCTGTACATCGATCGCAGATTAACAAAAAAATCACCGCTTGAACCATCCCTCACACTTCTGATATCTGCAACGGAATATTCACCTTTTTCCGGCCAGGAATCGTATTTTACTATGCCAACGATATATCTCTGCCAGTAATCTATGTCATTGAGCGTATCCCTGCGTGAGGCGAAAAGTCCGGCTTGTACTTCATTCAGAGATTCGCTCTCAAGCCTGGCCCATTCCGATCTCAAATTAAAACTATCCGCTGTAATATCTGATTGCAGTTCGCCCTGAAGTGAATAGAAAAACGGGCCATTTTCAATGAGATCATCCTCAACGTCAGTGCCGGAAACACCGCAACCTGTTAATCCGAATAGACACAGAATAGGTAGAACCAAAAAGCGATTGTATTTTTTCATGTCATCCGTAAGTTGTGAATAAAATCAGAAGCAAAGAAAGCAGCTACTTTAGCCTACATACTATAGTTTTCTCTCATTTTACAAGCAAATTAAAATTTCCGGCAAACGAGTAAATTGGATAAATGCGTTCAGCTCTGTGCAATGCCATATGCAAAGTCTGACTTTTATACTTGATCTTTCCTTTTTTGATACTGCTCCAAAAACTCCTCAATATTATTCCTCACTCCCTCAATCAAGGCTGTGCGCGCCTCCACGCTGCTCCAGGTAATGTGAGGTGTGAGCAGCAGTTTTTCTGTGTTTGTAACCTTAAGCAGCGGGTTGTCCGGCGAGATGGGCTCCTTTTCAAACACATCAATCGCGGCACCGGCAAGCAGGTTATCATCAATGGCGCAAGCTAAATCCTTTTCATTCACAATTCCGCCCCTTCCGGTATTTACCAGGATAGCTGATGGCTTCATCATTTTCAGCTGATCATATCCCAGCAGGTTTTCCGTATTTGCATTCAGGGGTGCGTGGATGGAGATGATATCGGAAGTTTTGAGCAGTTCGTCAACGTCAACCCGCTTGTAGGGCTGATCCCTGTTTTTGCCGGACGTTGAGTAATAGACAATCTCACAGCCAAACGCTTTGGCGATTTCCGCCACCTTGCTACCAATATTGCCAAGACCGATAATACCGAACCGCATGCCGGATAGTTCGTGGAAATTGCGGTCCACTTTCGTGAAGATATCACTCCTTGAATACTTTCCACCCTTCACGTATTCATCGTGTTCCGGTATTCGGTGAATCAAATGCAGAATGATTGCAAAGGTACTCTGAGCAACGCTTTGTGATGCATATCCCGCCACATTCTTCACCTCAATGCCCAGCTCCTTTGCCGCATCCTTGTCGATATTGTTCATCCCCGTGGCCGCCACGCAGATCAGCTTCAGCTTCGGGGCGTCCTCCATCTGTTCACGGTAAAGGACAACCTTGTTTGTGATTACCACATCGGCGTCGCTGATTCGACCGGCCGTTTGGGCGGGTTTGGTAACAGGATAAAGGGTGACATCCCCAAGAGATTTGAGCGAATCAAGGTTGGGCACTTCGCCAACGGTACTGGCGTCGAGAAAGACGATTTTCATATCTGATGAGAATTGATGGATGGTTCACGGGATTTGTTGGTTTTCCGCGAAGAACGCCGTGTGCGGTCTGTTTTCATCACGGTACTCCGCGCCACTCGCGATCTATGCGATGTACCATCCTAAGAAAAGTATCCGAGCTTTGAAAGCTCACCTGACTTCTGCAGCCACACCCCTGTTCTTCTCTTCAATCCATTTGGCCATGTAGCGGGTGCCGGCCATGGTGTGGTGCATCAGCATAGAGCCGATAAAGTTTTTCATCCGGTGGGTTCGCAGGTTTTTAATCAACTGATTGATGGTATCAATAAACTTCTGCTCATGCCGCTCGCGTAAAAACCGCAGCTCAAGAATTTTGTAGCCGTCATGTTGGGCACGGTTCCATGCAGATTCATCACGGTAAAGCTCCACTGCAGAGGCAGCAAACAGCTCGGGATTGGCAGTGACTGCCCCCGGCCAGGTAAGATAACCGCTGATGCCCTCCGCACCAATCGGTGTGGTAATGCTGGGAGTTCCGTATTTCATCGCTTCCAGAAGCTTACCTTTTAAACCGGCTCCAAACCTAAGGGGTGCCAGCAATACCCGAGCATTGCTGATAGCCTCCAAAGCCTTGTCTGCCCTGCCATGAACCAGGAAGCCTTCATCAGGGTTGTGCAACTTATATACTTTTTCAGTCGGGTAAGCGCCGTACACATGCAGCTTCGCTTCCGGCATTTTCTTTATGATATTCGGCCAGATCTCTTCCTTCAGCCATTTTACTGCATCCCAGTTTGGTTCATGCAAGAAATTGCCAATAGATACAAAGCCATCTCGCTGCTGAAAGCCGGGAAGGGCTTCTCTGGCCTCCTGTTCAACTTTTTCGAGCAAAAATGGAAGATGACAAAGAAGTGATCGGTCGATTCCAAATTGGTGAATTAAAAGCTCATATTCATACACAGATATGATCAGAGAAAGATCGCACCTGAAAATGCTTGCAATTTCTCTCTTGGCCATATCATCGAGAAAAAGGTCTTCTTCGCGAAATTCCCTGTTCTCTTTTAAAGCTTTATGACGGGCGTTTCGCAGACAGTGCAGATCTTCAGTGTCGAGAATACGAATGGCGTCGGGACAGTGCTCTGCAACCCTCCAGCCAAACTGCTCTTCAACCATAAACCGGTCAAACATCACAATGCCGGGATTCAGTTCTCTAACAAACTGATCGAACGACGAGTGGTTCATTTCTATCACGGCGCTGTCCACACCAAGTTTAGCCAGGTCTACAGAGTGATTGCTTTTGGATGAAGCACTGGCAAAGGTTATATGCCAGCCGCTGTTCAGAAAAAGCTTGATCAGCTGCATCATTCTGCTGCCTGCAGCAGAAGAGTCCGGCTCAGGCCATACGGTCCCGATGATGAGTAGTCGGTTCGGTGTGCTCATGTTCTATGGTTTCAATCTTTTTATAACTCAGCTCTCAATACCGTTGTTTAGCAGAATGTAACAGACAAGAGATAAAACTGAAAGAGGATTATTGTTTTTTAAGAAAGCGAATCCGGGCAGTGGTTCAGATCAATATTCTTTGGCTTAACTGCACGGCAAAGAGCTATCAAAACCCGACTGTAACACTACCGGACTCCGCCAGTGCTACAATAATCTTCCGGCAGAGCGCTGTGCTTGCGAAACCGAAACCAAACCGTAAGTCGTTGCCTGTTCTACCTTTGCTATCATGGTGATACCGCTTATCCCCCTATGGAGTGAGGCGGCGCGTCTCTTGTCGGATTACCACTCAAACACCCCGAAGTTATCGTCCTGCAGCAGATCGTTGATTCTATTCAAATCAAAGTATTCAGCGTCGTAATGCCCTCCTATCCACTCTTTGTACATCTGATGCTCCGGGTGCGACGGATTTTTCATGATCTCCTTGAACCCCTGGAAACTCCAAATGCCGCCTACATCTTCCGGCGGACAGTTCATGGCCCCAGCCTTGCAAACCGGCAGGGTTTCCTCATACTCTTCGATCATTTTTTCGAGTTTGATGAGGTGTACCCAGCTGTCGCCAAAGTCGTACTCGTAACGGATTTTGTCGTTCTTCTTTTGAAGGAGTTTTTCAATGGTAAATCCAGAGTAGTCGATTCCCCTAGAATCCAGAAAATCAACGTCTATCGCAGGCTCGAGCATTACCTCCCCCTTTACAAACATGTGGAGATGGGCGTTGGTCCACCCCATTGCCGTCTGAATTACTTTGTGAAGATCGCTCAGCAGCATATCAGCGGGTATGATTAGCCTCCGCCAGATTTTCGGTTTTGAACCGGAAAGTTCGATGTGGATTTGGTAAGCGGTTGTGGACATGATTTTTTTGACTTTCGTGATGAGCCGATCAGTGTACATCTTTTTATTCCGGTATTATGCTCCTGTGTCTGCCTTGAGCTGCCGGTGATCGGTGATTGCCAGTATAATAACCGTAAAAGGTATTGCAAACCATAGCATTACAAACCCTATAGTAGTTTTTGGTTAATGGTGAATCCGGTAACCATCATACGCATTCAGGGATTAACATAATTACACCAATACAACAACATCATAACCTGTTAAACAAAGATCTCTGATTTCCGGAAATATGGAATACACCATTTAACTTACTGGTATTTTAAAAGTTTATTGCTAAAAATACGACGGTCTGTCCAGCGTACTGTTTTCAATGCTGGTACAGTCGCTGCAGCCCGAATGCCTGTTTGGATTATTCGACGCACATGGATCAGATATGTGAAATCTAAAATCTGCCCTGGTTAAAAATGTCCTGACCGTGTCGGTCGCAGCTGCCTGAAAATAACCAAGTGCATTTTCCTGCGAGTTGTCGGTATTCACAACGTTTCCGCTGATCCGGGCCGGAGGTATATCAAATATGGTTCCCGATTGATTGATCAATGTATTTGTCTGCTCCCAGTACCGGAATCTACGCTCACTTATCGAGTAGAATACCAGGTTGAAGTAGTACCTGAAGAAAAATTCATGACCCTCAATGCGTTTTATGGCGATCAGCTGATTTGGAATCTCCATGGATTCACCCGGCGGAAGTGACATCAGGTTAATTCTCTGGGGATCGGGAGTTTCAGTAACGAAGCATACATTGGGAGGCGGGTCCAGCGGACTTATCGGAAATTCTTCCCTGAACATATACAACCCTTCTGCCTGTAAATTAAAATATTGTTCATCCTGCGATTCGGGATATTCTGAGCCGGCAAATACATTCACCACATTCACTCTTCTCACCCCACCTGATGCGGTTTGTTCTTCTATTCGCGAAGGAACAGCACGTACTGTGCCTGTCGGGGTTTGATGAGGTATCATTTCAGGAATGGACTCAAACGTTCTGCCATCCGGCAGCTCAATCTCAATATGGTAGTATCTCCCTTTTGTACCCTGAATAACGTCTCCGTGCAGCGTATAGAGGCCGTTGGAAGTGTTCACAAAACTTTCCGAGTTTCCTTCGCTGTCGAACAATACTATACTGGCTTCATCCAATGGAAGCGGTACATTTTGTTCAGTATAGGTTTGGCCCAACCGAAGGTAGTAAGGCGGCGGCCCGTTGTGAATGGATCCCTCCACCACCAATATACCCGCGTTCACATCCCTGTCAAACGATATTTCATCAATACAAGCCGTCTGCGCAAAGAGGAATGCAAGAATGAGAAAACCGGGTATTCTATGGTTCAATTTCATCAGAAGCTGAAGTTGTAAGTAATAGAAGGGATTACGGCCCCAAGGACCGACAAGCGGTGTGGCACCGGCATATCTGAATTGCCCTGCCGCATGTAAAAGACCGAGAACGGGTTCGGCCTGCCCAGCACATTGTATAGGGTAATATTCAGGCTGTCGTCGTTTCGGGAATCAGGGTTGGGCTGCCTGTTCTTCCAGATGTGATCCGCAATGGTAAATGAAACATCGAGGCGAATGTAATCAGGAATCCTTGTCTGGTTGCGGTCGGAAAATATTGGCACCGTGGTCTCCTGATCAAGATAGCCGGCACTCAGCGAAGTAATGGGACGGCCGCTTCTCCAGTTAAAGGAAAATGAAAACGCACTGTTATTTCCCAATGCCCGTACTGCCGTTAAGCTCACGTTGTGCGGCTGATCGTAGTCGGCCGGAAACCATTCGCCCCGGTTAATCG
>SL_3KL_010_SEDDRAFT_10006778_pt1 | contig 10205 bp, 8 predicted proteins | sample SodLakKL_010_SED_2_FD_10381 | JGI IMG/M metagenome (IMG submission 10381)
GCCGTCGCCCGGCACGGTGAAGGCGCCCTCCACCACGGCGTCGAGGAAGCTCTGCTCGGAACGGTCGATCGCCTCGATCACGTGCATCCGCACGTCCTTGGTATGCACGTGGTTGATGCGCGCGTGATGCTTGTCGATGACCCGCAGCACGTCGCCGCCAGCGAAGGCCATGTGGCCCGCGTCGAACAGCAGCGGCAGCCCTTCGCCCGAGTGCCGCATCAGCAGGTCGAGCTCCGCCTCGGTCTCGATCGCCGCCGCCATGTGGTGGTGATACGAGATCGGCATGCCCTGGTCGGCACACCACTCGCCGAACGCGGTCAGCCTGCGGCCGTAAGCCTTGATCTGGTCCTCGTCGAGACGCCGCTTCGTCGCGAGCGGGGCGCCGCGGTCGCCCTGGATCGAGCCCGCGACCTCGCCGTAGACGATGCACGGCGCGCCCACCGCCTTGAACAGCGCCATCTGCTCCGCGATGCGATCCTTCTCGGCTTCGATCTCGCCCTCGAGCAGCATGCCCGAGAACCAGCCGCCGCAGACCGAGACGTCGTGCGCCTTCAGGATCGGGCCCAGCACGGCGGGGTCGAGCGGAAAGCGACGGCCGGTCTCCACCCCGGTGAAGCCCGCCTCGCGCGCCTGGCGCAGGCACTCCTCGAGCGAGACGTCGTCGCTGAGTTCGGGCAGGTCGTCGTTCCACCAGGCGATGGGGGCTATCCCGAGCCGAGCTTGCAGCATCACGTTCCCCTTTGCGTGGCGTGCGGTGGGTGGCCGCCGGCTCGGCGGGGGCGCTCCGCACGCGATGGCGCGCCGAGACCTCGGGCGCGCCCACGCCCTTCGTCGGCGTCGCCCAGCATCCCATGATACGCGTGGGTGGCGACCCGAAGCACGGTGACGCGGCTGCGCATGGGCACCGTGGTGTCCATGGCCGCGAGCGCGGTGGCGCGACGCTGCCGGGGCGGTACCGTAGACCACCGGGCAGCGGTGACGACCCTCGACACCGGGCTCGCGCAGATCGTCCCGAGGAGGTGGCGATGATCGCCAACCGACTTCTGCAACGTTGGGCGGCGGGCGAGCCGACGCTCAACGGCTGGCTCTCGATCGGCAACCCCTTCACCGCCGAGATCATGGCGGAGGCGGGGTACGACTCCCTCACCGTCGATCTGCAGCACGGGGCGCTGGATTACGCGGACCTGCTGCCGATGCTGCAGGCGCTGCGCGCGTCGGGGGTGGTGCCGCTGGCGCGGGTCCCCTGGCTCGAACCGGGGATCGTGATGAAGGCCCTCGACGCGGGCGCGTACGGTGTGATCTGCCCGATGGTGAACACGCCCGACGAGGCCGCTCGCTTCGTGCGGTACGTGCGCTATCCGCCTCGTGGCGAGCGCAGCTACGGCCCCACCCGCGCCGCCATCGCCGCCGGGCCCGGTTACGCCGCAGAGGCGAACGATCAGGTCCTCGCCTTCGCCATGGTCGAGACCCAGAGCGCCCTGGACCACCTCGACGGCATCGCTGCCACCGAAGGGCTCGATGGCATCTACGTCGGTCCCGCCGACCTCACGCTGAGCGTCGCGCAGGGTCGCTTGGCACCGGGCATGGACCGTGAGGAGCCGGTGTTGACCGCCGCCCTGCAGCGCATCGTGGCGGCCTGCCGCGCACACGGGATCCGCGCTGCGCTGCACTGCGGCACGCCCGAGTACGCGCTCCGCGCGATCGGTTGGGGCTTCGACATGGTGACGGTCTCCGGTGACACGCACCTGCTCGCCTCCGCTGCGGGCGCGAGCGTGCGCCGGTTCCGCGAGCTCGTGCGAGGCGGGGGCGCAGGCGGGGCCCCCGCTGCCTGAAGGAGCGCACCTCGATGCCGACCGCACGTCCCACGCTCAACCTCGGCTTGATCGGCACGGGCTTCATGGGCAAAGCGCACGCCTTCGGCTTCGCCACGGCGGCCAAGGTCTTCGACCTGCCCTTCCAGGTGGTGCTGCACACCGTGGCGGATGCGACGCAGGCCGGCGCGGACGAAGCGGCGCGCACGCTCGGCTTCGCCCGCGCCACGGGCGACTGGCGCGCGCTGGTGGCCGACCCCGCCATCGACGTGGTCGACATCACCACCCCCAACGCCCTGCACGAAGCGATGGCGCTGGCCGCGATCGCGGCCGGCAAGCACGTCTACTGCGAGAAGCCGCTGGCGCCGACGGCGGCCGCGGCGCGCGCCATGACCGACGCTGCCGAGGCCGCCGGCGTCACCACCCAGGTCGGCTTCAACTACCTCTGCAACCCGCTCTTCGCGCTGGCGCGCGAGATGATCGCGGGCGGCGAGCTGGGCGAGATCTACAGCTACCGAGGCGTCCACGCCGAGGGCTTCATGATCGACCCCGCCAGCCCCTTCACCTTCCGGCACGAGCCAGCCGGCGGCGGCGCGCTGGCCGACCTTGGCAGCCACGCCCTGGCGACGGCGGAGTACCTGCTCGGCCCCGTCGAGCGCCTCATGGGCGACCTGGTCACCGCCATCGGCACGCGCCCCGACGGCCGTGGCGGCAGCCGCGCGGTCGAGGTCGACGACGTCGCCCGCGCCTTCGTGCGCTTCGCGAGCGGCGCCAGCGGGAGCATCGAGACCAGCTGGATCGCCACCGGCCGCACGATGCAGCACGACTTCGAGGTGTACGGCCGCAAGGGCGCGCTGGTCTTCAGNCAGGANCGNCTCAACGAGCTCCTGTTCTACGACGNNNNCGANCCNCCCGGGCGCCGCGGCTTCCGNCGCATCGAGGCCGGACCCGAGCACCCGCCCTACGGGCGCTTCTGCCAGGCCCCCGGTCACCAGCTCGGCTTCAACGACCTCAAGGCCATCGAAGTGGCGCGCTTCCTCGACGCGGTCGCCGGCCGCGCACCCGACGCCTTCGGCTTCCGCGACGGCCTGCGCGTCCAGGTCCTGAGCGAGGCGCTCGTCGCATCCGCCCGGCAAGGTGCGTGGCTGACGGTCTGAGCCTGGAGCGTTGGGGTCGGAAACCGCCCGGTCGACTCGGTTGACAGGCCGCCTTCGGCCGGCAAGAATGGCGGGTACGACAACGTTTTCGAGGAGCCGTACCGTCGTCGTGCTGACGGCGTGGCTGCGGGCCAGACGGCCCGCGAGAGAGGAACGGTGAGCCATGCTCCAACGCCCCTTCGTCCTCCTTCTGCTCGTGCTCGCGGCGGTCGCGCTGAGCCTCGGCGTGGCGCAGGACGCGCCCGCACGTGACGACATCCGCGTCGTCGTCGTGGTGCACGGTGCGGCAGCCGACCCCTTCTGGTCGGTCGTGAAGAACGGCGTCGACCAGGCCGAGATCGACATGGGCGTCACGGTCGAGTACCGGGCCCCCGATACCTTCGACATGGTGCTGATGGCGCAGCTGATCGACGCTGCGGTCGCCTCGGCGCCCGACGCCCTGGTGGTCTCGATCCCGGACGCCGTGGCGCTCGGTGAGTCGATCATGGGCGCGGTCGCGGCCGGCATCCCGGTCTTCTCGATCAACTCCGGCTCCGACGTGTTCCAGGAGCTCGGCGTGATCCGCCACATCGGCCAGACCGAGTACGAAGCTGGCCTCGGCGGGGGCCGTCAGGCCGCCGCCATGGGCGCCACCCAAGGGCTGTGCGTCAACCACGAGGTCGGCAACGTGGCGCTCGACCTGCGCTGCGAAGGCTTCGCGGACGGCCTCGGCGGCCCCGTCGAAGTGCTGGCCGTGAGCACCGNCCCGATCGAGATCCGGGCTGCGGTCATCGCCGCGATGCGCGACACCGCCATCGACGCAGCGCTGGCCACCGGTCCGGTGGGCGGCATCCCCACGCTCGACGCGCTGCGCGAAGTCGGGCGTGCCGGCGACCTGGTGTTCGGCACCTTCGACCTGGCCCCCGACCTGCTCCAGGGCGCCGTCGAGGGCGACGTGAGCTTCCTGATCGACCAGCAGCAGTGGCTCCAGGGCTACCTTGGCGTCACCACGGCCGTGAACTACGTGCAGTACGGCCTGCTGCCGGGCAACGAGATCATCCTGACCGGCCCGGGCTTCGTCACGCCCGAGACCGCCGCGCAGGTGATCGCGCTCTCCGCCCGGGGCATCCGCTGACGGCCTAGCGCGTGCGTGTGGAGGCGGGCTCCGGTCCGCCTCCGTACCGAACCGGCCACAGCCTTCGGATGGGTCCCCCGGCATCGAGTTCCAGCACGAGCAGCGACGAGCGACTGCGGCGCGTCGGCTTCGTCTCGCGCTTCCTCTCCCGACCGGAAACCGGCGCGGTGGCGGGAGCGCTCGTCATCTTCACCTTCTTCTCGATCGTCGCGGGCGACAAGGGCTTCTTGGAGCCGCTCGGCATCCGCACCTGGCTCCAGGTGTCGGCCCAGCTCGGCATCATCGGCCTCGGCGCCACCCTGCTCATGATCGGTGGCCAGTTCGACCTCTCCGTGGGGTCGATGATCGCAGCGGCCGGCATGATGTTCCTGATGCCGGTCGTGCACTTCGGCTGGCCCATCTGGCTGGCGCTGCTGGTCACGTTCCTGTTCGCGGGCCTGGTCGGGCTCATCAACGGCACCATCGTCAACCGGACGGGCCTACCGTCGTTCATCGTCACGCTGGCGTTCCTCTACGTCTTGCGTGGCCTCACGCTCGGGGTCACGCGGGCCGTCACCGGCACCACCCAGGTGTCGGTGCGCTCGTTCATCGGTACGGTCGAAGGCGTCGTCACTGGGGCTGACGCCAGGGCCGTGCTCAAGGACAACGTCTTCGGGCAGCTCTTCAGCTTCGAGTTCCTGGGCCTGCCGGCCTCGGTCTGGTGGTGGGTTGGCCTCACGATCGTGGCGTCGTACGTGCTCCTGCGGACGTCGTTCGGCAACTGGATCTTCGCCGTCGGCGGGAACCCTGAAGCGGCGCGCAACAGCGGCGTGCCGGTCGAGTTCGTGCGCGTCGTGCTGTTCATGGGCACGGCGACCTGCGCGACCATCCTGGCGCTGCTGCAGGTCTTCGACCTCGGCTCGGCCGACGTCACGCGTGGGATGCTCAAGGAGTTCGAGGCCATCATCGTCGCCGTCATCGGCGGCACGCTCCTGACCGGTGGCTACGGCACGGTCGTGGGCGCGGTCTTCGGGGCGCTGATCTTCGGCATGACCTCGCAAGGTATCTTCATCGCCCGCTGGAACACCGACTGGTTCCGCGTGTTCCTGGGGGCCCTGCTGCTGGTGGCCGTGATCTTCAACAACTACATCCGCAAGCGCGCGACGGAGGCCAAGTGATGGCGGGCGACGGCACGCCAGTCGTGGAGCTGCGCGACATCGTCAAGACCTTCGGGCGGGTCGTCGCCCTCAGTGGCGTGTCGATGTCGGTCCGGGCAGGCGAGGTGATGTGCCTGCTCGGCGACAACGGTGCCGGCAAGTCGACGCTGATCAAGATCCTCTCGGGCGTCTTCCCGCCGACCAAGGGCGAGGTCCGGCTGCGCGGCGAGCCGGTGACCTTCGCCAGCCCGCGCGACGCCCAGCAGCGCGGCATCGCCACCGTGCACCAGCACCTGGCGATCCAGCCCCTGATGAGCGTCTCGCGCAACTTCTTCCTCGGTCGCGAACCCACCATCGGCTGGGGCCCGCTCAAGCGGTTCGACGTGGGGACCGCCCGGCGCGTGGCGGTGGAGGAGATGGCGCGCATGGGCATCGACATCCGCGACCCCGACCAGGCGGTCGGGACGATGTCGGGCGGCGAGCGCCAGTGCGTGGCCATCAGCCGCGCGGTGTACTTCGGCGCCGAGGTGCTCATCCTGGACGAGCCGACCGCCGCGCTCGGCGTGCGCCAGGCGGGGACGGTGCTGCGCTACGTGGCGCAGGCGCGNGCCCGCGGNCTNGCCGTCATCCTCATCACCCACAACGTCCACCACGCCTACCCGGTGGGCGACGCGTTCACGATCCTGCGTCGCGGCAGCTCCTACGGCACCTTCCGCAAGAGCGACGTGAGCCGTGAGGAGGTGTTGGGCATGATGTCCGGCACCGAGGAGCTCGACGCGCTCGAGTCGGAGCTCGAGGAGTTCGCGCGCAGCGACCGCGACGAGGCGGCACGAGGTGGCGGCGGGGGCGCTCGCACTGGCGGCGGGGGCGTCACGGGCTAGGCGCTCAGCCGTCCTCGCCGACGAGTTCACGCAGCGCCAGCGCGAGCGCCTCCGACGCATCGATGTCGTGACGCGCGCACCAGACCAGGCCCTCGGTCTTGGACAGGATCTGACCGGAGCGGAGGTAGGCCAGCGTGCGGCAGGCGTTCGCCGACGCGTACGCCCGCAGCCCTTCGCGCTCCGCCCAGGCGAAGTCGCTGCGGATGGCGCCCAGGTAGTCACAGCGCGGCACGGTCGGCAGCGCGACCACGCCGAGCCGACCGAGGAGCGCCACGCCCCGAGCCTTGGCCACGCTCACGTGGGCTGCGAGGTCCTCGTCGAGTCCGACGCTCGGCGGCTCGTCCGCCTGCGCGAACCGAGCGCGGTGCGCCTCGCTGTAGTGGAACTCGAACGGGCACGGATGCCGCCAGCGCTGCAGGTCGGCCAGCGTCACGACGCTCACCTCGACCGGGTGNGGGTNNNCCGACACCGCCAGCAGCCCGGCNGCCAGGCGCCNGCGCTGCCCGNCCGNGAGGCGCTNGTCCACGACCGCGAGGAGGTCGAGATCGCTCCTCGCNGGATCGAACCCGCTCGTCGCNGCCGAGCCGTGCAGGAACACGTCGAGCAGCGCGCTCCCGAGCGACGACCGGAACAGCTCGACCACGCGTGCCAGCTGCGCCCGCGCGGACGCCGGCAGGCGCTCCAGGCAACGCTGCCCACGCAGCGGCGACGTCACCGCCGTTCGCTCAGCCAACCCTCGATGATCGGCATGACGACCTCCTCTGGGTACGCATGATCCGAGCCCGGCACCTCGACCAACCGCGCCATCCCTCGCTCGGGGAGGCCCGCATCGAGGGTCGCGAAGCTGCCCGTACTGTCCTCGCGCTGCTGGATCAGCAGCGTCGGGACGGCTTGGACGAAGCCGCGAAGCGCGCTCCACTGGTCCTCGCCGAAGAGCCGCAGCGGCGTGCCCATGAACACGGCCTGCGTAGGCGCGAAGCCTCCGTGCGCGTTCGCAAAGAGCGCGATCACCACGCCGAGCGACTTCGCCAGCACCAGGTCGGGCGTGGCCGCGTGCAGCGTGGCCGCCTCACGAGCGACGTCGTAGCGCGACCCATCGTCCCAATGCCGGTAGTGGGCCACGAAGGAGCCAGGGCTGGCGGCCGGAAGCGCGTCGAGCAGGGACTGCATCCAGGCCTCCGTCGCCGGGTCGTTGCCTGCCAAACCGATGACGTTCATGGGCGTCGCCCTCCAGCACCGTGGGATAGGGCGATGGTACGCCAGGCCGTCCCGAGGGGCTGACACCGCGCCGCTCGACGGGTGCCCGCTCAAGAGGCTGCTGCGCGCGGCACGACCGACTCGCACTCCACCCGCGCTGCCCTCATCGGCCGTCGCTCACCTGCGTGCCGACCTCGACGAACACGTTCTCGCTGCCCGCCGCAGCCGCGTCGTTCTCGAGGCGTACCCCGACGGGCGAGTGCCCGAGCGTGTTGCCTTCCAGCTCCGCCGACGCGCTGCCGCCGAGGAGCACGGCGTTGCGCTCGTTTCCGATCATCTCGTTCCGGTGCAGCACGGCGCTCGCGTCGTGGATGACGGCGACGCCGCTGCCCGCGTTGCCGCTCACGCGGTTGCGCTCGAGCGCTACCCGCGCGGCGTCGATCGCGACCACGCCGTTGGCGCGGTTCTCGACGATGGCGTTGTCGACCAGCATCGCCCGACCCTCACCACTGAGCCACACGCCGGTCTGGTTCCCGGAGACGGTCGTGGTCGCCACGTCGGCGTAGGCGTTGCCGTCGACCCAGATGCCGTCTTCCCCGTGGTCGGCGACGACGCTGCCAGCGACGCTTGCCGCGGCATCAGCCGCCACCACGATCCCGTGCGCGCCGCTCCCCCGTACGTTGGAATCGAACAACCCCAGCGTGCCGCCCCCAGCGACGAACAGCGTCCCCTCGTTCGCGACGAAGCTGCTCTGCTGCACGATCGCCGTACCGTTGCCGCCGATCGTGGTGTGCGCCCAGCCGCCGTTGCCCTCGACGCGCGAACCGCGCATGACCAAGGCCCCGCCCTCCGCTACGTTCAACGCGCCGCCGGCGTTGCCGCGCAACGTGGCCTCCTCCAACGTGAGGCGGGCGTTGCCCTCGACCAGCACGGCCGGCCAGGGGCGTTGCTGGCCCTCCTGGAAACCCCCTACGCCCTCGATGGTCATGCCGCGCACGCTCACCTGCGCCGCGCCCGTCATCGACAGGCCGGTGCCCACCGTGTCGCGCATGGCCCCGCCGCTGAACGAGACGACCGAGGCGCCACCGATGCGGGTCGCCGGGTGATCGATGCCGCGATCGAGGTCGATGGTGCCGTTCTCGAGGAACAGCACGTCGACGAAGTCGGCCTCGGTCGCATGCCCGTTGATCAGCAGCGCCAGCGCGAAGTGGCCGCTGAAGCTGCCGCCGCGAACCGTCGCGCGCGCATCGCCGAGCAGCACCAGGCCGTTGTAGTTGCCGACGATGGTCGACTCGGTGAGCACGACGTGCGTGCCGGGGCGGGCCTCGATCCCGGCCAGCTGCCCCTGGGCGACGCGCACGTCAACCGCCATCAGCGTCGCGCCGTCGATCAACGCCAGGTTGCTCCCGTGCCCGTCCTCGCGTCCAGCGATCGATGTCGCGCTCGGCGCGGCGTAGCGCGCGAACCCGAGGTCGACCTCGCGCAGGGTCAGCCGCGCACCGCTCACCACGACCAGATCGGCACCCTCGTCGGCGTCATAGAACAGCCGCAGCCCCTCGAGGTGCACGTCGATGTCGCCCTCGATCCACACCGCTACCGGCGCACCATAGGCCGCGATCAGGACGTCATCGCGGCCGGCGCCCACCAACTCGAGGTCGTGGCGCACCACCACCTCCTCGCGCAGAAGGTACTCGCCGGGCGCGATCTGGTACGCACCACCTTGCTTCAGGGCCGCATTCAGGCCGGCAGTGGAGTCGATGACCGCCGCCTGGGCCGCCGCCAGCGCCGTGAGCAGCGACACGAGCAGCGCCAACGCGACGTGACCGGGTGCGACGTGACCGGGTGCGACGTGACCGGGGCGCCTCACGGCGCCACCGGTCCATACGTGCCGTCGAACCCGATCGCGACCGCGAACACGTCCTCGATCGACATGCGCGGCAACCACACGTCGGAGTCGACGTCGAGATCGGTGCCTTGCAGGTTCCAACCGAAGAAGCCGCGCACGGTGTTCGCCCACGACTCGATGACCTCGACCTCGGCCTCGGCCGCGTTCCGGTCGATCACGTTGCGCGCGCCGTAGAAGGCCCCCCACTCGGGCGAGATGGCGTACTCCAGNTCGTAGCGGACGTTGCCCCAGGCGTCGAACACCTCGAGCGCCCAGTCGGCGATGTTCTCCAGGTCGATCACGGTGTCGAACTCCTGGTAGTCGCCCTGCGCGTTCGCGACGAAGACGTTGTCGAGCAGCACCAGGTCGCTGGCCCGGCGGGCGTTGTCGATCCCGAAGGCGTCGCTGAAGGCCAGGATGCTGTTGGCGACCTCGAGGGAGATGCGCCCCTCGAGCAGGATGGCCGAGCCGCCGAAGGAGCCGAAGGGGCTGTGCTTCTGGGTGAACAGCGCGGCGTTGTGGGCGAAGCGGTAGCGCGGGAAGTTGGCGGGATCGTCCGCCGCGATCGCGGTCGCGAGGTGGAAGCCGGCGCCGGTGTTGTTCACCGCCACCGAGTGCTCGATGGTGACGTCGGCGGCGGCGCCCGGGTAGAACGCGAACGCGCCCTGGGTGGGGGCCGTGTTCGTGACGATCACGTGCCTCACGACGATGGTGCTGTCGACGCCGGTGCGGATCACGAGGCCGCCCGACTCGGGCGTCGGCGTGTGCGACGGCGTCCCCTGGCGGATGATGCGGCTGCCCGCCTCGTCGGGGTAGTAGTTGCGGGGGCCGTGATCGATGACGACGCCGTCGACCACCACCGTGTGCTCGGTCGGTTCCCCGCGCGCCTGCATGAGCCGCGTGGCGAAGTCGCTGGTGTCGATCATCAGGCGCGGGTCGGTGGTGAAGTTCTGCGCGTTGTGCACGCCGGTCAAGACGGTCACGTGCGCGCCCCACGGGTCGCGGCTGGCGAAGTCCGGCGCGA
>SL_3KL_010_SEDDRAFT_10006779_pt1 | contig 10205 bp, 4 predicted proteins | sample SodLakKL_010_SED_2_FD_10381 | JGI IMG/M metagenome (IMG submission 10381)
CGCAATACACGGCGATCGCGAGCGCCTCCTCCGCGATCCAGCCCTGGCCCAGCTGCGCGATGGCCTCCGCCCTCTGGATCGCCCGCAGGGTTTCCTGATGGTCGGGTTCTTCGCGGAGCAGGGCTTTGGAGACGGCCAGTGCCTCCGGCAATGACGCGCCATCGGTCAGCGCCAAGATCAGCACGGCCAACACCCCGGCGGTGAGGAATCCGTTCGGCTGACCGTGGGTCAGCCCAGCCAGGTCGGTGCCGATACGGAAAGCATCCTGGGGCGTCTCGTGCTGACTGAGCGACAGAATGTCCGGTACGAGGAAGTCAACGGCTTCAAAGAAGGATGGCGGAATGGGGGCTTCACGGCACTGATGCGCGAGGTTCCGGCTGGCAATCCGCATGGTTGTGATCTTGCTGCCTAACGCAGAGCGATGTGGCGACCCGTTGCCTGGCGCTCGAAGAAGGCGACCCCGTGCTGATAAAACGGCATCCGGTTAATCGGTAACTGCACCATGTTTGGGTCCTGTCGGCAGACTTGGTGAGCCCCCGTGTCTCTTGCGCGGCACACGCGATGCCAGCGCCGGATGAGCGCGCCGGCCCCCACGGCAACACGCCTCGCCGAAGCGGTCGCAACTCTGTCGAGCCGAAACTAGAACCGGCTCCACTCCACTCTCTCGACCTTCCCACCCCGGATGCGGAACTGGTAGTTCAGGTCGTTCACCCGGTACATCCAGATCTCGTGATCGGGGGCGCAGCCATCGGGGCAGGCGTACACCACGCTCCGATGTTCGGGCGGCCCGATCAGCCGGATCATGGTGGTCACCGGGGTTCCCTGTCGTATCAGTTCCCCTTCGATCCGAAGGCTGCTGGCTTGGGCGGCCGCAATGAACAGGCTCCCCAGCACAAGTCCCAACACAAGCTTCTTCATCTCGGCCTCCGCAGACAATCCTGTCGTTCCGATGATCCCCAATGTACCTGCCCAGTCTCTCCAACCCGAACGGACGTTCAGCCTCTCGGTGGATTCAGGGCCACTGCCGGCTCGACCCGGAACGCTGGACTGCACCGGAGACTCTCGTCCATACCGCCGACCTACCCGCAGCTCCCGTTGCCGTGAAGCGTCCCGGGACGCAATGCACGACGCTGCCCGGGGGCATTCGTGCTGAAGCAGTATCTCCCGAGTGAGCAGCCAGCGGGCCAGGCCGGGTCACATCACCCGCCGTCCCGTCCACATGTCCCGCAAATCTGGTGCGTGCACGCATCGGCAGAACTGAAACCTTCGAAGGACGAGCGTGTAGCATAACCCTGCCACTGGATCACCAGGTGATCCTGCAAACATCCGGATCGGCCTTTTTGTCAGACCGATTCCACTGGATCATGCTGTGAGCCACCCCCTGCACTACTCTGACGAGGTTCTGGCTGCAGGCCGCGAGGACCGGTTCGTCCGCTGCATGCGACCACGAGTCCCGCAGCTGGCCAACCACAAGGCGGGGTTGCGGCCCGCAAACGCATACGATGGAAGCGCTGTCACCGCACAACAATGGAAGGCCTCTCAATCATGCCCTTGAATGCCCCCAGTCTCTCGACCGTACAGACACTCCTCGCGCACCACCTGGACGAACACCGCCGACTTCCGGAATCTGCGCGGGCGCGGGACCTGGGATCCGAACGGGCGCTCATTCAGGACTACTCGGGGCGCGTCGTCTACGAACTGCTCCAGAACGCATTGGACCGTTCGAGGGAACGGATTCTCGTCCGCTGGGATCCGGCGTCGCGATGCCTCGAGGTGGCCAACGACGGAAAGCCGGTCAGCGCCTACCCTGGACAGACTCCGCGTCGCAGCGACTTTCATGCCCTGCTGAGCCTGCATTCCTCAACGAAGCGCGCGAAGGAGAGCATCGGAAACAAGGGGGTGGGCTTTCGGTCGGTCTTCGCCGCAGCGCCCCAGGTGGAAGTCTGGAGCCGCACGGACGAGGGACACTGGTGGGGCCTGCGCATGCGCCATCCCAGCCAACTACAACCCGCACCCGACGTGGCGTGGATGGAATCGGAGGTCGCGAGCTTTTACGCGCCGGAGCCCATCACCGACGGAGTGGGCACCCGGTTTTCTGCCTATCAGACCGTGGTCCGCCTGCTCGACGTTCGCCCGGAGCGGGCCCACGTACTCGAGCAGACCGTACGGGACCTGATGCGGGTCCCGATGCGGTTCCTCGAACACCGAGCACCCCACCCGCACGAACTGCGCATCCTGCTGATGCTAGGCGATGCAGAAGTGGCGCACCGCATCGTCGATGGCGCACAGGAGATGGCGGTCTCCAGCACAGTCACCCTGGCAGTGAGCGACGAGGTGCGTCGCGATACCGGGCTTGACCTGGACACCGCCGAGGTCCGTGTCATGGCCTGCACCGTTCCCGTGTCGCACGGGCCGGCCACGGAAACCGACCCGCGTCACACGGGACTCTACTGGTCCTACCTGCCCACCGAACAGGATGCCGGCTTCGGCGTGGACATCCACGCCGATTTCTACCTGAGCAACTCCCGGCGCTCGCTGGCGCTTCGAACCTTGGAACGTGGCGAGGAGGATTCGGCCTCGGACCCCGCTGGCTGGAACCGGCGACTCGTCCGTCAGGCCGCGTCCCTGATCGTTGGAGAACTCTGGCAGCGCACTGAAATGGTCACTCGTGAGGACTTCTGGGCGTACGCCCATCCGGCAAGCTGCCGCTGTGAGCACCTGGCCTTCGAGGTGGGAAGGCTATTACTGGGCGATCTCGGCGTTTTCCAGGACATCATTCGCCGCAGCTTTGCCGAAGCTGGACCGTGGACCCTGCAACGCTATGCCGACTTCTTCTCCGCGCTGGAGCGATGGGCCACCTATGCCTATCAACAGCCGCTTTGTGCCGGCAAACAACCCAGATACAAGTGGCTCGAGTCCCTGCTCGAGATCGTCGAGCGCTCCCAGGCGCCGGTCCTGCCCATCGTAGAACAGTCGGATGACAGTGCCATGGGGCAGCGCGTGGCCGTCGCCCGATCCCTGATCCGCGGCAAGCAGGGCCAGAAACGCGCTGATGCCGACCGCATTTATCTCCGCCGCTCGCGGGCCGATGCAGAGGCTACGGAGTCGTTGCCGACTGTTGTTCAGGATCAGGGCACCTTCGTGACGGTGTTCGCACCACCAGGGATGCAACAGCAAGATGCCACCAGATATGGGCTGATGGACTTCAGTCGCCCGGAGCTGCTGGCCCAGTTGAAGCCCGGCCGGGACGAACGGGAACATCGGGAGCTGCTCAAGGCGGCACTTCGGCTTGCGTCCCACGAGTCCGTGCAGGGCGGGCAGGAATCGGTGCTGCAGCGGGCTCAGACGACTCCGGGTGGCCCCGCCTGGCGCCTCGCCCTGGAGGGCGGGACGACCCTGCGCCGGGCGGCACAGAACCTGCGATCCCTGTACCTGCCGACTCTGTCGGGCTGGCAACCGGCCCACCGGGTGGTACGGAGCGGGGGCGGCCCCTGGCCGAGTCTCGACGAAACCATGCTGGCCGGGGTTCTTGCAGAACTGGCCGGCGAGGGACCGGATGAGCCCTGTCCTCACCTCGATACGGACCGTGTTTGCCGATTGTTCGGCATCGGTGTACTTCCGATCGACCGGACCGGCGCGATTCCCGATTGGCCGGAAGCCCCCGCCGCCGCACTCGGACGCTCGATCCTGCGCGCGTGGTCACGCGACATGGCCCCGATTTTCGGCGCGGGTATCGGCGAGCGCGCGCGGACGCAGTTGCGTCGAGCCGCATGGATCCATGGCGATTTGGCTCAAGACGCTTTCGCGTCGTTGGAACCAGGAGTTGGCCCGGGTGCGCCCTACGCGCCTTTGGATCTTTGGTGGCAGTTGCCGCAGTCCGGCTTCCGCACCCGCTTGCTGCCGCGTCTGATCGTGCCCCGAGAAACCGCCCTCCCGCAGTGGGCACGCGATCTCGGCATCGAGAATCCGCGGGAGGCGCAAGGGGAAGACCGCATTCTGCGCGCCATGGAGCGGCTGCGCGGCGACCCCGCGGCGAAGGACGACGAGCGGGATCTGAGCGACCTTTACCGGCGCCTGGTCGAAGGGATCCTGCGACTCGATTCGCCGCCGTTCATCCCGCTCCTGCACCGCCATGTCGACGAAAACGGCGTAACCCGCAGCCTGGAATGGGGCCACACCGATGACGGGATCTGGCACGATCCGGGCGGCGCTCAGTCGTCCGCCCTGTCGGCCTTCCGCGCGGTTCGGGTCTGGGTCTATCGCGGCGCGTCGCGACGCAATGCGGAAGCCCTGGGGCTCATCCACTTCGACCCGAAGGAACCCACGGTCGGCCGCGAGGGCGGCTCCAATCCGTTATTGGCCGAACGTCTTCGCGAAGCGATCTGGGAGGCATTGCCAGATCTGATCGCGGCCGCATCCATGGCGCGGGAGGAATTCGACGAGCAGGCAGCGATCCGCAAGCAGGCGGCACTTCAGGTGCAGCACTATGAGCGGGTCTGGGTCCGCTGGCATTTTGCCGACAAGATCGCCGAGCGGGGCCGCGATGACATCGGCGACGTATTCCTGCTGCCCTTGCCCGGCGGCGACAAGGCGATCTGTTTCGACGGCCATGACCTTCCCTTGGTCGAGTGCGCCTTCCCGCTCAGCGAGTGGCTGTGCGACAGTCGCGCGTTTGGCCCGGTGTTCCGCGACGGGCTTTATGCCTGGAGCCGTGCGGGCTCGGATCGACAGCGCGCCAGTTCCGTCGCGCGGTTTCGCCGCGACCACAACCTCAGCGACGCCGACATTACCCAGTGGCGCTCCCGACTCCAGGAAGCGCGCCTGGACGATCAGCGCAAGGCGGTTTGGCAGACGCGCATCCTCCGGGTGCTCTCCCGCTTCGGAGCAGTCAAGGACGTCGTTCGGCCGGGGATCGTGGTGACCCCCTCGGTCTGGGAAACCACCGACGTGGCATCCGACCCGATGTTCCCCGACGTGAGTGAGGAAGATTTGCGACAGGCGTTGCGCACGGCCCTCGGGGACGATCCTCAGTTTCGCCTGCTCGTTCCACTGGTCGACTTCCAGACCGAGCACCGCGAGCGGTTCCGGCGTGCACTGCGCCTCCCTTATATCGCCGCGGTCGCGGACCGGGATGGGCGCGGCCAGTGGAACGAGCGTCTTCTGGAGGAGTTGCAAGCAAAAGGCGATGGCGTCACTTCAGAGGACGAGGCCGGCTTCAGTCGACTACGGTTTGATATCGACCAAGCCCTGCGTGCTCGCTACGGCCTGCCGCCCCTGGACGAACTCGCCCCAACCCCCGAGGCATGGTCCTTCGCCCGCGGCCAGATCCCGATCTCAGCCTTACCGAAGACCGCCGCCGTTTCGACCTTGCGTCCTTTCGCGGGAGGGTCCACTGGCGGCATGCCCCGGACCGCGCTCTCGGAGGAAGCCTGGCTGCGCAAGGCGCGCCGCAAGGCATCCGGCGGCCGCCGCGCCGAGGATGCAGTCCTCGGCCTGGCCGTTCGTCAGGCGCTTGAATGGCGGCAACGCGACGCACAGGGATTCAATCACGCCCTGAACACCGCGCTGCCGCAGCTGGGCGAGGCCGGCAAAAAGCGTTACGCCGCGCTCCAGGATGAAGCGGGACTGCGGGCTTTTCTGCACGTCAGCGATTATCTCGGCGATGTCGGCTTTGACGTACTCGTCCCGGACGAGGCAGCGGGCTGCGCCTTGTGGGTCGAGGTCAAGCGCGTCGGGTCGCTCAATGAAGACGCGATGTTCTTCCTTTCCGAAAACGAACGGCGCAGGGCGGTCGAGTACCTGGAAAAGGGACTGCCCTGGCGCCTGTGGCTGGTTTCGAGCACCGGCCAGGTCGCAGATGTCTCTTCGATCGCGGAGCGGTTCCGCGAGTGCTCACAGGACGTGCAGGCCCTCCTGAATGCCGGCTTGCGGCCAGGCGAATGGATGCTCGTGTTGCAGGGGTCAGGAGACCGGATTCATGGCGCAGGCTAGCGGAGGCCACGCATTGGGCGGAGTCCCCTCTGCACCGTTCACAGACAACCACATCGGCCCGGGCCGACGGCAAATCGCTTACCGCGTGGATGCAGCCGCGACCGAGGGAAAGGGTGCCCAGACGACCTCCCCCCTCCGGACCCAATGGATCGCGATCCCCCTGACCGGGCTTCCCTCCCCTGCCAGCGCCCGCGCATAGGCTTCGAGTTGCGGCTGGTAGGCGAGGAAGGCCAGCAGCGGATCCTCGACGCGGTCGGACTTGTGGTCGATGATCCAGGCACCGTCGATGGTCCGAACGATCAGGTCGGCGGTTCCGGAAACCACGGTGCCGCGATCNTCCAGCGCGAGCAAGGGCCATTCGCGCAGCACCGATGCATCNGCGAAGCGGGNCCGCAGCCAGCCTTCGAACTCCTGCACGCCGGCAGCGATCTGCGCAAAGGTCTCGGGTGTTACTGGTACGCCAGTGATTCCGGGCAACTTCTCCAAAAGGTCCGGCCGCGCCCCGAGAACCTCGAAACAGCGATGCAGGAAGGTGCCCAGCGCCACGCCCGACAGGCCGGCCACCTCGGCCAACCCGGCGCCGTAGCGTTCCAGGTGAAGNGCATTCACATCCCCCGTCCCGGGCCCATGTTCCAGACCCGACGGCGTGCGGCCGTCCGGCGTAAGCGNGATGGATGCCACGCCAGGCCGGATCGCGCGNCGCCCGACCACGGGCAGCTCCCGTTCGCCGACAGGAGCGGACAGGTCCAGCCCCNNGGGCAGTGCTGAGGAACCCGGGGTCACCCGGCAGGGAAACGCCTCCTCGGCCACACGGGCTTGCCCCTCTGCGAGCGAGAGCCGGCAATCCCCGGCAAGGAGCGACCAGTAGGTCGTGCTCTCGCTGCTGCCAAGGTATTCCGGCCACTCCAACAGCAGGCTATCGCGGGCCCGCGTGAGCGCGACGTAGAGCAGGCGCCGGGCCTCGGTCTCGGCCTGTGGCTGCAACTCGACAAGGAAAGACTCGTTGTTCTCGGGCGCCGCGAAGGCCGGTGCGTAGGCGATGCGCGCGGTCGCGAGCAGACCCGACAGGTCGTCGAACGACGGGTAGCCCAGGGAGACGTTGGGCAGGCGCGCCTTGATCACCCGATCCAGTCCGCACACGGCCACCAGGGGCCATTCGCGGCCCTTGGCGCTGTGCCAGGTCGCGAGCACGATCGCGTCCTCGTCGAGCACCCGCGGGTCAGGCTGCTCGTCGGCATCTTTCACCTTCGCCGCGAGCCAGGCGAGGAAGGTCTGAACGCCCGCGCCGTGGAAGCCGCCGTGGGCGAGCGCCTCGCGCGTGGCGTCCATGAACTCCGCCGCCTCGGCCAGCAGACGCAGCAGGTTCGCCCGGGCCTGCTCGGCACCCGGCCAGCGCGCGACGGTGTCGAACAGATCCAGCGCGGCGAAGGTGTCGGCAACCAGCGCGTACACGGTGCGCTCCGCGACACCCTCGGCCAGCGCATCCAACCGGCGCAGCAGCGGCTCGTCGATCCGGCCCGCTTCCATCAGTTGGCGCAGGCCTTCCTGCAGCGTCAGGGAACCCAGCTCGGTCACCGCCAGGTACAGCGCCGCGTGCCGATCCGCCGGGTTGGCCAGGTAGGCCAGCGCGTACCAGGCGAGCTGCACCGGGCGCGACTGGAACCAGCCCTCCGCCTGCAGGCGGACCCGCAGGCCCTGGGCGCGCAACACGCCGGCGTAGGTGGCAAGCATTCGGTGCGTCGGGCACAGCACCGCGAAGTCACCGCCGCGCAGCGGGCGCAATCGCTGGCTGCGCCGATCCAGAACCTGTTGGGCGGGATCGTGCAGCAATGCCTGGATCCGTTCACCGACGGCCGCGGCGCGCACTGCGTGCTGGTCCTTTCCGGCCTTGGCGGCAAACGCCACGAATTCCAGCGGGTGCAGGGGGCTGTCCTTGCCCTTGGGCTCGAGCGCCACATAGTCGCTTCCAAACAAACCCGGCCCGAGCGCATTGACGAAGCGCATCAGCCGGGGCTGCGAGCGCCAGTTGTTCACCAGCGGCCTCGCGACTTCCCGGTGCTGCTGCACCAGTGCCTCCAGCAGCCTTGGGTCGGCGCCCTGGAAGCCCATGATCGCCTGTTTCAGGTCGCCGACCACCACGGTGGGTACGCCGGCGACGCTCAGTTGCCAGAGGAGATCGAACTGCAGCGGGTTGGTGTCCTGGAATTCGTCCACCACGAGGCAGTCGATGCGGCTCTGCAGGGTGGCCAGCACGTCGGGACGCTCCCGCAGCAGCCGACCGGCCATCGCGATCATGTCGCCGTAGTCCACCAGGCCGGCCTCGCGTTTGGCCTGTGCGTAGTGTTCCAGCACGTCCTGTCCTGCCGCGATCAGCGTGCGGATGTGGCCGATGGCATGCTCCAGCGGACCGGGATGGCCCGGCAGCGCGTCGGCGGCGGCGACGACCGCATCCGCCAGGGCATCGTAGCCCTCCGGCAGGGTAGTCGCGCGGTTCGAACGGCGCAGCTTGCGCAGCCCCTGCCACATGCGCCAATCGGCGGCGAGTACGGCCGGGTCCGCAGCACGGCGCAGGTGGCGGTAGTCGCTCTGCAGATTCTTGCGGGCCGTCCTGGTGTTACCACAGTCGCGGGCCAGGCTTCCGGGGAAGGCGCGCAGCAGGGCATCGACACTGCTCTGGAGTGCGCGGCTCATCCGGGCGCCGTCGCCGGTCGGTCCGTAGCGCGCGCGCACCCAGTCGGAGGACCACTGCGCGTGGACGTCGGCATCGTCCTCGCACCCGACCGAGCGCAAAAGTTCGACGATACGCAGCAGGTCGTCGCGAAAGACCTCCTCGGCGCTCTTCTCGGCGTTGAAGTCGTAGCGATACCCGTACGCCTCGAGGTCGGAGATGATGGGATCGGTCTTGTCCGTGCGCGTGAGTGCCCTGCGTACCAGGGCATCCTGCTCGTCCTCGTTCAGCAGCCGCGGCTGCGGCGAGACCCCCGCCTCGAACGCGAACTCGGTCAACACGCGCAGACCGAAGCCGTGGATGGTGGAGATGTAGGCCTGGTCGAGGCGCAGGGCATCCTCGCCCCGACCACGGGCCAGCAGTTCCGCACGGATGCGTTCGCGCAGCTCGGCCGCCGCCGCCTCGGTGAAAGTCACTGCGAGGATGCGCTCGGGCGCGACCTCGCCCGCGACGACCCACTGCCCCAACCGCTCCTTCAGTGTGTAGGTCTTGCCCGAACCGGCACCCGCCGGGATGATCTCCAGCCGTGGCAGGCTCATGCCGCACCCTCCGCATCCTCGTCGGCCACCGTGAACAGCTTGACCAGCGGGCTGTTTTCCAGCGCGTAGGGAGTGATGCCCGCCTCCTTCTGGAAGAACTCGGCATCGCTCTCGCGGTTGAGTACCAGGAGCCCCCCGCGCACCTCGTCGAGACGTTGGCGAATGAGGGCCATCGCCGCCCCCGATACATCGTTGTCCAGCGTCTGCCAGTCCGGGATGCCGCCGGTCCCGGGCAGCGCCGTGTCGGCGAGCCCGGTCTGGTCGTTCATCATGTAGTACACGGTGCCGATGGCTGCCGCCCGCCGCAGCCGTTCGGCCAATGGGCCCTGAGCGTCGTTCTTGAGACCACCGGTCTGCAGCATGGTCCGGTACAGGTTCGCCTGGCTGTCGTAGCCCTTTTCCATTTGCTCGCGGCGCTTGGCCGACTTCGAGCGCTTGTAGTCCACCACCAGCAGCCGTCCCCCCGGTAGGCCAAGGATCAGGTCCGCCTGGCCGTGGATGGGGATGCCGGCCCACGTACCCTGCAGCCAGGCCTCGCCGGCGAGCACTTCGGCGCCGAGTTTGTCGAGTGCATTCCGCCAGGCCAGCGCCGCGCGCGCGATGCCCACGGCCAGGTGTCGACGCTCGACCTGCCATTGCGGAGCCATCAGAAACGGGGCCCGCTCCCGGATCGCCATGTCCAGAAAGCCGAGCGTCTGCGCCTCGAGTTCCGCAAGTTCGGGAAGCGCAACGCGCGGACGAAACAGATGTTCGAATACCTCGTGCGCTAGCGTGCCGAGCAGGCGCACGTCCGGGCCCTCCGGTACCCAGCCCATGGGTTCGGCCCCCAGGCGCCGCAGCAACCAGGCGAGCCGGGAGACCATGAGCGTCTCCAGGCTGCTTGGCGACTCCGGTTTCTGCTTACCCTCCCGGGTCATCCGAATCTGCAGCAGGTCGCGGTCGAACCG
>SL_3KL_010_SEDDRAFT_10006780_pt1 | contig 10205 bp, 5 predicted proteins | sample SodLakKL_010_SED_2_FD_10381 | JGI IMG/M metagenome (IMG submission 10381)
CAAGTATCCATTCCCAAGTTCAGCAGGCTGCCGAGCTGGCCGTTTCCAAAAGAATGAAACAACTGCAGGAGATCTTCGACAGAGAACTTGAAATGCGCCCGGTATTTGGTGAAGAAGATCCTGACGTATTGTATGCCTGGCGAAACAGCTGGCATTATCGTCAGCTAAAAGAGCAGGGACACTCAGAATCAGAAATTAATGAAATACTGCATAAACCGGTTTCAACACTGCTTTTCACCTGGGATGGTTACAAAGAGAAAGAAATTTCACCGTACGATGAAATCCGGTATTACATCTCGTTTTTAAATGCTGGGTTCCTGGCAATGGATCCGCAAACGGGCCATGTACTCGCGTGGGTGGGCGGAATTGATCACAGGCATTTTCATTATGACCAGGTGAAGGCCAGCCGTCAGCCCGGCTCGGCGTTTAAGCCGGTTTTATATGCCGCGGCTCTGGAGGCCGGCAGAACACCATGCGATTATCAGCGAAATATGCTGGCTACGTTTACTGACTATGACAACTGGACGCCGCAAAATCATCAGCAAGAGTACGGCGGACGTTATTCCCTGCAGGCAGCTCTGGCGCAATCTGTCAATACTGTGGCAGTTCATGTAGCCATGGAAACCGGTGTACCTGCCATTCAGCAAACCGCCTCGGCGATGGGTATCCGGTCTATTGTACCAGAGGCTCCGTCCATAGCTCTCGGCACCGGAGAACTTTCACTTCTGGAATTGACTACGGCATATACATCATTTTTGAACGAAGGAAAGCCCGCTGAACCGCAAATGATCACAAGAATCTACAATTCTTCCGGTGAGTTAATCTATGATTTTTCTGAAGAACAACCGGATCAGGATAAAAATACCTCCACCCTATTGTCTCTGGATTATTTGAAAGAAATTGGATTACAGCCCCTGATAAATCAAAAAGGAAATGGTATTTCACCGGAGAATGCGGCTTCGATGGTAAGGATGCTTGAAAAAGCTATACTTGAGGGAACCGGTGCGCCTCTACATTCTCAGTACGGAGTAGAAACTGCACTTGGCGGGAAAACCGGTACCACTCAGCAGTATACCGATGGCTGGTTTATCGGGTTTACTCCAAATCTTGTTTTTGGCACACGCGTGGGCGGTTGGAATAACCGGGTCAGATTTCGTGAGTTTCCTGCATACGCATCACAAACTGCACTTCCTGTTGCCGGCCTTTTCCTGCAGGAGCTTTCAAATGATCCGCAGACTAAAGAGACTTACCTGAATGAAGAATTTCTGCCTTCTCAAATTAATTCACCTCACAGTTTTCAGTGCAGCGATTATCAGGATGACCGTCTGCGAGACCGTTTCCGCGATTTTCTGTCTGGCCGAAGCAGTGATGATCCGGTAGAAATTGGAGGTGAAAAAGAGGAAGAAAGCCGCAATATTTTCCGCAGGCTGGGAAGAAGACTTGGAATTGAGTAGGTTTTGGGGCTCACCCCTGCCTCTCGGACTCACCCCCCGGCCCCCTCTCTGTCCCGACAGAGAGGGGGTGACTTTGGAACGCATTTTGAGCTTGTAATTAAAATCGAATTCTAAACCTATTCATGAGTTCCCCCTCTATACAAAGAAGCACAGTTCGCGTTCAGTGAACGAGAGCGACTGCGTAGAGAGGGGGACAGGGGGTGAGTCAAACCAACTCTTTCTTCTTCTCTGCCCTCTTCCTGTCATTATGATCCAAATGCAGCTTCCGAATCCGGAGGCTTTTTGGTGTTACCTCAAGCAGCTCATCGCGATCGATAAACTCAATGCATTGCTCAAGGCTCATCTTTTTGGCCTGGGAAATTTTTACGGCATCGGCTGATTGGGTGGCGCGGTGGTTTGTCAGGTTCTTCTTTTTCACCACATTCACAACCAGGTCATCCGCGCGATTGTTGATGCCCACTACCTGCCCCATATAAACCGGATCACCCGGTTCAATAATGAACTGACCGCGATCCTGCAAACCTTCAAGTGCATATGGAGTTACATCGCCCTTTTCCAAAGAGATTAGTGCTCCGCGGGTTCGGCCGGGAATTTCACCGGCAAATGGCCCGTACTCATCAAACTGCTGGTGCATAATCCCGGTGCCTCGTGTTTCGGTAAGCATCTCTCCCCGGAAACCGATCAAACCGCGTGAAGGTACTTTGAACTCAATCCGGTTGTTCTCCCCTTCCTGAACCATCGAGGTCATAATCCCTTTTCGTTTCTGAAGGTTGTCGATCACTTTATTGCTGTAATCGGTATGCACATCAATCACAACTTCCTCAAACGGCTCGTGAACCTTGCCATCCACTTCCCGGTAGAGTACTTCAGGACGGGAAACCGCAAATTCGAAGCCCTCACGACGCATCGTTTCTATCAATATGGAAAGCTGCAATTCGCCTCGACCCGACACCCTGAATACATCAGGGTTATCAGTTTGTTCAACCCGGATCGACACATTGGTGCGAATCTCTTTATTCAGGCGGTCTTTGATCATGTTGGAAGTCACATAGTCTCCCTCCAGGCCTGCAAATGGTGAGTTATTCACCCGGAAGTACATCGCCATGGTTGGCTGGTCGATGTCGTAATAGTCGATCGGTACAGGATCGGAAATGTGGGTCAGTGTATCACCGATCTCCACGCTTTCGTAACCGGCCATCGCGAAAATATCACCGGCAGATGCTTCATCAACCGGCTCCCGGTTCAACCCGTTAAACGTAAACAGTTTGGTTGCTTTGCCTTTCGATTTTTGATTTCCTTTACGGCCCAGCAGCACAATCTCCTGATTGGTTTTGATGGTACCCTGTTCTACACGCCCGATCGCAATCCGGCCTACATAATCGTTCCAGTCAACACTGCTGACCAGCATTTTGAACGGAGCTTCCGGCTTTTGTTCGGGTGCGGGAATGTGGTTGATGATTTTATCAAAAAGTGGTGTTAAATCCTTTCCTTCATCTTCAAGTTCAGTTTTAGCAATCCCTTCAATTCCGATTGCATATAAAACGGGAAAATCGAGCTGATCGTCATCGGCATCAAGCGATACAAAAAGGTCAAAAATCATATTCAGAACATCATCAGGCCGTGCATCCTTCCGGTCAATTTTGTTGATCAGCACGATGGGCCGGTATCCGAGCGCCAGTGACTTGCGAAGTACAAACTTGGTTTGCGGCAGCGGGCCCTCGGCGGCATCTACCAGCAGAATCACACCGTTCACCATCTTCAAAATACGCTCTACCTCACCGCCAAAATCGGCGTGGCCGGGGGTATCCACAATGTTGATTTTGGTGCCGTTCCACAACACAGCGGTATTTTTTGAACTGATGGTGATGCCCTTCTCCTTTTCCAGGTCGCCGGAGTCCATCACCCGCTCATCCACCTGCTGGTTCTCTCTGAAAGTTCCGCTCTGCCGCAGCATCTGATCCACAAGCGTTGTTTTGCCGTGATCTACGTGGGCGATAATTGCAATGTTTCGAATGTCTTGTATCATGAAAATAAAAATCTGTTCGCCTGTCCTGACGAAATTAGTGTATTAGTCGGGTTGATTGACAATTGATTGGTCGGTGAGNNNAGCTTNANCNTTANCCGGCAATCGAAAAGTTGACAGCCTTAAAGATACGGGTTATTTCNCTAATTACAGAGTTAATTCTGAGTAAAACTTTTCGCCATTTTTACCACGAAAAAAGGGAAGCAGGAAACGAGACTGGGTTTGAGTATTACTAAAGATAAAATGAAGGCACACAGAGGTGGTCTGGAGATACATCCCCAGCCGAGTAAAACTGTTTTTTAAATCTGTTGACCGTTTAATTCTATGTTGATGTTCTTTATTGCAGGTACCATTTAAACAAGCCGGTAAATCAAATCATGCTTAATCATAGAATCGCTTCTGCGCATTAAACCTTTTAGTGCAAACTATACCTTAGTTTTGGATAATTCGTAACACTGAATAGCATATCTTTGATATAGGAAGGGATATGTATTACACTTCATCAAAGAAAGTTTAACAACGAATTTTTCAAATCTAATTTGGCAGGTTATGGAATACAGATTTTTAGGACGATCAGGTTTAAAAGTATCAGCGCTCTCATTTGGGTCATGGGTAACATTCGGGGAACAGGTGGACACGGACCTTGCATATAACCAGATGAAGACTGCATACGATGCAGGTGTGAATTTTTTTGATAATGCGGAGGGCTATGAAAACGGTACGTCAGAGGTGATCATGGGTAAGGTGATTCAAAAAGCCGGATGGAAGCGATCTGACCTTGTTTTGTCAACCAAGATATTCTGGGGTGGCGACGGCCCTAACGACAAGGGCCTCTCCTTCAAGCACATCAAAGAGGGTACCGAGGCGGCCCTGAAACGGATGCAGACCGATTATGTGGATCTACTTTTCTGCCATCGCCCCGACATACACACACCAATTGAAGAAACCGTATGGGCCATGGACCAGTTGATCCGTGAAGGAAAGGCGCTTTACTGGGGCACAAGTGAGTGGAGTGCTGAACAGATCCGCAAAGCCTATGATTTTGCCAGGCAGGAGCATCTGCGTCCGCCGCTGATGGAACAACCCCAGTATAACATGTTTCACCGGCACCGGGTCGAGAGGGAGTACAACATGCTTTATAAAGATATCGGGCTGGGAACCACAATATGGAGCCCTCTGGCCAGTGGACTGCTGACCGGAAAGTACAACGACGGCATTCCGGAAGGATCTCGTCTCGACCTTGAAAAATATAATTGGCTGAAGGAGATTTTGCTTGATACCGAAGAAGGGCACTCCAAAATTGAAAAAGTTAAAAAGCTGGTTCCTGTAGCCAATGACCTCGGTATCACTTTGCCGCAAATGGCTTTGGCCTGGTGCCTGAAAAATAAGAATGTGAGCACGGTGATTACAGGAGCGTCTAACGTAAAGCAGGTAGAGCAGAACATGAGCGCCATGGATGTTGTAGAAAAACTGGATGACGAAGTGATGGAGAAAATTGAAGAGATCCTGGACAATAAACCCGGCGAAGAGCAGGACTGGAGAAATTAACTTACGCCGGGCCGATTGATTCAAAATGGAAATTTACAGAAGCCGGAATTCAGTCAGATGATATTACGGTAATGTCGGTTTTTTTTACAACTCGATTGATCAATAATTCCCGCTAAATCTGACATGATTATACAGCTTCATCCAGAGTCTTGAAGTGCTTTAAAATAGTGATTAATTTTGTAGCCATAAGCAGGTTCAATTACACGTTTATATTCACAAATCAACTACTTTAATTTTTAGGTATTTAGTGGAAATATTCCCGAAATCTCCTTGGTATACTATACTATATGCAACTTAACAATGCTGCCAATATTGGAATCAGTTTAGAACTGCGTAATACTATTGAAATGGGGCTAGACTTCAGTAATTTGTATGATTTTGATAGCGTAATTTAGAATGCGTAAATTGTTGTGACGCAATTTTATTCCACAATAAAATAAATACTGGTTTAGCTTTTTTCTTGATCCAAAAATAAATTATTCTTATAAAAACTTTTCGTTGTTTTAAATCAGATCATAGTGATGAACAGGAATATCAAAAATCATTCAATAGCTTCTGGAAAGACATCTCTCTCCTTTCCACACCTCAGGTCAAAAATAATTTATATAAAAAGGTACAAATATACTTAAATCTTAATCTAAACTTCACCTGAATTCCTTATATAAATAGTGGGAGCTTAACATAAAATTTAAAGCCCAAAACGATGAGTAAACAAACTTTCGATTTAACCAAACACGATATAACCGTAGAGAATATAATCAGAAATCCGGCACCCGGAAGATTTTATGAAGAAGCGGTTAAATATGATTCAGGTTCTGCACTAACTGAAAAAGGTTCGCTTGTGGTTCGATCAGGCAAACGTACCGGACGCAGCCCGGCTGATAAGAGGGTTGTTAACACAGATAGTGTTAGCGACGAGATTTGGTGGGGGAACATAAATATTGCCCTTGATGAGCACACTTTCAAAATTAATCATCAAAGAGCAACCGACTATCTGAATACCTGTGAACGGCTTTATGTAATTGATGGATTTGCAGGATGGGATCCTGAATACAGATTAAAAGTACGAATTATTGCAGAACGTCCGTATCACGGATTGTTTATGCACAATATGCTGATCCGTCCAACACAAGAAGAACTTGAGAGTTTCGGAGAGCCTGATTTCGTTGTGTATAATGCTGGAAAATTCCCGGCAAATAAATTCACCGAGGGTATGACCTCCGATGCCAGTGTTGATGTAAACTTTGAAACCAACACCATGGTTATTTTGGGTACTGAGTATGCCGGTGAGATGAAGAAAGGAATCTTCACCGTTATGAATTACCTGATGCCGAAAGAAGATGTGTTATCGATGCACTGTTCGGCCAATGAAGGTGATGATGGTGATGTTGCACTGTTCTTTGGGCTTTCCGGTACAGGAAAAACCACACTTTCGGCCGACAGCAGCAGGAAGCTGATTGGTGATGACGAGCATTGCTGGAGCGACAAGGGTATTTTCAATATCGAAGGTGGCTGCTATGCAAAAACGATTCATCTGTCAGAAGAAAAGGAACCTGAGATTTATAATGCAATCAAATTCGGAACGGTTCTTGAAAATGTAGGCTATGATCCGGTAACAAGAGAAGTAGATTTTGATGATACAACAATCACTGTGAATACCCGGGCTTCGTATCCGATCGAGTTTATCTCTAATGCAAAAATACCGTGCGTTGGTAATCACCCGAAAAACATCATCTTTTTGACCTATGATGCATTCGGAGTATTGCCACCGGTTAGCAAGCTCACACCCGAGCAGGCGATGTACCACTTTGTGAGCGGATACACAGCCAAAGTAGCCGGAACCGAAGTTGGCGTAACAGATCCTGAAGCAACGTTTTCTGCATGTTTCGGAGCTGCCTTCCTCGTGTGGCCGCCAAGCAGGTATGCTGAGATGCTGGCTAAAAAAATGAAAGAGCACGGAGCCAAAGCATGGCTGATAAACACCGGTCTTACCGGTGGCCCATACGGCACAGGCGAACGTATCGATCTGAAGAGCACTCGTGCGATTATTAATGCAATACTTGAAGGCAAGCTTGATGAAGTGAATACTGAGAAAGATGATGTATTTAGCCTTGAGATACCGACCAGCTGCCCGGATGTAAATCCGGAAATTCTAATTCCCAGAAATACCTGGTCTGATCCGAAAGCTTATGACAAGCAGGCTGAAAAACTGGGCAAACTCTTCACCAAGAACTTTGAGAAATACGCAAAGGAAAGCAGTGATGAGATTATCAATGCAGGGCCTAAAATCAGTGAGACGGCATAATTAAGTCGTAGTTGTTATTTATAGTTAAACCTTAACAGAGCCGGGCAGTTTGAGATGCAATGCATTAAAAGCTGTTCCGGCTTTTTTATTACATTCATGTATAAACCCAAAAAGCTCAGATACAAATTATTATGAACTTAGAGATCAGTGACCAGCGATTTATAGTATGCGGTGCAAGCAGCGGATTTGGTGAAGCGATTGCCCGTCAGCTTTTAATTGAAGGTGCAAATGTAATACTTGTAGCGCGACGCGGGAATGTGCTCAGCGAAAAGTTCAGCCACTTTGAAGATCAGACAGAAATCATCGAAGGCAGCCTGATTTACAGCAAAACTCTCGACAAAATTGAAAAGGCAGCAAAGAAAGGATCTGTTCATGGCATCGTTTTTAACGCCGGCGGGCCGCCGACCGGAACTCCGCTGAACACCGACATGGCCGACTGGGATGCCGCCTGGCAGCTGGTTATGCGCTGGAAAGTTGATCTCTCCCTGCGCCTTGCACCCATCTTTAAAAAAGCAGGATACGGACGAATGCTCTATATCGAAAGTCAGTCAATAAAACAGCCGCTGCCGGCATTAACACTCAGCAACGCATTTCGCGCCGGGGTTGCCGGCTTCGCCAAAACCCTCTCGTTTGAGCTGGCAAAAGATGGTGTGACCATAAACCTGCTTGCCCCCGGCTCGCACGAAACTCCGGCAATCGAACGAGTGATCAAAAATAACAGCAGCATGCGCGGCATCTCCTACGATAAAGCCAAAGAAGAGATGGAGCGAAACATCCCGGTTGGACGAATGGGTAAGGCAGAAGAAATTGCATCACTGGCAGTGTGGCTGCTTTCACCACACAGCGGGTATGTTACCGGGCAGACGATCAGCCATGATGGAGGGAGTGTTAAAGGGCTCTTCGGTTGACCCACTCTTTAGTCCCCCTATTTTAAGTATCAAAAATATTGTATGACTTCCCTCATCTCTTAACTCAAATCCACCGCCATTCCAGGCATACCATGTTTACTGCACCCACGTACAACCCGTTTCATCAGGTACTAAAAACAAAAAAAGGGAAGCTACAGCAGTAGCCTCCCTCTCTAAGGTACTTAGGTAATAATTCAGATCTGGAACCCTAAATCTCTCAGGGCATCCAGCACCAGTTCGAGATAGACCTCAGGATCATCTCCATCATTTATATCATACACATAATTGAATTCATGCCTGTCGGAAAGACCAAAAGGCGGTGCATAGTTTCCAATACCATTTTGTACATATTCAATTAGCTTTTTGAAGTTTACTCCACGTTGATTGAAGTTTCCGAGTGAATTTCTGTCTTCCACCTGGAATATGACCCCGCGGTAATAATTAGGACCGAAATCATTCTCAAATTGCTCCAGTCTGTTACGTAAAAGGCCTATGTCTGTATTAAATGCTGAGGTTCTGGTTGTATTTTCATTCCATAAAGTTGATGATGAGGTGTAAATCGACTGCGCCTCATCCTGAAACACCAGAACAATTACATTACCATCTGGCGGTGTTGCACCTTGTAAGTTCAAAACCTGCATAGTTCTTTCATTAGTCCATGAAATGACATTTACCCTTTCATCATATGCATCACCATCATTGTTATAAAGAGGCAGTAATGCATTTTTCAGCAGGTTATCCCTCATATTCTGCAGCGGAGCTAAAGTTGAGTTCATCGAACCGGAGGCATCAAAGTAAATAAAGATGTTTGTGTCCACATCAATCACAGGTGGCGGAGGTAGCACAATAACAGTTGCTGAGTCGGATATTTCTCCACACGATGCGGTGACGGTTGTCTCTCCTTCGGCAACGCCGGTTAGTAGTCCGTTTGAATCAACTGTAGCAATTGAACCGTCAGCAGTTGTCCAGATTAAGTTTTCACAGCTTATAACATTGTTATCCGTATCAAATACTGTGGCTTCCATTTGCTGAGTAAGTGTGGCGCGTACTTCTACCGGATCGGGTTCAACTTCAATTCTCGCAATTTCCGCGTCTGGGTCCGTAGGATCACCGATGACGTTTTGCTGGTCATCGTCGGTCTGAGCAACAACACCTGAAAAATGAACTGTGGCTGCGGAATAGTTTGAAAGTACCATTTCTGAAATTTCCCTCACTTTATCTCTGCTGAATTCTGAAATTGAATTCAACCGGAGTGTTCGGGTCAGTTCTTCATCACTCAGTTTATCCACATTATATTCCGGCGCAAGATCCATGTAACCGGCAATGGACCAGATGACAGCCTGAATTTCTCGATAAGTCAGATCCGGATCTTCACGTCTCAGATCGTTTTTGATACCCATAAAGTAATTCATCGGCTTCCATTTATCACTGCCGCCGGTATAATGCCATTTTACACCTTCATGAACATCATTATTTGATCTCAGCGGCTTGTTCCACTCCAGACACCACGCTTCGGTGGTGATGTTATGAACAAATTTATTCGGCAAAGCATTACTTATGGTTATTGTAAAATATCCATCAGAATGTATATCACTGCCCCGGTTTACATTCAGTACCGTATTTGATGCTTCCGCAATCGGATTCAAATCTGTGAATAATTCAAATGATTCTTCCAGGCTTTGCGTATTATTCTTTCCTAAATCACAACTGGTCATGAATATCATACCAATAGTAATCAGTGCTAAGTTCAGGTATTTCACTTTATTCATAGTTACCCCTATTATGTTTTGATTAGCTTTTCCTGCTCACCTGTTTTTTTAAATTCTTGATGCTTCGTCATTTTTACACAGGCAGGCAGAACTATTACTAATAGTATGCGTATAGAACAGTTATTTTATATCACAAAATTTTTGGATTTTCTCAGATCAGGAAACAGCAACAAATACTATCTGTATCACACACTAAAT
>SL_3KL_010_SEDDRAFT_10006781_pt1 | contig 10204 bp, 8 predicted proteins | sample SodLakKL_010_SED_2_FD_10381 | JGI IMG/M metagenome (IMG submission 10381)
CTCACATGCCGTCGTCCCGGAATCGCGCAAGCGATGTCCGGGACCTCGCACGCTGAAGATCTGTATGGCGACCTTGTCGGCCAGCCGCCTGCGAGCTTCCGGATATCGGCTGACGCCGATTCCGTAATGACAGGGCATGGACCAACCAGCCAACCCTCAAGGCCTGTGCGCCAACTCCAGGTATTCACGGCTCTGCATCTCGATCAGGCGTGAGCTGGTGCGTTCGAAGGGAGCGGCCAGGCGCTGTCCGGTGTAGAGGTCGGTTGGTGCGGCGGCGGCCGAGACGATGAGCTTGACGGCTCGGTCGTAGCATTCGTCGACCAGGTGGATGAAGCGGCGTGCGGCGTTGTTGTCTTCTTCTCCCATGCGGGGGATGTCGGAGACGATTACGGTGCCGAAGCGGCGGGCCAGTTCGATGTAGTCGGCGGCCGCGCGCGGGCCTTCGCACAGGGCGGCGAAGTCGAACCAGATGACCGAGCCGGCTCGCTTGAGTGGCTGCATGGTGCGGCCCCGGACCTTCAGCGGGGCTTCGGATACCTGCTCGCCAGCGGCCAGGGCATGGAATTCCTCGGCCAGTTCGGCCCGGGCGCGGTCGTCGGCGGGGTGGTGGTAGACCGGGTGGCGAATGAGTTCCCGCAATCGGTAATCCTCGGCGCCGGCCAGGGTCTCGACGCGACAATGCCGCTCGATGGCGTCGATGGCCGGCAGGAAGCGTTCTCGCTGCAGGCCGCCGGCGTAGAGATCGCCTGGTGCGGTGTTGCTGGTGGCGACCAGGGTGACACCGCGCGTGAACAGCCCCTTGAGAAGTCCGCCCAGGATCATGGCATCACCGATGTCGGATACATGGAACTCGTCGAAGCAAAGCACTCTCGCACGGTTGGATACTTCGGCGGCGATGGCATCGAGTGGCTCCTGGCGCCTGCCCTGCGCCTTGAGCCGGTCGTGTGCGTGATCCATGAAGCGGTGAAAATGGATGCGCCACACCGGGATATCCGCAGTGTCCAGGCTTTCGGCCAGAAGGTCCATCAACATGGTCTTGCCGCGCCCCACGCCCCCGTGAAGGTAAAGGCCGTTGACTCGGGGATGACGTTTGCGGAGTTTGTCGATCAGCCCGGGCGAACGGGCCTTGAGGCGTTCGAACAAGGTCTGGAAAAGGTTGAGGATCCGGCGCTGACCTGCATCGTCGGTCAGCCGTCCGTCGGCGACCAGCCGCTGGTAAAGGAACCGGGGTCCCTCGCAATCCGGACTTTGCTCAGCCATGTTTCGGCTCAGCCCGGATCATTCATCGCCCGGGCGTTGCCAGCCGCTGCAGGTACCTGGCCTCGGGTCGTCACGGCAGGTTGGGCTGGACGTGGTTCTTGATCAGGCCGCGCAGGTCCATCAGGCGCCGATGGAAGAAATGCCCGGTGCCCTCCATGACCACCAGGTTGGCTTCCTGGTCGAGTCCCTCGGCCCACTTGAACACGGCTTCGGGCGAAACCACTTCGTCTTCGTCGCCTTGCACGACCAGCCACGGGCAATTGGGCGGCATCAATTGATCGAACCCGTAGCGCTCGACCGGCGGAGCGACGGTGATGAGCTGGCGAACCGGCAGGTCCTGGGCCGCCTTCAGGGCGACGTAGGCACCGAATGAAAAGCCGCCCAGCCACAGGTCGTCGTCCGGGCACACCTTGCGGGCCCAATTGACCACGGCGAGCAGGTCATCGAGCTCGCCTTCGCCGTCGTCGAATTCGCCTTCGCTCTCGCCGGTACCGCGAAAGTTGAAGCGCACGGTCTTCAGGCCCAGCTCTCGCAGGCTGCGTTCCATGATGGTGACGACCTTGTTGCGCATCGTGCCGCCGTGCAGCGGGTGCGGGTGGCACAGCAAGGCAACGGCGGGCCGGGCCTGATCGACTTCGGGCACGTCGGCCAGGCACTCGAGGCGGCCGGTCGGTCCGCTCAGAAAAAATTCGGTGGTGTCAGTCGGAAACTGCTCTGGATCCATTAACATTGGTTGTCCTCGGCGCCATTGCCTCACCCCTGAAGCGCGGGGGCACATCATAACCCAGTCACATCCGTCCATGAAAACCGAGACCCAATGAATCATCTGGCCCACATCGTTCTTGCCGGGCCTGATGACGGGTTGCGTGTTGGCGCCTTTCTCGGTGACCACGTGCGCGGTCGCCGGGAATTGGCCAGTCTGCCGGCGGATTGGGCGGACGGCATCATCCTGCACCGGCGTGTCGATACGCTCAGTGACGCTCATCCGGCCGTGCGCGCCCTGCTGCGACGCCTGCAGCCGCCCTGGCGCCGCTACGGCGGGGTCATATTCGATGTCCTGTTCGATCACATGCTGACCCGGCACTGGCATCGTTTCGGTCAGGTCCCCCTGGCCCGCCTGGCTGATGAGATCGACGAATTGCTGGCCCGGCACGCAGCCGATCTGCCCGACCGGCTGGTATTGTTCAGTCGGTGGGCGCGTGAGCGCAGGTTATGGGTGAGTTACGGTGATCGGGCCATGATCGACGAAATTTTTCGTCGACTGGCGCGCCGGCACGGACGTCCCGGGCCGCTGGCCGATGGCATTGAACTGCTCGATGCCATGGAGCATGACATCGAGCAGGCTTTTCTGGAAATGTTTCCGGACCTGATCACGCAGGCCGACAACGAACGGCAGCGGCTTTACTCGATGCGCTCGAGCATGTAGTCGACCGAAGCGGTGACCTGTTCGTCGCTGAGGTCGTTGCGACCGCCGCGTGGCGGCATGGCACCGAGCCCGTTGATCACCGACGCGATCAGGTCTTCGCGATCCTGATCCAGGCGATCGCCCCAGGTATCGCGCGCGAGCGTTGGCGCGCCGGCCACGCCGGCGTCATGACAGGCGGCACAGACCCGGTCGTAGATCATGCCGCCGTCGGTCGAACCGTCGAAAGCCACCTGCGGTTCGTCCGCGGCTGCTGCTGCGGCTTCTGCCTGGGCGGCAGCCCGACCGGTTTCACCGGCGTACACGCCCGCCAGCGGCTGCAGGCGCTCCTCGACGGCCGCCTGGCGCGCGGCACTAGGCTCTTTTTCCTGAGTCTGGTGAATCGCCAGCGACAGCAGGACGATCAGGACGGTGAAGACCATCAGCGCCACGATGACGATGCTGAAGTTCTTTATGAAAATACGATCATGTTCCTCGGACACGCCGGACAGACCTCATGTTGAATTCGGGGGAATGACTGCCTGCTGGCAGGTTCGTGGGCGCGATTATAGCCCAGTGCCGCCGTGGTTGGAATGTGGGGTACTCATGCGGTTGCCACGCGTCGGGCCAGCGCCGCGCCGGCGACGCTGCCGGCGAATGGTGCTGCGGCAACGCTCGCCACGGCCCATGGCAGGCCTGCCAGGAGTATCAACAGCAACAGCGGCAGCGCCAGTAGCATTCCTACCAGCCAGCCGACTGGACGCCAGCCGGTGAGCGCGCCGGCCAGGGTGCCACCGAGCGTACCGCCGACCAGCCAGAACACGGTAACGACGATGAACGTGGCCAGTGGCAACGGTGTGCCGGCGGCAAGCACCGCGTGCGCGTGGGCGCCGCCGGTGAAGACCTGCAGCCCTGCCAGCAGGGCTTCAACGACAATGACAGCAATGGCCAGCCCGCCGGCCACGGCACGCAGCATGCAAACCACCTGTCTGGCTCCTGCAACCGAAAAAGAATGACAGGAACCAGTTTACCCCGCCGTGGGGCATGGCCGGTGAGAGGCCGGCAAGCTATACTCATGCAATGAACCAGCAATGCTGTCGCCCGCTCAAGAAGGCCGAATGCCCATTGTTATCAGTACCCTGACGACTCCCTTTGCTCGCCTGACCGATTCATGAGCTCCAACCCGGATCGCATGTCGAAGCTGCGCCGCAGACAGGGGATATGGCTGGCCGCGCTGATTGTGGCGGTCGGCTGCCTCGGCTCCCTGTTGCTTTTCAATGGCCTTCTGGGTGCCGAACGCGCCGCGGTCGAACGTCACATACACGGAATTGCGTCGTTCGTCGAAGCCGATCTGCTCGGTGACCTGGGCGAGCAGATCAATGCGCAGCAGCGCATGGCCACGCGGCTGGCGCTGAGCGGTATCGATCAGGGCGAGCCCTGGGAGATCAATGCCGAATTGTTCCTGCGTCACTATCCCTACTATCGGAAGCTGGCAGTACTGGAGCCGGACCTGACAGTGCATGCCGTTCGCAGCGGCCTTCCATCCAACCTGGCTGCAGGTGATCGTTATCCCGTTGATGTCGACTATCGCCCGCGTCTCGAGGCTGCCGCCGAGCGGGGCGAGTTCGTTATCACCCGGCCGGAGTACCTGGCCGACGGCGTCCCGGGCATTACTTTCATCACGCCGATCGGGCAGGGTGAGACACACTCGGGTTACCTGGTCGCGGTGCTGTTGATTCCGGATTCGCTCGACGCCATGCTGCCGGCCCTGTTTCGAGAAGAGTTCATGGTCCGGGCCGTCCATCGCGGTCGTGAGGTTTACCCGCACCCGGCGCCAGATGGCATCGAGTCGCAGCAGTGGGACGCCGAGTTCACTCTGGATCCGGACGGTGACGGTGAGGGCATGACACTCATGCTGGCCCTGACCGAGGAAAGTCGAGCTCAACTCACCACCGTATTGCCGAACGTCGTGCTGGTCAGCGGCATCCTGCTCAGCAGCCTGCTGGCCATGGTGGCCTGGCTGGGCGTGAATGCATTGGGGCAGGCGCGGGTTCTGGGCGAGTCCAACCGTCGTCTCGAGGACGAGGTCCACGAGCGCGAGCAGGCAGAAGAGACCCTGGCCTTCCTGGCCACCCACGACAGCCTGACCGGATTGCCCAACCGGACCGGCAGCACGGAGACCATCGAGACGCTGATTCGGCACCATGGTGAGGGCGACCGCCAGGTGGCCCTGATGTTTCTCGACCTGGATCAGTTCAAGGACATCAACGATTCGCTCGGCCACCAGCTCGGCGACCGATTGCTTTGCGAGGTGCCCAGGCGCCTTGCCGGGGTGTTGCGCGATCAGGACCTGGTTGGACGCCATGGCGGCGATGAGTTCCTGATTGCCGTGGTGCGTGACAGCCGCGACCAGGTCGAGCAACTGGCCGGCAATATACTCAGGACGCTCGACGGCGGTTTCGCCATCGACGACCACCGCCTGTTCGTTTCCGCCAGCATCGGTATTGCCTACTACCCCGATTCGGGCCGCAGCGTGGCCGAACTGATCCAGAACGCCGACACGGCGCTGTTCAAGGCCAAGCATGCCGGGCGCAACCAGTTCGCGGTGTTCACGCGCGAGATGTTCGCCCAGGCCCAGCACCGGCTCAATCTGAGCCGCGATATCCGGCATGCGCTGGAAGATGGGGATTTTCGCGTCGTCTACCAGCCCATCGTTGATGTCGATACGCTGGAACTGGTGGGGCTGGAAACCCTGCTGCGCTGGCAGCACCAGAAAGGTTACATGGTGCCGCCACAGGAATTCATTCGCGTGGCAGAGGAAACCGGCGTCATCGGGCGCCTGGGGCAGTTCGCGCTGGACCAGGCGCTTTCCGATCTGGCCCGGTGGCAGGAATTGGTCGAGGGGCCTCCCTGGATCGCGGTCAATGTGTCAGGGGCACAGGCCCACGAAGCCGGGTTCGCCGAGCAGGTCAGCGTCATGCTGCACCAGTACCGCATCGATCCCGCGTTGCTGCATCTGGAAATCACCGAGGAAGTCCTGATCGAGAATCTCCTGCGCAATCGACGCATGCTGCAGAAGCTTGACGATATCGGCATGCGCATCGTCGTCGACGATTTCGGCGTAGGTTATTCTTCGCTGGCCTATCTGAAGAATTTTCCCATTTCCGTGGTCAAGATCGATCGCAGCTTCGTGCGCGACCTGTCCACCGACCCGGAGGACCAGGCCATCACCCGCACCATCTGCGGCCTGGCACAGGANCTGGGCATGCGTACCGTCGCCGAGGGCGTTGAACACGTGGAGCAACTCGAATTACTCAGAAGCTATCGCTGCTCGCANGCCCAGGGGTTTCTGTTCTCGCGGCCGGTCGAGCGTACCGAGGCCGAGGCCATGATTCGCGGTCATTGCGGGTGGCTGGACATCGGTCCGCCGGGCCCGAGACGAACGATCTCCCGCTAGTGCCGTGATATCTAGTGCCATGATATGAGGTGGCATTGGGCCCACTCCAGGGCCTGGTCGCCCGGCAGTGGCCGCGAGATCAGGTAGCCCTGGGCCAGGTCGCAGCCGATTTCCTTGAGGTACTCCATGGTGTCGAGATCCTCGACACCTTCCGCCGTGGCGCGCAAGCCGAGGCTGTGACCCAGTTCGACGATGGACCTGATCACGGCGCGAGATTCTTCCGAGCGTGGCGCGCTCATGACGAAGGACTTGTCCACCTTGACCTCGGAAAACGGCAGGCGCACCAGTTGCAGCATGGACGAGTAGCCGGTGCCGAAATCGTCAATCGACAACTGGAATCCCTTCATCCTCAAACGCGTCAGCAGATCGAGCGAGCCCACCGGATCCTCCATGGCGCTGGTCTCGGTCAGCTCGAAGACCAGGTTGTCCGGGTCGATGCGGGTCTGCCAGCAGCATTGGTGAACGAAGTCGATGAACTCGCGGTCGTCCAGCGAGCGCGCCGACAGGTTGATCGACAGGGTGAGTTTGTCGACCAGCGAGGCATGCCACGGGTTGGTCCTCAGCTTGGTGCTGGCGCGCAGTGTGGTGGCAAACCAGTCAATGGCCTGGGTGATGACCTGTCGCGTCAATCGGCCGATCAGGCCGCTGGACTCAGCTACCGGGATGAAGTGGGTCGGAGGAATCAGTCCGCGTTCGGGGCATCGCCAGCGTACCAGGGCTTCGAACCCCGCCAGGGCGCCGTCGGCACAGAAGACCTTGGGCTGATAGTCCAGTTCCAGTTGCTCGCGTTCCAGTCCCGTCTCAAGCTCGGCGGCCGTGATTTCGTAGCGGCGCTGTGCCGGGTCGGGGTGAAGATCGGGCTCGATGTCGACCGTCTCGGCCCGGTTCTCGGTCAGTAGTTCACGTAAATCTCCGGGCGAGAAAGGCTTGGACAGTACTCCGCTGATGGTCAGGCCGTGTTCGACCGCTGAACGACGGGCCGCGTCGAGCACACGACTGCCGACCCCGCTGGAAATCAGAATGCGGGCACGGCATTTGCGCCGGGCCAGCTCGATCAGCACCTCGACCCCGTCCATGTCGGGCATGACCAGATCGAGTGCGATATGGCCCGGATCCCATTCTTCGACCCGCCTGAAGAACTCGTCGGCAGTCGTGGTGATGCGGGTGGCAAATCCCGCGGATTCGCCGATCACGCTGATCGTCCTGGCGATCAATGCGTCATCATCGAGAATCAGCAGTTTGTTGTTATTCATTTTCTGTGTTTCCGCGGTGATTTGCATCTGCTGGGTGGTCGAGTATTTCACGGATGCGCCGCGCCAGCTCATGTCGATGGTAAGGCTTGGCCAGCAGTTCGACGCCGGCATCCAGGCGTCCGTGGTGGACGATGGCATTCTGCGTATAGCCGGAGGTGTAGAGCACCTTGATGTGCGGGTGGATTGCCAGAACTTCGTCAACCAACTGCTTGCCATTCATGCCGCCGGGCATGACCACGTCGGTAAACAGCAGGTCGATGTCGTCGCGTTGGTGCACGATGGACAGCGCATCGGGCCCGTTGGCCGCCTCGATGACCTCGTAACCCAGGCCCCTGAGCTGCTCGCGGGCGTAGTCGCGCACCAGGTCGTTGTCCTCGACCAGCAGAATGGTTTCGCTGCCATGCACATCGAGTGGTTCATCCCCGGCATGAAGCCGCTTGGTGTCCTGATTGCCTGCCGCCGGTAGATACATGCGCACGGTCGTGCCCTGGCCGGGCTCGGAGTAGATGCGAATATGGCCCCGCAACTGTTTGACCAGACCGTAGGCCATGCTCAGGCCCAGTCCGGTGCCGTGTTCCTTGGTGGTGAAGAAGGGTTCGAATACCCGCTCGATGTGCTCCGGCGCCACGCCACAGCCCGTGTCGGAAACCGCCAGCAGCACATAGCGTCCTGGAACGACCTCGTCAAAACCGGCCGCGTAGGCCGGGTCGAGATCGACGACCGAGATCTCCACGGTCAGCCGTCCGCCGTTCGGCATGGCATCGCGCGCGTTGAGGCAGAGGTTGAGTACCGCACTTTCGATCTGCACCGGATCGACCAGGGCCGACACGGGATCGCCATCGGCCTCCACCTTGAGTTCGATCTCTTCGCCGAGGCTTCGTTTCAGCAACGGCTTCATGCTGCCGATCAACGCGTTGATGTCGATGACTTCCGGTTCCAGTTCCTGGCGGCGGGCAAAAGCCAGCATCCGGCGGGTGAGCTCCGCGCCGCGTTCACCGGCGGTGCTGATCATGTCGGCCAGTCCGGCGGCGGGATGCTGTTCCTGGCCAAGTTGTTCGTGCAACATCTCGGCATTGCCGATGATGACGGTCAGAAGATTGTTGAAGTCATGGGCCATGCCGCCGGTCAGTTCACCGACAGCCTTGAGTCGTTCGCTGTGGGCCAGTGATCTGTTCAGCCGGCGCTGCTCGAGCATTCGATTGAAGTGCAGTGCAATACCGTTGACCAGAGCCTGTTCCTCGGGCAGGAACAGAGCGTCACCGGGTTGGACATCGACAGGCCGCGAACGATAGCCCACCATGATCCGTCCCACGACTTCTTCACCAAGCCGAATGTCGCTGTGAATCGTGGCGACCGGGTTCTGCCATTGCCCGGCAAGGAAGGTTTGGTCGTGGTAGTCGATGCGGGCCGTGGCCTCGGCCTCGAACTGCACGCTTTCCGGCAGCAGTTCGACGATGCGCTCGGCGACTTCGCCAGGGGGGAGTTCCCCGCTGGTGGTCAGTTCCAGCACCTGGAAAAGGCAGCGCAGTTCCTTGATTCTTTCATTGAGCTGCAGCTGGTGCTGTTTCATCTCCGTGATGTCGCGGGCCACCCCGGCGATTCGAATAATCGAGCCTTGATCATCCCGCACCGGGAAACTGCGGTCATGAATCCATCGAATGCTGCCGTCCGGATGGACGACACGGTACTCCGCCTCGTAACGCCCTTCAGGGTGCAGTTCCAGGGCTTTCAATACATGGGGGCGATCAACTTCGTGAATTGCCTTGGTCCACTGCCTTGCGTCCCGGTAAACCCTTTCACGGTCATGACCCCACATCGATTCGTAAGCCGGGCTCAGGTAGTGAATGCGGCTGTTGTCGGGCTCGGCGAGCCAGAAGGTTTCACCGATGCTTTCGGCAATTTGCTCGAAGCGACTTCGGGATTCCTCCAACTGTTGTTCGTGTTCGACACGCTGGTCGGCCGAGCGGTTGAACGAGCGGGCCAGATCGCCCATTTCGTCGTTGCGATCGAGTTGAATGCGGGCATCAAGGTTGCCCTGGCTCATCGCCTTGAGCCCGGCGTCGATGGCGCGGAGCGGATGGACCAGGCGCCGATTGATCACCAGCGCCGTCAACAGAACCAGCGCAGCGAAAAGTATCGTGATGGTCAGCAGCCGCTGCACTGCACCGTATAGGGCATCGAGCATGCCGGCGTTGCGCTGGTTCAGCAGTGCTTCCAGTGCCTCGCGCGCACCGGCATGGTGAATCCGAATCTGGCGCGAGAGCGTCAACAGGCGATCGGCCTGTTGTTGGGGATTCTCGCTCATCGGTTCTGCCGGCAGGGAGCTGAGCAGAAATTCCCCCATCAGGGCGATTTCTTCCAGGTGGCTGGCCGCCAGTCGGGCCTGGCGGTGATCGATGTCTGCAATCAGAGCGCGCAAGCGGTTCGCATCATCGGCCAGTGCCGCGACCACCGTGTCATCCAGTCGAACCAGGGTGCTGTAGTCGATCGCCGCACTCATTTGATGAATGCGTTGCTGGTGCGCGTCCAGCTCCGAGATGCCTTCGATGCGCTCGTTGATCTCCTGCCAGGCAAGCGCTCCCCATATGGCCAGGAAGAGCAGGCCGGCAAGTACCACGACCANGGCGACGGATGCGAANGTGCGAATCTTCATGGACGTGTCTTCCCGACACCGCTGGTCAGCAGGTAGCNCGGCAAGGTGACCCGNTCCGGCGCGACCTGCCGGAGGGGCTCGNCATGCAGGTACTGGCCGGGCTCGGGGATGGTCAGGGCATCGAATTGCGGCCAGGTGGCCAGCCATTCGAACTGTGTGCCCAGGTTGACCAGCACCGA
>SL_3KL_010_SEDDRAFT_10006782_pt1 | contig 10203 bp, 7 predicted proteins | sample SodLakKL_010_SED_2_FD_10381 | JGI IMG/M metagenome (IMG submission 10381)
GGTNCAATGTGCTTTCCGGTACCCGCATCGTACCGGTCGCCACGCAACTGATCATCGCCCAGACCGAACAGGTCCGCCAGACCCTGCAATCGCAACGCCGGTTCCAGCGCGCCCTGGCCTCCGAGCAGATGGATGCCCGACCCATCGAGCGCCTGGCCGGACGCGATGTCTACCTGGTTTTCGTCGAATCGTACGGGGTCAGCCTGATCGATCAGGACCGCTATCGACAACACCTGCTGCCACTGCTCGATCAGGCCGAAGCCGACCTGCTTGAAGCCGGGCTGAGCGTACGCTCGGCCCGAATGGAAGCCCCGATTCGCGGCGGGCAATCCTGGCTGGCCCACGCCACCGTGCTGACCGGACAACGCATCGACAATCAGTACACCTACCGACAGTTCATCGATGCCAACGCCGACACCCTGGCCAGTGACTTTCGCGCCACCGGCCATGCCGGCGTGAAAATCAGCCCGGCAATCATCATGGACTGGCCCGAAGGCGATCGATTGGGTTTCGACCAGATCTACGCGGCCGCCGACCTCGACTACCGCGGCCCACCGCTGGGCTGGGTGACCATGCCCGACCAGTACACCCTGCATTACTTCAGCGAACACATTCGCCCCCGATACGAGCAACCGGTATTCGCCCAGATCGCCCTGATCAGCTCGCATGCGCCCTGGACGCCGGTGATCGAACCGGTGGACTGGTCGGAAATTGACGATGGCCGGGTATTCCAGCGCTGGCGCGATGCCGGCGACAATCCACTGCGCCTGTGGACCCGGCCCGAACGTTTACGCGAGGCCTATCGCAACAGCATCGAGTATTCCCTGGCCGTCACCCTGGACTGGGCCCGGCATGCGCTATCCGACGATGGCCTGCTGATCCTACTGGGCGATCATCAGGCCGCCTCGCCGGTCACCGGTCGCGGCGTCAGCGCCGATGTGCCGGTTCACCTGATCAGCCGTGATGCAGAGTTGCTGAACTCATTCAAAGAATCAGGATTCACGGACGGCATGGTTCCCGCCAAACATCCATCGGCAGGCGCCATGGAAGACTTGCGGGCCATACTCCGGAAGTAGGCTCAGGCTGGAGTTTGTGGGGGCTGGGCGACGAGTCGCCTTGCCCGGGGCCACCAGACTGGAATTCACCGCCTCAGCCGATCACCCGGTCAGTCCGTGATCGGTCGGATACCACCCGATGTTTACCCAAGCTCTCATCCTCCAAATCGGAATCGAACGCCGGTGTCAAAGCTACGCCCGATAATGGGGGCTTCATCCTTGAAAAAGCTTTGGTGACGACGACCGGCCTCATTGAGCAGATTGCGGCCGCGCAGGAAGACATGCATGTGCTCCATTCTTTCCGGGTACCAGAACAGGTCAAAGCCGAGCAGACGGTAGCTGCCCGTCTCGGTCTCGGCCTCGGCGGTCCGTCTCTGGCGCATCACCTGCTGAAGATCCACGGCGAGACTCCACTCATGGTAGGACACATCGAGCCCAACACCCAGACGGGTAGGCGTGATGCGAGGCAGATTGCCGCCATCTCGAAGTCGACCACGCACGTGATCGCCACTGAAACGCAAGCGGGTCGGTAGCGCGCCGTCGGACAAATGTACCGACCCAACCAGTTCGAGTCCGTAGAACTCTGCGTTGGCCTGTTCATTGAACACCAGCTGGTTGCGCAGACGGCACAGGCCACCATCGCCAGGCTCGCAACCGGCGTTCGCGCCCTCGCCGGCCCTGTTACCGATGTCGTTGACCGACACGGGATCCCCGGTGCCATCGTCCTCGGATGCGAGATAGATGAAATCGTTGGCCCGGTTATAGAATGCGGTTGCATCAAAGCGGAATGCTCCGGCATGTCGGTCAAGTCCGATCTCGAGATTGGTGTAGGTTTCCTTTGATAGATTTTCATCCCCGACCTCGAATGTTCCCGCCGCAGTGTGTCTGCCGAAGGCGTAGAGCTGCTCCGCTGATGGTGCGCGCTGGGCACGCGTCAGGGCTGCCCGAAGATGGTATTCGGCACCTAAATCGACAATCGTGCCGGCCGACAGGCTCACGGGGCTGAAAGTCCGACTGTCCAGGCGTTCCGGAAGCGGTCGGAAACTGCCATCTTCCAGCGTGACGCCCTCGACGCGAGACCCAATCACATCATCGGCACTGGAGCGTTCCCTTTCGACCCGCGCGCCCAACTCGATGCGGCCGAAGTCGGTTGGCAACTCTTCCACCAGGAATAGCGAGGTGGTTCGTGTCGTGTTGGGACGAACATAGAATCCTCGTTCGATGCCGCGCGGATCGTCGGCAATGAAATCACGGTCGCGGTACTGCAACCCGAAAACACCCCGCCAGTTACCGATCGGCTCATGAACCATTTCAAGCCGGGCATCGAGTTCGTCATTGTCGAAAGTGGCCTCGACCACGCGCTCGTCCAGTACACCTCCGCCCGGAGTCCGCTCGAATTCGAATTCGACTTCGTCCATCTCGAACTCGGTGTAGGCCAGTTTGAATCGGGCTTCCGACATCCAGTCGAACGGCTGGATCAGTTGACCACGCATGTCAAGTCGGACGTACTCGGCGAAAATTCTTTCGAAATCGTCGGATTGCCCGCCAAGCTCGCGCGGACGAGCATCGAAATTTTCGGGAACACCGTACTCGGTCTCCCAACCACTCAACCCGATTCCGACATGGCCCCATTCGCCGCGCAACACCCCCGAGAGGGAGGCCGAATCACTGTCAAGGCTGCTATTGCGCAATCTGTTCCGGTTGCCCGCCGTCTGGTCAATCTGCTGAAATCCGTCGATTCTGAAATCGCCGGTGCGACGACCAGAATAGTCGGCACGCATCACGAAAGACTCGGCCAAGGGGACTTCAACACCGATCCGCCCCTGACGATCGCGACCATTGAAACCGTACGAGAGGGCGCCATCGACCCGCGCTGCCTCACCACTGTCAGGCGAAAAGCGGCGCGAGACGACGTTGACCACGCCGCCCGCTGCTCCGCTGCCATACAGCAGCGTCGATGGACCACGAAAGACTTCGATCTGCCCGGCATGGGCCGGGTCCATGGCAATGGCATGATCGGCGCCTTCACCGGACACATCGGCCGTACCCAGTCCATCCTCCAGCACCTGAACTCGCGAACCCTGCAAACCACGCACCACGGGTCGGCCAACGCCAGGACCGAAATCGGCATTGGCCACGCCGGGCACACCATCCAGAATTTCTCCAAGAGTGGCGGCTCGGCGGCGTTCGAATTCCTCGCCTGTCAGCACACTGATGGGACGAATGATCTCATCCGGGGTCCGATCACCCAATGGATCCGCGGTGACCACGATGCGTGGAACTTCGGTTTCTTCATCCTGGGCCAGGGCCGGAATGACCAACAAACCACCAAGGGCCAGCCCGATCATGCATGTCAGCGGATTCCTGCGAATCATTGCAACCTCGTAATTGTCTCGAAAAGGGAACCGGCATCGGGATGGATGCCGCGAATGTTATGTTATATTATAACGAGATTGCTCCGGGGGCAGTCAACTCCTTTTTCACCGGCACACGGCATGGTGAAGAACCTGGGGTTACAATGGCGAGTCATTGCGTTGAGGCTATTGGCTTTGCGCATCCTTTTCACGATGCTGACGAATGGAGATCCACCATGATTGCACGCACCTGCGCCGTCGCCCTGTTTCTGGGCATGACTTTTTCGGTTGCCGCCGAAGAGGTGCCCAACCTGAATCCCGGCAAATGGGAAAACACCAGCCACATGACCTTTGACTCGGAATTCCCGATCCCGGATCAGACCGAGACCCACACCGAATGCATGACCGAGGAAGATCTCAAGAGTGGTGATGCCTTCCTGGAGGACATGGAAGACTGCGAGATGACGCGCAAGGACATGCGGGCAGACGGCATGGATTACGCCATGACCTGCGTGGCCGAGGACGGCACCCGGGTCGACATGACCGCATCCATGCAGTTCAATGGTGATACCGCCAGTGGAGTGATCTCCGGTGACATGGAAACGCCCATGGGCCCGATGAGCATGACCATCGAGATTGAAGGTCGCCGCATCGGCGATTGCTGAAGCCTCTCCAGGCAAGACCCGGCCGGCCACGGCCGGGTCTTACCGAATTCGCCTGAGCATGTGTTCGCGTCGCGCCAGGCGAGCCCAGAAACGCCCGCATACAAACCAGCATACATAGGCGGCTTCACGCACGCTGTGCCCGACATTGGCGAGATTCAAACGGCAACGGCGCTCGGCAGGAATCAGCTGCGCGCCCAGGCCCAGTTGGCGGGCGAAAATCCGCAAGCGCCCCAGGTGATAGCGACTGGACAACAGGTAAACCGGCTGTCCATCCGGAATCAGATCACGGGCCTGGCGCAGATTCTGCAGGCTGTCGGTCGATTCTTCCTCCAGTTCAATTCGGTCCGTGTCCATGCCGGCCTGCACGACCAGCCAGTCCCGGCCGGCAGCCGCTTCCGAGGGCTGTCCCCCGCCAAGCAGAATCAGGCGCACACCCGGTTGGTCGGCGGATAATTCAGCGGCTCTTTGCAACCGGTCCACGAAATCCGGCGAGGGCTTGCCATCGATCAGTTGATGGCCGCATACCAATACCACGCCTTCGGTCGGCGCGCGGTTCCCGGCCAGCATCCAGCGGCCGACCCACAGCCAGGCCGCCACCCAGGTCAGTCCGGCACTGAGCACCAGCATGAGCAGTGAAACCAGCAACGATTCGCGCACCGCACGGTCGCGCATCACGCCGCCGGGAGAACGCGGTGTGCGCTCATCCATTCGGACCACCCCGCTCAGCACCCTGATTTTCGTATCCAAGACCCATTCGCGTTATGATTCGTCAAGTTTTCAATGACCAAGATGATTTTTCCGTGCATGTAACTTCCATGACCCTGTCATGCGCCGCCGGCCGGGGTCTGAGTGCCGTTCGTCAAGCCCTTTCGGAGCGCCGCAGCGGGCTGCGCGCCAACGATTTTCCCGGATGCGAGCTCGACACCTGGATCGGACGGGTCGACGGCGTGGAGGATATCCGATTCGACCCGGGGCTTGCCGAATACGATTGTCGCAACAATCGCCTGGCCATGATCGGCCTGGAACACGATGATTTCACCACGGCCGCCGCCGAGCTGGTCAAGCGCCACGGCCGTGAACGGGTCGCCTGCGTGATCGGCACCAGTACCGCCGGCATCGGCACTACCGAGGCCGCCTATCGCGACCTGGGCGAGGCCGAGCACTTCGACCCGGCCTACCTCCTGCCGCGCGTGCATACGCCACACACCTCCGCGGCCTTTGTCGCCAGGGTGCTGGGACTGGGCGGCCCGGTCATCACCATTTCCACCGCCTGCTCCTCGAGCGCCAAGGTTTTCGCCACCGCTGCACGGCTGATCGATTCCGGCCTGGCCGATGCGGCCGTGGTCGGTGGCGTCGACAGCCTGTGCCTGTCGGTGTTGTACGGTTTTCACTCCCTCGAACTGGTTTCGGATCAGCCGTGTCGTCCCTTCGACCGGGCGCGTCGGGGCCTGAGCCTGGGTGAGGCGGCCGGTTTCGCCATCGTGGAAAAGTCCCCCCGCCAGTCCCTCGGACGCCTGATGGGCTGGGGCGAAAGTTCCGATGCCCATCACATGGCCTCGCCCCATCCCGAAGGCGCCGGCGCCGGCGCGGCCATGGCCGGCGCACTTGAGCGCGCGGGCCTGCAGCCGGGCGCCATCGGCTACATCAATTGTCACGGCACGGCCACCCCGCTCAATGACCGGGTCGAGGCCATGGCCATTCGCAGCATTTTTCCCGACCCTCCGCCGGCGGCCTCGACCAAGGGCTGGACCGGCCATACCCTCGGCGCGGCCGGGATTGCCGAAGCGGTGTTCAGCCTGCTGGCGCTCAACGATGGCGAATTGCCGGCCGGTCTCAACCTGGAAGCACCCGAGTCCGAATGGGCCGATTTCATCCTGCTCGAACCGCTACAACGTCGGATCGATGCGGTGTTGAGCAACTCGTTCGGCTTCGGCGGCAGCAATTGTGCTCTGATCTTCGGTCGGGAGGGCGCATGAAAATCGACATCGATGTGCTTGGCGCCGGTATCTGTGCGCCCGGCCTGCCGGACTGGGAGGCACTGCTCGATATCCTGGCCGGGAAGGGATTGAACGAGGATCGCAAACCACCCCGCTCGGCCCTGCTCTCGCCACGCGAGCGTCGCCGAGCACCGGCAGCCGTGAAACTCAGCTTTGCCGCCGCCGAACAGGCCTGCGCCATGGCCGAACTGGCGCCGGCCGACCCGGTCGCGGTATTCAGTTCGGGCATGGGCGATCTTCAGATCACCGACTACATGTGCCGCACCCTGGCCGAGCAACCCGACCTGCTCTCGCCGACGCGCTTTCACAACTCCGTCCACAATGCCGCTTCCGGCTACTGGTCGATCGGCTCCGGGGCGACCGGCGATGTCACCGCGGTTTCGGGCTGGAAAGACAGCGCCGCGGCCGGCCTGCTCGAGGCACTGTCGAGAATTCAGTACGAACCGACCACGATCCTGCTGGTGATCTACGACGATGTCGCCTGCGGGCCCATGCGCGATCTGTGGCCGGCCGAATATCCATTCGGCGCCGCGCTGGTGCTGGCCCGACCCGGCCAGCGATCCGCCATGGCCCGCCTGGAAGCCCGAATCGACGGTGGTGAAGATCATCACCCCGAAATGCCTGAAGTCCTCGAAGCGCGCATCATGGACAATCCGGCCGCTCGCATCCTGCCGCTGCTGGGCCAGATATCGGGTCGACTGCCGGGGCCGGTCACCATCGGCTCGGAGCAAGGGCCTGGATTGCAGTTCCGGGAACGCGAGAAATGAAAACCGCGGCCGTGATTCCGGCGCGCAACGAACAGCGCACCATTCGCGAAGTGGCCCAGGCCACGCTCGAGCAAGTCGACCGGGTCATCGTGGTCGATGACGGCTCGACCGATCAAACCGGCCAGTGCCTGGACGGACTCGGGATCGATCTGTTGCGCCACCGGCAATCGCGCGGCAAGGCCGCGGCCCTGGCCACCGGTTTCGAGCATGCGCTGGCCCACGATTGCGACTGGGTGGTCACCCTCGATGGCGATGGCCAGCACGACCCGGCCGACATTGCCCGGCTGCTGGTTGCCGCCGAGGCCTGGCCCGGGCACCTGGTCATCGGCGCGCGCATTCGCCAGCGTCATCGCCAGCCGGGGATTCGGCGATTCGCCAACCGGTTTGCCGACTTCTGGATCTCCTGGGCCAGCGGCCAGCGCGTGCCCGACAGCCAGACCGGTTTTCGCGCCTACCCGCGCCGATTGCTGGAAAAGATCCAGCCATCCACCCGCAAACGGCATGGTTTCGTGTTCGAAACCGCCATGCTTATCGATGGCGCCCGGGCCGGCCACCCCTGCGTGGCCGTGCCGATCGACAGCGTCTATCACGACGATGCCCGCCCCAGCTACTTCCGTCCGGGCAAGGACGTCTGGGAAATCTTCTGGTTTGTATTTTGGCGAATCTTGTTGTGGGGCTTGTATCTGCCGGGCCTGTGGCGCATGCTGACCGGTGCGGCCCGATTGCACGACCCCGAATCATCATGAAAGTGTCATCGTGAAGAAGACCTGGATGTCCGAACGATACAATGCCGTCCAATCAAGTTCACAACCCTGATGCCCATGCAGTCTGACATTGTCATCCTTGGTGGTGGCCTGGCCGGCATGACCCTTGCGCTTCAAATCCGTTCGCGCCATGCAGATGCCCGGATTTGCGTCATCGAGCGCCGCACCCACCCGGTCCCGATTTCCGCCCACAAGGTCGGCGAATCCACCGTCGAAATCGGCGCGCACTACCTGGCCGATGTCATCGGCCTGCGCGAACACCTCGAATCCTGCCATCTGCGCAAGTACGGCCTGAGGCTGTTTTTCGATGCCGGCTCGACCAGCGATCTGGCCCAGGCCGGTGAGCTGGGCGCCAGCCACCTGTTGACACTGAGCAGCTACCAGATCGACCGCGGCGTGCTGGAAAACCACCTGGCCGAGCGCCTGGCCGACGAGGACATCGAGTTGATCGGCGGCGCCACGGTGCGCGCCATCGAACTGGCCGAGAGTGATGACGATCAGCACCAGGTCCGCTACCGTGTCGACGGTGAGACACACACCATCCACACGCGCTGGGTCATCGATGCCATGAGCCGCGGCTCGATCATCAAGCGACATCTCGACCTGGCCGAGGACAATGGCCACGAGTGCTCGTCGGTGTGGTTCCGTATTGCCGATCGCATCGACATCGGCCAATGGAGCGAAAGCCCCGAATGGCAGCAGCGCTGCAACCAGCTTCCGCGCTGGCTATCGACCAATCACCTGGTCGGACCCGGCTACTGGGTCTGGCTGATTCCCCTGGCATCGGGCTCGACCAGCATCGGCATCGTGTTCGACAACCAGCTGCATGACTTCAACCGGCTCAAGACCTGGGAAGGCACGCTGGACTGGCTGGCCGAACATCAGCCCATGTGTCGGCAAGCCATCGAAGACTCCGACGGGCAACTGCAGGATTTTCTCTACCTGCGCAATTTCTCGCATGGCTGCAAGCAGGTATTCTCGCCGCGCCGTTGGGCGCTGACCGGAGAAGCCGGGGTATTTCTGGACCCGTTCTATTCGCCAGGCAGCGATTTCATTGCCATCAGCAACACCTACATCACCGACCTGGTCTGCCGCGACCTGGCCGGCGAACCCTTTGCCCGCCGGGCACGCCTGTATGAGCGCAGCTTCTTTTCCTTCTACCAGTCCTCGTTGCAACTCTATCGCGACCAGTACCCGCTGTTCGGTCATGCCCGTGCGATGAGCGCCAAGACCATCTGGGATTACGCCTACTACTGGGCAATCCTGGCATTGTTCGTTTTTTCCAACCGGCTCACCGACACCCGCTTGCTGGTCCGCAACGGTGTCATGCTTGACCAGGTGCGCGACTTGCACGCCCAGATGCAATCCATGTTTCGACACTGGGCGAAAGAGGAACCGGAGGTGGATGCGGCCGGGTTGTTCGTCAATCAGTCCGACCTGCCCTTGCTGGTCCGGCTCAATCGCGAACTGGCCGAAGTCGCCGATGATGACGATGCCAGGCTGGATGAACGCCTGGCCGACAATTGCCGAATGCTGCATGCCCTGGCCGATGAACTGCGTCAACTGGCGCCGGCCCAATCGGCCGAAGCCGTCACTCTGCACCGCGCCGACCCCACCCTGCACGAACCCCTGCTCAACGGCCTGCCCGAGCGCTTTACTCGCCCACCCGCGACGAGCGTGGCCTAACCACTGGTCACCGCCTCGATTTCGACCAGCAGATCGGATCGGCACACATCGCCGCGCAGACCGATGACCGGGGTATCCGGCCAGGCCGCGCGCAGACGCTCACGAACCTCCGGCCAGTCCTCGGCGTGACGCACATAGGCGCGCATCAGGCTGTGTGAGCCGAAACTGCCCAGCCCCGAACGCCCCAGGCGCTGGACACTTTGCTGCAGCACCGTGCCCAGATTGACGATGATTTCCTCGGTCTGGGCGCCCAGGTCGCCCTCGTGCACAGTGCGATGACCGACCACGCTGGCCGTACCCGAAATCATCAGCAAAGTGCTGCCGTCGGGTTGACCGATGGCGGTTGCGCGCGCGAACGACGGGCTGCGCGGGCCGTAAATGCGTGGATAGCGATAGGCGCTGACCTGGCGTGGATTCTCGATGTTGATTCCGGCATGGCGACCCGTGAGCACCTGGATGCGCAAGTTCGGGTCATCCCCACCGATCGCCGTGCCTGCACACAGCTCCGGTTCACGGATATCGGCCGCTTCCAGCGCGCGCGCACGCCCCAGGCAAAAACGGCGATAGCGTTCCCGGTCGCCATCACCACGATTGATCTCCGGCAAGAAATTCCAGGCACGCAGCAGGGTTGGACAACCGCGCGCCTTGGCCAGCGCCAGGATCTTGCCGTAAAGCAGCTCGGTCTGACCGGCAGGATCACCATGGCCATCGTCGGGAAGCTCGCAGGCGATATAGAGCAGCTCACCGGCCTGACGGAAGCGCAAGCCGTCTTCCTGGCCACTCTCGATCGGCCCGGCAATCCTCCAGTGCTCCTCGGCCTGATCTCCGCCGAGCCACTCGAGGCCAATGGAATCGAATCTTGATCGCGGCTCGTCAAAGGCCACGCGCATCAACGTGCCGCTCGCTTCCAGGCTC
>SL_3KL_010_SEDDRAFT_10006783_pt1 | contig 10203 bp, 4 predicted proteins | sample SodLakKL_010_SED_2_FD_10381 | JGI IMG/M metagenome (IMG submission 10381)
GAGTTCTGCTCGCCGCCGATCTCGACCAGGGTCTGCATGTAGCGAAGCTGCAGCGCACCGGGCGCCTCGGCCAGCTTGTTGGCGGCCTCGACCAGCTTCTCGGAGGCCTGCTGTTCGCCGTCGGCGTGAATGACCTTGGCGCGCCGCTGACGTTCGGCCTCGGCCTGCTTGGCAATGGCCCGGATCATGGACTCGTCGAGGTCGACATGCTTGATCTCGACATTCGATACCTTGACGCCCCAGCCGTCGGTCTGGCGATCGAGAATCTTCTGGATGTCCTCGTTGAGCTTGTCGCGCTCGGCCAGCATTTCATCGAGCTCATGCTTGCCGAGTACCGAGCGCAGCGTGGTCTGGGCCAGCTGGCTGGTGGCATCCATGAAACGCTCGACGTTGATGATCGCCTTCTGCGGATCGATCACGCGGTAGTAGATCACCGCGTTGACCTTGACCGAGACGTTGTCCATGGAGATGACGTCCTGGGTCGGCACATCGAGCACGATGGTGCGCAAGTCCACGCGGACCATCTGCTGGATGAAGGGGATGACGATGATCAGCCCCGGACCCTTGACCTTGTAGAAGCGCCCGAGGGTGAAGATCACGCCGCGCTCGTACTCGCGCAGGATCTTGATGGTGTTGGCGATCAGCAACACCAGTACCACCACGATGGTGGTCATGAAATACAAAAAATCGATGTTCATGAGCTTGACTCTCCTTTGTCCCTGACGGGACGTACTTTCAGCGTCAGTCCGTCGACGGCCACGATCTCGACTCGGTCGTCGCGCCCGACCGGCTCGTCTGAGCTGGCCGTCCAGTCTTCACCTTCTATGTGCACCCGGCCATGACCGTCGGTGAAATCGGCGATCGATTCGGCTTCGCGGCCAACCAGCGATTCGGTGCCGCTGACTTTCGGATTCTGGTGTGATCGGGCCGCCAGGTAAATGACGGCGAAAAAAGCCAGCGCGGAAGCCAGCCCCATGGCCGCGATCAGCCCCGGATTGACCGCCATGCCGGGAACGTCGGTATCCATCAGGATAATCGACCCGAATACCACGGCGGCCACCCCGCCGATACCGAGGATACCGAACGACGGCACGAACAACTCGACCGCAATCAAGGCAAACCCGAGCAGCATCAAGGCCAGCCCGGCGTAATTGACCGGGAGGATCTGGAACGCATAGAGCGCAAGCAACAGGCAGATGCCGCCGATCACGCCGGGCACCAGCGCGCCGGGATTGTAGCCTTCCAGGATCAGGCCGTAGATACCGATCATCAGCAGGATATAGGCCAGTGTCGGGTTGGTGATGATGCTCAGGAATTCACTGCGCCAGTCGGGCTCGAGCTCGATGACGCTGGCACCCTCGGTGTTGAGGGTGACGGTACGCACCGACAGCCGGATTTCACGCCCGTGCACAGCTTCGAGCAGCCCGGGGATATCCTCGGCCACGTGATCGATGACATTGATCTCAAGCGCCTGGCTGGAAGTCAGGCTGACTGCCTCGCGCACCGCTTTCTCGGCCCAGTCGGCGTTGCGACCGTGACGCTCGGCCAGACCGCGGATATAGGCCACGGCATCTTCCATGACCTTGCGTTCAGTCGCCGTGCCAGCCGGCGCGGGACGTTCTTCGGCCTCGTCCACGGGCTCATCGCCTGATTCTTCGGCCTCACCGTTGTCAGTCGCTTCCTCGCCGTTGTCCTGGTCACGATCGTCGAGTGCGTCGCGGGCACGCTCGGCCGGCGTTCGCGGACGCTCGGCATCCTCGCCGCCGCCACCGCCGATCTGCACCGGTGTGGCCGCGCCGAGATTGGTCGACGGCGCCATGGCGGCGATATGGCTGGCGTAAAGCATGTAGGTGCCAGCGCTCGCCGCTCGCGCACCAGGCGGACCGACCCAGGTCGCCACGGGCACGTCGGCGTTGAGAATCTTCTTGATCATGTCGCGCATCGAGGCATCGAGACCGCCGGGGGTGTCCATGCGCAGCACCACGAGCTCGGCGCGCTCGTTCTCGGCCTGCTCGATCCCGCGGATGATGTAGTCGCGGGTGGCCGGACCGATGGCCCCGTCGATGTCGAGCACATACACCGCGCCCTGACCATTGTCGGTCGAGGCAGTGGCCAGCAAGGCCAGGCCGCTGGCCAGCAGAACGGCCGTCAACACACGCCTCAAACCCACTCTCACCGGCGACATTCCGTCTCTCATGAAATCACCCCGTGTCGGAAAATGTTTGCAGGCACCGGTTGCGCTCCGTGCAGCCATTCAGTCAATGTCGGATCCCGCGCGCAGAACAACGGCGACCCCAGGAAAGAGCGTACCACTTTGCACCGCTACGGGTTGTCATCGTTGCCCGTCCGGGAGCACAGGGCCGATCCGACATTCAATATGCGCCGGCCACGGTTGATTCAACCGGCGATGCCCCCAACCAAGAGACTGATCCCAATTGAACAGAGGACACCACCCTCATGAGCAGCATGCCCGATCAGGAACAGTTTCAGTTCGACAAGTCCTCGCTGGTACGCGAGGAAGTCTTCACCGATCTGCGTGCAGGACAGATCCGGCGACTGACGCCGGTTGACGCCAATGGTCACGACGATACCGACAAGCCCGTGCGCTACGTCGGCCAGACCCAGGTCATGACCAATGCCGGCGCCCTGCCGCTGAGTTTCGAACTCGAGGCCGACAGTCTCGAGGCCGCCTGTGAGGCATTTGCCGAAGAAGCACGCAAGGCGCTGGAAGAGACCATGGAAGAACTCAAACGCATGCAGCGCGAAGCGCAGTCTTCCATCATGGTCCCCGGCCAGGATGGTGGCCAGGGCGGTCTGGGCGGCCCGGGCGGTGGCGGCATGCCCGGTGGTGGCTTCAAGCTCTGATCACGCGGTGACCCGCCGGGCGTTTTCAAGGGCCGACCGATTGCGCTAGACTAGCGGATCAGGCTCTGGATCGGGATTCCGGCCATGCTTCGATCATGTTTTCTCTGGCTCTGTCTCCCTGCCGCATTCATTTGCGGCAGCAGTTGGGCGCTGAATTTCGAAGACGTGTCCGCTGAGGTTCAGTTCACGCCGGCCCACCTCGATTCGCTTCCGGCTGGCGGGATCGCCGTGGCCGATTTCAACGGCAACGGCTACCCGGACATCTTCGTCACCGGCGGCGTCGGTTACATCAACCGGCTCTACTTCAATCGCGGCGACGGCACGTTCGTGCAGAGCCAGACCATCAATGACCAGGTCGCCGGCGAGAACTGCTCGGTGGCGGCAGCGGTCGATTTCGACAACGACGGCTGGCCCGATCTCTACGTCGGCTGCCGCACTTCCGACAACCTGCTGCTGAGAAACCTCTCCGGCCGCGGCTTCGAGAACGTCACGCCGGAAGCCCTCAATCATGCCGCCCCGGAACCCACCACCCGCACCGATGCGGTGGCCTGGGCCGACCTGACCGGCAACGGTTACCTCGACCTCTACATCGGGATATTCACCCCCGACGCGGACCTTGAAAACCCGGACAATCTAGACCGCATCATGCTCAACCATGGTGACGGGACCTGGACCAACGCCGCCGAGGCCCTGGATCCCGCGAAACTCAACCGCCAGGCCCTGGCCGTGGTGATGACCGATCTGACCGGCAATGGCCGTCCCGACATCTACGTGGTCAACGACAAGTTGGCCGGCAATGTGCTCTGGCGCAACGACGGCCCCGGCTGCGACGGCTGGTGCTTCAGCGACATCTCTCAGGAGACCGGCACCGGCATCCACGCCTACGGCATGGGCATCGCGGTCGCCGACGTCAATCGCAACGGTCTGTGGGACCTGTATTTTTCAAGCATCTTCGCCCAGCACTTGCTGCGCGGGGTCAGCGACGATCCGCTGCTGTTCGAGGAAGATCCCGATTCGGTGCTCAACCGCAACGCCGTTGGCTGGGGGACGATCTTTGCCGACTTCAACAATGACGGCTGGGAAGATGCCTTTCTCGCCGTCGGGCCGGAGGCCTTTACGCCCACCACCCTGGTCGATCGTCTGTTCAAGAACCAGGGGGACGGCACATTTGTCGACGTGACCTTCGGCAGCGGTCTGTACAAGCAAATCCCCACCCAGGGCGCGGCCTACATCGATTTCGAACGCAATGGTCGGCTCGACCTGATTCTGCATCACTGGAACCAGGCACCGGGCTACCGTCTCTACGAAAACACCACCGGAAACGTCGGCAACTGGATCGCATTCGAGCTGGAAGGCGGCGGCCCCGTCAACCGGGATGCCATCGGCACCCGCATCACCATCCAGATCCCCGGTGAAGATGCCCAGCGCCGCGAGCTGCGAGCCGGTGAGTCACGCGGGGCCAGCCATGACCGCATCCTGCACTTCGGACTGGGGCCGCACCGCTACGCCGATGTCACCGTGCACTGGCCCGACGGCACCGTGGAGGCACTGGGTCGTTTCGGGGCCTGCCGGTACCACGAACTCATCTACACGGCGCACGTGCCCGAGATCGATCCGACCGACGTCATGATCCCCGGACACACTCGCAGTCATTGCGATTGAAGCGTTGGCATTGCCCTCGATGCGCAGCCGGGGCTGACCGCTTGGGGGCTGGCCAAGGCAATTCACCGCCAGTATCATCGGGCCGGGCCACCTGCCGGCTCCCTCCGTTTACCGCCTCGAATACCGAACCATGAAAAGAACTGATACATCCATGAAACTCCGGCTCGGCCTTCTGATCGGCAGCTTCTGTCTGGCCGGTGCCGTGGCAGCCGAACCGATGACGATGCCGTCAAGCAGCGATCGGGCGTTGGGCAAGCGCCCCGCGGTCAGCCCCGAGACGCACTCGGTCGCACGGCTGTGGAATGAAGCACTGCTCGAAGCCATTCGCATCGATGTGCCGAGAGTGTCGGTCCACGCCCGCAACCTGTTTCATACCTCGGCAGCGATGTACGACGCATGGGCCGCCTACAGCGAAGAGGACCTTGCAGTGCTTCACCATGAGGCCGGCACGGCGCCCGCCGACATGAGCCTGCAGGAAGCCCGTGAAAAGGCGCTGAGCTTCGCCGCCTACCGCCTGCTGAGTCATCGATTCGAAATCTCGCCCGGTAGCGAGGCTTCGCAGCAGGCCTTCGATGACCTGATGCTGACACTCGGCTACGACACAGGTGATACCGGCACCGACGGCAATCGGCCGGCCGCCGTCGGCAACCGGGTGGCTAATGCCATTATCGAACACGGCCTCGACGATGGCTCGAACGAATCGGCAACATACGTTGACCCCGGCGGCTACAACCCCGTCAACGCGCCCATGCTCGTCGCTTTGCCTGGCACCAGTGGCGCACAAGACCTCAACGCCTGGCAGCCGCTCATTCCGCCACAGGGCACGGGAGCACAAGCATTCCTCACACCGCACTGGGGCAATGTCGTGCCCTTTTTCCTGGAACACGACGGGGATGATGCCTTCGTGCCCCCGGTCGATCCCGGTCCTCCGCCGTTGCTGGGGGGAGAGGATGACCAGTGGCTGAAGGAAAACATTATCGGGATCATCGACTACAGCAGTCGCCTGGATCCGGCCAACAGCGAGCCGATCGACATTTCTCCCGGCGCCACGGGCAACAACGATCTGGGGACTCAGAACGGAACCGGTCATCCCCTCAATCCGGTCACCGGTCAACCCTACGCCGAGCAAGTCGTCAGCGAGGGCGACTGGGGCCGGGTGCTGGCCGAATTCTGGGAAGACGGTCCGGCCTCTTCGACGCCTCCCGGGCACTGGACCGAGGTAGCCAATGCCGTCTCCGACCAGCTCGAAGAAAAGCGCCTGATGGGCACCGGACCGGTCATCGACGATCTCGAGTGGGACATCAAGCTCTACCTGGCGCTGCACGGCGCGCTTCACGACAGCGCGATTGCCGCGTGGCGGGTAAAGGCCGACTACAACAGCTCACGCCCCATCACCCTGGTGCGCGGCATGGCCGAACTGGGACAATCCGGCGACCCCGACCTTCCCGGGTATCACGAGCAGGGCCTGCCACTGGAACCGGGCCTGATCGAGGTCATCACCGAGGAGTCATCCGCACCGGGTGAACGCCACGCCCACCTCGCCGACCATGTCGGAGAAGTGGCCTTGCTTGCCTGGCGCGGTCATCCGGACGACCCCGAGTCGGACTACGCCGGTGTCGGCTGGATTCGTGCACTGGAATGGATGCCTTACCAGGCGATCAACTTCATCACCCCGCCCTTTGCCGGTTATGTTTCCGCCCACTCCGTTTTCAGCCGTTCCGCTGCCGAGGTCCTGGCCGAAATCACCGGCAGCGAATTCTTCCCCGGAGGACTGGCGGAATACCCCATCACCCCGGACGGCGATCAGCGTCTGCGCTTTGAATCCGGACCGAGCGAACCGATCACGCTGCAGTGGGCAACCTATTTCGATGCTTCCGACGAATCAGGTCTTTCCCGCGTCTACGGCGGCATTCACCCCGCTTTCGACGATTTTCCCGGACGCATCATGGGCCACACCATCGGCACCGGGGCCCTGACTGCGGCAATGGCCTATTTCGCACCCATCGAAGACGGTACGCCGCCGACCGACGCCGATCCCCTGCCCGTTCCAGTCAACGCGGGGTGGGCTCTGCTGATTTTCGTTCTGGCACTGTTCCTGGCCGCAGGGCACAGGCTACGCCGGACATGAAGTAGCAAGCTGGTCGCTCGCCGACAGGCGCCGGCCGATCTTCGATCCGGCCCGCATCTGGCGGCACGCACCATAAAGAGGGTCTCGCAATGCAAAGGGCCGCCCGGTGGGCGGCCCTTTGCCTGCTGCCGATGGTGATCGGCAATCGATGTGCCTCAGTCGAGCACCTCGAAGCGATCGTGGAAAAGACCTTCCGGCATCTGGACGCCTTCACCGGCGAGATCCACGAATGCATTCTGACCATCGGCACTGCCAATCGACAGCGTGGCGGCCGCAGCGCCCGTCGCCGCAGGTGCGAACATCACGGCAATGCTGCAGCTTTCCCCGGGCTCGACCACACCGTGCGGCGCACAGTCGCCTCCGCCAATCGAGAACCCGGCGTCGCCGGCCACCGAAAGGCTACCCAGCATCAAGCCGATGGCGCCGGGCCCGGCCACGTTGCTGACAGTGATGACCTCCACTGCGGAGGTGCCGACTCCGACCTGCCCGAAGTCATGCTCGGTCATGTCAACCGCCATTTCTGCCGGGGCCTGGTCCACCACGTTCATTGTCACAGGCACCTCGACGAGTGGATTGACCGGATCGTTGCTGCCGATACAGAGCAGGGCCTCGTACACGCCCTCGGCCAGGCCGTCGGCATCGAGCGTGACCGTCACCGCCGAGAGCGTCCCGGCAGCGGTGGTGCCGCTGTCGGCAGCGACACTCAGCCAGCCGATCGCTTCCGGTGCATCGCAGCCTTCCGGCTCGGTGAGCAACACCGGCCGGACCATCAGCGCACGGTAGTCGGGGAAACCACTCTGGATCGGCTCCCAGACATTGTCGTTGTTATTCCACCAGTGCCCGCCGGNAAAACCGATGGGCCGGTCTGTCGACTGATCGCCAGCCACGAAGTAGTTCGGGTCAACCGGATTGAAACTCACCCCGACGTAGATGCTGCCGGAGGTCACTTCGATGTCGAGTGACGACAGGTCGATGCTGGTCCAGACTGGCGGATGATCCGGCGGCACCGGCGGCGAGAGCTGGTCCACGTTCACCGTGGCCGAGAGTCGGTCAATCTCCGAGCCCGGCGCGCCGCCGGCCCCGCTGTCGTCATAGACCACGATATCGATATCGAAACTCGTCGATCCGCTGATGGTCAGGAAGGCAACGCACACCCCGGTGAGGTAGGCCGGGTACTCCTCCGGCGTGTAGCGATCGACGAAACGAACCTCCGAGACCGTTGCCGGGTTGCCCGAATAGCCGTTTTCGACCGTTCCGTCATCCTGGATGACTATGCCCGGCTCGCTTTCGCAGTCCACCACCATCAGTCCATGGTCGGACCGGGCGAGCGACTGCCCCGGCAGCGCTGCGCCAAGCCAACCGGCCAGATCAGCCGCGGACTGCGAGCCGCCGGTCGAGGCACTCGCAGTGAACGGCGGCAGAACACGATGGCCTGCCGGCACCTGGGCGGTTTCCAGCGTCCAGGCCAGATCAGCACCGCCCTCGACGTTGCCGATCTCGAGCGGAAGCATGTTGACCCCGTCCAGCACCACGGTGGCGTTCAGGCTATCCGGCGCCACCGTCGCGCAGGCCGCGTCCAGCGTGAGGTCGAAATCGACAACAACCTGTCCGCCACCAACCAGGCCCACCTCTCCGGTGACTTCCGAAAGGTGTCCCGCTGCGCTGGCCTCGATGCTCAAGGGAGCGTCATCGACGTTCAACCAGACCTGGTACATGCCGTTGGCGTCGGTCGTCAAGGTATGGCTCCCGCTCTGGCCAGTGACCTCCACAGTCGCTCCGGCCAAAGGCGCAGGGTCATCCCCGCAATACCCCAGGCCAACGACCTGGCCGGTGAGCTGGCTCTGGTTTTCGCCGGCTTCGACTGACAGCGTCACGGGGGCCGACAGAGAACCGTAGGGCGTGTCGTTCTCCACCACGATCAGTGCGAAATACTGCCCCGGTTCAACGATCGACGGTGCGCCGGCATCAAAACTCAGGGTGAGCGCCTGGCTGCCGGCTTCTGAGACATTACCTGCATCCGGGCTGACCTCGAGCCAGTCCACGTCACCGCTGATCTCGATCTGGTCAACCTGTGCCCACCAGTCCCAACCGGGTGCAACGTAACGAAAGCGAACCTGTGCGGCCTGACCGGAGAAGTCATCCAGCGGCAGGCTTTGCGGCTCTCCGGGACCTTGCGGACTGAGATCGGCCGTATAGCTCTGAATCGTCGACCAGGCACCGCCGTCGGCGGCGACATCGATGTCGAGACGGCTGCTGCCGAGGTGGCGATAGGAAACGACGAAGTCCAGACTGGTACCCGCACCCACGCTGAACGTCGGCGACACCAGTGCGGTATCCATTGTCGTTCCGCTACCGCAGGCGTCGCTGTCGGCGGCAGCGGAGAAGCCATCGCCACCAGCGTAATTGGGGCGACCGTACTCATCGTTGCGGCGCCAGACACAGTCACCGCCCAGATCTTCCACCGACCAGCCCGCAGGCGGGAAGTCGGATTCGAAGTCCTCGGTCAAACCGGCGGAAACAAAAGCGGAGAAATCCGCAGCGCTGGTGCCGGTGTTGTTCAGGTTCACTACCAGCGAGTCGGTCTCCCCGAATGTCAGTGTCTGGACGACCTCACCGGGCACGACACTCAATTGACCGGCCCCCAGGGCGAAATCGACTCGGCGGGTGGCGCCGTCGGTGAAATCGTCACTGAACTGGGCTGGCTCATAGCCGGGGAAGGTCGCGGACAACTCGCTGTTTCCTTCCGGCACGAAGACGAGGTAGGCGCCCTCTCCGACTTGCGGGTCTTCCGATGTCGCTGTGCTCGCCACAACATTGCCGTCCACGGCAATCCCGGCACCGTTGATCGGTTCACCGGTATTGGCGTCGGTCACCTGACCGCTGACCAGCTCACCCGCCTGGGCCTGACAGTTGGTCGCATCCTGAATCCGGATGTTGTCGAAATACAGACCGGCGAAATTGACCGATCCATCGGTCGTCAGGCGCCAACGCAGCTCGATGGTTTCACCGGCGGCATCGCTGATATCGGCACTGAGTTCTCTCCATCCCTCCTGGACCGTACTGCCCGGGTTCTCCCAGAGCACATCCCAGGCTCCGCCATCGATGCTGATCTCGACCCGGCCCTGATCCCAGGCGAAGGTCTCGATGTGATTTGCCTGGTCCCAGAGCAGGGTCAGCGGCGCGGCCGCCGACTGAAGATCGATGACCGGCGAGATCACATAGGCCTGGCTGCTGTTCGGGTAGTCGCCGTTCAGAACGGTGCCCCAGCAATTGCTGCCGCCGCCACAGCTTTCGGGCCAGGTCACGGGGCTCCCCCATTCCCACATCGCCGAACCGCTGACGACCGTTTCGCTGAAACCGCCTTCGTCGGACTCGAAGTCCTCGGAATACATCACTTCCGCCATGTCGGCATAGCCCGGCGCCGTGCAGGCGTCCAGGTCGGTATCCACTTGGAAGTCCTCGGTGAGATCCACTCCACCGGTGGCGTCGATCTCTCGATCGGCGGGGAGGTAGCCGCCGCTGAGCACCTCGACGGTGAAATCGTAGAA
>SL_3KL_010_SEDDRAFT_10006784_pt1 | contig 10203 bp, 5 predicted proteins | sample SodLakKL_010_SED_2_FD_10381 | JGI IMG/M metagenome (IMG submission 10381)
CGGGTGTTTCGCTGGATAACAGATCACCAGGTGATATTCCGGAAACACGCGATTCTTCATCAAACCTGTTCACAACCACTATCTCTTTTGTGGCATAATGCTCCTCACTAAAATTTCTCATCCAGTTTGTAAACCCGACAAGCTGATAGACGCCGGTACTCAGTGTGTCTGGCAGATACAGGCTTCCATAACCACAGTTGCCATTAATACGTGAAGAGGTATTTTCGATAACCTGATCCTTTAGGTTTCTAAGTATAAGATATCCAATTCCGCTTACCTGGCTGTTTTCTGCACTTAATATATCAAGTCTAAAATATAGCATCTCTCCAGCTATATAAAAATCCCTGTCTGTATGAATCGTTACTGTTTCAGAAAAATCGGGTAACCCTGAACGCCCAAACTGCGAATCATTGTAAGCACTAATACTCCAGCAATGCACTGAAACATAAAAAAAAGTAAATAGTATTATTGCATTTTTCTTCATGGTAATGAAAATTGTATTACCAAAAATAGGGGATCTCATTCAGATATTCCCCGTTATCAGGCAAATACTCCAAATCCCAGGTTCGGTTAAATGTTAAAATATCATACTCTGGCATTTCAAACAAAACATAGGTTTCGCTTTGTGTAGATGAGGCTTCAAAAAAGCCAGCTACCGGCTTGTTAGGATTACTGATGTTTCTGATATTTGTCGGGAGCTGGGAAACTACAGGGGCAAATAGTTTATCTTCTGATATTACCTGCTTATAGGCCTCACCATAAAATCTGTGCGCATCGCTATTGAGAGTGTAATATCTGATTATCACAATCTTTTTGTGTATAACCTCGTCCCACTTGAGGTTGTAAAGATACTTACTTAAGGGCAGGAAACACATAACATGATCTTTGACATCAGAGAAACCTTCATCGAAATTATGTATATTTAAATTAGCCTCATCAGTGAGGCTGAATTTCTCCCAGCCATAAAATATCTGCGCTTCTATGGGTTCATCTTCCTCAAAATCTTCATCCTCCTCTTCGGTTTCGTCCCGAGTATAAAGCAATAATAGAGTTGGTTCAATACGAAATCTCAGTATGTCTTCTTCCTTCGTACTAAAATCAACCAGGACTTCAATACCGGGGACTTCTTGTCTGTAATATCTGCCATAATAGGACCTAAGAACATGCTCCCTAACCGAATATTGTCCCCGTACATCTTCTATGTTTGCAACAGGCAATAAACTCTGTGGTTCAGATTCATATATTTCACCATCAATTGTCTCAACATGGAGTGTATAAATTCTCCCCGGTATTCCCGCGAATGACTCTGATGGATAATAGTGGCCAGGACTTTGGGGATCATTATCGATAAAAAGAAAAACATTCTCCACATCATCAGTCACATAAACGGTTGCATCAGATAGCGGATATTCTCTATGGTCCTGGTAATAATTCAGTTTTATGAAATTGCGGCCGGGTTGATCTGTAATAATTCCATCCACAATCATAACATTATCCATGGAATCTACTTCAGGATAATATAATTCCTTACATGAAAAAAGTCCGGGACCTATTACCAAAAAAATAAAACTAAAAACAATCCGCTCCATTATCCCAAATCTGGTTTGATAACTTAATGATATTATGAGATCAATATCCATCTCAGAAAATAAAATTATATGTTACTGTAGGTATTGGTCTGTCAATTATAAATAATTTGTATAAGCTATATGTATCACGCTCATAAAGCCTTAGGTTGTTGCCATCCTTTTCATAAAAAACACTAAAGGGATTCTTTCTTCCATAAACATTTAAAAGTGACACTCCCCAGTATCCAGACCTCCGCTTGTTAAGTTTGAGAGTTTCCCCGCGTGCAATATTTATATCCAGTCTATGATAGGCCGGCAGTCTGTATTTATTTCTGTCGGAGTAATAAACAAGCTGCCTGTCACCATGTGTAAAAACCATTTCCGGCAGTGTTACAGGTCTACCTGTGCTGTAATTGAATGTTGCACTCACCCTCCATCTCCTGGAAATATTGTAAGAGGTGTTCAGGATAATCTCGTGTGGTTTGTCATAATTGGATGGAAAAAACCTGTTATCATTGATCTGGTTAATAGGAAAATCGCTTACAGTTCTGATCCTGGAACTCGATAAAGTGTAGCTGAGCCAACCGGTTAGCCTTCCGGAATTCTTACTTGCATAAAACTCTATTCCGTAGCTGTATCCTCTGGCATTAATCAGATCGGTTTCAATATTATGGTTCATAAGTATATCAGCGCCCTCCCTGTATTCAATAACATTTCTCAGATCTTTAAAATAGACCTCCACAGAAGTTTCAATACTATTATTCCCAAAATTCCTGAAATAACCAACTGCATAATTATCACTGTAAACAGGTCTGAGGTTTTGGTCACTCAGCTTCCATAGATCAGAAGGGGTGATTACCGTCGTATTGGATATAAGATTTATAAACTGGTTATTACGTGTATAACTAAATTTGAGGGAGCTGTTGCGGGTTAAACTATGACGAAGGCTGAGCCGTGGTTCAAATCGATCATATGCAGTGACCACCTCGTTTTCATCATAGGTATTACTCTCTTTTAAAATGAAATTATTGCCTGGTTCGTCCAAAATAAAGCTATTTATAGTTTTTGGTCCCAGGTATAGATATCTTGTATAACGTAATCCGATTTCGGCACTAATCTTTTCGTTTATTTCGAATTCATCACTTAGGAAAAGGGAGATTTCAAGACCCTGCTCTTGTTCTACCGCCGATTCCCGTATAAGAGACAGAGAATCAAGTGGCATAAGAACGCCGGGGGTAATATCATATCTTGTTAAATTGAACCCCGACTCCACCCGGTGATTCCCGTCAGGAAACCACAGCAAGCTGGTCTTAAGGTTATAATAATCAATTGATGAATTGAGTGAATATGATTCCATTGGTGAAACCTGGCTGCTTTCCCTGATATTGTAATCATAAATGCTGAGACCTCCTGAGAAATTAAAGGAAAGTTTCTCTCCAAGAATTCTGCCCCACTTTATTGATGCAAGTGTGTTGCTATAATTATAATTGTTTACTCCTGCTGATGAAAAATCATCATTGCTATAATATCCAAACAGTGATATTGTGCTGTTAGGTTTGGGTTTAAACGTTAAACGTGAGGTAAAATCATAAAACCCTGCTGAACTGCTCAGCATTTCCTTCAAAGGCAGCTTGTCAACGATCCAGTTGGAGTATGATGACCTGCCGCCCAGTGACAGACTTATTTTTTCATCAATAACAGGTGCTTCCAAATAAATCCGGCTATTTAACAATCCTATACCACCCACCAGCTTTAAATCCTCCACATTATCCGGCTTAGCCCTTATATCAAGCACAGACGAAATACGTTCACCATATTTTGCCGGGATACCACCCTTGTAAAGTGTTATTTCCGAAACCATGTCGGGGTTTATTACAGAGATAAGCCCGAAAAGGTGTGATGAATTAAACAGGGGTACATCCTCTACAAGTATCAAATTCTGACCACTTCCACCTCCCCTGACATGAATCCCTTCTCCGAATTCCCCAATATTCTGGACACCAGGCAAAAGAGTCATGTTACGCACTATATCCTGTTCTCCTGGATTACCGGGAAGCTCTCTGAGCAGCCTGGAATCCATGCTTATCATACTCATTCTGGTACTTGAAATATTAGCTTCCGCCCGTCTGGCCATTATTGTTACTTCATCAATCCTGTGTGTTTCTTCAAACAAGTAAAAATCAAGCTCTCCCTGACCAAGAAGATTAATCCTTCTGTACTGGTCCTGATAGCCTACAAAACTCAATCTTACAAAAATCTCGCCAACAGGAAGATTAATGGAGTAACTACCATCTGCATTAGCTGTGGTACCCCTGCCTGTTGATTCAGTGTAAATAATGGCCCCCGGTAATGTTTCACCGGTATTTCCATCCAATATTCTTCCACTTAGATCAACTGTATTATACCTGCCGAATTCTGAGGGACTTCCGATTGTTATTAAAAGAGTATCAGTGTGTCTGTGCCGGCTTTGACTAAATTCAACGGGCGTTATGACAATGTAAGCATCAACATATAAAACTGTGAGATCCTTATCTCCAATAATATTATATAAAGCTTGTTCCAGGGATTGATCAGCAAGATTATGGTTGAAAGTGACACCTTCAAACCATTCAGCATTATAAAAGATCCTGGTTGAATTCTGTTCTTCCAGAATTAAAATAATTTCATCTATTGTTAGATATTGACTTTCAAATGGCGTTGCTTCTAATGAATACAGTATTTGTGAAGATTGAAACACATACACTATTAATAATATTTTCAACCTGAAGCTCATAATTTCTCCTCTTCTATGTAATCCCGGGAATGGTATATTTTTTCACCCAAGAATACAATTCCCTAATAAACAACTAGGTNTCAACAATCATAAACTTTGTTAAAACATTCAAGAGCATTGCCTTACACAATGCTCTTGAATAATAAAACTATCCGATACATATAATTGGTCCTACAATTTATAAGGATTCCTGTATTGGTAATGAGTAAGCCTGTGGCTGGCGGCCTCAGTATCATCGACAAACCGAAGCGTGGCTGGATTCCAGCGAACCGGACGGCCAAGCTCTGTGGCAATATTACCCAGATTGCATAATGTATTGGTACTGCAGCCTGCCTCAACTGGGGCAACAGGATCCTTGCGGGACCTTACGGCATCAATGAAATCCTGCATATGAGGCGAACTAATCTCAAACTGCAAAGCATCAGCGCCAGACTGGTCTTCTATATCCTGAGGAATCAAAGAGGGATCAGAGCAGTTCAAAGAACCACGGGTAACCACAATCCAACCATCTGTACCCACAAATCTAATTCCCCTGGAATTAGGATTATCCTCACTAATGGGCGACTCGGTCATTACTATACCATTGTCATATTTGAACGTCATCCACTCCTGGCCAAGGTAACCCTTGGGTATAACCTCACTGGCTCCCAATCCGTCCATCCCTATCGCAACCTGGGCTATGTCAAACATATGTGCACCCCAGTCAGCCGTATAACCATTGCCCGTCTCGCGATACCACCTCCAGGCTCCCCACAACGTCTCGTTCTGTGGCGGATCTAGTGATATCGGGGGACAGATATCAGGATGATAATGAATTGCCGGATCGTTTAGGGGACCGAGCCACAAATTGAAGTTCAGATTGTCCGGTACAGAATGCTCAGGCAGATCAAATGGCGTGGGCGGATCGCCTACCTTTGCATGTATATGAACTATATGACCTATGGCTCCTTCTCTTACCATCTGAATGGCCTTCAAAAAAGTATCCTGGGACCGCTGCTGGCTGCCTACCTGCAGAATACGATTGTTCCTGCGCACTGCCTTTACCATTTCATAACCTTCCTTGATAGTAAATGCAAGTGGTTTTTGAACATAAACGTCCTTTCCTGCCTCACATGCATGGATAGTCTGCAATGCATGCCAGTGATCGGGTGTGCAGACCTCAATGGCGTCTATATCTGTCCGCTCAAGCATCCGGCCATAATGTTCATATGCATCTATACGTAAAGGTAACCCGGCATCCTTTTTCCATTCAAGTACCCGGTTACGGAACCTTGCATTCTTCATGCTATCTACGTCGCAGCACGCTGCTACCTGTACTCCGGGCACTGTTGAAAATGCTCTGAAATCGGACAAACCCTGACGTCCCAGACCTATAAATCCCATTACTACCCGATCACTTGGTGCAATACGCCTTCCGCTTACCACATAACTCGGAAGGATAGTAAGGCCAGTCAGACCCAATGCAGAAAGTGCAAGAAACTCCCTGCGCTTCATTCCTTTATCCTTTTGTTGTTTCATTACAATATTAGTTAATGATTAAAATTTGCTGCGTTATACTAATATCTCTTTACAGTACTCAACACACCTTGTTACCTCCCTTACCGCGTTAGAATTTTCCGGAATCGGGTATTCCAGTTCAATATCACAAACAATCGGCCAGCCTTTGTCCTTCAATAAAAGGACTATATCGTCAAGCGGTGTTCCTCCTTCACCCCACATTACGTTTGCGTTTGCAGGGTCGTTATTGGGACCGGTCTTGTCCTTGAGATGAAGACTGGCTATCCGGTCATGAAGTTTTTCGATTACATCGTTGGGGTTCCTGCCGGTATACCCGTAATAATGCCCTACATCAAAATTCAGCATCAGGTTCCTTCCAAATGCAAGATGATCTTCAAAACTGAATCCGGGCTGCGCCGGCTGTCCGTGATTATGCATTATCGCATAAAGACCGTGCTTATCGGCAAACGGAGCCATGCGACGTGCAGCATCCATAGAAATCTCGAATGTTATACCTCGTGCACCAAGAACCCTTGCAACATTGAAGGCATAATCGATCTCTTCATCCGACCACTCGGGGCGGCCCAGCTTGGCAATATCAATATTCACTCCGGCGTCATTGTACATTTGCTTCAGATCCCTGAACCTGTCCATACTAACAGAACTGCGCCATTCTGCCTGCAATTGGGACTGTCTTTGACGAGCTTCATTAAGCTCGTCTTGTTGTTCATCTGTTAGCTCTGCTCCACGAGGGTAACTGGGTACATCTACCTGGGGAATTCCCGCAAACTGTTCTATCGGCCCTCCCATAAGCTCAACGGAGGTTATACCCGACTCAAGAAGATAGCCCAGAATATCCTCTGTACTCGATGGCATACTTCGGTAGCTGTAAGAAATAACACCTATCTGAACACCGCCAAATCTTGAACCATCTATCGCCGGACTGCATCCGACAAGCCTTGAAGGTATAAAGGCAATCGAGGCAAATGCTGCCGCACTGCCGATAAATCTGCGACGTGAAATCTTTCCGTTTATGTTTTTCATATTGTTTTAAGTTGGTTAACTAAGTGCAATGAAACCTTGATTGCACCATCTTGCTTTTCAATCGATGTAACGTTAAAGTGCACAATAACTTACTTCGACTTGGACATGAATTACCAACCCCAGTAAATATTTGGCAACTCCAAATCAGAGCACCACTTGCCGGGTATTTTCTTTCTAATTTAATGTGATCTGATTGCATTGGATTACAATCAGATCACATTTCTTTATTATCTAATAATTTGGATCCTGCTGCAGAGCATCCTGTATATCAAGCTGAGACTCAGGCAACGGCCAGTATTCATCTTTTGGTGCATTGAAGCTGGCACCTCTCATAAATGTCCTGAATTCGCCGTCGCGTGCAATATAATCATTTAACACCTCCGAGGCAATTCCCCACCTTCGTAAATCAAAGAACCGGTGCCCTTCTACGGCGGTTTCAAGCCTCAACTCATGCCTGACAGCTTTCCGGGCACTCTCCTGGCTGGCAAATGCTTCGTGTCCCTCTGGGTAGGGTTCAATAAGGTAATTGGCAGCAGGTTGATCCCAGTCAACTTCAACCGGGCGTCCATCAAACACGTATGTGGTAACCCTTCCCATAACAGGTTCGCTATCTCTTGCCCGTTCCCTGATAGCATTTACCAGTTCGCGTGCATATTCAAGATCATTCTCCTCTACAGCTATTTCTGCTCTCCACAACAAAACAAGACCTAGCCGGTAAGATCTATCATTACGTGCACTAAAACCTCCTGACCTGAAGAGACCCGCCGCCTCTTCCTCGGCTGAATAATGGTATCTTTTAGTCATATAGGGGCCTCCGTTATCCTGCTCCCTGATCCACGACCTGCCCGCATGGATTGCGAATCCATGAAAGTCAACTCCGCGGCGTGCAATAGTGTAATCAACGCGGGGATCAAGCGGATGATCGGTCGGAATAAACTCCTCGCTGCTACCTATTCCCATATCATTGGCAAGGGGAACACGGTCCTCTATATCAAGCACAGGCAGTCCATCATTGGTCACCTGGTAAGCCTCAAAAAGAAGCTGCGATGGCTGATAAAAGCCCCATCCCACAGAAACAGGACCCGACTGGTGGGCAGTAGCCCTGTCACTAGTCCTTGTGCTGCCGGTGGTTTCTCCGGTTACTGAAATCTGTATCTCGAAAATTGACTCTTTGTTGTTATTGCCGAAGGCACTGAGATTGTCATTGAAATGATCGGCAAGCTCAAACTGTCCGCTTGCAATTATCGCATCAAGCAGTGGTTTCGCCTGGGAATGTTCGTTCTGGTATAGATGGGCATGTGCCTTAAGAGCCATGGCAGAAAATTTGGACGGCCGGCCTGGTTGGCCAAGCGGCCGGGTCTCGGGAAGGTTGTCAATGGCAAATTGAAGGTCCGCCTCAATGCCTTCCCATCCTTCTGTATCATTAGGTACATCTTCGGGCAAAGTACCGTCCATCTCCTCAATTGTCTTTATATATGGAATGTTTCTAAAGACCCTTGTTGCCTTAAAATGATACCATGCTCTCAGAAATTTCGCCTCAGCTTCTATCTGTGTAGCACGTGGCTCCGAGACCGGATTGTCACTCGCCTGGACTGCAGCTAGGAATACCAGCACATCATTTGCCCTGGCAACTCCTCTATAGCTTTGCGACCATCTGTTAGCCATATAGCCATTTGAAGGAAGCACCTCATAACGCTCAACTGAATTGAATGAAAGCTGGTCGCCGAATGAAGTACCCTTGTATGCATTGTCCGAAGCGGCTTCACCATATGTCCAGTCGTTTCCCATGACTCCGCCGAAGTTGTTTTTGGTAGTAAGCCTGTCATAAGCCCCTATCAGAATTCCCTCAACACCATCGGGAGTGGTTATAATATCACCTGCAGCAGAACCAGGAGGCTGTTTTGTCAGCATTTCATCCATATCACAAGATGCAATGAAGAAAACTGCTACAATAAGGCTGGTAATCAGTTTTAAATTTGTTTTATTCATAGCTATTTGTTTTTAGTTTTCAATATTAATTATGACTTAATTAAATGCCAATATTTATACCAAGCATGAATTGTCTCGGGGTTGGCCAGCCTCCGGCATCTACACCCATGTTTACACCTCCCCTTCTTACTTCGGGATCAAGACCGGTGTAATTTGTGAGCGTAAACAAATTGGTAATATGGACATAGAATAACATCTGCCTCACGTTAAGGTTCAGTATGTTGGTAAGGTCATAACCCAGCTGGAGATTCTGCAAACGCAGGTAAGATGCATCCTCTACAAAATAGGTTGACGGATACTGGTCAATCTCATCCGAGAAGCTAATCTTAGGTAACGAGGCCTTACTGTTGTCGTCAAGATAGGGACTTCCCCAGGACTCATAAAGTCGTTTCTTGCTTCTGTTGCCAAGAAACTGGCCAAAATCGATCCATCTGTTCACATAGTTTACCAGCTCGTTCCCATATGAACCATACAGGCGGGTTGACAACGAGAATCCCCTGTAGTTAAGATCAATATTTAGTCCGCCGGTAAAATCGGGATGGGGATCGCCTATAATGGTGCGGTCATCGCTGTTTATGACTCCGTCGCCGTTTACATCCCTGAACTTAAACTTGCCTGCCTCGTTGTAACTAGTACCAAAAGCTTCAGGGTGGGCGGCTGCCTCTGCATCGGTCTGGAATATGCCGTCAACAATATAGCCGTAAAATACCGGAAATGCAGTGCCTGTTTCTGCCATGGTATACATTAACTGGCGGAATTGGCTGCCTTCAAGCCTCTCATCGGCAACCGGCGATAGCCTGACTATCTCGTTAATATATCTTGACAGATTCAAAGAAATATTATACCCAAGCTCTCCGCCCCGAGCCGAACCACGGTAGCCCAGTTCAAAGTCGATACCATTGTTCATCATTTCGCCAACATTAACTGAAGGCGCTGAAGCTTCTCCACGTACATCAGGGATTCTCTGCGGGAAAAGCATGTCTACGGTATTTCTTCTCCATAGGTCAAAGCTCATATCCCATCTCTGCAAGAAGTTTGCCTGGAAACCAAAGTTATAGGTTGTAGTTGATTCCCATCTTACATTAGGGTTGCCGAGTGAAGCGGCGCGGAAACCTGATGAGCCGACTCCTGTATCTTGCCCAAGTATGGGATAGAATGAGTTGCCTATAGCAGATTGATAGGTCGAGTAGGCATTATAGTTACCCACACGGTCATTACCAGTCTGTCCGTAGCCCAACCTGACCATAAGGTAATCAAGCCAGTTGTCGGTGGCAAAACTCATAAATTCCTCATTACTCAGTCTCCAGCCAAGTGATACGGCAGGGAATATAC
>SL_3KL_010_SEDDRAFT_10006785_pt1 | contig 10202 bp, 9 predicted proteins | sample SodLakKL_010_SED_2_FD_10381 | JGI IMG/M metagenome (IMG submission 10381)
CTCCGCGACCGGTTCTTCGACCGGCTTGTCTTCCGCAGGAACTTCTTCTGTGGGTTTCTCCGCGACCGGTTCTTTCACAGGTGGTTCTTCTGCCGGAACTTCTTCTGTGGGTTTCTCCGCGACAGGTTCTTCGACTGGTGGTTCTTCTACGGGGACTTCTTCTGTAGGTTTCTCCGCGACCGGTTCTTCGACCGGCTTGTCTTCCGCAGGAACTTCTTCTGTGGGTTTCTCCGCGACCGGTTCTTTCACAGGCGGTTCTTCTGCCGGAACTTCTTCCGTGGGTTTCTCGGCGACCGGTTCTTCGACAGGTGGTTCTTCTGCCGGAACTTCTTCTGTGGGTTTCTCGGCGACCGGTTCTTCGACAGGTGGTTCTTCTGCCGGGCCTTCTTCCGACTTCTTCCGTGGGTTTCTCCGCGACCGGTTCTTTCACAGGTGGATCTTCTGCCGGAACTTCTTCCGTGGGTTTCTCGGCGACCGGTTCTTCGACAGGTGGATCTTCTGCCGGAACTTCTTCCGTGGGTTTCTCTGCGACCGGTTCCTTCACAGGTAGTTCTGCGGGGGCTTCTTCAGCCGGTTTCTCCGCGTCCGGTTCTTGGACAGCTGTCTCATCGGCAGTTTCAGCAATCGGCGACTTGTTTCCGGATGGTGGTTTAACGGATTCGATTTCTTCAACTTCTTCCGCAATAAGTTGTTCTTTCGAAGTTTGTGTCAATGCTGCTTCCGATTCACCATTGCCCTCTGTGTTTTGGGGCTGTTCAGGTTCATCCTGAACACTGTCTTTCGACCGGGATTGTTTTGTTTTACCTAATTTTTTCTCGGCTTTTTCATTTGCCAGGCTCTCCTCCCCTGCATTCTGCGTGTCTGCTTTGGGGTCCAGTTGTTCTTTGTTTTCCATTAAACTGATTTTCTTGTTACTAATTAAAGTTTAGAAGCAATGCTGCGCTATTTATACACCGTTTAAACAAGGTGTGAAGGCCCATAAATTCTCGGGCGTTGTGTTCAATTCATGTCAATTTACAAATTCCTGCAAAAATAGAAATATTTTTGTGCAACCGAGCATTTTCACTCCAATTACCGGTAATCTGCCATCGATTCTATTGAATATTATTCAGGGCCTGTTTCAAATCACTGATCAGATCTTCAACATTTTCAATACCAACCGACAAACGGACAAGACCGTCGGTAATGCCGGCTTTGATTCGTGCATCCCTGTTCATTTTTGAATGTGTCATCGATGCAGGATGTTGAATCAATGTTTCAACACCCCCCAAAGAAACAGCCAATAAACAAAGTTTCACGCTATCCATCAATGCTTTCCCTGCTTCCACCCCGTTCTTCATCTCAAAACATATCATGGCTCCCGGACCTTTCATCTGTTTCCGGGCCAAATTATATTGCGGGTGTGTGGATAACCCGGGGTATTTCACCCATTCTACTTTTGGATGCTTCTCCAGAAATCCGGCAATTTTCATTGCATTATCCTGTGATCTGTCAATGCGCAAAGATAGTGTTTTCAGTCCACGGATCACCATATAGGCCTGATGGGGATCCATATTGCAGCCCAGGTTGATCATCATTGGACGCAAGAGATGATCAAGTTCTTTACTTTTGGTAACGATAAGACCGCCTACAATATCAGCATGACCGTTCATAAATTTGGTAAGCGAATGAAATACGATATCAAATCCATGGTCGAGGGGTTTTTGCAAATAAGGGCTGCAAAAGGTATTATCGGCAACTGTAATTAAACCGTGTTCCCTGGCAATGCTGACCACTTGATCCAAATCGGTAATATCCATTGTAGGGTTGGCGGGTGTTTCAATAAACAGCAAACGGGTGTTGGGTTTAATTGCCTGCCTGATATTATCTGGATTGCTTGTATCCAAATAGGTGGATTGAATACCATATTTGCTGTAATGGTTTTCCATAATCACCCTTGAGGGACCATACACAGCACCTGTACTGATCATATGGTCACCCTGTTTTAGCAATGCACTGTAAATGGTATTAACTGCGCCCATTCCTGAACTTGTGGCAATTCCACGGTAACCGTTCTCCAACTCGGCTACCAGTTTTTCAAGGGAATCGATGGTGGGATTGTTCAACCGGGTGTATATATATCCGTCAGAGTCTCCTGAAAAACAGGCCGCTCCATGATCTGCGTTTTTAAACTTAAATGTACTGGTCTGATAAATTGGCACTGTTGCGCTTCCATACTGGTCGTCGAACAGGCCGGCATGGATCAGTTTAGATTCAAAACCAAGGTTTTTAGTATCCATCATTAAAAAAAAATTAATAGTTTCCGGAGTCAAGCATGATCAGTGTACAGTCTTCCAAACAATCAATGCCACTGCTTTCAGCCATCTCTTCCAGTTTTTTATTATACGTACCGGGATTGAAAATGATACGTTTTGGTTTCAGAGAAATGATATACTCAAGATATTCTTCCTGGTTGGCGGGGCCTAAATACAATGTAACCGTGTGGATATCCTCCAAAGGAGGGTTCCTTTTATCACACTGACTTCATCAATCTCAGTTTCCCGTTTGCCAATGGCAACCACTTCCTTATCATTGGCCAGCAAGCGCTTGATCGCCTTGTGCGAATATCGCAACGGATTCGGGCTGGCTCCCAATACAAGTGTTTTCATGCGTTTATATTTTGTTTTAATGTGTGAAAGGTGAAAAGGTCTCATTAAAAATTGGAAATATTCATATAAAACCGCATTTTTATCATGGACAGGTCAAGCCCTGTCCCTACGTTTTTTCTCCTTAAAAAAAACCTATGGCCTGTCAAGCCAGGCCAATACGGGACGAGACATTTTCCATTTTCTACATACTACATACTTCTTACTTCTTACTTTTTACTCTTTCTTTCACTCCCTCGCCCACTCTCTCTTTCGCTCCCGCTCTCCAACGGTATCCGGGCAAAGCTTAACTTCCGGTATTCACAACAAATTCAGGAGCGTTCGCAATGTGTTTTTTTACGGAGCAAGCTTCTGCAGCTTTAATTAATGGAGGCTTGTACTGAGGCGGAAAATCATCGGGCAAAATGATTTCAATCTCCACTTTGGTGATCATCCGGGATTGGTTATCCATATGCATTCTCTGGATTAACTCAATATTCTCTTCTGGGATATTTCTTTGCCGGCAGAAGGATTTTACATAAAATCCTGCACAGGTNCCGATGGATGCAAGAAACAAGTCAAATGGCGAGGGTTCGGTACCGTCACCACCAGCACCTTGTGGCTGGTCTGTGCGTATCAGAAAACCTTTGTAATGGGCGTCGACTTTCTGGTTGTCACCCAGTGTAATTTTCATCTCTCTCATAACTCCAAACGCTTATGGTTCAAATTGTTTGTAATCATTCATTCTGTTTAGAAACCATGAAGGTGCACCGCAGGGCCTGCCAGTTTCCTTATTTAGAAAGGCAAGGATGGTGGTACCCTTGTTCAGCAATACGCCTTCTTCATTAAATATATCATAATCAAAATGCATCCTGGAAGAGGGTTTATCTGGCACAGTTGTTTGAATTGTCAGCAAGTCATCATATCGGGCAGGCCGGATATATTTAATGTGCATACTGGCGATTGGCATCACCACGCCTTTCTCTTCCATTTCTCTGTATGTCATTCCCAATTGTCGCATGGCATCCGCTCTTCCCACTTCATAATACTGGGGATAGTTTCCATAGTAAACGAATCCCATTTGATCTGTTTCGGCGTAACGGACACGCAATTGGGTTTTAAATACAAACATAGTTTTCAGAAAATTAAGATTAAACTCAATAACCGGATGGGTTGATCCTGGAGATATATTTCTTTATCCAGCTTTGCCATGGCATTGTTTGTATTTCTTTCCGCTGCCGCAAGGGCAAGGCTCATTTCGGCCCACTTTTTTCTCTACCCGCACCGGTTGCGCTTTCTCCTGTCCTGCTCTGCTGCCGGGGAGGTCACTGCGGCCGGTTTTCAGTTTACTCATATCCATCCGCTCCTGATCGGTTCCTCTTTGAATTTGCGCGGGATCCCTAACGGGAAGCCTTGCTTTCCCGAGGAAAGAAATAATATCTTTATTTACTTTTTGAAGCATTTTTTTAAACAATTCAAATGATTCAAATTTATAGATCAGCAAGGGGTCTTTCTGTTCATAGGCAGCTCCCTGAACCGACTGCTTCAGGTCGTCCATTTCCCGGAGGTGGTCTTTCCAGGAATTGTCGATGATACCCAGGGTGATCCCCTTTTCCAATGCCAATGAAACCTCTCTGCCTTCAGTCTCATATGCTTTCTTGAGGTTGGCAATCATGTTGAGGGTTTTCATCCCGTCGGTTATGGGGATAGCGATGTTTTCGTATTTTTGGGCGGCTTTTTCGTAAACTTCTTTGATCACGGGGTAGGCGGTTTCCGCGATCTGTTCATTTTTCCGCTTGTAGGCCTCAAGAGCCTTTTCGTACAATGCTTCTGTGAGCTTTTCTCCCTTTGTTTCAAGGAACTCTGATTCACTGAATGGTGGTTCAACGCCAAATGTTCTCAGCAATTCAAAGGTGAATCCATCAAAATCACCTTGTTCCTGGAAGTCAAATATCAATTGTTCGCAAGTGTCGAACATCATGTTGGCGATATCCACTGCCAGTCGATCTCCGAAGAGGGCGTTTCGTCGTTTTTTATAAATTACTTCCCGCTGGGCGTTCATCACATCGTCGTATTCCAGCAGGCGCTTTCTGATACCGAAGTTGTTTTCCTCAACTTTTTTCTGTGCCCTTTCGATCGATTTTGTGATCATGGAGTGTTGAATCACTTCGCCTTCCTTGAGTCCCATGCGGTCCATGAGGGAAGAGATTCTTCCGGAGCCGAAAACCCTCATGAGGTCATCTTCCAGCGATACGAAGAACTGGGAGGATCCGGGGTCACCCTGTCGTCCGGCACGACCGCGTAACTGCCTGTCAACGCGTCGTGATTCGTGCCTTTCCGTACCGAGGATCGCCAATCCTCCTGCTTCCCGAACACCAGGCCCCAACTTTATGTCGGTACCACGTCCGGCCATGTTGGTGGCGATGGTTACCGTACCGGGTTGTCCGGCCTCTTTCACTACATGGGCCTCTTTTTGGTGTTGTTTGGCATTCAATATATTGTGAGAAATGGAGCGCAGCTTTAACATCCTGCTTAACAGCTCTGACGTTTCAACGGATGTAGTACCCACCAGAACCGGCCGTCCGGCATTAACCAGGTTGCCGATCTCATCAATGATGGCATTGTATTTCTCCCTTTTGGTCTTATAGATCAGGTCTTCTCTGTCATCGCGCATAACAGGCCGGTGTGTGGGGATCGCCACCACATCCAATTTATAAATGTTCCATAACTCTCCTGCTTCCGTTTCAGCGGTACCGGTCATACCGGCGAGTTTTCGGTACATCCTGAAGTAGTTTTGCAGGGTAATGGTGGCATAGGTTTGGGTAGCCGCCTCGATCCTTACATTTTCCTTTGCCTCAATGGCCTGGTGCAAGCCATCGGAATAACGGCGCCCCTCCATGATTCGGCCAGTTTGTTCATCAACAATCTTTACCTTGTTATCCATGATCACATATTCTGTATCTTTTTCAAACAAGGTATATGCTTTGAGCAACTGATTGATGGTATGTACACGCTCACTTTTCACCTGAAAATCCTGGAGCAGTTCATTCTTTTTATCCAGTTTTTCTTCAGAGGAAAGACCTGATTTTTCCAGTTCAGCAATTTCTGAGCCAATATCGGGAAGGATAAAAAAGCCGGGGTCGTCGGTTTGGCTGGTGATAAGGTCTATGCCTTTTTCAGTAAGCTCTATGGAGTTGTTTTTTTCTTCAATGACAAAGTAAAGCTCATCATCAATGATATGCATATGCTTATTTTGCTCCTGCATGTAGAAATTCTCTGTTTTCTGGAGAATGCTTTTCATGCCCGGTTCGGAGAGAAACTTGATAAGCGCTTTATTTTTGGGAAGCCCCCTGTGTGCGCGTAACAGCAATTCGCCCCCCTTTTTCTCATCGGGTTGACCGTCTTTTGGAATAAGGAGCTTTCTGGCATCTGCGAGCAAATTTGTGACCAGCATTCGCTGGGCGCTGTATAGTTTTTCAACCTTCGGCTTCATTTCATGAAACTCATGCTTTTCGCCCTGCGGGGTGGGCCCTGAAATGATGAGTGGGGTGCGGGCATCATCAATGAGGACAGAGTCTACCTCATCAACAATGGCATAATTGAGTTTTCTTTGCACCAGTTCACCGGGATTTTTGGACATGTTATCCCTAAGATAGTCAAAGCCAAATTCATTGTTTGTACCGTAGGTGATATCGGCATGATATGCGGCTCTCCTTTCATTGGAATGGGGTGTATGTTTATCGATACAGTCGACTTTCATACCATGAAACTGGAACAGCATACCCATCCACTCCGAGTCTCGTTTTGCCAGATAGTCATTGACCGTCACAATATGCACACCTTTTCCCGGAAGTGCATTCAGATAAACCGGCAATGTGGCCACCAGTGTTTTCCCTTCTCCTGTGGCCATCTCAGCAATTTTTCCTTTATGCAGGTGTATCCCGCCAATTAATTGCACGTCATAGTGTACCATATCCCAGGTGATCAGGTTGCCACCTGCCATCCACTGGTTTTTGTAGTATGCTTTGCTGCCGCGAATCTCAATATTAGGCCTGGTAGCTGCCAGCTCCCGGTCATAATCATTGGCGGTTACCTCAACCTCATCGTTCTCTTTAAAGCGTCGCCCTGTTTCCTTAATTACAGAAAATGCTTCAGGTATCAGGGTTTCAAGCAGTTCTTCCGTTTTCTCATTCTGAAGGTCGTCAAGCTTGTCAATCTGATTGTAAATATTCTCTTTTTCTTCAATGTCGAGATCATAATTCGTTTCCAGGTATTCACGCAATGTGTCGATTTGTCTTTGCTCTTCAGCAACATGTCCGGCAATACGTTCCTTCAATTCCCTGGTTTTGTCCCTTAGCTGGTCATTGTCAAGTGTTTTAATTTCCTCATAGGTTTGTAAGGTCTTTTCCAGGATGCCTTTGATTTCCTTATAATCCCTTTCTGCTTTACTACCAAATATTTTCTTTACAAGACTGAGCATATGTGCGTTTTTTAAACTACAAAGATAATCAAAATATATCCATGAAAGGCCGCCGTGTGGTTAAGAAAAAACCGGCACTTGGCCGGTTTGGAATATCTTCAGATGATCGCTTTAATATTCATCCTCATGAAAAAAGAAATCATCTTTTGTTGGGTAATCCGGCCAAATGTCTTCAATGCTTTCATAAACATCTCCTTCATCTTCAATTTCCTGGAGGTTTTCTATTACCTCCATCGGAGCACCCGAACGAAGAGCGTAATCGATCAACTCTTCCTTCGTTGCAGGCCATGGCGCATCTTCCAGTTTTGAAGCCAATTCTAAGGTCCAATACATAACTTGAAGGGTTGGTTTTTTTTTGCAAAAGTATGTTTTTTTATCAATAAAGCAACATTTATTGCAGAAATTGGTTTAGTAACTTAACATTTTTTCTGCAAGGCTTGATTTTCTTATTAATTTCGCATCCTAAAGCATCAATTTATGCCATCCAAAGTTGAAATAAAAAACAAAAAAGCGGGTTTTGAGTACTTTCTTTTGGAGCAATATACCGCCGGAATCGTACTTACAGGCACTGAAATCAAATCCATACGCTCCGGCAAAGCAAGTTTGAATGAGGCTTACTGTGCATTCAGCGGACACGAGCTTTTTGTCAGGAATATGCACATAGCGCCCTATTCCCATGGAACATATAACAATCACGAGCCAAAAAGGGAGAGAAAACTGCTGTTGACAGGCCGCGAACTGAAAAAGCTAAAAGCCAGAATTGAGGAAAAAGGTTTCACCCTGGTTCCGGTTTTGTTGTACATCAACGAAAATGGGTTTGCCAAATTAGATATTTCGCTGGCAAAAGGTAAAAAAATGCATGACAAGCGGGAAACGCTTAAGAGTAAGGACATCCAGCGAGAAATAGACAGGGGAAGCATGTAAGAAGGGCAACCAATGCGCAACATGCACAAGCTGCCCCCCTGATCATTCTTTAGAAAGCCTTATTCCCTCCCAGGCAATGTTCAATACCTGATATTCATTTTTTCAAACGTATCGTCTTCCAAAATTCTGATGGCCTCCCGGTAAGCATCGTCGACTTGCATCACAACCTGGGTGTAAGCAGCAAAATCAAACAAATTCCGGGCAATCAGGCCTTTCAACTGGTTTTCCATATATGCAACAGCCTGTTCTGTCTGTTCTTCATCCCCGGGCTCTAATCCCTGAGCGGCAGCATACTCGTACATTTCTGCCATTAAAGCACCATCAACACGGAAATTTTTAATGTAATCATTCACATCGGAATATTTTGCTGAAAGCTCGGCGCGATGTCTGTTTGTGTATTCGATGCCAAAGTTATTCAGGATACCTCTTCGGAGAAGCCTTGAATAAAAATCTGATACCCTGTTGGTGTCCAAAGGGATAAAAAAGTCTGGCATAATTCCGCCTCCTCCATATACAACGCGTTGATTGATTTTGGTAAAGTATTTCAGAGAATCAGGGAAAGTAATGTTGTCGGGGCTTACCAATTCACCAGACGAAAGGCGTTCAGAAAGATCCCTGTAATATTGTTCGGCACCTTCGTCAAAAGGTTTTTGGATGCTACGCCCTGTGGGTGTATGATACCGGGCTGTTGTCAACCTGATTGCCGAGCCGTCGGGAAGCTCAAACGGCCTTTGCACCAGGCCTTTGCCGAATGAACGGCGGCCAACCAGCAAGCCCCTGTCCCAATCCTGGATGGCGCCTGCGAGGATCTCGCTGGCAGAAGCACTGCCTTCGTTGATGAGTACCACAACTTTTCCTTCTTTAAAATTGCCCCTGAACGTTGAGTTCATTTCCTGCCGGGGTGAGGAATGCCCTTCGGTATAGACAATCAGCCGGTCACGATCAAAAAACTGATCGGTAAGGTCTCTTGCTACATCAAGATATCCGCCGGAATTGAAGTTGAGGTCAAGAATCAGGTGTTTCATCCCCTGGTTTTTCAGGTTTTCGCTTGCTTCGCGGTACTCACGCATGGTGGTCCGGGAAAAGCGGTTCAGCTTGATGTAGCCAATTTCCGGTGTGGCCATAAAGGCTGCATCTACCGAGTTAATGGGAATACGATCGCGTGTAATGGTAAAGTCCAGCAACTCCGGTGAGCCGGCGCGATAAATGACCACATCTACTTTTGATCCCCTCTGGCCCCTTAAACGGTCCTGCACAAATTGATTGTTTACCTTGCTGCCGTAGGCTTTTTCACCGTCAATTTCCAGAATTTTATCTCCTGGCATAAGGCCCACTTTTTCAGAAGGCCCGCCGGGTATAGGGCTAACAACCACAATGGTATCGCTGATCAGGTTAAACTGTATACCGATGCCTTCAAAACTGCCCTCCAGTGGTTCATTGGCCCGGCGAAGCTCGTCGGCTGAAAGATAGACACTGTGTGGATCAAGTTCGCTTAAGATGCCCCGAATGGCATCCTCGATGATTTTTTCTTCATCCAGCTTTTCGATATAGGCAAATTCAATAAATTGCACTGCTCTTTGCAGTTTTTCCAATTGTGCCTGACTTACCTGGGCGGTGGCCATGATTCCGGTTATCAGAAAAAGAAAAACCGGCAATAGCCTGCAAATATATGTTTTCATTGATATTACTGTTTAGATTGATCTGTTAGTGGTTTAAGTGGTTTAATTGATGTTGAATGAGCAAACATCCTATGAAAAAAATAAAAGTATGCTTACTTTTGTTCAAAATCCAGTCATAATTTTAATAACCGAGTCATAATTTAACAACTGCAAATTGGATACGGTCACAGATTACAAAATTAATAAAAAGCAGGAAAAGAGAGATTTTATGAAGGCCATGATCGTCCCTGTGGCTTTTGTTCTTTTATTATGGATTGTCAAATCACTTGAATTGTTATTTTCCTGGGAGCTCTATAAGTTTGGCATTTTCCCACAAACATTATACGGTTTGCGTGGCATTTTATTGTCACCATTTATCCATGGCAGCTTTTCTCATCTTTTGTCTAATTCCATTCCTCTTCTGGTTTTGGGTACATCTTTGTTTTATTTTTATCGTGAAATTGGCTGGCGGGTTTTGGTCTATGGTGCAATTATCACCGGTTTATGGGTATGGAT
>SL_3KL_010_SEDDRAFT_10006786_pt1 | contig 10202 bp, 9 predicted proteins | sample SodLakKL_010_SED_2_FD_10381 | JGI IMG/M metagenome (IMG submission 10381)
AAATTATTGAACAGACTTAACCTTCGTCTGGCTCTTCTTCTGATTCATTTCCTGGCTCGGGGTCGGGCTCCGGTTCTGGTTCCGGATCTGGATCAGGTTCCGGATCTGGATCAGGTTCCGGGTCTGGATCAGGTTCTGGATCAGGTTCCGGGTCTGGATCTGGTTCTGGTTCTGGATCAGGTTCTGGATCAGGTTCCGGATCTGGTTCCGGATCTGGATCTGGTTCCGGCTCGAGAGTTTCCGGTTCGGGTACTATCGGACCAGGCAGACTTATCTGGGCTCTTTCTTCAACCTTTACCCCGAAGACAGCTTCAATTATTTCAACCCGTTCACTTTCATTAATGACCAGGTACCATATATTCTGTCCATCCCGTGCTGAAAGCTGGCCCTGACCGCTGAAGATAAATGTTTCAATTTCAGCCGGGTTTATCCGCAAACCTATTATCCCGAGCAATCCAAGGCTGGGCAGGCTGATATCAGTTTCAACATTTCTAATAACAGCGTTGATTAATCCCGGGGCTTTAATTATTCCGGACGGTCCCCTGAGTTGATCGAATAGGGCAATCAGAGCCTGCTGCTGACGACCGGACCTGCCTCGTTCACCACCCAAAGCAGCAGACCTGTTGCGAACATAGTGCATAAACTGCCGGCCATCTAAAAGCTGGTATCCTTCTTCAACCAGTACTCTGCCCTGTCCAAAGTTTGCACGGACATCGGCTTCAACATCGTAATAAATCCCTCCGACACTGTCGATAACGTCGGCGGCACCATCCATGCCAATACTTAGATAACCGTGAATAGGTATTCCGCCCAAAAAGTTACGGACAGTAAGCAGGGTTGTTTTCAGACCACTTTGATGGGGATCTTCCCTTTCAGCTGCCCGGTAATAGCCGTACATATAGGAATGATTTATTTTATCGTAAATATCAGTTCCATATATTTGCACATAACTATCCCGGGGGATATTGACGATCCTGGCGCTGCCTTCNCGAAGGTTGAGGGCGGCAACCATAATCGTATCGGGACGGTAAATGGCATCATCCCGNCTGGGAGTTCGGGAACCGTCAAACCCGAGCAGAACAATATTAATCGTATCAGTGCCACCGGGGTTGTTCATCGGTTCTTCGCTTACTTCTTTACTAACATCGCCTAATGGCGCTCCAAAGAATAGGGCCGGTACATAAATCAATGCTGCTGCAAGCAAGAGCAGCAGAAAAATTACCGCAACATAAAATTTAGGTTTTGATGACTTTCTTTTCTGTTCTCTTTTTTCAGCCCTGCTCATCTCAACACCGACTCTCTCAATAGTTCATTATCTACTTAACCGCATCCAGCGGAGCGGCAAGTAACCTGAAAATAGCTTTAGTATTGTCCTTTGTGGACATTTCAATATGCAGTGATCTTGTTTAATGGCAGGAAGCGTAAAAACACCCGGCCCTGGATATTGCTAGCAGGGACTGGTCCTATCTGGCGGCTGTCGCTGCTGCGGTTTCGATTATCCCCCATGACATAAACATGGCCTTCTGGTACAATAATCGGTGCGAATCCTTCGTTCATTTCATTCATGACATAATCTTCTTCCAGGGCTTCTCCATTCCGGTAAACCCGGCCATTATTATACTCAATCCTGTCCCCGGGCAAGCCGATCACCCTCTTTACCCAGAGATGTTCATTAACTTCCCTGCGTACAATCGAAATCACAGGGCTGTCGTTAAAACGGTCAATAAAGGTCCGTTCGCGTTCAACCCTGCTGTCAAATATGATGATATCTCCATGGTCGGGAGTAGCTCCAAAAACAGAGGGCGTGAGGAATACCAAAACCCTGTTTCCCTGGGGATCAAAAGTGGGCTGCATTGATACATCATTAATATCATAAGTTTGAATCACCAGGATACTGATAAAAATAGTTGCTGCAATAACCAGGAGAATTTGCTTTAACCAGGATAAAGCTACTGCCGCAGTTTTATTATTGCTCATTGCCAGATGCAACCTCCGCCTGTTCTGAGTTCTGCTTACTCTTTTTTTACGTTCTGCTTGCTCTTTTTTTACCTGCCTTAGATTATAACATCGAACAGGCCGGATTGTTAGAGGTTGATAAAGTAAACATCTTTATTATAAAAGGCTCTAATTTGTGGTAAAATAAATCTTGTTACATATCACCGTCATCAAGGAGGATCACATGCAAAAACTATTTTACCCTGAATCAATAGTTATTATCGGCCTGTCATCTAAACCAACCAATATCCCACGCCTGACCCTGGAAAATTTGCTGCGCTGGGGTTACAGGGGCAGGATTTTCGGCGTTAATGAGCGTAGTGATGATGTCCATGTTGACGGAATCAGAATGTACAAAAATATTGAAGATTTACCCGAGGTGCCCGACCTGGCTTATTGCATGATTCCGGCCCAGTTAATTCCCGGTATGATGGAACGCTGTGGAAAGTTCGGAATCAGGAGAATGGCCATCCCATCGGGCGGTTTCTCAGAATACAGCGAAGAAGGCCAGGCCCTGGCCGATCAGCTAGTGAACACGGCCCGCAATTACGGAATTCGCTTCGTCGGTCCCAACAGTGTTACAGTAGCCAATACCGACAATGGTCTTTGTTTGCCCTTTGTAGCCCTGCATAAGGCACCAAAAGGTGAAATGTCAATCATCTCCCAGAGCGGGGGTGTGGCCCTGACCATGCTCAACTACCTATCTGATGAAAAAATTGGTCTGGCCAAGTTTGCCAGTATCGGTAACAAACTCGACCTTGATGAGGTTGATTTCCTCGAATACTACGGCAGCGATCCTCATACTAAAATTATCTGCCTGTACCTGGAAAGCCTGAACAGGGGTAAAAAGTTTATAGAAGCGGCCAAGAAGATCAATAAGCCGATCGTGGTCTACAAAGCCAATACCACCAGCGCCGGGAAAGCCGCCGCCATGAGTCATACCGCTGCCCTGAGCAGTGATGAAGATGTAATTAATTCTGCTTTTGAAGATGCCGGCATAATTCGTGTTGATAATTTCCTTGATTTCATTGAAGTTGCCAAGGCCTTCCAACTGCCCCCGATGAAAGGGCGCAGAATCATGGTAATGAGCCCTGCCGGTGGCTTTGCCGTTCTCGGTGCCGACCTCTGTGAAAAAGCCGGTTTTGAATTTGCCGATATGGGCCAAGAATTTTACGACAGCCTGAAAAAGTTCAGCAACGCCGGGGTGATCAACTTTTCCAACCCCCTTGACATGGGTGACATCTACGATCCCCAGATGACCGCGCATGTCCTTTATTCCGTAATGCATTCCGACCAGGTTGACGGATCTATATATATCAGCCAGCGTCCCCAGATGCCCCAGGGGGATAACATCTTTCAAAAGATGTTTCTGAGTGATCTCTCCATGGAGGCCTGGGGTTCAATTCTCTCGGCCGGCAAGCCCCTTGGTATTTGTCTTTTCGGCCCAACCCGCATGATCCAGCAGACCAAGCGCTATGTGGAATTCCCCGTTTTCAACAGCCCAGAGGAGATGGTTAAAGCCCTGGGCACACAGATGAAGTACTATGAAAAAAGGAAGCAGCTTCAGGAACAAAAAGATATCCTTACTCCGGAAAATATAAACAGCACTGCCGCCAGGACCTGGATGCAGGATAAACAGGGTGACTACGGTGAAGAAGCACTGGAACTGCTTAGCGCCTACGGGATTGAAACAGCTCCTACGCGGATCACTGCCGATAAAGAAGAGGCAGTTGCTGCCGCAGAAGAGCTCGGTTTTCCCGTAGTGATGAAAGTTGTTTCTCCCGATGCCCTGCATAAGTCAGATGCAGGGGGAGTCCTGCTTAACCTGGAAACAAAGGAACAGGTCCGGGAAGGCTTTGAAACCATCCACCGCAACCTGCTCGAATATAACAGTAATGCCCTGTTCTGCGGAGTTCGCGTGCAAAAAATGGCCCCCGAAGGCCTGGATATGTTTGTCGGTGGCAACCAGGATCCTTCCTTCGGACCGGTTGTTTACTTCGGGTTAGGCGGTATCTTCATTGAAACCTTCAAAGATGTAGTCAACCTGACCTGCCCGGCCCGGCCGGAGAGGATCGCCAAGTGCCTGCAGCAGCTAAAAGCTTACCAGCTGCTCGAAGGAGCCCGCGGACAGGCCCGCAGCGACATAGAGACTTTCATTAACCTGGTGGTAAGGACTTCGCACCTGCTGGCCGATTACCCGGGTATTAGCGAACTGGATATTAACCCCGTCCGGGTCTTCACGGAAGGCAGGGAGCCATGGCCCTGGACACCCGGCTTCGCCTCACAATTTAGGCTGGTCAAAAAGTGTTATTATTAAATACTTAAGTTTTGCCGGCAAGGGTTGCCCAGATTTCACAGCAATAATTACCATTCGGGCAATTCGATTAAGTCATATAATAGAATTATTTCGCTAAGCTTAGTAGTTACATAAAAACATTGATATGCCGCGTTCATCCTGATACTAACTACGCTTACTGCGAATTATACCCGAGCAGGGGACTATTTCCACCCCTGCCTTTTCAATGCCATCAAGGAGCAGGTTCATACCAACAGAATCACTGGCGATATGCCCGGCGATGATTACATTAAGATGGCTTTTCTCAGCCTGCTCGCGGTGCTTGTCGCTCATATGCATTCCGACAATGGTGCCGATGCCGGCCTGTGATAATTTTTCGTAAGATTTTTCCGAGCCGCTGGTTCCACCGGTCATATCAACCAGCACCTTACCGGCCCGCCTTTCCTTGCTGCCCAGGACAATATCCGGGCCGGCGCCATGCTTCGCCGCTTCGGCATATTCGGGCTGCTCCTTTAAAAGCTTGATAATATCATTTAGCGTGCGTGGCTCTTCATTATCAAAAAGCTCCTGCAAGAAGTGAGTGACCTGGTTATCGGCCACGGTATGGGCACTGAGCATGGCTATATCGAGTATTTTAGCCGCATCAATAGCCCGGTTATGGTTTATCGGCATCAAACCACGCTTTACTTCGCTGATCCTGGAAGACATCAGGGATTCCGCAACATTTATGGGCACCCCGTAGCGAGCCAGGATATCTTCCTGCAGGTGCATCACATCATGCAGCATGGCCAGAGCTTTTCCTTCCGGATGGTGAGTCATAATCAGATCGACTGGATCACCTTTTTCAGCCAGGCGATCAGCCAGCATTACTTCGCCCACTTCGATGTCAACACCAACCATCATTCGTTTAACTTCACGATCCGGATCTCCACAGAGGATGCGGGTATCACTATAAGGATTGGTCAGTGTTTCCATATCAAAATCTTTTTTATCTTCTTCTTTCAAATCATCATAATTCTTTTTAACTCTTTCCAGGGCCTCCCGAACCCCTTCCGGCTTGCGCGGATCTTTTTCAATTCCCTGTTCAATGACATAGTCATAAATTTCCCTTATTTTCATTTTGCCACATCTCCTTTTAAAATTTGATTATAATTCCGGTATGGGTCTTTTTAAATTTTTTGCCAAAAGCCTGCTGCAATTTTGCCTCGGCCTTAAGTCCTGTGCAGTGGCCGGTGTAAATCCTGTCAATATTGTAATCAGCCATTTTCTTCACCGTTGCTTCAATCCTGGCATCATCGGCGTCAATTAAATGAAATCCTCCGATTACCGCTGCCACCCGCTCAACTCCGGTTATCCGGACAGCAGTTTCTATAATACTGATCACCCCGGCATGGGAACAGCCGGTAACAATAACCAGCCCCTCATCCAAAATAAAAACCATGGAGAGGTCGTCGAGCATTGAATCTGAAACCACTTCCCCTTTATCCAAAGTAAACATAGAAAGGGTGGGGTTTGCTTCGAAATCTATTTTATCAGTTATTTCACCGGTTGTCACAATGCCCGGCGCCAGGGCTAACGTCTCTGCAACAAGGAGCATTTCACCACCGGCACTTTCTATAAGCGCCGCACTGTTGGCCGGCTCCATCCCGAATGATTTAAAAGCTGGCTTAAGAACAAAGTTAGACCGGTAAATGGCAGGATGAGCGATAACAGGCAAACGCTTACTTCCGATTGCTTTCAGTATATCAACCAGTCCACCGGTATGGTCACTGTGACAGTGAGATAAAATTACCATGTCTATGTCAGAGGGATCTTTGCCCAACATCTTCATGTTGTGCAGGATCGGATCAGCCGACTGGCCTGCATCAAAAAGAATTGTTTTACTACCCTTGACAGTTTTGGCTTCCAGCAGGAAAGAAATACCGTGCTGAGCCAGGAACCCTTCATCATAGCCCGAATAGTCTTCTATCAGCATGGTTACTGTGAGAGAATTAATCGTACCGTAATTGTTATCCAACAAATTCAACTCCTTGTTAGCTTTCAAGATATTTTCTCAAGTCTTCCCTTTTGTAATCCATAATATATAAATTATACAATAATAGCAAACCACAATTAAGACATATGGGGAAATACCTGTAATTTTTTTTTAAGGCAGGAATAGGAAGCTGCAGTGAAGAAAACTTAATTCGATTTCGATTAAAAAAAATCAAAAGGGCGCCTTAAATGATCATAAAAAAAATGCTGCGAACTATAAAGAACTTCCTGCTAATTGACAGAGTCCCCGAACCCAACCTGGCCAAAATCAACCTGCAGCGCTTTACTATTTTTTTTAATATCATCATTGCTGCCCACCTTTTACATATTCTATTATTCTGGCTGGCCCTTGCAAATGACGGCGAACAGATAACAGATCTGGTTTACCTGTGGCGCATAGCCATAATCACTTCTTACAGTATCATGGCTGTGTTGGCCCTGACTGCGGCTTTACTAACACTTTATATCCGTAAAAACAACCAACAACAAAGTAAACTTGCCATACACTTACCCGTTATCGTCGCTTTTACTTATCTTCTTTTCGGAGCAGTGATCTGTATTTTCGACCAGCTTATTACTGCTGCTATTACACCGTATCTAATCGCTAATATAGCTGTAGCCATTGGGATTATCCTTAAACCTCAGATTTCACTAATTATTTACCCTTTCGTATACCTGCTGTTTTATTTAATCGTGCCAAGTACCCAAACAGACAGCGAGCTTTTACTTTCAGTCAGGGTTAATGCCATCACCGCAGCCGCAATCGGCCTGGCCCTTTCGCTGATTATCTGGAGAACCAATATAATCAATATAATTCAGAACAATTTAATCAGCAGGCAGAAAGAAGAACTGGAAAAGAAGAATACCCAGCTTGAGAACCTGGTCAGAACAGATATGCTTACCGGGCTTTACAACCGGATGCGCTTTACTGAATTTGTTGAGATGGAAGCGGCCAGAACCAAAAGAACCGGGGAAAATTCATCCCTTATCTTCATGGATCTTGATAATTTTAAAAAAGTTAATGATAATTATGGACACCCCAGCGGTGACACCGTTTTGAAGTGGATTGCCGGGGTAATCAAGGGTCAGCTCCGATCCACCGATATACTGGCCCGCTTCGGTGGTGAAGAGTTCGCCATATTGCTACCCGATACATCTGTTGAGGGAGCTTGCATAGTAGCGGAAAAAGTACGCAGTGCTATTGAAAACTGCAGTTTTCCAGGAAAAATGGAAGACCTGAAAATGACCGCCAGTTTCGGAGTAGCACCCCTTAAAACTGATGAGGTCGACAGCTTTAATACTGCGTATAAGAATGCCGATGCCGCTCTTTACCGGGCTAAACAGGGCGGCCGTAACAGGATAGAATACATGGATTAGGAGTTGATTATGTTATGCGCTACGGAGATGATTACCAAAGGCTAAGCAGGTACAGCAGAGACACCATCGGCGGCAAATCGCTGGACTGGGACAGGAAGCCGCCTCTTTACAAGCAATACCCGCCGAATCTGAAACGTTTTGATCTGGAAAAACCTGACCGTTCTGGTGGTGAACCGCTTTATCACCTTTTGCAGCAGAGACGCTCAGTTCGCAATTACAATCCGGATAAAGTTTCGGGCAGTAAGCTCTCCCAGGTCCTGTGGGCCTCCCAGGGCATTACCCTGAGCACTGAATACCATCAGTTTCGAACGGCCCCCTCGGCAGGTGGGCTTTTCCCAATTGAGACATACTGCGTAATAAACAATGTTGATGGCTTCCCGGCTGGTGTTTACCATTACCAGGTTTCCTATCACAGCCTTATTCTTTTAAAAGAGGGCAATTTCGGCCTTGACCTGGCCCGGGCCGCCCTGGGTCAGAAAATGATGCGGGATGCTTCCTTCAACCTGGTCTGGACTGCAATGATCGACCGCTCCAAGTGGAAATACGATCAAAGAGCCTACCGCTATATTTACCTAGATGCCGGGCATATCGCCCAGAATACAGCCCTGGCCGCCGTGTCCTGCGAGCTGGGCAGCTGCCAGATTGGAGCCTTCTTCGATGAAGAAGTCGAACAGATCATTGGGGTAGATGGGGAAAAAGAGTTTGCCATATATATGACATCTATTGGCAGGCCTTTATAAACCTGAACTGCAGCAATCAAATCTAATGCTGTGTTTAGCATATAGATGAGGCACGGAAATAAACCCGTGCCTCATCTAATAACTTATTAACAATTTTCAGCTTGGCTTTTAGTAATTATAATAGGTTAAGCCTACCCTGACCTCTAAATCCCCTGGTGACAAATCAAGCTCTGTGCCAATATTAACTTCATCTTCCGGAATCACAAAGAACCATTGCTTATAATCAGTTTCTGGCACAGGTGATGCATAGATTCTCATTTTTTGATCATCTTCATAATAAATATAGCGCAGTTTGGTATACTTATTCAGCGTTCCACCTTCCGGCAACTCATCTTCGTCAATCGTCACAGTTAGCAGCCAGGTATCGGTAATTTCTTCATAGACAGCACTATAATCCTCCAGCCATGCGGGCAGCTCAAGCGGTTTAAACTCACTTTCATCGGGAACCCTAAATTTACGGCCTCCTTCGTAATACATTTCAAAATTGACCTCGGGACGCGAGGTGTAATAGGTTGAATCATTTACAGCTTCCGCATAGTTTTTACCATCATATAAAGCTTCACTGTATAATAATACTACTGTCTCCCCGCCAACTTCTGTTTCAATCCAGACCTTCTGATAAGCAGCCAGGCTCGATCTAACTCCGAGTTTTAGAGAATCGATTAGACCCTGGTGATCACTATCACTTATACCGTAATCACCCGGATTGAGAATTTTATCATAATTGACCATGACTACATTTTTGTTGGTTGTTGGAAAACCATCTGCCACTTCAAAGTAGATATAATGGGGAGCTGGTTCCTGGGCAAATGTGGACGAAGAAAAAACTAGCAGGATTACAAGAACAACAACCATTAATATGAACTGCTTTTTAATAAACAGCATAATCTTTTTCTCCCTTCAAAATGTTTTATCTCTATTTAATAATTGATATTAAAACCTCTAAACTTTAAACTGCCCTCCTTTCTTAAAAAACATATCACACCCAGTAAGATGCAAGCCGGATTCTATCTATAGTTGTATCTAGTCAGATAAAATTACATTTCTTTTACAGTGACATTTACTTCCTGAGTTCTGGTGCGCACATCATCAGATCTCACAACTATCTTTAATATATCTCCTTCTTCATGACCGCTGATAACTAGCTCCCAGCGTTCATGTTCAGCACTGTATCTCATTTCTTCTCCATTAACAGTAACATCAGATGCTTTTACACCTTCCTGCATGTAAACCCTGACATAGGTTAGTGCAAAAAGATCAATGAAAGCTTCTGTTCTATTTAGGTCTATTAAATCAATTTCTTCACCGGCAATAATCTCCAATGTTCTTCCCTGAAAAAAATAAAAACCCATTGCTGATAGAACTGCCAGGACAATGATCACTACTGCAAATATTCTCTTCCTCCTACTATACTTCTTCTCTGACCTGGCTTTTTGAAGCCTGCTCATATCAAGGAACAGCCCTCCGTAATATTCATAAAATTCCCACAATAAAAAGGTATATTATTATACCAACTTTATTGCAATCCTGTCAACACCATTTATGGTATTTTTAGAGCTATTTTTCAATTTGTTGGGAATTTACGGCAGATATAGGTAGGTAGAGATTTTGAAGTCTTGCATAAATATTATAACCGGGTATTTAAAAAAAAAGTAATGGCTATTAATAAGGCCTTAAAAAAACCAGTGCCGGGATGTTTCTGACAAACCAGAAAAGAAGGACAAAAACGAAGTATGACCAGATCCAGAAGGGAGAAATAT
>SL_3KL_010_SEDDRAFT_10006787_pt1 | contig 10201 bp, 13 predicted proteins | sample SodLakKL_010_SED_2_FD_10381 | JGI IMG/M metagenome (IMG submission 10381)
GGTACGCGGTTGATACTGGTTCAACCCAGTCCGAAAAGCCAACAACGGTGTCGGAATAAACTCCGCATACTGCTCCATCCCGCTATCCCGAAACGTGTCAAGGATCAAATCCATGATGCGAACAGGTATTTGGAAGGATGGGTGGGCTACTTTCGATTGGGGCATTCCGGTAAGCCACTAACCCACCTCTGTCGCTTTGTTAATAAGCGGGTGCGTCACACCCTGCAACGACGCAAAGGAAGACGGGGATACGGTTGGGGGCGCGTTAACTCCGATTACATTTATGGCCACCTTGGTTTATTTTATAACTATGGTGTTCGTCAGCTTTGACCTGAGGGTATTAACATATAGGAAAGCCGTATGAGGGAAAACCTCACGTACGGTTTGACGAGGGTTCAATAGATACAATGTGATGACCTGCTTGAGTGGGACACTCTTCTGAAAAGAGAGAAACGGTCAGGGCTCACAAGGTCTGTACACATATGCGCTATTGTCCTACTCTACAGTATCATATGATACGGTGTATGATTCAATAAAATTATTAACTGATGTTACGCAAATGGTATCAATAGTAAATTTTTTATTTAACCCTTTCAGGGTAAATCATTTTTACTGGTTACCCGAAACCAAGGGCGGTGCCCTTGGCTGATATATTTGTCCCCTTCGGGGACTACTTTCGGCAGTTTAACCCCGAAGGGGTTACATATATCAGGTCGGGGCAACGCCCCGACATAAATATTAACAACAAAATGCAACCCTGAAAGGGTGAGATATGATACTTTGCGTAACATCAGTTATTAATGTTTAAGGACATTATGAAAAAAAAACTGCTCGCACTTTTTATAATCTGTTCGCTTTTTATTTCGTGCTATATCATTGAACCGGAAAGCACGACAAGTAAATTCGCCATCTATCTGCTTGCCGATACTACTATAACGATAAACAATCTGCCGGATAAGCCAATTGATGAATTCGTATTGGCAAGATCGCCCTTAATATCTCTCGATGACATTATTACGTATGAATGGCCTATCCATTTAGTTCATGTCAAGCAAACTGCTGAAAGAAGACTGACAAATCTATCAAAACCGGGAACACTGATTGACCGACCTTTTATTGTAATCGTAAATGGTGAAAGAATATATATGGGTGCAATTTGGCCTGCACATTATTCCACCATGTGTTTGTATCCGCATATTATCCTTCCTTCGTTAAACCCATACCATATCATGCATGGTATAGATAGGGAAGATAAAAGGATGGATAATAGAATATTTACTGTGCTAAAAAGTTCCGGAAAATTAGTTTATCCTTTAAGAGAGGACCAAAATGAATAATAAATATATATTTATCTACCTGCTTTTTGCGTTAATAATATCCCATTGCGGCGAACACATTGCAGGTCCGGAAACATCCGAAACAAGAGAATTGACCATCGCCGAAAAACATCTCGTCGATTCGGGCAATGCCTTTAGCTTGAAGTTGTTCCGGGAATTGAACACGGTCGAGATCGGAGAAAATATGTTCATCTCGCCGCTCAGCGTTTCCTATGCGCTCGGAATGACGCTCAACGGCGCTGCTGGTACGACATATGATGCAATGGCTAAAACGCTCGAATTACAGGGTATGTCAATCGAGGAAATCAATAAATCATATCAGAGCCTAATGAAGTTGCTCACGACGCTCGATCCGAAAGTAATATTCGAGATTGCCAATTCGATCTGGTATCGTGAGGGATTCCATGTCGAACAGGAATTCATCGACATCAATAAAGAGTATTTCGACGCGCTGGTGAGTGCCTTAAACTTTGATGATCCAAAATCGGTGGATATTATAAATAACTGGGCGAGCGAAAAAACACACGGCTTGATTGAAGAAGTAATCGAAGAAATCGACGGTGCGACGATTATGTTTCTGATAAACGCTCTTTACTTCAAAGGCACCTGGTTGTATGAATTCGATCCGGATAAAACGAAGCCGGTGCCGTTTTACCTTGCCGACGGCTCGCAAACGGATGTTCAAATGATGAGTCAGCTCAGCGAATATCATTACTACGCAAACGAACAATTTCAGGCGATCGATTTACCCTACGGGGATGAAAAATTCAGTATGACTCTGTTTCTTCCCCGGCCGGGTATCAATATAGACGGACTTATATCGCAGATTAATAATCAGTTGTGGAGTTCGTGGATTAACGGTTTCCCGAAAGAGAAGCTGAAAGTAAATTTATACATGCCAAGGTTTACCGTCGAATACGAAAAAAAACTGAAAGATGTGCTTACATCACTCGGCATGGGCATCGCGTTTGATGCTTCTGCCGATTTTACGAATATCAATAAACATGGTGGTATTTGGATCGATGATGTAACTCATTTCACCTACGTCAATGTCGATGAAGAAGGCACGGAAGCCGCCGCGGTTACTGTCGTAGAGATTATAAGGTCAACATCCGGTGGTCCTCCTGTTATGCGTATCGATCGTCCGTTTTTCTTTGTGATACGGGAAAACCATACCGATACTATATTATTTATGGGGAAGGTGATGAATCCGAACGAGCAATAAGAAAGGAAGAATAACCATGAAATTATTCTTGTGTACAATCATCCTGTCTTTTATTCTGTTTATATCCTGTTCATTGTTTGAACGGGAGGATGATTTGGGATTTTGGTATGAAATAGATGACCCAACCCTCACTCAGGATAGCTCGTTGGTTCCCGGTGTTTGGAACTGGGGTTGGTCGACTTACTATTTTACATCAACCGGAAGACCTGCAAAACATACACCTCAAACAACAGGATATACTGAAAAACTGGTGTTTAAAACAGATGGCACGGTTTCCGTTTACAGGAATGAAGAATTGACATCCACTCATAATTATGCAATAGAAGATACCTGGTCATTATCCTTTGGTAATAGAAAGTATCAATTTGGTGTAAATGAATCGAAAATGGTGTTGAGTATTGCATACGTAGATGGTCCGGAGAAGATATATTTTAGAGGGGATGAATAAATGTTATCGAATTTTGAAATTTTGGCAGGTTTAAAAATATTGTTTATCTTCGCCTCCTGCTCACAGCCAGGCGAGGTTGAGGAGGGGATATATGCGCCGGTTGAGTATATTACTATACTTTTTACAGAGCATGTGGTAGAGATGCCCGATCCGTATGCCGTGGTTTCATTGGATGCTCTCACGGAAGAGGCAGATAGTGTCCGGATAATACTTGAACAATTTGATCCCGACGCAACGATAGAGCAGAGATATCCCGATTATAAACACGAAGAGAATGGAGAAGTCGACTGGTCGAAGGTATTTCGCATTCGATTCAATCATATGATCCCCTTTTTCGATATTAAAGAACCGTTAGAAGATTTGGAAGTTATCGTTTGGGTATCACCCCCCATTTTAATACAAACAGATGTATAAAAAAGTAGAATGTAAATTTTATGTATAATAAGTTGTATATAATCTTAATTATCGGAAGTACAAGATTTATGCTTGGACTGGAAGCGGGATTTTAATGAAAAATATGAACTTAAAAGTGCCGATTTTGATTGTGGCTGTATCTATATTTGTAACTTCTTGCTACATTAGCGAACCGGAAGATCCGCCAGTTCGTTTGATCAATACTACCGAACATTATCTGATTTATTTTATTTTTAATATGGTGGAAGGAGTTATGCTTGATGTAGACCCGTGCATAAAAATAGAAGGGCACGAAGACAGAATCATCTATCCGAATCAAATAATAACTTTAAAAGAAAATGAAAACTTTGATCCCGGGAGTCGCACCATCATTCTTTTATACAATACCCGGATGGATGAACAAACCGATAAAATGGTTGCATTACCGCTCGATAAGTCTATTGATATTGATCCTTGCGGTAAAGGGATGGCGCCGTTTTATAAATATATTGAATATGCTGCTGGGGAAATCCGGTTAAATGATTTTAAGATAATTATCGGGGATTAAAAATGATTAAAATAATTATTCCAATATCGATGATTATACTTGTCATGGGTTGCCATATAACAGAACCGGAGAATGATATTTTGCCGGGCGAGACATTCCACTTTGAAAAAATGAAGATAGAGTACATCAAGATGGGAGGGTGGATCTCGACACGGATACTCGATATAACGGGGAATGACGACATTGCATTTGTTTATATTCCCGGATATCCCGATGATTCTCCCTATAAAAGTGGATTACTCACGCTGGATGAGGAACAGAAAAATGAAATCGCATCGCTCTTCCGATATTTCCGGAGCTATGAACGCCACTATGCTCCAGATCAATTTTATACAGACCAAAATTATAAACAGATACAATTACATTACGAAGGACGGGTCGATACGGTAAGCGTTTATAATCTGATTAATGCAACGGTTCCGCGGTCGTTCCGGAATTTGGTCGAATATCTCGATGCATTACAAACAGAAATCATAGAGAAATACGGAAAGGCACATACTGAGCTTCCGGTATTTTATCGAAATTCGTTTGAATCTCCGGAAGATACAGCAGGATGGTATGGTTTTGCAACGATGGAGATTGTCGAAGAGACGCCGCGTTCAGGCGGGAGGTATTCTCTTCGTGTTTCGGGGGGATGTCTTATTCCGCATGCGATATTAGATTTCGAACCGGCTTCTTATGACAGACATTTTATTATGCAGGGGTGGGGTAAAGCCATAGAAGGAACCGGAGGAGTAAAGTTATCTACGGATTTCTATCAGCCGCGGGAGTCGGTCGGTTTTCCGGTGAGAAGAAATCTGTGGACGTTTTATGAATCGGAAGAAACATTATTCGTAGCTGCGGGCGATACAATGTCCATACATATCTCTGCCGGTGGAATTGCACCCGCGGAAATACTGGTGGACCTTGTAACTATAAGAAAAATCAAGTAATTTCTCAGTTGGAAGAATAGTTTCTTATATTATGATGATATTTAAATTGATCCATCGATTCGTATTATATGAAAGGATAACCATGAAAACACTAATCGTATTCATTCTGATCATGGGGTTACTGTCAGGCGTATCCGGACATGATGCCTACTCACAAACTGCAGAGCGGCACAATGTCATATCGGTGAGCGGGGAAGGAATCGTAAAAGTCGAGCCCGATTTTGTAACCGTTCGCTTTGGTGTGGTTACGAGAGATGACGATCCGGTGAAGGCGCGGCAGTTAAATGAGGAAGCCGCCGCTAATGCGCTCAATGCCGTGCGGACGCTGGACGTCGAAGAGCGTAAGATCATGGTAACCGTACTTCAGCTTAATGAAATACGGGAATTCGACAGGGAACGACGTCGCCAGATTCCGTCCGGTTTTGAAGCGTCCCGACACGTCGTAGTAGAACTCGATGATCTGGACCTATTACCCGTATTGATTGCACAGGTAACCCAATTGGGAGCAAACCGGTTGTCCGGCCTTTCCTATGATGTCCGTGATCGGGAGAAAGTCCTGAATGACGCTCTGGCAAAAGCAGCCGAAAACGCCCGCGTGAAGGCATCTGTTCTGGCTCGCAGTCTTGGCGTCGAAATCGGCAGGGTCGTACAAATACAGGAACAAAGTTTTCGATTCCCCGGGCCAATTCCGGTCAGGGCGATGGCAGTAGAGCAAATGGATGCAGCGATGGATGTGGGAAGGCCGGAAGCGTATGCAGCGGGAGAGATCGAGGTGCGGGCGCAGGTTCAGGTCACATTTTCGATAGAATAACTAAAAATATATTTCCTGTGCGAGGCGGTACGTATTACAATGTGCTTCGACGATATCGTGGATATTTTTCGAATATCCGCCGCCCATACTCACCGCAACGGGTATGTTGTGTTGTTTACACTGTTTAAAAACCAGTGCATCTCTTTTCCTGCAACCCGCCGGTGTTATGGAAAGTTTACCGTATTGATCGGATTCCAATATGTCGACTCCTGCCTGGTAAAAAATAAATTTCGGTTCTACGGTATCTATCAAACGCTCCAGATTATCCGCGAGTAATCTGAGATATTCGGTATCGCCGGTTCCGTTCGGCAGAGGAATATCAAGATCGGATTTTTCTTTTACGAATGGAAAATTTTTCTCTCCATGCATACTGAATGTAAATACCCGCGGTTCATTCCCGAATATTTGTGCAGTACCGTTCCCCTGATGCACGTCGAGATCGACGATAAGTATTTGCTTTACAATATTTTTATTCAGCAGGTAATTTGCCGCGACGGCTATGTCGTTCAGCAGACAGAATCCTTCGCCTCTGTCGGTGAATGCATGATGCGTTCCGCCCGCCACGTTAATACTGATCCCGTACTGCAATGCAAATAATGCATTCTGAATACTCCCGTTCAGGATAACTATTTCACGATGTACAAGTCCGTTCGACAGGGGAAATCCGATTCTTCGCTCTTCATTTTTTGTCAGAGTCAGCGATTTTAATCGCGACCAATAGCTCCGGTCGTGTGTGAGCAGGATCTTATCTTCTTCGAGGGGATCGGGTGCAAAGAGGTGTGATTCGGTAATTGTGCCTTCATCCACCAGTCGCTCCGGAATCAATGAGTATTTACTCATCGGAAACTTATGACCGTCGGGGAGAGGGTGGGTGTAGACTTCGGAGAAAGCGATTTTTAACATTATGTGAATCTATTAAAGATCGAACACAATTTTCAAAGCATTATCGATATTTTGTATTTCTTCATCAGACACTTTACCGATGACTTTTTTCAACCGATATCTTCGATTCAGTGGACGTGTTTGCAGGCAGTCTGCTATAGATTTCTTTTTCAATCCATTTTCTTCGGATGGATCTAATTCAACATTGGTTATAATTTTAGATTTCTTTTCATTCCAGGAGGTAACAGGTACTACTTGTATAACAGGTATTCGCTCATTATAGGTATTATTCGTTACGACAATCCCCGGCCTGACTTTACCGGTTTCAGAACCCTTGGTTGGGTTGAAGTCGATTTGTACCACCATACCCTTTTTAATATTCATTTTTCCGGCCAGTCCGATATGGCGGTTTCGGTTAACATCTGCAATTCCTTATCTTCTTCATATACTTCGGCGTAGAGCTCTGCTGATTTTTTTAGCTCGTTTTTGTTAATTTCTTTTTTGAGCAGGTTAATGCCTGCTCTGACCATAGAGCTTTTATCCTTAAATCCAAACAGTGAATAATTTTGGAGGAATTCCACATGGTCCTTATTTAAGCTGAATTTCAGCTGCCTCATATTAATACCCCAATTTAGTCCTTATTATTAGTGCTATCTATTGGTACTAATATAAGGTATTAATTCTCAATTTTCAATGTGCTAGATTTTCCATTTTTCACCATGCCAGCACATTTCCCAGAAAAGATATTCATATTTACTGGACAGGACAAAGATCTCAATTAAACGGTTTTGTTTCTCGTCCGTTGCTCCTTCCGCGAGACGGTTCATTTCGGCTTTGAGCCATTCTGCGGCGTCGGCGAATTCTTTAGATGCATATTGTTGAATCCAATCCGCATAGCGCTGATCTTCGGGTGGATCGCCTTTTGCGAGATGTTGTCCGACATACACATAACCCCACGCGCAGGGGAGAAGTGCTGCAACAAAGTCGGCCATATCGCCGTCGGCGGCGGTACGGACGAGAAAGTCTGTATACGCACGAGTTGTCGGCCACATCGGTTCCTGCTCTAATTCATCTGCCGAGATGTTGAACCGCTTCGCATAGTCCCTGTGCAGTTGCATCTCCGTGTTGAGGGTCAGATTCAGACCGAACGCATACCAGCTCATCGATTCAAGCCGGTCAGATTTCGCCGCTGCCCAGGCAAAGATGCGTGAGAATTCAATCAGGTACCGGTAGTCCTGCCGCACCCAGTTTTTGAATTTTTCCTCGTCGAGCGATCCGTCTCCAATCCCTTTGACAAACGGATGCTCAATCTGTTTGTCCCAGATGGGCTTTGCTTTGCTATAGAGTATATCTGAAAATAACATTTTCTCTCCTTGATAGTCGTCAAGTATTAAATCAGTGATCAGAAATCGGAGGTCAGACATCAGAGGTCAATCATCCAATCAATTCAATAATAGATTCAGCATGTCGTAACCACGCATTGATTTCTGACATCTGACTTCTGATCTCTGTTTTTAGATTCCCGGCCATTTCGCCCCATCATATACCATTTCCCAGAAAGCAATCTCGTATCTTGCCGTAAGCTCAAAGTATTCTTCCATTCGGTCAAGATCAGTATTGCCCGCCTGTGCAGCTAGTTCGTTGAGTTCTTTTTTCAGATAATCAACATACTGTGCAAAAGAATCACCGGCCCAGTTCTCCACAAACGGATGCCACGGGGATTCTTTCTTAAGTCCTTTTTGCACGACCTTCCAGGAATCATGATATGCTTTTTCTGCGGTATACAGGACCGTGTATGCAACGGGGTATGATTCATGGGCAACTGTTGCCAGGAGGAACTGAATGTAAGCATGATTGGTAAACCACGGTCTGATGTTTTTGAAACTTACACCGACAGTTTGTGCCCGTTCTTCAAATAGTTTTAATTCTTTCTGCAGCATGACGATAACATTTGCATGCGCTTCCCAGTGTTTTACCGGCGCTTTCGGAATCATTGCGGCGATAAAGGGAATTGCTGCGCGCACAAAAAGATAATCCTGCTGCATCCACTGTGCGAATATGTCATCGGGAATTTTTCCGTCGCGTGTTTCAAGTAAAAACCGATGATTGAGCATTTTACTCCACAAAGGTTCGATTCGATTCAGTTGGTCGTTACAGAATCCCATTTTCCATCTCCCTTCTTGGTTATTTTAAAAGTTTGTCTCGTAGAATACCGAGATTATTCCAATCTAAAATTAGTAGACAGTTGACAGTATACAATCGGCAAAATCTAGTATGATATTTGTCTACTGCCAACTGTTTACTCTTTATGTTTCTTGAAAACAGTTCTCGGATAATCGAAAAAAGGAGGTTACGATGAGATGAAAATAGACCATCGCGTTCCCTCCGCCGGTATCATCCGGTTCAGGTTCAAAGGGTTTAATCTCAGTCCGTCGGCAATGTATGCCGGGAATTTGGACACCCCTTGCGATGTTTAGAAGTAAAACAGTTTTAATGTAAAAAGTTTAAGAAATCAAAAAGGTAACCAATGAGAAGCCGTATAAGTTTATGCGGACTAATTATTGTTTACATATTAAAATTTGTTCCAATGGCGTCAAATTCCCCGGAGATCGTCACGGAAATTTGATTCCCCTGATTTTGTGACGACATACCCGATGCCTGGAATTGGAAATTACCGGCTACCCGATTACTTGTCGATGTAGTCAGGGTGATTGAACCGGAAACCGACCAGACGATTGTCTCGTCTCCGGTATACCATGCCATAAAGTGCTGAGGATTCCAGCCTTCTTCTCCCCAATTTTCATAATTACTTATGACATATTGTCCCGTCCCCGGTCGTGTTGTCCCTTCACGGGAGAACCAAATTGCATCATCAATGTCTTCATTATCGATTTCTGAAAACAGCCACAGAACAAATCCGGATTCACCTTCAATAACACCACTCCAGAACCAGGCATTTCCGCTGAGACTCTTATTGATATCGCCCGAAATGGTGGCTGTAAACATCCCGTCAACCCCGGGACCTGTCGGGTCATCATCACCGCATCCGAAAAACACAAAAACTCCCATCAATAAAACAAATCCCAAAATTTGGTTATATTTCATAAAGTTCCTCCTCAAAATGATTGAACAAGTTTATATTAACATTCACAAGGTATAAAAATTAATACTGAATAACAAACCGGAAGCGGTAAAATTTTCCGATCAATCTTTCTTCTTTATACCACGGACTTTAATTACATCGAATCCATGTTTTTCACGTATGGAATCGACTGTCTGAAGCAGGGTCTCTCTTTTTGAGGATTGCGTTTGGAATAATCCCATCGATTCAGCCGAATCAACGAAATTTGATAAACCGACCCCAATTAAACGAACTTCGGTTTCAAAATTATATGCATTGTTAAAAAGAGACATGACTGTTTTAGATACCAGTGCATCGTCATTCGTTGCCCGGAGAGAATGGGATCGGGTGACCGTTGAGAAATCCTTATATCTTATCTTTATATGCACCGTTCTTGCTTTTTTCCCAATCTTTCGTAATCGGTGACATATTTCTTCAATATGAGGGGCAAATAGGTTTTGAAATTCTGTGCCAGGCGGTAAAT
>SL_3KL_010_SEDDRAFT_10006788_pt1 | contig 10201 bp, 13 predicted proteins | sample SodLakKL_010_SED_2_FD_10381 | JGI IMG/M metagenome (IMG submission 10381)
CCAGCAAGCCGGACCCTGGCGCCGTTACGTGCGCGCCCACTGAGCGCCCTGGAGGATTTTCGGGGCCCCGGAGATCCAACGGCCAGCGCCTCGATGGCGCCCTATGTGGCTTGGCGCACATACCGGCAGACGCAGGTCTGCGACGATTCTTGGCGGACGGGGATGTGTTGATACCTGCTGACTCTGCAGCGATCAAGCGATCGTTCGTCCAACGCGTCCCATTCGCGGATTGGTCCTACCTCGACTCCGGATACCGGTATGCCCCTACGAACAGCCAAAGCCAAACATGGAAAGCCGGATTCGGCTCTCCAGCTGCAGCGGCACGAAGCCTTATTGCTCAAAGCCGGCGCGTTTCAACATGCGATTCTGAGCAGCCCAAGATTTTCGATTATTGCCACCGACGACAAAGGCCTCATCCAGTTGTTCAACCCGGGTGCCGAAGGCCTGCTGGGTTACGCAGCCTCTGAGCTTGTTGGGCAGATCTCCGCCAGTGATTTGCATGATCCACAGGACCTGGCCGCGCGCGCCCGGGTATTGAGCCGTGAGTTCGCCACCCCGATTGCCGCGGATTTCGCTGCAATGGCGTTCAGGGCCTCTCAGGGGATCGAAGACGTCTATGAAATGAACGTCATCCGCAAGGACGGCAGCCGCTTCCCTGCCGTTGTCTCGATCACCGCATTGCGTGACGACTATGATGATCTGATCGGCTACCTTTTGATCGGCACCGACAATTCGGTGCGTAAACGGGTCGAAACAGAGCTGCTCGACGCCATGGCCGCGGCCGACAAGGCCAACCATGCCAAGTCGGCTTTTCTTTCGAGCATGAGCCATGAGCTACGCACCCCCCTCAATGCGATTCTCGGTTTCGCGCAACTGATGCAGTCCGGGTCGCCGCAGCCGACGACTGTCCAGCAGCGCAGCATCGACCAAATTCTGAAAGCCGGCTGGTACCTGCTGGAATTGATCAATGAAATCCTCGACCTGGCCTTGGTCGAGTCCGGCAAGTTGACGCTGTCGACAGAGCCTGTGTCATTGTCTGAAGTGATTGAGGAATGCAAGGTCATGATCGAAGGCCAGGCCCAGATGCGGGGCATCAGCCTGAGATTCCCAAGTGCAGACATTGGCCACTACGTCAAGGTTGACCGGACCCGCCTGAAGCAGGTCCTCATCAACCTGCTCAGCAACGCGATCAAATACAACCGCCCATCCGGATCCGTGGTCGTGGACTGCATCGTCACGAGACCTGGGCGCATCCGCATCTGCATCGAGGATAGCGGTGAGGGCCTATGCGAGCAAGACCTCGCGCAGCTGTTTCAACCCTTCAATCGGCTGGGACGGGAGATGACGGATGAGGAAGGCACCGGGATCGGCCTGGTAACGGCCAAACGCCTGATCGAAGTGATGGACGGAACGATTGGCGTGGAAAGCGCGGTCGGCAAGGGCAGTGTGTTCTGGGTAGAGTTGGCTATCACGAGTGAGCGCCAGCACCTGGTCGAGGACACTCAGAACGAAGCTAGCGCTTGTCAAGAGCAAGCGGTCGGCCAGAAATCGCAAGCCGTCCTCTATATCGAGGACAATCCGGCCAATATGCTGCTGGTGGAGGAATTAGTATCACGTCGGCCTGATCTGTGCTTTCTAAGCGCGACCGACGCCAGCTGGGGAATCGAGATGGCCCGGGAGTTTCTGCCGGACATGATCTTGATGGACATCAATCTACCCGGAATCAGCGGCATTCAGGCGCTGAAAATTCTGCGGGAGGATCCGGTGGCTGCGCATATTCCGGTGGTTGCGCTCAGCGGTAACGCCATACCACGTGATATCCGGAAGGGCCTGGAGGCGGGGTTCTTTCGTTATCTCACCAAGCCGATCAACGTCCATGACTTTTTTGCCACAGTGGACGCGACACTGGAATTCGTCAGGGCGAAATCGCCCGCTGCCGAGGTGCAGTCAAGCAGGAAATAGCAAGCATGAGCATGAACGTTGCCGAGATTCTTGGCGCAAAAGTTCTTATCGTCGATGATCAGTCGGCCAATGTGCAGCTGATCGAGCAGTTGCTGACTGAGGCTGGATATACCCGTGTGACTTCAACCATGAGGCCGCAGGATGTCTGCGCATTGCACAGGAAGAATCATTTCGACCTGATCCTGCTTGACCTGCAGATGTCCGGTATGGACGGGTTTCAGGTCATGGCCGGCTTGAAGGTCGATGCTCAGGACAGCTACCTTCCGGTCATCGTTCTGACTGCCCAGCCAGGCCACAAATTGCGTGCCTTGCAAGCCGGCGCAAAGGATTTCATCTGCAAGCCACTGGACTTGGTCGAGGTCAAAACGCGCATTCACAACATGCTGGAAGTCCGCTTGTTACACAAAAAGCTCGAGACTTACACAGCCGAGCTGGAGCGGCAGATAGAAGAGCGAACGGCCGAGCTGCGTGAGAGCGAAGCGCGTTATCGAAGTCTGACCGAACTGGCCTCGGACTGGTACTGGGAGCAGGACGAAAACGGCGACTTTACCAAAGTCTCCGGTCCGGTTCTGGAGATGCTCGGTATTCAGGTCGACGGTCTGACCGAAGATGCTAAAAGCACAGATGTCGAAGGCTGCGATGAACAAGAACTCGCGCACCTGCGGGCGCTCATTGCGGCACGCGAGCCCTTCCTGGATCTGGCCTTCAGTCGTGTCGATGCCGATGGTACACGGCGAGAGTATCGAGTCAGCGGGGAGCCGATGTTCAACGCCGCGTTTCGCTTCGTCGGTTATCGGGGTATCGGTCTGGAAGTGAACGTGGATTGGGGACTGAGCACGTAGGCATCCGATCGTGATTGCGCTGACGGCCAGCACCGCTTCCGAAAAAACAGAGGGTGCAAAGGCCGGGGCTGCGGCAAAGCTGGGAAAGAACGCAACGGTTGTTTCACTCGACCGAGTGCGGGTCGATGCCAGCGACCAGGCGCTGACGACCAATCAGGGTGTTCCACTCAGCGACAATCAGCATTCTTTGAAGCTTGGCTTGCGTGGCCCTTCGCCTTCTGTACGGCGCACATCATTCCCGGCATCGACTTCTCCAATGACCCTTTGCTCGGTGGTCGAATCCATTCTTATGTCGATACGCAGATCACGCGACTGGGCGGCCCCAACTTCCACGAGATCCCGATCAATTCGCCGCTGGCTGCAGTACAGAACAATCAGCGCGATGGCATGCACCGGCAGGCGCTCCATCGCGGACGTGTGGCCTACGAACCGAACTCAATGGCCGGCGGATGCCCGTTCCAGGCCGGAAGCATGGGCTTCGAGTCCTTCCCCGAACCCCTGTCCGGAGACAAAGTGCGCGGAAAACCAATCAAATTTGCGGAGCATTATGCACAGGCCTCGCTGTTCTTCGAGAGCCAGACGCCTGCAGAACAAGCGCATATTGCTGCCGCATTTCGCTTTGAGCTGAGCAAGGTGACCATCCTGGCCATCCGTGAGCGGATGCTGTCTTCACTGGTCAATGTTTCACACGATCTGGCCGCCGAGGTGGCGGCCGGACTCGGCATCGGGGTGCCTGCGGCGATGCCAAAAGCCATTGACGATGCACAGTCCCCGGAAGTCAGAGTTTCCCGGTCCTTGTCGCTGATGGCCCGGCCAGGCGATGGTGGCATCCGTACGCGCCAGATTGCCGTGCTGGTGGAGGATGGCGTCGACAAAGATGCAGAACTCAGGCCATTGACGGCTGTCATGGTGCAGGCTTCGCCCCCTCGTCAGAAAGCAGCAAACCATGATGTTTGACGGCTGGGACAGCCTCTTGAGGACCCTGGTCGTCGGTGTGCTGGCTTATGTGACGCTCGTCGTGTTCCTGAGAATCTCAGGCAAGCGTACGCTGTCGAAAATGAATGCCTTTGATCTGGTTGTTACCGTGGCCCTGGGCTCAACCCTGGCCACAATACTTCTGGCCAAGGACGTCGCTCTGGCCGAGGGTGCCCTGGCTTTTGCGCTATTGATCGGCCTTCAGTTCGCAGTCAGTTGGTCCAGCATCCGGGCAAGGTGGGTCCGGCGTCTGGCAACGGGCGAGCCGCTGATGCTGCTCTATGATGGAAAGTGTCTGACCGCAGCACTCCGACAGGCTCGGGTGACGGACGACGAACTGCGGGCGGCCATTCGCTCGGCCGGAGTCGAATCAATGGACCAGGTCCGGGCGGTTGTGCTGGAGACAGACGGCTCATTCAGCGTGGTCCAACCTAGCGAAGACGCTGACGCTTCCAGTCTTGTGGGCGTCAAGGAAGCTGTGAATCCACCTCTACGCACAAAGCCGTGATTGGCCTCGTTAGCGTCTTGACTCAAGGGACATGCTCATGACCGGATCCATTCTATCGACGACCCGCTTACGTGGCTTCGTCAGCTGGATCAAAAAACGCTTATGGGTCAGACCCCTCGCGCTCTCGGTACTGTCGGTTGCCGGGATATTCATCGCCAGCCTCGCTGATGATCGCGGTCTTTCCTCTATCCTGCCGGAAATCAGCATGGATTCAGTGGAGTCATTGCTGTCCATCATGGCCGCAAGCATGCTCGTAATAGCGACGTTCGCGGTGGGCTCCATGGTTGCCGCCTATGCCTCGGCCAGTACCAGTGCGACCGCGCGGTCTTTCTCTTTGGTGATAACCGACGATGTCACCCAGAATGCACTGTCTGCCTATATCGGTGCCTTCATCTTCAGCCTGGTTTCCCTGGTCGCCGTCAAAAATGCGATGTTTGACTCAGCCGGACTGTTTGCCATTTTTGCGCTGACCGTACTGGTCTTTGGCGTTGTCGTTGGCACCTTCGTGCGCTGGGTAGATCGAATCGCACGACTGGGCCGTGTCTCCAACACCATTGAGAAGTTGGAAAAAGCGACTGCCGCTGCACTGGATCGGCGCCGCCAATCTCCGATCCTGGGCGCGAGCCCCGCCACGCGCAGTCTGACCGGCGTTACGGGAACCGTCGTCCATTCTCCAACGGTCGGCTACGTCCAGAGCATTGACATGCAAGCCTTGCAGTCATTGGCTGAAACCTCCAAGTGCTATATGCGGGTTGCTGTTCTCCCGGGCGCCTTTGTCAGTCAACGTCAGGCGCTGCTCCGAGTGGTGGGGGCTGAACTGATCAATGCAAAGGAATGCGCCAGTGCGTTCAAAATTGGCCGAGCCCGTGCGTTTGAGGATGATCCACGTTTTGGTCTTGTTGCGTTGGCGGAAATCGGCGGGAAATCTCTTTCTTCGAGTATCAACGATCCAGGTACCGCCATCGAAATCATCGGAACCATGGTTCGATTGTTTGCTCTGTGGCAAATGCCGCTTGCAGACAAAGAGCACCTGAAAATCGAGTTTGACCGAATCTCGGCGCAACCCTTGGACATCGAAGATTTATTCGATGATGCCTTCACGGCAATTGCCCGTGATGGCGCGGGAATCGTTGAAGTTGCGGTCAGGCTTCAGCAGGCATTCGCGGCTTTGGCCGAAACCGATGACCAGGCGATGGCGGCTTCGGCCTGGCAGTTTTCCCGCATGGCGCTGGCGCGTTCAGAGCGAGCGATGTCCCATCCGAACGACATTGCGAGAGTCCGGACGGCTGCTGCATTTTCTGAAGCCGCATGATCGATTCATCCGATCATAATCGCTGGCCGACCGGATTGCACGCTTAGCCATAGTGGCCACAGCAACCCAATCATGAATCTCCGGATGTTGATCTCGGCGCGGTACCGCTTGGCGTCTCGATGCGACTGGCCTCATGTTCCGATGTCATGCTGCGCGACAGGCTAGCTTTGGCTTGACTCCATACGGTTATGAGAAATGCGGTCAACGGCACCGCGAGAATCATGCCCGTGATGCTTCCGAACACCGTCCCCCAGAAAAAGACGGCAATCACGACCAGCGCGGGGTGCAAGCCGGAACGATCCGCCATGATCTTGGGTGTCAGTATCCAGCTTTCAACAAGCTGCACGGTTGTGAACACGACCAGACTGAGCCCGAGTAGGCTGAGTCCACCTGACGGCTGGAGATAGGCCAGCGGCAGAACAATCAGCAACCCGGTGATGGTGCCGAGAAAGGGAACGATATTTAACAGCCCAAGGGCGAGTCCAATCAGTATTCCGGCCTTCAGATCAATGATGGTGAAGCCGATTGCAAACAAAATGCCCATGATCAACGCGATGACTAGCTGACCCTGGAAGAAGCCCGTTACTTGGGCCAGAAAGACTTCCATGAAATAAATCGTTTGTTTTTGCGTTTTGGTACTAAACACAGCCAGCACACTGGTGATTCTTTCGTGCAGCCGACCTCCGGAAAGCAAGGCGAAGAACAACAACAGCGGTACGAAACTCAAGCCTGCCATGCCACCAACGACCGATTTGAGAGTTCGTCCGGTTCCGTCAAGACCAGGCATCGCTTCCTTAAGCTCGCCGTCCTCCGCGCTGTCCTTGATCAGCTGTGCAATGCCTGGGAAATGGGTCAAGACATCGTCTTGCCAGCGCAGCAGAATCGGAAGGGCCAAATCAACCAATACGGCCAATTCCCGGGCTAAGGCAGGCAGCACCAGGACGACAATCGCGGCGACGATACCGAGGAAGCAGGACACCACGATCAGCGCCGCAGGTAACCGATTGATCCAGCTCAGTTGTTCAAGGTAGTTGACGGCAGGATAAAGGACAAGAGCAAGAATGCCGGCGACGGACAAGGGCAGGATCAGGTTGTAGAAATAAGCAAGGGCCAGGCCAAAGACCCAGGCGATCGTTGCCACGAGACATACCAATACGACAACGCTGAGCAAAACTGCGGTTGCCCTGAACAGGCGTCGCTCCACCGCTCCGAAAAGCGGCCCTTCGGACATCGAACTCACGAGGGCGGCGACGTGATGGTACCAGGCATGGCAATCTCCATTCGAACCCGCGGCAAGCTTGACCATTCGGGCTACAGTCGCTGCCGGTTCTAAATTCTCTGTCATTCATTGCGCCAATGCCGTTCGTTATCACACATAGGCGGTATGGGTCCACAAGGCTCAGGTTCTTTCAGCGTGGCCCAACGCACCGACGCGACATTAGGGGTCAGCAATAATGACCATCACGTCATACCGGTCCTATATGTTTCCGTTCTGACCGTGCCGCGCTGACATTCAGGTCACGCGGGACCACTTTGGAGTATTTGGCATGCAAACGAACACAAATGAACATAAGATCAATCAGAGCGTCGACAACGTAGCCGCCGGGGCGCACCAGGCTGTCGATCGGGCAGCTTCCGCCGCGAATCAAGCCGCGGAAAGTTTGAGCGACACCGGCCATGACATGAAGGAAACGCAGGAGAAGTGGCTGGCTGTTGCACGTGAGTATGTGCAGGAAAACCCAGCAACCGCGCTAGGAATTGCTTTGGCCGGTGGCTATCTTCTCAGTCGCCTGCTGCGCGCTGACTAGGAATATCGGTCTGCATGGCCAGTCACTTTGACAACACGCCAGCGCATCACGCCGACTCGGCTACCGAGGCATCCGGGCGCGAGCCCGGACTGCTGGAAACCGCCAAGTCCCTGGGCAAGGAACTGCATGGCTCAGTGCATGATCACCTGGTTCTGGCAGCTCTGGAGACACGACAAGCCGGCGAGAGTCTGGTTCAAATCATCGCGATGGGCGTCATGATGGCGAGCATGCTGCTAACGGCATGGCTGGCTTTGGTCAGCGCAGGTCTGTTCGTTCTGGTTGAGCGGTCCATCGTCTCCGCCGGTCTTGCCTTGCTGCTGGTCTTTGCGCTTCACGGACTGCTGGCGGTGGTCTTGCTTTTTGCCATTCGCCGGCGCAGCAGATCCTTGCTTTTTCCTACCACAATCAGTCGACTGCAACCTGCGGCTGGCTCGTCGAGCGATGCATCGCCATGACCGTCAAGCGCAGAAAATTCTTTGGCAATGACAGGCAAGCCCTGGGCGTTCAGATCCGTGCGGCGGCCGCTCGCCTTGATCGACGGAAGCACAAGATTGCGGCACTGGCTGAGACCGTTCCATCGCGCATCAAGTCGGAGTTGGTCTCTCCTGGCGGGCTGTGGATTGCTGGAAGCACGGGCTTTTTGCTGGCCGAATGGCTGCATCGGCCGACGACCGACGCGTCACCCGCCGATTCAAGTGGTCCTGCCCCGAGACGCCGCGTGCAGATTGCCGAGAAGTCGAAGCTCCTCTTGCTGTTGAAGTTCGGTATGCATTTGAATGCGCTTTGGGCGAAGGCTGATCCTGCGGGTACTGGGGCTTCATCCGGAGGTCAATGAGCTCGGCTATCCCACGCGGATGCCGGACATTGATCCGATCACGCCGAAGGCTGACAGCAACCAGATAATCACGGCGATAATCACCACGACATTCAGGATCTGCTTGATGGTGTGTTGCATGGGAATAAAGCTGTTGATCAGCCACAAAACCACGCCAACGACAACCAGGGTAATAATCAGGTTGATGAGCGACATACAGAGTCTGCTTGGCGAGTTGAGTGAGGTTCCAATATAGAATCCTGACGCTACCGGCTCTGTGCCCCACCGCACACAAGGCGACTTTTTTCGCGTGAATGCCCGGCCGGCATCGCGAACAACGAATACTGTAGGTATTTCGTGGCCGTTAATAATACAAGGCCGAGTGTGCCGAATCCGGGCTCAGGGCGGCGCAAGCCAGCTCAAGTCGCCGCGCCAGATCTCGGCGCTGCTCGACCCATGGATGATCCATTGCCATAGGCTGGCCCGCAAGGATGCTTTGTCCCAAACAGGGGCGATCCTGCTCCTCCAAGACCGTTGCCAGATTCAGGCGGGCTGGCCAATAGTCTGGCTGAATGTGCAAGGCCCGTTCGAAACTGTTGGCGGCTTCTGCCAGTGCTCCGAGCGTGTGATGCGCGTTACCTGCCCCCATCCAGGTAAGCGCCTCTTGCGGCCAGTACCTGGTCGCAGACTGCCAGGCCTGAAGACGGAGATGACCGGGGGCGTGATCGTCGAAGTCAGCCAAGGCGCGGACTACCAGGGCAAAGTCGCGGTGTACGGGAAGCTCGCCGGGCCTGAGTGCCACCATGGCCCAGCGTGAGGCCCAATCCCATTGCCGCATCCAAGGCTGCAAGCGAGTCACCTGCACGGGCTCTTCGCCCGAGCGCATCAGAATTTCGCCCCGATCACGGTCATAGCCGATGACTACGGCGTAGTGCCACGTCGGCCGGCTAGGCAATCCCAGGTTTTGCAGAATCAGTACCGGCCGTCCGGCGACCACCTCGGCCAGCACGGCCTCGAGCTCGCCGGGTACGCGAAAGGGTATGCGTTGAAAGTGGCGGGTGGCGGCCAATAACTCCACCTGCAAGCTGCCCTCCAGGCCCGGGACATAAATCCGGTCAACCAGCTCTCCATAGGACGGACTGGCAGCGGAGGCCTCGAGTATGGTGGCCAGCGCCGCCGGACCGCAGTGATGCTCAAGCTGAGGGTGGAAGGGTGTTTCGGTCAATTCGACGCGCCGTTCCCAGGTTTCGGGAATGGTGGTATCGAAGGTGGCGCAAGCGGTGATGAGCAACAGAAAAGGCGCGGCCATGACAACCGCGCCACGGGCAATGCGTTTAGACATCAGCGCCGGAAGAAATGCATGACCATGAGGACGATAAAGACAACGCCAAGGACATAAACCACCCCGGCGGCGCCTGCCGGCATTTCATCAATGCGACCGGCAATCAGCTCAAGCTCCTCAGCGCTCATGTCGGCCACTCTGGCCATTGCCATTTCATGGCTGACGCCCAGTGCAGTCAATTCAGCCGCAACGCTGTCCTGCAAGAGAAAAGCCTCGACACGAACTTGAATGCTGCCGGTCTCCAGAGCCAAGGCATCTCCTGTTGAAACGAGTTGCGCCTGGGCCGGCATCAGGAAAGCGATCATGGCCAAAGCGACTAGTGAATTTGCGAAAAAAGATCTGATCATTTTGGTGCTCCTGTTGTGTCTCTCAGTTTGATGTCGTTCGACCTTCGGATCCTGAGAGCTGGATTCATCGGGTTGGGTTGGCGATCGATCACCACAGCCGAAGGCGTATGCTCCTTCGTGGTTCAGCATGCCTAGCATCCAATCGGCTGTCGGTGCGCTAACGAACCGTTACTCGCCTTGTTGTCGCCGTTGTGCGCGATCGCACAGATGAGGCGCACTGACAGGCGCATGCTGTGAACCTACCCTCGCTCGGTTGATTAGCCGAAGGAACAGGATCATGTTGTTTACTAT
>SL_3KL_010_SEDDRAFT_10006789_pt1 | contig 10199 bp, 7 predicted proteins | sample SodLakKL_010_SED_2_FD_10381 | JGI IMG/M metagenome (IMG submission 10381)
GTGCTCCGTCAATCAAAACCGGAATATCCTTTTCATGCGCCAGATCAATAATCTCTTTCACAGGATTTATTGTGCCCAAAGCATTACTCACGTGAGTAACAGCTACCATACGGGTTTTGGAGTTCAACATTTTTTTGTAAGCATCCATATCCAAAACTCCCTTATCATCCATGGGGATGATTTTAAGAACTGCCCCATGATTTTCACAGGCCATTTGCCAGGGAACGATGTTGGAATGGTGTTCCATAGCTGTAATAATTATCTCATCTCCAGCTTTCAAAAATTTCTTTGAATAGGAATGAGCAACCAGGTTAATAGCTTCCGTGGTACCTCTTGTGAAGATTATCTCGTGGCTGAAGGCAGCATTTAAAAACATCTGAACCGTTTTCCTTGCTTCCTCGTAAGCTTCGGTAGCCTGTTGGCTCAGGTAATGGGCAGCACGGTGAATGTTGCTGTTCTCCCGACTGTAATATTGCAATATCCGCTCAATTACAGCTTTGGGTTTTTGTGTTGTAGCGGCGTTGTCGAGATAAATGAGTGGTCGCTTGTTAACTTCCTGCTGCAGTGCAGGAAACTCGCGACGCAACTGTTCTATATTAAAGGGCATTTATGCTTTTTTTGAATATATTATTAAATTCATTTTCAGCAATCTGAAGGAGTAAATCGTTATGAAAACCCAGGGAGCATAATTACCGGGAATTTTTTACAACTTACTCACGTCAATATTGAAAACTGTGGGTTCTTTGGTGTTGCAGTGAAGCACACACTGATCACAAATTGAGAGTTCACCTTTAAGGCGTTTTTCCACCAGGTGATCAATTCTCTCCTTCAGGGGCTCAATGGAGATCCGGCGCACTACTTCGGCTGCAAAGGCGTACAAAAGTAACTGTCGGGCAGCGCGTTCATTTAGTCCACGCGAACGCAGATAGAACATTGCTTCAGGATCCAGTTGACCTACTGTGGCACCGTGGCTGCATTTAACATCATCGGCATAGATTTCCAGCTGGGGTTGTGCATTTGCTTTGGCATCATCTGTAAGCAGAATGTTCTTGTTATTCTGATACGCAAGAGTTTTTTGTGCATCGCGCCTTACCATGATTTTTCCACTGAAAACCGCGGTAGCTTCATCATCCAGGATCCCTTTGTACAACTGTTCACTGGTACAATGGGGTGCAGCATGGTCAACCATAAGCTGGTTATCAACATGTTGATTACTGTCGACAAGGTAAAGACCGTTGTGGGTGGCACTGCACTCAGGTTCTTCAAGCACAGAACCCACAATATTCTTGGTAAATCCACCATTAAGTGTTAATGCACTCGATGTAAGTTTGCTGTATTGCTTCTGACTAAAAAAGCTGCTGTTGATAACGCCCGAATTATGTCCTTTATTCTGGATCTTATAAAAATCAAGCACAGCATTTTTAGCGAGGAATGCTTCCGAAACACTATTGGTAAAACTGATGTTGTGTGTAAGGGAATGATCGCAATGTACAAGAGTCAATTCACTGCCTGCTTCCTGAATCACCAGATGCCTGGGTTGAAACATAACAGGTTTTTCGGAATTGATAATGTTAATCAACTGAATAGGCTTATCAACCTTTACATCTTCGGGCACGTAAATAAAAAGGCCATCCTGGAATAATGCAGTGTTTAATGCCGTTAATCCGGGTTGTTCCATGGGCGCAATCTTACCCAAATACCTGCTTACCAGCTCAGGATAAACTTCCATAGCTTTTGAAAGGCTTCCGATAATGGTACCATTTTTAAGGGTTGTTAGGGGTGCATTTTGATATACAAACCAACCATTGAGCAATGTTACACTGAATGTATCAAGATCATAAACATCGCAGGTAAAAATCTTACTAATATCAAACGGACGACTTTGGTTGCTAAAGTCAAAGTCATACACTGACCGCAGCAGGGGATCCAGATCGGTATATCTCCAGTTTTCGGTGGTAATATCCGGAAAGCCATTGGTTTTGATAGTTTCAATGGCCTGATGCCTCAAACCGGTAACCGTTTCAGGTTCATTTCCCCTGATCAGATCAAAATTGTCCTTAAAAAGGTCAATCATTCGCTGCTCAGTGCTAATATTTTCAATAATATTCTGCATATTCTACAAGTTACAATTTAAATGGCTTCCTGCACTCCCGCTTCTTTCCTTATCCATTCATAACCTTTATCTTCCAGTTCAATGGCCAGTTCTTTACCCCCGCTCTTCACAATTCTTCCGTCATACAACACATGTACATAATCAGGAATTATATACTCCAGCAATCTCTGGTAGTGAGTAATTACGATTGTTGAGTTTTCGGGGCTTCTGAGTTTGTTAACACCGTTGGCCACAACTTTCAGGGCATCAATATCGAGCCCGGAGTCTGTTTCATCAAGAATAGCCAGTTTGGGCTCAAGCATTGCCATCTGGAAAATTTCATTCTTTTTCTTTTCTCCACCTGAGAATCCTTCGTTTACCGAGCGGTTGGTAAGCTTGGAATGAATATCCACAAGCTTTTTCCTGTCTTCCATGAGTTTAAGGAATTCGGCACCGCTAAGTGGTTCTAGTCCCAGATATTTTCTTTTTTCATTAATGGCAGTACGGAGAAAATTAGCCATGCTGACACCAGGTATTTCAACCGGATACTGGAAGCCAAGGAATATACCCTCACGGGCACGTATTTCAGGGTCCATCTCAAGAAGGTCATGTCCCATATAGGTTATGGAGCCTTCGTCAACATCATACAGGTCGCGGCCTGCAATTACAGAGGCCAGGGTACTTTTTCCGGTACCATTGGGCCCCATAATAGCATGAACTTCCCCTGTCTTTACTTCGAGATTAAAGTCTTTTAATATGGTTTTTCCGTTAATGGAAACCTTAAGATGTTTGATACTAAGCATTTTATTTTATTCTTTAGATTTTTCAATCAGTTCTTTAAATGATTTCAGATTAGTTGCATACCTGGTAAAGAAAATTTTGGCAAATTCTTTAAAGGCTTCCTCATTAAACTCGCCTGTTTCTTCCATAAGCAGAATTACCCGCACATCTTTTTGATTCATATCTTTAATATCAGCAAACATTTCGTCAGGAATTGAAATTTTGTTGTTTTCTACTTTGGATTTAAAAGCTAATGTTTTCATAAATATGTTTTTACAGCTATTTTTTAAAAAGAAAATGGGAAGTGTATTTTGAGTTATATCAGCCAACACTGCCTTCCAGGCTAATAGATAATAGTTTTTGTGCTTCAACAGCAAATTCCATGGGGAGTTTATTCAGAACTTCCTTAGCATAGCCATTAACGATAAGGCCAATGGCTGCTTCCATATCCATGCCTCTTTGCAGGCAATAAAATAACTGGTCTTCAGAAATTTTACTGGTAGTTGCTTCATGCTCAACTATGGTTGATCTGTTACCTGCCTCAACATAGGGAAAAGTATGTGCGCCACATTTATCACCCAGCAGCAATGAATCACACTGAGAGAAGTTGCGCGCATTTTCAGCTCTTCTCGAAGATTTTACCAATCCCCGGTAGCTGTTATTGCTTTGACCGGCCGAAATACCTTTTGAGATAATGGTGCTCTTGGTGTTTCTTCCAAGATGAATCATTTTGGTGCCGGTATCGGCCTGTTGCATATTATTGGTAACCGCTACGGAATAGAACTCACCTTTGGAGTTATCACCGAGCAAAATCACACTGGGATATTTCCAGGTAATGGCAGAACCGGTTTCAACCTGTGTCCAGGAGATTTTTGAATTTTCGCCTTCACAGATTCCCCGCTTCGTTACAAAGTTGTAAACACCTCCACGACCTTTTTTATCGCCGGGCCACCAGTTCTGAACAGTAGAGTATTTAACTTCTGCATCCTTCATGGCAATGATTTCAACAATAGCTGCGTGCAACTGGTTTTCATCGCGCATGGGTGCAGTGCAACCTTCCATATAACTGACATAACTACCTTCTTCGGCCACTATGAGTGTACGCTCAAACTGACCGGTATTGGCAGCGTTAATACGGAAATAAGTAGATAATTCAAGGGGGCATCTCACTCCTTTGGGTATGTAACAGAACGATCCGTCACTGAAAACTGCTGAATTGAGAGCAGCATAATAATTATCAGTGTAAGGAACCACTGTACCCATGTATTTTTTAATGAGTTCGGGATATTTCTGAACCGCCTCGCTGAAGGAACAGAAAATAATACCTTTTTCTGCAAGGGTTTCCCTGAAAGTTGTAGCTACTGAAACACTATCCATTACGGCATCTACCGCAACACCTGCAAGCATCTTTTGCTCTTCCAGGGGTATCCCAAGCTTTTCAAAAGTTTCAAGTAATTCGGGGTCAACTTCATCGATACTTTCGTATTTGGGCTTCTTCCTGGGTGCTGAGTAGTAAATGATATCCTGAAAGTCAATGGGAGGGTAATGTATATGAGCCCATTTGGGTTCTTTCATAGTTTGCCAGTGGCGGAAAGCTTTCAGCCTGAACTCAAGCATAAACTCAGGTTCATTTTTCTTTGCTGATATGAAACGTATGGTATCCTCGTTCAGTCCCTTAGGGGCCTGATCCATTTCAATATCAGTATAAAAGCCATATTTATACTCGGCACTGGTTAGTTCATCCAGTATGTCGTTATTTTTATCTTCTGCCATTAATTTTTTCCTTAAAAGGTCAGTCTAACTGTAATTTATAACAAAAAAGGACTATTCTTGTTGGTAGATTTTTTCTTATTTAAGCCCCTTATGCTTATTTAGATTAATTACAAATTGTGGTGCAAATATACAAAACCCCTTATACTTAATCAAAAGAAAAGTTGCATAGTTTCTGGTTTTACACAAGTTTTTCATAACAAAAAAATTTACCTCAAATACCGGCAACTCAAACTGAATTCAATTACTGTACTTCAATGGACATTTCTGTTCATTTACGAACATAAATTAATAAATATAGCTTCCTGTTTTTTACAATAAAAATCATATCGATCTCATTTAAAGCTACTTGACATAAATGGCATGTTTTTTTGGGTACTAAAAGGAAAACTATCTTTACACCAAAAACAAAAACCCTGATGGTAAATAACTATATAAAAACATCTGCAAGAAATATCAGCAAGCAAATGTTTTACTCGGTGCTCAATATCCTTGGCTTTAGTCTGGGTATTGCTCTTTTTATTTTCATCAGTTTATTCCTATACGAGCAGTTTTCTTATGATCGATGGTACAAAAATCACCCGCATATTTATCGTGTAGAATTTGGAGACTGGGGAATTCTGGGGCCTGTTTATGGCAGAGTTATACAGGATGCATCGGCTGATATTGAAAAAACTCTTCGACTAAATAACGGTTGGGGGCATAATGCGCCTGTTACTGTGCAAAACAATGATAATGTATTCAGGATTCCCCATTTGATACTTGCCGATACTACCGTTTTCAGTTTTTTTGAGTTTCCGTTTATTGAAGGTTCGGCAGAATATGCAATGTCTGACAAAAACATTATTGTTCTGACACGAAGCGAGGCTATCAGGCTTTTTGGGAGAACCAATGTTGTTGGAGAAGTAATAAGATTGCAGGACAGGTTCAACCTTACCGTAACCGGAGTTATTGAAGACATTTCACGTTTCCACATCGAGATTGACGCCATTGCTCCGTTTGAGTTATTTGCCGACATATTCTCACCTTCTTTTCTTGAAAGTACCGGCGACTGGAATCAGCATACGTATATTAAAATACACCCCGGCTCCGACATTGAAAAATTAAGGCAAAGTGTAAGGTATGTCATAAGGGATTATGTTTATGAATTATTCGGTGCGGAGTTTGACAGGAAAGTAAAATTAAGACCGGTTGCAGATATTTACTTTACCAATACTGTCCCACATGAAATTATGGTTTTGCATGGAAGCAAAACCACATCATATGCTTTTCTTGCCATTGCCATTTTCATCATGCTTATAGCTATCATAAACTTTGTGAATCTCTCCACAGCGCGATCAGCGGGCAGAGCAAGAGAGGTAGGGATAAGAAAACTACTTGGGAGCAACCGTAAAAATCTCATTATTCAATTTCTGACCGAGAGTATAATTCTTACATCAATTGCTGTAACCATTGGTTTTGCACTGGTAGAGTTACTGCTGCCATGGTTCAATTATATTGCAGATATTGAGGTATCACTGCGGAATATCGGGTTTGCAAGAGTAAGTGTAATGTTTCTGGCAGGAGCCCTTTTCACAGGAATCATAAGTGGAATTTACCCTGCGTTTTATCTTTCAACCTTTCAGCCCATAACCACCTTGCGAGGTGAAACCGTAAAAGGGAAAGGGGCTGCATTCTTTCGCAAGGTGCTTATTATCTTTCAGTTTACTGTTTCTGTAGCGTTAATTGCCGGCACCATAATTGTTTTTGAACAACTTAATTATCTGAAGTCGAAAGACCAGGGATTTAACAAGGAGAACATAGTTTATTTCCGCACCAATGCTCAGATAAGACAGAACTGGGAGAGCTTCCGGAATGCGCTGCTTACAGATCCCAACATTGAAGCTATGGCCATGACCAATAATATCCCCGGGAATGTGCATTGGCAGGAAACAATTGTTCTGGATGGAGAAGGCAGGCAGTTTACATTTTGGCCCATGACACCTGAGTATTTTTCAATGTTGGGTGTCGATCTTCTGGCCGGACGGGCTTTTTCGCGCGATTATCCTACAGATGAAGAAACTGCAGTAATTGTTAACCGGCAGTGGCTTAGATTAATGGGATATTCGGACAATTATTATGAACTATTGAATGAAACCGTAAGTACAAGTTTTCATAATTTCAGGGTTGTTGGTGTTATTCCCGATTTTCACTTCAACTCACTTCATCAGGCCATAGCACCGCTTATGATGGTATGGAGAGAACGTTCTGTAAATGTTGTTAATATAAAAGTTCACAGAGAAAATATCCCGTCAGCTCTCGAACATCTCAAAAACACATGGTTTGAATACAGCCCCAATGATGTGATTGAATACCATTTCCTTGAAGATTCGCTTCTTGCGCTTTACGACAGGGAAAACCGGCTCGGATTAATTTTTACCTCTTTTTCAGCATTTGCCATCATCATTGCTTGCCTGGGATTATTCGGTTTAACCTCATTTATGGTTGAAAAACGCACCAGGGAAATTGCTATCAGAAAAGTATTGGGGGCATCTACTCATAATTTATTACTTCTTTTCAGCAGGGATTTTCTGACCCTGGTTGCCATCTCCCTTTTATTTGCCATACCCCTGGGTTATTATGCTTTGGATTATTGGCTCAATACGTTTCCATATCATTTTGACATGAATGCATTGCCTTTTATCATTGCGGCACTAACTGCTATTGTGCTTACCTTTTTTACGGTTGGTTTTCACGTGATTAAAGCTTCTCAAAGCAATCCCGCAGAACCCTTGAAAAGCGAATAAAAAAAGCTGCCTTTACAGACAGCTTAAATCATGTTTTCCGGGTTTGATTCAAAAAATTCCCGGAAAGGAATGCCTGCTGATCAATTACTCAACACTTGCATCTTCGTTAACAATAAGTTTGAAACCTTTACCGTGCACGTTGAGTAACTCAACATTGGGATCTTTCTTCAGGTACTTGCGTAATTTGGCAATGTAAACATCCATACTTCGGGCATTGAAATAATTATCATCAAGCCAGATCTTTTTCAATGCAAGGGAACGGTCAAGTACATCGTTGGTAAAATCGCAAAGCATTTTTAACAGCTGTGCTTCTTTAGATGTAAGCTTTTGCTCATCTCCCTTGAAATTGAGAATCTGTCTTGAAAAATCAAAAGTGTAAGCCCCGATATGGAAGAATGTTTTTTGCGATTCTGATGCATCCTCAATATTGGAACGCCTCAAAATGGCATTGATACGCAGCAGTAACTCATCCATACTGAATGGCTTTGTGAGATAATCATCTGCACCGATTTTTAAGCCTTCAATAATATCTTCCTGCATTGATTTGGCAGTAAGGAAAAGGATAGGCACTTTCTTGTCAATTTTTCTTATTTCCTTGGCAAGGGTGAATCCGTCCTTTTCGGGCATCATAACATCAAAAATGCAGAAGTCGAATGATTCTTTAAGAAACATATTGTATGCTTCGGCTCCATTAACAGCAAGCTTTGCAGGAAACCCCTTGGCCTCCAGGAAAGCTTTCAAGATGGTTCCCAGGTTGGGATCATCTTCTGCAAGTAAAATTTTTATTTTTTTTGTATCCATAATATTAAACCTCCTAATCAATTTTTACGATTTGCCGGAAGAATATTCATCAAATCCGAATGGGATAAAAACTGTAAAACATGAACCTTTTTTCAACTCACTTTGTAATTTGATATATCCTCCGTGTAACTCTACAATTGCTTTAACATAACTTAATCCTAATCCAAAACCTTTAACATTGTGTATATTTCCGGTTGAAACCCTGTAAAGGTTATCAAAAATTTTCTTTTGGTTTGCTTTACTTATTCCCATTCCATTATCTTCAACATGAATTAGTATGCCCTTGTTCACATTCTCGGTTGAAATGGTAATTTGCGGTGACTCAGGTGAATATTTAATGGCATTATCCAGCAAATTAAATACCAGATTTGTCAGATGCACTTTATCAGCCTCAAGAAAACTAAACTCTGCTTTAAGCTTTGTAAAGATCTTACCATGACGGGTTTTCAGTTGGAGATCAATTTTCTGTATTGCATCTTCTATTACATCATGCAGATTAAATCCTACTTTATTTAAACGCAGCTTCCCTTTTTCGAGTTGTGCAGTTTGAAGAACCTTCTCGGTCATCATTCCCAATCTTTTATTTTCTTCATTAATTACCCTGATATAACTTTGATAAAGGGTTTCCGATTTCTGAACATCCTTATCGCTAAGTGCCTGACAGGCAAGCGATATGGTAGAAATAGGAGTTTTTAACTCATGTGTCATATTGTTAATGAAGTCATTCTTTATCAAAGATAGTTTTTTCTGTCGTATAATAGTAATTATCGTGTATGTAAATGAACTGATAATGACCAGAATAAACAGAGTAGATGCTAGCGTCATTATGTTCATTTGGGTTATCAGATAGGTTTTCTGATTCGGGAAGTACAGGAATAAGTATTCCTGGCTTCTGAATACATCATGGGGGTATAAACTGAAAATATAACTCGACTGCATTAATTCATGGGGATACTTTCCTGTTTTTTGAGCCAGAAGTGTGTTATAAAGCGGGTCGTATATACCAAATTCATATTCTGTTTTGATGCCCTGCCTGTCAAGCTCTCTTCCAATCAACGAATCGAGTAGGTGTTTGCTTTCATCTGATGAAGGGCTGTATAAAGAATTACCGGAAAAAAGATCATCAAACAGGTCATTGACAAATCTGGTTCGCTGCATGAACTCAATAAATGCATCTTGTGATGTATGGGCATTTCTCTGCCGCATAGCATAGCCTCTTTCGGGCAAACCTTCTCTCTCCTGAAAAAAAGAAGTTGAGTCAAAGGAATTTAATGAGCGGCGCTCAAAGAAAGGATCATTGGCCAGTAATTGAGGATCACCCTGCCAGCCAGGAAGTTGGTCATCAATAGTATGCCTGTTGTTTTCAGCAGTTCGCAAAACCTGTTGATAATACTCCCTGTTTATGGAATCAAGAGCTTCGAAAAAACGACCAACTTTACGATCCTGCTCCTGGCGAAGCAAAATTGCGTTGGCCATTTCTATTTTGTTATATTTATTAATGGCAACAGTTAATGCTTCACTTACACCTCTGTTAAAGTTTGACTCCTTAACCGAGAGAGCATTGCTTATCCAGTAAAGCTGCATTGCCACCAATCCTATCAGCGAAATGGTGATCACCACAATAACAAATATGATGACGTTCTTCTTCATGGGGTATTACAAACTATATTTAAATACTAAACTGTCAGCAGTTTGTAAAATTACAAACACTACAAGCTATTGTTTTGATTTTAACATAATTTAATTGGTTAAATAATTGAAATTGAGCGTCGTTAAACCCTTATCCGGTTGATGCATTGAATATTACATAATATCTAAATATATGCTTAACACAAATTAACACCGATTAACTTTTTTTAAATCAGTCGGTTCAAAAATTCATTTACTTTTGTATCAAGGCAAACAAACATGAAAATACCAATAGTTCTCATTGGTTTTTACAGTGTATTAGTTTTTGTGGTTATTTAATT
>SL_3KL_010_SEDDRAFT_10006790_pt1 | contig 10199 bp, 6 predicted proteins | sample SodLakKL_010_SED_2_FD_10381 | JGI IMG/M metagenome (IMG submission 10381)
GGGGAGAATGGACTTCTCGAGTTCAAATCATCCCTTCGCTGGAATATGAGAGAAATGAGAGCTGATAAAAAAATGGAGGAAATAATCCTGAAGACCATCGCTGCTTTTAGTAACAGTGACGGGGGCAAACTATTGATAGGGATATCTGATGATGGTGAAATAATTGGTTTGGAAGATGATTACAATTCCCTCAAGCATCCGAATAAAGATCATTTTGAGTTGCATCTTCGTAACCTGATCAATAATGCATTTGGAAAAGATTTTGCCACATCAAATGTCCAAATCAAGTTTCCTGTAGTCGATGATGTCGAAATTTGTGAAGTGGATATCAAGGCTGGTCGCAAGCCCTTGTATTTGGATGTGAATACAAATGGTTTACGACAGAAAAAGTTTTACGTCCGTAGTGGCAACTCTTCTCAGGAACTGGGAATTGATGAAGCGAATTCATATTCCAAAAACAGATTTGAGTTTTTCTGAGGTGGGGCACACAAATCTGTGATACTCACAATTCTCACCCATGTTTTGAGCAGACTCAGTAATTTTCATTTATTCTCTTAACCGATGTTAACCAGACATGGAGGAAAGGATGAAATACACAAAATGTTTTTTGTACCCTATGATATTTGTGTTTCTTATGAGTTGCGGCATCGTTGATGGAGATACAGTGATAAAGGAAGCTGAAGGAGAAAAGATAAGCTGGATCAAATATAGGACGACAAAAGTGTGGTACTTGAAGAAATATGAGAATGACTTCGAAGAATATTCACGCAGCTATGTATGTGATGAGATACTCCTTTACCTAAAAGAGCTGCTGTTCACCTGTGAGGTACAGGGGGTTGTTTACGTTGAATCATTGTCGGCCACCTATCATATGGAAGAAGGCTGGTCCTGGAAGAAATAAGCTTAGATAATCAATACCACAGGATTCTGCGAATATGGTGATCAGATTGACTCATGGTTTGTCGTACAACTCTTGTTTGTTCGCCGTGTCTGGCCACAACGAAATCGATCACTCCGTATGAACCCATGAATCTCAATGCGGTAGCAAGATCATTTACGTTTTGAACACGCCATAATTTTTGATTTTCTTGCTCTCTTAACCCCGCTGCAACTATTACCCACTCAGAAGACCCAAACCATAACTTTGGGATATTGTCAGAGGCATTAAGATCGAACTGAGAATTCATATCAAAAAACCGTTTTGCAAAAAAAGCATTAAGTTCTGGTGTAAGTGTGTTTGTTTGAATATTGATAATTGTTGTTGAGCCGTTTTCGAATTGAAGCTTTAGAGATACATCACTACCAGGTAGAATATTTTCAAATGCGCCTAGTGCTTCTTCTATTGTTCTAACAGGATTTCCTTCAATATGCGTGACCAATGCACCAATGTATGGTGCGAGTGCAGTTGCTGGTGACCCATTAATGTAGCCGGTTATTTGTGGATATTCGTTTACTCTTACCGGGAATCCGCGTTTTCCCCATTCTCGACGTACAGTGAAATTATCTGACAATTCGATACCCAGAAAAGATCTTCGGATACGGCCATTATTATTCAAAATATCATTTACCAAGCGGTTGCTGATTTCTGCTTCTAATGCCAGGTTGATTTGTGGCTGAATGAATATTTGATCACCCCTGGATGTAATTGTTATTTGTGAATTTATTCCAACTACGAGTCCATTCTCATCTATTAATGGTCCGCCACTATTGCCCCAAATAACAGATGCAGTGGATTGTAAAAAACCAAATTTACCAACCATACCTCCGCGTACTCTATTTTTGGCTCCAATAATGCCATCCGATATTGTGTAAGGATATTCACCAAGTGGATTACCAATCGCAAATACTCGTTCACCTAACCGAATATCATCGGAACGAAAATCAATTGCGGTGATCTCAGTGCCAGGTGTGCTCACGAATTCCAATACTGCAATATCATAAAATGAGTCTCCGCCCAAGAGTCGCATTTCATAGCGCGTTCGGTTTATGCTATATATAATGATGCTTTCAGGTTCTTCAGATGCCGATTCGACTACATGAGCATTTGTCACCACGTATTTCTGCCCATTCCGCTTTATAACAAAGCCCGATCCAGTTCCGATGCTGGTTGAAAGATCTAACTGTTGCTCATATGCAATATCTGAGCTTCCCCGAAACCCCATAATCAGATTGCCATTATCAACTCTTTCAACGGATACTGTTACAACCGCTGGCAAAGTATTTTCAAGGACATCTGAAATACTCTGGGAAAAAGAAAATGTGCTTAAAAGTGTAAAAAAAGATACAAGTATGACTACGACAAGTAATTTTAAGCGAATCATTGCGACATTCCTCTATCTAAGTTGTACATTGGGCAAATAGGACAGTATTAATAGATAATACAAAATACATGCTTAGTTTACTTCCGTTAAAAATCTATCACTCAGCTAATCAATCTGGTTATATTCTACAGTGCCTTACTTGCAAAAAAACAAAATTTGCTGTTACTTAATCGCAGTAGGTGCTGATTCATAATCTAACACTAAAACTCAGGAGTACTTGCAATGCGTAAAAAAAATCTATTACTAATAGTATTGGCAATTTTGGTGTCGGGGTTTTCAGTTGCTCAAGCTCAAGATACACCAGAACAACTGAAAAGTAACGCTGTCGAGATGCGAGGGGATGCATCGAGCGAAGAAATCTCGGTTGATGAGATAATCAATAAACTTGACAGTGAGTCACTTGAATTGAAATCTGAGGATGCCGAACGCTCTGTTAATCGATTTATTGAATTTGACAATTGGACTAATTGGTACATCAGATGTTACATAAATGGAAATTACCAAGGAACTGTTGCTCCTTGGAGTGAACTTCGTATTCGTTTACCCAGGAATGATGTGTATCGGTTTTATGCGGAAGCTCGGTTTGAAGGAGGTGTAACATATACTTGGGGGGGAGTTGATCGGTTTATTAACGGACCGTTCCAATGGAGTCTATATGATTAACTTATTTTAAAAAAAGTCAGTTAATTACTTATCCTCAATTTTTCCTGATGTAAAAAAGAGCTTTTGAATTGACCATGTAATTGGAACATGCCGAGAAGCACCTCGGGTTGTTTGATTTCGGTCGAATAGTAACCTTTCTAATGGATCATGAATACCCGCCCTTTCAATTGATCTCGTCGATATAGCATCACTATCTAAAATCCATGGATTACCGATTTGCTCTTCAGTCGTGATTGCAAAAATCACATTTACATCATATTCATCTTCAATAGATAATAGATTCGAAATGCCTAGAGGTATTATATCTTGAAATTCTCTTTGTCCTGCAACTTGAAAGGGAATGCGATTTTCAACATTTCCTCCCAAGGGAAACATCAAAATACTTTGGCCTGAACTATTGATAATAAAAACATAGACATATCTGCTAGTTATCAGAGGTGTTATTTGACTGGAATCAGCGTACATGACAAGCCCATAAGATTCACCAGTATCAAGATGTCCTTCATGCCTAAATTCACCAGAAGTAGCATTTCGTACTGCCAGACGATAAGGAAAGGAATTAGATGATGGTGGAGAATTAAGCTTTAACCATCCGTTGACTCGCGCAATCCGAGATGCATGCTCTTGCAAAGTCACAAGAGCTGATTCACTCTTAATAGACACCCAGTCGCTGCGACTTGGTAAAACGGATGAAGGTTCTGTTTTTGGTTCTATTACGGGGCTAATCCAACTGTATGAAATGTCATTATATTCCTGTGTATCAAACCTTCCTATCAAAAGATAATCGGCTTGTGTCTTACAATCCACCCGTCTCAAAGCAGATTGCATTCCATAATAAGCAGGCCTGTTGTCAGCAAGCCAATACTTGGACATTGGAAGCATCAAAAAAAAGGAATCACTAATTGGAAGCTCCTCTAAAGTATTCCGTAATTCGAAAAACTTTAGTTCTTGGCCAAGATTGGCAAATTTATTGCCATTTATTAATAAATTCCATTCTGAACCATTCCATATTAGCACAATAAGGTCATTTATGTTTTCGAATTTTGTAGGGTCAGAAACCCAATCAAACCCCGTTTCAATAATTAGATCATGAACATTCTGTGCAAAATATCTAAGACTATCAACCGATTTGCTTATTACTGAATACCAAATTGATAAAGACTCTGATTGTGGATAGGTCGCTTTGGTTACCTCAAATGTCATGCCAGGCTCGATACGAGAAGCATCACCCTCAATAATCTCTGCCAAGGTTGTACTGATGTCATCAGATTGGGTTACCCTAAGCCTAATCGGCTCGTGGATAGTCGTGCCCGATAAGCTTTCTATGAGTTCACTACCGGTATATAAACCGATTGATAACCCAGCTTGAAGTAAAATCCTTGATGAAGTTTCAACCCGAAGAACTGGTATACGGAGTACTCCTGAATTGCCACCTGTATAATTGAATAGGGGTGAGTTTCTACGTTCAGCATTACCAGTTAAAACGGGATCTTGAAATCTACCATCACTTTTGATGATAGCTCTAACTCTGCTGAATAAATATTCGGCGGGTTCATCGACTGGAGCAGATAGTAAAATTTGAGATAGAGCATCAGTAAATATTCCGTGGAACATCCCATCTCTATTTCTTCGCTCACCTGCAGTTTGAAAGTCTGCGGCTGAAGATATAACCAAGGCTCCCCTGTTTTCAGGTGCAGGCAGGTCATTTAGGCTATCATCCGCTATATCGTGAAGAACTGGTTCAATTTTACGATCAATCACATCATTGAACACACCACGTGCAATAGAACCACTGTGACAGCTATCAAATATGAGAGTGAGACGCCCCCCGGCATCTATGGACTTGTTAAAAATTTCACGTAGTTCCTTATCGCGAATGTCAGGTACGCCAAGATTTGCATCAACAGGAACAATTGTTTCATCGAGAAGATTTGGTTCATTGCTTAGAGAATTTAATACTTGGGAACCATGGCCTGCATAGAAAAAAAATATTTCGTCACCGGGAACAGTTTGTTTTACTAGTACTTCTTCCATTGTGTTAAGTATACCTTCTCTGGTTGCTTCATGATCAATCAAGGTGGTTATATGATCTGGTTGAAACCCGTAACGGCTGACTATAATATTGCGCATCATTTCTACATCATTTATGGCGCCTCTCAAATTGCGCCAAGCCCTTGTATGATGACCACGATTTGGGGTTGAAGTCAAGGTGTTGAATTGATCGACTTGTTCAGAATCAGTTATGTACGTATTTATTCCTATGAGAAGTGCCCTTTGATTTTGCGCATCCACTTTGTGTGTAGATATGAGCAGTAGGCCTAAAAAAAGGATAGAAGAGACTTTCATTGGATCAAAATACTCTGTTATAAGCATTTTAAAGAGCCTGGATACATAATTAGATAATGGAAATTTTGAACAATTGCCACCAATTTGCTTTATTAATGGATATATAGCAAAGGTCTATGCTGCTTATCAATTACAATAAGAGCATTTCATATGTTTATAATCAATGAACATGGGTCTTTAGAAGCGATGAGTGTTGAATGTACTCAAGGTGTAACAATATTATATGCAAGGTCTACAAATTCATTTATCGAATAAATGAGCAGAATAATCATCATTCTGATCTTAATATTTTGGTTGCCTAGTATATCATGTGCCCAAGATTGGTCGCAAATGATTGACTCTGCAGAGGCAAAGTATGAAGCAGAGGAATATGACTCGGCTCTTGAGTTGTTCAAGCAATCAGTTGAAACAGCAAAAAAGGAGTACGGGCATGAACATATATACTACCGATTCAGTTTGTCATGGGTGGTACATATATATTTGATAAACAAGCAATATGGAGATGCCATTCCAATTACAAAGGAATTACTTGGTCTTCTTAATGAAGCAATAGGAAAAGACAGTGAAGAATATATTGATTGGCTAGCTCTGCTGGCTTTATTAAAAGGCGAATTAGGCTTATACGACGAAGCACTTACTCTATATCGTGATGCATTAGAACTTTCAAGAGCAGTTTTACATAAAGGAAATGAAATATATCAAGAAATAATTATTGGTCTTGCTATTCTTTATGTGAGAATTGAGCAATATGAAAAAGCAAGGCCATTGATATTAGAAGCTCTTGAATTCGAGAAAAAAGACAAGATCATTGACCATGAATACTTTAGTAATATTATAGACTTTGTCTATGAAGACATAGATGCAACAGGAGGGAAGTTAGAGGATCGCTTATTTTTACTAGAGATAATTGAAGAATCAATTGGTAAGCATCATCCATTATACATATTCTATTTAAAACAGATAGCAGAATCTTACAACGAAATAGAACTGTTTGAAAAGGCTCTGCCACTCTATGTCTCCATACTAGAATTGACAGAAAAAGTCTTTGGTGACGATCATTATAACTATCTGTTTAGTATGAGAGAACTTGCAGAAATCTATTTTAAGTTAGACCAAGTTAATAATGCTATTGAACTATATGAACAAGTTCTTTATGAAGCAGAGTCTATTTTGGGTAGAGAAGATGAATTGTATGGTATGCTATTTGGTAGATTGGCATTTTTATACAGTAACAATATGAATTATGATAAAGCTGATAATTTATACATGCGTGCTTTGGAGCATACAGAAGTATTTCTAGGAAAAGATCATGAAACGTATGCTTGGAGGTTATTTGAAATCGGCGATTTCTATGAGAGATTCGAAAAATATGATGATGCTTTGAAAGTGCATACGGAAGCGCTAAAGTATACTGAGAAAATTTTTGGGAAGAATCACGAGAAATATGGTAATAGACTAGCTAATGTGGCTTTTATGTATCAAACTCTGGGAGAGTATGAAAAAGCGATGTCGTTTTACAGAGAAGCCATGGAAAATGCTGAATACATATTAGGCTATGATCATGAAGTATACGGACGCCGTTTATATAACCTAGGTTATATTTATGAACTTCTTGAAGAATATGATAAAGCATTTTCTTTATATTCAAAGGCGCTTGCACACGCAGAGGAAGTACTTGGGAGAGACCATGAAACATTTGGTGATAGATTATTTGCATTGGGTCATATATATGAAAAGATCGGTGAGCATGATAAAGCACTACCATTACATAAGGAGGCATTGCAAAATGCAGAAAAATCACTAGGTAAATATCACGAAACATATCTGTTTAGGTTGGATGTATTAGCATCCTTTTATAGGAGTAGGGAGAATTATAAAGAAGCACTGCAACTATATATACAGGCAGTGGAGCTCGCTGAAATAATATTTGGGAAAAGTCATGAGAACTATTTGTATCGTTTGGCAAATCTAGCATTTTTATATCAATTAACTGGAAAGTATGACAAGGCAATTTCATTATATACTGAAATCATCGATAGAATTGAAGTGAATTACGGAACAGAACATGAACAATATGGTAGGAAGCTACGGAATCTGGGAAATGTGTACCAAACAACGGGACAATACGAGAAATCATTGGAAATGCTTCAATTATCACTTGAATATATTAATAAAACGTTCGGAGAAGAGCATTTCATATATGCTGCGGTATTAAATGATATTGGTTTGGTGTACAGTAGTATCGGTAACCATGAAAAGTCAGTAAAAATATATTACAAGGCTTTAGATGCAACAAATGTTGAGGATCCTTCATATGTAAATATTATTGGTAATCTAGCATCAGTATATACAATGTTGGGAGATTTTGAAAAAGCTATTAGTCTTAATGAAGAAGTGATTGCATTGACTGAAAAAAATCTTGGTCAAATGCACTCTGAATATGCTTTAAGCTTAAATAATATATCTGTGCTATATGCCGAGTTAGGTCAATACGAACAAGCGATTAATGTTCTTTTAGAAGCACGGCAAATTACAGAAAAAATTTTGGGGAAGGCACATAATCAATATGGGTTAATATCTTTAAATATTGCTAACATGACAAGAATGCAAGGGATTTATGAAGCAGCATTAGCATATGCCTACAACGCATTAGAAAATTTCGAGCAAAGTATTGGTAGCAGTCATGATAAATATGGTCGCGCACTTAACCTAATAGGTCTATTATATGCTATAAAAGAAGACTATGAAAAAAGTATAAAATATCATATGCAAGCTCTTGGGAACGCCGAAGAAAACTTTGGTAAAAGTAATATTCAATATGGCATTGTACTAATGAATATTGGTGCCTTATATTATAGAAAGAAAGAATATAATACAGCAATTGAATATCTAAATGAATCATTAAAAATAGTTAAGCAAAATTACGGAAAAGATCATTCGCACTATGGTAATGTGCAAATGCATCTATATCTTGTGTATTCCGCAATTGGAAAACATTCCAAAATATTAAAAACATATTATGCGATTATAGAAAATCTAACCAATGAAATACAGAAGATGTTTCTTTTTATGACTGAAAAAGAAAAAGAAAATTATCTATCTCAGATTATTCACAGCATCGACTTATTTTTAAGCTATTTTATAAAACACATAGATGAAGAACCTAGACTTGCAGCATACGCATTAGAGATTGAACTGCTTAGAAACGGGTTGGTTCTTAGTTCATCAATGAGAATGAGATCTACCATTTTGCAAACTGCAAATGAGGATGCAATTCGAATTTTTGATGATTGGCTTGCAATAAGAAACATTATTGCAAAAAATCATTCTTTACCTCAAGAAGAAAGGTCTGTTGATTTTGAGGATCTAGAAAATGAGGCAAATTTATTGGAGCAAAAGTTGACAAGACTTTCTTCAAGCTTTTCAAGGGAGCATAAACTAGCAAAAAGCTGGGTTGATGTTAAGAGATCTTTGGGGAAAAATGAAGCTGCTATTCAATTCTCACATTTTGTTATTTGGGAAGATAAAAAATGGACAGATAAAGAAATGTATGTCGCATTTGTGATTCATCCTGACCAGGAATATCCAAATATGATTCCCTTGTTTTATAAAACAGAACTTGAAAATATTATAAATCGTGAGAATTTACCAGATCAACAATTTATTAGTCAGCTATATCGAACTATCAGAGTGAGTACTGATTACGAAACAAACAGGCATGGTGAAGAACTCTATAAGCTTCTGTGGCAACCTCTTAACAGCTATCTTGATGATGTAAAAAAGGTCTATTTTTCTCCAAGTGGAATACTTCATGAGATTTCATTTGCTGCCCTACCAATAGATAATGGCGTCTTGCTTTCAGATAAATACGATCTCGTTCAGCTTAGTAATATTTCTATGAAATCAATTGACTCCAGCGAATATTCTAGTGCCCCAAATTCTATTGCTTTATTTGGTGGAATAGATTACGATTCAGACACAGAAGATCTAATTGCTATTGCAAATCAGTTCAACACTGACAATAAAAGTTACAAACTAAATAGAAGCTATATCCCCGATTCAAAAATAAGAGGAACTGGCTGGAGTTATTTACCAGGAACCTACTCGGAGGTTGTTGCTATAAAAGAGATTGCAGTCAGTTATGGTGCAGATGCACTACTTTTTACAAGTAGTCATGCTGCGGAAGAAGCTTTTAAATCATTAGCAGGATTTGACTCTCCAGATGTACTGCATATTGCAACGCACGGGTTTTTTTTTCCTGATCCAAGCCGAGATAATTCACTTTATGATAACCATCTAATTGGTGGTATAGAAGGAGTTGTTCGTGCATCTGATAATCCTTTATTTCGTTCAGGACTTGTGTTTGCAGGTGCTAATCATGCTTGGGTGGGTCACGAAATACCTAATAACTTGGAAGATGGGATACTGACAGCATTTGAGGTTTCCAATCTTTTTTTTCCTACCACGAAGCTTGCCGTTCTTTCTGCCTGTGAAACAGGTTTAGGTGAAATAAAAGGGAGCGAGGGAGTCTTTGGTTTGCAGAGAGCATTCAAAATGGCCGGCGTAGAGTATCTGTTAATGAGCCTTTGGAAGGTGCCCGATAAGGAAACATCAGAATTTATGCAGTTGTTCTATGAAGCTTGGTTCTCAGGAAATTCAATAGAAGAAGCTTTTTGGATGGCTCAGGATCAAATGAAATCACGTTATAGAGATGATCCTTTTAAATGGGCTGCGTTTGTGTTGATTCGGTGACTTGTACTGTCCGAAAAAAACGGGGAATTGTTGTTTTAAAACAAATTCCCAACCTAAAAGAGAAGCCCACCAGGACTTCTCTTCTGCCGAATCACTTGCTTCCATTGACGGATTCGG
>SL_3KL_010_SEDDRAFT_10006791_pt1 | contig 10199 bp, 9 predicted proteins | sample SodLakKL_010_SED_2_FD_10381 | JGI IMG/M metagenome (IMG submission 10381)
GGCTGCTTCAGAGTTAATCACGCTTTTAAAACCGCAGTGGCTGCCCAGTTCACTGAGAGGAGATCCACTGGTACTGCCTGCTATATAAAAAGGCGCCCCTTCTACTTCAGCGTAATGACGAAGCGGCCTCCCCTGGCTCAGCCACTGTTTACGGTATAAATAAAAAGCCAGTAATGCTATTAATATTACAGCTATTAAAATGTACAGCATGTACAAACCTTTCTTACTCTAATAAGTAACGATATTTTTTTAATAGTAACATATATTATCGGCAAGGCAAAACATCCAGGCAGGGGCTTTTTCTCTCATTAAGTTAATTTAATGGTACTGCCTGCTTAAGAAAACTGCGCTCGCAATGAAATAGTTATATTTTCTCAAGCCGGCAAAGACAGTCGTAATAGGCAGCCTGGTCACCAAAGTCAGTCAAGCGATCAGGTGTCAGCCTGTTAACTGCAGCTCCGGAACCATGCCACAAACCCTGGCAAAGCAGGACCGTATCACGACTGACCCTTTCACTGCTTACCAGTCCGGCTATTATGTAACCACGCTCTGTTATTACCTTAACCTGCCCTTTTTCTGACAATCCTTCTTCCCGGACTGTTTTAGGGTGCAGATATACAATAGGCTTTTTGCCTGCTTCAGGCAGACGATGGGTTGAGTGAATCGAATCGCGCGGGTGAGGAGTAGCATACCAGTACTTATAACCATTTTGCTTTAACAAGGGATCGCTTAACTCAACCGGCGCAAAGTATTCAGGCAGGCCGCTGCCGGTTTCTTTTTCGGCGGCTGCAGAATAAANGCTGTACTTTCCATTCTCAGTCTGAAATTCACCATCAGACCAGGGNATACCATTAAACTCGGGAAGCATGAAAGGCGACTGTTTCCTGATCATTTCTAAATCAAGATTAAAAGCTTCAATTAAAGGCTTGATTGCCCTGCTAATAAGCTCATCCGTTCCATAACGAGGAAACCTGTCATGATCCAGGTCAAGCAGGTCAGCCAGCTCTTTTAGGAAATCATATTCAGGGCGGCATTCACCGGGCGGATCACTGACTTTTAAGCCATAGTTTATGCACTGGTGGCCCATGGAGTTGTAATATAAATCTTCGTTTTCCAGGAAATTGGCACAGGGTAAAACCAGGTCAGATGCGGCAGCCGTATCGGTCATAAAGTGTTCCGCTGTCACTATAAATGGTACTTTGTTAAAGGCTTCCGCCAGGGCATTGCTATCGCCAACCTGGACCAGGGGATTGGCCCTGCTGATATAGAGAAACTGAATTGGCGGTTCTTTTAAATCCATAAGCGCTTTTGCCAGATGTGGCTTGGAATAGAAACGTCGCTGCGGATTCAAGTCACTTCCTGAAAGGTAATCATGATCAATAAACCGGTCGACCTGGAAGTTGGCATAGTTTGCTCCTCCGCCGGCAAGACCGATATTACCGCTTATAGCAGCAAGGGCATCAATAGCCCGCACTGTATTGCCTCCATTGCTGTGTCTCTGCAAGCCGATCCCAATTAGAATTGCGGAAGGGTTATTTTGAGCATACGCAAAAGCCAGCTCTTCAATAATCTCTTCCGGAATTCCGGTTATTTCTGCTGTTTTAGCAGTTGTGAATTCACTGCAGGTTTCAACGAAGCGGTCAAAGCCCGTGCTGTATTGTTCAATAAACTCTTTGTTAACCAGTCCGTTTTCAATTACCACCCGGGCCATACCAAGAGCCAGGGCTCCATCAGTTCCCGGTTTGATCCGGATATATTGATCACAGTTATCGGCAGTTGAAGTCAAAACCGGGTCAATTACTACCACCCGTGTCCCGGCAGCCCGGGCCTGGCGGATATAATTCATCTGGTGTATCGAGGTATAAGCAGGGTTACGTCCCCAGGCAATAATCATTCTGGCATTCAGCAAATCCTGGTAGGGGTTACTTTTGACAGCTCCAAAATCATACTTTTGGGCAGCCAGTCCCGCTCCCCAGCAAAGACTGCCCTTGTGCATGGTGCACCCGCCCAGCGCACTAAAGAAACGGGATTCTATATTTTTCACCAGGCCGGTATAACCGCCATCGTAGAAATGCAGTAGAGAAAGCGGACCATGATCATTTAAAGCGATCCTGATTTTATCGGCAATAACTTCAAGGGCCTGGGTCCAGGTAATTCTTTTAAAGGAATCTCCCTCTTTCAGCAGAGGATACCGCAGCCGATCAGGGTGATTGGTGCGCTGCAGGTGCAGTCTGCCCTTGCTGCAGATCATGCTGGCGGTTACCGGATGGGTAGGATCGGCTTCAATCCCCTTGATCTTCTCACCGTCTTTTTTCACAATTAAGCCGCACTGATCCCAGCAGTCCAGAGGACATACAGTTCTAATAGTCTCCATTTTTTCACCACACTAGTTTTTCAGACATGCTGTTTTGCCATGATCATAAAAAATCACGCTGCTGTGATAGTTAATCAAATCAACCAGCGGACTAAATATTTCTTTTAAGCAATCCTCAAAAATGTAGGGACAAATACCTACCACCGGTAAATTCTTCAGGGTGCTGTCAAGAATTTGCTCAAACCTAACCAGGCTTGCTACATCCCCATCACATGACAACAGGTGAGGGGAACCTGAACCCCACATTGTGCTATAACCAAGCCTGACAGTTTTCTTCGCTTCATCTGACCAGGATTGAACAGGCTTACTGACTCCTGATGTTTTATACATGCTGCTTAAATCAACTATAGTCAAAACATCTTTATTTTCCAGATCGTCAACTGGTATATCCCTTGCATCAAGCTCTTTCCTGACATCATCAGTGTGCTGCCACCAGCAGCCTTTGAATAGCCTGTGTCCCCTTGACAAACCCTCTTTAAAATAATCTGCTTCAAAATCATACAGCTCTTCGGCAGAGGTAGTAATAACCAGGGCATGATCTGAGTTGGGATCTAAAGCATCGTAGCAGTTTTTTCTTTTTGCCCCAATTTGTTTATCATCATCTATAAATGCCGATAAAGTTTCTTGTTTTATTCTCCATTCCTTGCCAATTTTCACTCCGCTTAGCTTACCGGCCCTGAGCCATCTGTAAACCGTGTTTGGAGTAGTTCTTAAATAGGTAGCTACTTCCTCTACTGTAAGCATCTCTTTATTAAACAACAGTATCACCTCTACGGTAGAATATAGCACGTATTATAATGACGGGCAATGCTTGAAACCATTTCCAGGCAAAACAGTCAAATGCCTTATACTGTATCATACAATATTATACATTGACATACAATATACTACGGTATATTATATTTATGTGCAATGCACATTTCAAATTTATTTTAGGAGGGAGCCGGTCACGTGGAAGCCAGCTTAGTTGAAGCTCTGAAAGACTTAAACGAACAGGAAGTCTTGAAAATTGTTGAGAAAAGATTGCATAATAACGAGGACCCTTTGAAAATTCTCAATGATGCCCGCAAAGGCATGGAGATAGTCGGAGACAAGTTTGAAAGTGGCGAATATTACCTCGGTGAGCTTGTATACTCAGGAGAAATCTTAAAGCAGGTATCAAAGGTGATCAAACCCAGGCTTCAGCAGGAATCTGGAGGAAAAAGTACTGGCACTGTTGTGATAGGCAGTGTTGCAGGCGATCTTCATGATATAGGGAAAAACATTGTTACTTTTTTACTTGAAGCTAACGGATTTGAAGTACATGACCTGGGAGTAGATGTTCCCCCACAAAAGTTTGTGGAGAAAATCAGGGAGACCAATGCTAAAATCGTCGGCCTTAGTGGACTGCTAACTGCAACCATTGATTCGATGAAATCAACTGTAGAGGTAATAAAAAGTTCGGACTTAGATGATGTGAAGGTTATTATAGGTGGCGCTCCGGTTGATGAAAATACCAGGCAGTATACCGGGGCTGATGCGTACGGCAAAGATGCCCTTGATGGAGTCTCAAAAGCAAAAAAATGGGCAGTTTAACTATTGAAATTGAATCGATTTTATATATAAAAGCTCAGAGTGGAGGGATAAAATGACAGATAATTATTCGGAAACCTACAAGAGTAAGCTTAAGCGGCTTGAAGATGCTACAAACCTTAAAAAGCCTGACCGGGTACCTCTCGCTGCGGCAACCCTGTACTTTCCTGCAAGATATGCCGGAATTAGTTATGAAGAGATGTTTTATGACCATGGAAAATATACCGGGGCCGTAGAAAAATTTGCCAATGATTTTAACTGGGACGGAGCAAGTTTTTTAAGAACTTTTGAAAGCGTAACTTTAGGGTTATCTCTAGCTGCAACTGATCCAACAATGGCAATTAATGTAGCTATTGCGTCTGTTATGGGCGGTGGCTTCACGCACGACATATTGAAAGACAACTATTCTTCACATCCGGGTCGTGAGCTGCCAATTAATGAAGAATCCCAGTTTATCATTAAAGACACTTTCATGGAATTAGATGAGTACGATCATTTCATAGCCGACCCCTTTAAATTTCTTTCTGAAACCATTGTTCCGAGAGTTTACAACGCCCTTAAAAATCCGGGAAGCGCTGAAGCTGATTTTGCATTATTAACACTCGGCCGGGACCTGAACACAGCCCTGCCAAAAGTTATTGAGTTTGCCGGCAAGACTGTTGAAGCAAATTGCCCACCATGGTACATGGCTCTTGCCCCAAATCCCCTGGACTTTTTAGGCGCTTTTGTCAGGAACTTTGATAAACTGCTCATCGATTTATACCGTGAACCGGAAAAAGTGAAAAAAGTTTGTGAAGCCCTGGCCCCTGTACTTGCTGAAGTTGGCAAAGCTACTGGCAAACTTTCCTATGATCTTACCGGCTCCAGGCGGGTTTTTTGCCCGGTATGGTATAACACTTATTTATCACCCGAAATGTTCAAAGAATTTCACTGGACATACATGAAATATATGGCTGAAGAGCTGATTAAAGCTGATTTTACTCCCCTGTTTTCATTCCAGGGAGAACATGAACACCACCTTGAGACAATCCTGGAACTCCCTGAAGGAAAAGCTATTACCTGGTTTGATAAGACTGACTTACGCAAAGCAAAACAGGTTGTTGGCGATCACTCATGTATAGCCGGAGGGATTGCACCCTCTCTGTTAATAGGAGGAACTCCGGACCAGGTGGATAATGAAGTAAAAACAATTGTGGAAGACTTAAAAGACAGCAGAGGCTTTATATTCACCCTACCATTTAATGCAATTGGCAAGGCTAAAGTGGAAAATGTCAGGGCAATGACTGATGCGGTATTTAAATACGGTGCTTACTAACATGTAATTAACTGATAATCAGAGATTGCGGCAGCCGGTATGCATACAGATTTCAACTCAAGACCTCACAGCCTAGAAACACACCAAGACTAAACCGGCTGTCGCAAATTAATTATGAAAGAAACAGTCCTAAGGCAGTTAAGTTCACCTGGCCTGCTTATAAACCGCGGAAAGGTGCTCCAGTGTGGTTCCGCAGCAGCCCCCGACCAGGGCAGCACCATTCTTAATCCCCTGCATAACTCCCCCGGCGAAATCTTCAGGGGTCATATCGTATACTGTTTCGTCACCTTTCAGCTTAGGTTTTCCGGCATTAGGCTGGATAAGAACGGGAAGGTCGGTATTTTCCCTGTAAAGAGCTGCAATTTCAGCCATTTCCAGCGGTGAGAGATCACCGCAGTTGGCACCGACAGCACTTGCTCCTTCTTTTTCCAGGGCTTTGGCAATCTCACTGGTGCTGTTACCCATGATTGTCCTGCCTCCCTTACCTGTTTCAGAAAAGGAAAGCGTTACTATTACCGGCAAATCTGTTTCTGAACGAACCGCTTTCAGAGCACAAAGGGCCTCACGCAGGTCGGTCATTGTCTCTATAATAAAAGCATCGACTTCTCCTTCCAGTAAAAAACGAGCCTGCTCGGCAAAATTAGTAATAAATTGTTCTTCTTTGTAAGTGCCATAAGGTTCGAGCAGCTTGCCTGTGGGACCGATATCACCAAAAACATAACATTTATCAGCGGCTGCCTGCCTGGCCAACCGCGCTCCGGCCAGGTTTACTTCACGAATATCAATATCCTGTTCTTTAGATTCCACACTGATCCTGTTCATGGTAAAAGTGTTGGTGGTCAGGGCATCTGCCCCAAGTTCAGCGTAGTCCTGATGAAATTTTAATATAGCATCAGGGTTATTCAGGTTGGTCATCCCGCTGGCTTCCACCCCACGCCTGGCCAGCTCTGTCCCTGTTCCCCCGTCAAAAAACAATACCTTTTTCTCACTCAATAATTTTTTTAAATCCATTTATCTAATCACCACTTTCAAATTAATTGCACAGCCGCCCGGCAAATTCTCTTTTAACCGAACTTCTTATTATTATAACAAACCTGGGCGGAGAACTGGAAAGGAAATCAACGCAAAAAACGCGAATTAATTATATAATATAATTACCATTATACGGGAGGGGTTCCCCAGATGAAAAAAGTTTTAATAACCGGTGCCCTGGGCCAGATTGGCACCGAACTAGTACCTTTTTTAAGGGAAAAGTACGGAACAGATAATGTTGTAGCTTCCGGTCACAGGAAAAAAGACGTTTATACAGAAGTTGCAGAAAGCGGACCATTTGAACTGCTCGATATAACTGACCGGAATAGCATTTCAGAGGTAATTGACAGGCACAAGATAGATACAGTTTACCATCTGGCCTCTCTCCTTTCCGCAACAGGGGAAGAAGATCCCCAGGCCCTGTGGACAGTAAATATGGACGGCCTAATCAATGTCCTCGAGACTGCCCGCATTTATAGCTGCGCTATTTTCTTCCCCAGCTCGATTGCTGTGTTCGGACCTGATTCGCCAAAAGATAAAACTCCCCAGGATACTATCATGAGACCGACATCAATTTACGGTGTTTCCAAGGTTTCCGGTGAACTTCTCTGCGATTATTACCACAGTAAGTACGGGCTTGATATACGCGGGCTAAGGTACCCCGGGGTGATTTCCAGCGCAGCTCTGCCGGGTGGGGGCACTACCGACTATGCCGTTCACATTTTTTACGATGCCATCAAGCATGGGCGATATACCTGCTTCCTCGAAGAAAACAGCTCTATCGATATGATCTACATGCCGGATGTTCTGGAAGGCGCCCTGAACCTGATGGAAGCGGATCCGGGGAAACTAAAACACCGTAATGCTTTTAACGTATCAGCCATAACGGTTACCCCAGAGAAGCTGGCTGCGGAAATTGGAAAACATATTCCCGGCTTTGAAATTGATTATGATATAGATCCAGTCAGACAGGCTATTGCAGATAGCTGGCCTAACTCCCTGGATGATTCGGCTGCCCGCCGGGAATGGAGCTGGGAACCGCAGTACGACCTGGCTGCAATGACTAAAGATATGCTTAAAGTATTAGGTGACCGACTTAAATAAGTCTGAGAATAGCTAAAACGGAGGATTTGAAGATGTCAAAAAAAATAATCAGTGACTTGCAGGAACAGTTCAGCGAGCTGAAACAACAGGGCCTGTTCAAACAGGAAAGAATCATTGAAAGTTCACAGTCAGCAGAAATAGAAGTATCCGGAGGAAAAAAAGTCTTAAATTTTTGCGCCAATAACTATCTAGGCCTCTCCAACCACCCGGAAATTATTAAGGCCGCGCAAGAGATCATGGACAAGTGGGGCTACGGTCTGTCTTCGGTTCGCTTCATCTGCGGAACAACACAAATTCATAAAGAGCTTGAAGCAAAGGTCTCTGCTTTTTTGGGCATGGAAGATACCATTCTCTATGCCGCCTGTTTCGATGCTAACGGAGGGATATTTGAACCCCTGCTGGACGCGGAAAGCGCCATTATATCAGACGAACTTAATCATGCTTCCATTATCGACGGTGTTCGCCTCTGTAAAGCAGCCCGCTACCGCTACCGCCACTCGGATATGGCGGAACTAGAAGAATGTCTCAAAAAGGCCCAGCAGTCAAAATACCGCATAATAGCCACTGACGGAGTTTTTTCAATGGATGGTGATGTCGCCAGGCTTCCGGAAATTTGCGATCTGGCGGACAAATATGACGCCCTGGTCATGGTTGATGACTGCCACGCCACCGGGTATATCGGTACAAGCGGACGGGGCACTCATGAACATTTTGACCTGGAAGATAAGATTGACCTGATTACCACTACCTTTGGCAAAGCCCTGGGTGGGGCAATGGGCGGCTGCACTTCCGGGCGAAAGGAATTGATTGAAATGCTGCGGCAGCGCTCAAGACCATATCTGTTTTCAAATTCACTGGCTCCGGCCATTGTCGGAGGAACTCTTAAGGCGCTCGAAATGCTTTCTGTTTCAACCGATCTGCAGAGTAAAGTCAGGGAAAATGCCGCCTACTTCCGAGGCAAAATGCTTGAAGCCGGCTTTACCATAATTCCCGGAGATACGGCCATTGTTCCGGTAATGCTCTATGATGAACCGCTGGCCCTGAAGATGGCCGACCTGATGTTAAGCGAAGGAATCTATGTGATAGGCTTTGCCTATCCGGTTGTTCCGAAAGGAAAGGCCCGGATCAGGGTCCAGCTTTCCGCGGCCCACGAAAAAGAACACCTGGACAAAGCTGTAGATGCCTTTATTAAAGTCGGAAAAAAGCTTAAGGTAATTTAAACTAAAGGAGCGCCAATGAGAACAACAGTTATTGCCTGTAAGACATTAGAAGATGAAGTAAACCAGGCCCTGAATATAACAGAAATTAACTATCCGGTAAAATGGATTGAGTCCGGCCTGCATAATTATCCTGAGAAGCTGAGGGATACGCTGCAAAATACTATAGACGAAACGACAGACAGTGATTATATCCTGCTGATCTTTGGGTTGTGCGGCAATGCTCTGCTGGGTCTTACTTCACCCAGAGCCACCCTGGTCATACCCAGGGTTGATGATTGCATATCACTTTTCCTCGGTGGAAACAACAAGCGAAAAATGATCGAAGAAAAGGCTGCAGCATACTATCTGACCAAGGGATGGCTCAGGTATGAAAATAATATCTGGCAGGAATATACCAGGAGTGTTGAAAAATACGGGAAGGAGAGAACAAAGGGCATCTTTGCCACAATGCTTAAACACTATACCCACCTGGTGGTGATTGATACAGGCGCTTACGATACCGACCTTTTTTTAGAGGAGGCTAAAGAAATTGCCACTGAATTAGACCTGGAGCTAAAAGTAATTCCGGCTGACTTGAACATGCTAAAAGATGCCCTGGAACAGAATTGGCAAGAAGAGTTTATCGTAATCGAGCCAGGGAAAACAATAACCATGCAGGATACCGGGATCTGCGGAAGGGAGCTGCAATGAAAAAAGTTTACGCCCGAACCAGGCATTTCGTTTTCAAAATATTATCCAGGATTTTACCGGTACCCGAACCGGAAGTTTTCAGCGGACCGGGGAGTACCGCTCGCTGCCCCGCAATACTTAAAGCAGAGGGTATTAACAATGTTCTTGTTGTAACCGATAATGATATTGTGAAAATCGATTTGATTGATGGCCTTTTGGAATCCTTACAGAAAAGTGGTATTACCTATACAGTCTTTAGTGATATCCAGCCTAACCCTACTATACAGAATGTAGAAGAGGGCTTGAAGGTTTACAGGGATAACAACTGTCGGGGAGTTGTTGCTTTCGGGGGCGGTTCTCCCATCGACTGCGCGAAAATAATTGCCGCCAGGACGACCAATAAAAAGCCGGTAAAAAAGATGAAAGGCTTGTTCAAACTCTGGCGCAGGGTTCCATTCCTGCTGGCCATTCCTACAACTGCAGGCACCGGAACCGAAGCAACCATAGCAGCAGTGATAACCGACCCAAAAGAACATGAAAAATTCTCCATTAATGATATGAAACTCTGCCCTAAAGTTTGCATTTTAGATCCTGAATTACTGCTCGGCCTTCCGCCACACCTGACTTCTACTACCGGAATGGATGCTCTAACTCATGCCATAGAAGCGTACATTGTCTTAATCGGAACACCAAAGACAAATAAATGGGCCATTGAAACAGAAGGCAATCCTACTTACCCTGTTCCAAAGTTGCTATGGGCAGAAGATTTTGAAAAACTGCTCCACAATTTAAAAGGCAAATAAATGCGCCAAGTTTTATTAACTAATTTTAAAATAAGGAAGGAATCAGAGGAACATTAACAGAAGGAGGTTAATTGAATTTAATTTCAGGAGGTTTTTTTGATGAGTGTGAT
>SL_3KL_010_SEDDRAFT_10006792_pt1 | contig 10198 bp, 10 predicted proteins | sample SodLakKL_010_SED_2_FD_10381 | JGI IMG/M metagenome (IMG submission 10381)
CACCCTGCTTCGGCTTCAGCACCTCGCCGCAATTCCCACACTCATAGAAAAACTGGCAGGCGTCGGTCGGCATGGTTTCTGTTTTCCCGAATCCGCATTTGGGGCAGGTTATGGTTGATTGTAAAGTGATATTCATATCTTATTTCATAAAAAAGACAGCAGCTGCAACAGTTGCAAAGAACTGAATCAGATACTATAACATTTTTTAGGTCAGGTCAAAAAATTGTGCCTCGTTATTTGTAAATCTCAACTACAATCTTACCCAAATGCCTGCCCTCACCGAGATATTGAATCAACTCAGGGATTTTATCAAACCTGTATGGACCGTCAACAACAGGTTTTAGTTGGCCGGTTTCCACAAGTTCAGAAATCTGGTCCAAACCTTTATTTGGTTTGTGAAAGAGTACACTCAGCTTTTTTCCGGTAAATAGTGATATCAGCCAGCCTGTCAATGCCACTTCGAGCAATCTGTACATCGACCCTCCGATTGTGATATATCTGCCATTCTTGTTTAGGCAACGTACATAGTTAAAAACGGAACGGTTGGATTTTGTATCCAGGATGAGGTCATATTTTTCCCCGATAGCGGTAAAGTCAACCTTCCTGTAATCCAACACGTGGTCATATCCCAGCGATTTCATCAGTTCATGTTTTCCCCCGCTGTCGACTCCGGTTACCTTTACGTTATATGATTTCAGAATTTGAATTCCAAGCGTCCCTACACCGCCTCCGGCGCCATTGATCAGGATATTCTGCTCGGATTTCACCTTTCCTTTCTCCACAAGGCCCTGGAGAGCAAGTAATCCTGCATGCGGCAGGGCAGAGGCATCATTAAAACTGATATTGGCAGGTTTTTTAGTAACTACTTTTTCAGGCACGCAAACGTATTCGGCAAATCCGCCAAAACCGCATTCCGACAGATCACAATAGATCTCATCACCAATTTTAAAAGAACTCACATTACCGCCCACCTCTTCGATTACTCCGGAAATGTCCACACCGGGAATCGTAATTTTTGGCTTCATCAAACCGAAAAACAGACGAGTCACAAAAGGTTTTCCCCTCACCAGGCCCCAGTCAAAATCATTTACAGATGCGGAGTGAATTCTTACCAGCACTTCATCGTCCTTCGGAATCGGTTTTTCAGCCACTCCAATCTCAAGATCATCCGGAACCCCGTATTTCTCCAAGAGTATTGCTTTCATTTTATTTTTCCGGACATAAAGTAAAGTCGCACAATTTGTTTAGCAGTCAGTATTCCTATTCGGGCCGCTGTAAATTCTTGCTTGCCCTAATACGATTAATTCGCCCGCAAAGTGTCGGGATTCCGGTAATTGAATGATCCGAGTGGGTCGGGAACCCAGTCCTGTAAGCCTCCACAGCTTCACTTACGGTACTTACCAAACCGCAGGGAATGCTTTCTGATTGAAGCTTTTCAATGCAATCTGCTGCATTTTTGACCTGGCGGAATTTCCGGGTTAACATTGGGCGAAGATCATCCCTGTTCGCGGAGCGCTGCTGATTGGTTTTAAATCGTGGATCTTGAGAGACTTCCTCCATATTTAACACCTTGCAAAGTTTTTGGAATTGGCGGTCGCTTCCAACGGCAAGAATCACGAAACGATCGTCTGCAGTTTTGAATGTTCCGCCATAGGGAAAAATATGCGGGTGTTCGCTGCCCAGTGGCGTAGGATCTTCCCCTGCATGAAGCCAGGCTCCGGCTTGGTTAGCCAGGGAGCTGACTGCAGCCTCAAAAAGCGAAACATCTACAAAAGAGCCCTCACCGGTTTTTAGTTTTTGAATCCAGGCAATCAGCACCAGCTCTTTCAGGTGATGTGCCGCAAGGATGTCGATCAAAGCCACGGGCATTTTGAGCGGTTCGCCGCCCGGCTGACGATTCAGGTGCATAAATCCGGACTCAGCCTGTATTAAAGCGTCGTAAGCGGCACGTTTATCATTCGTACCGAATCCGGTGACTGCGGCATAAATCAACCCGGGGTTTATCGAGTGGAGTTTTTCGGGAGTCATACCCAGTTTTTCAGCATCGCCGGGTTTATAGCTGGTGATGAGAATGTCGGTTGTTTCAATATGCCTGTAAACTTTTTCACGCCCTTCTTTGGTATTTAAATCGATAAAGAGAGAGCTTTTACCCCAGTTCACGGAATTGAAATAACTGCTTCCGGTGGCTTCTTCAGGTTCAATCGGCAATTTCCACGAACGTGTAACATCTCCGCCGGTTGCGGGATTTTCCACTTTAATAACGTCTGCCCCCAGTTCGGCAAGGAACATGCCGACTGACGGTCCGGCGAGTACACCGGCAAGCTCAAGTACTTTACATCCCTTTAAAATCGGGTCAAATGATCGGTTCATATCTAAGTCTTTCTATACTATAGATTGAAAATAGCCCATCATATTGCGAATACATAATATTCAATCTAATATTGTGAGGGCTCAGCGGATTGCCTGAATATTCAACCGTCTCATTTATCCCATATGCTTGCAGGTTTATGACCAAATGTTTGAAAGCTGTATTCGTAACCCCAACCATGACGAATGTGTAACCAGATTCTCTTCTTATTCTTTTACAACCTGTGTGGGATGTTTTAAAATGCAAACATAAACTCATTTTCTCCTTCAGAAAGTGTAAAGGTTTCGAACTCTATTTTTTGTCGATCTTCATCAAAGGTGAATGATACAGACTCTCCGTTGATGGCTGCAGATTTAGGGACAGCTGAGATATTTTTGGCATGCACAGTTATTTCCGAAAAACCAAAGCTTACCTGATTGTTTTGGTTTCCGATTACTGAGGTATCAATGGAAATATTCAGTAACTCATACAATCCATTTTCATAAGATTCCGATGTAAGTCCGTCATCGTGATATATCATGGTTGTGTATTCTGATGCTCCTTCATCAAAAAAGTATTTCAATGTGATATGCTCCACACTGTAATCTGTCGTCGATTGTACCAGATCTGCCAGCGGCACTACGGCTCCGCCACGTACAAAGGTTGGTATGCGGTCTTCATGTGTTGTTACCCAATGTTGTTTGCCTCCTTTGTATTTTTCACCGGTGTAAAAGTCGTACCAGTTAGCAGTCGCGGGCATATGGGCCTCAACCCGGCGTTCACCTTGCCTGAGGACGGGAGCCACAAGGATATCGTCTCCAAAAAGATAGGTTCCGGTAACACGATGAATTTCAAAGTTATCGGGCTCTTCAAAAAAGAGTGGCCTCATAAATGGCATCCCGGTTTGTGAATTTTGAAAAGCCGCCGTATAAATGTACGGCATCAGCCGATAGCGAAGTTCAATGGCTTTTCTGGACAAATTCATTGCTTCCTCACTTCTGAAAACGGGTTCGGATGGCACATCATCCTGGGCATGAGGACGATACACCGGCTGGAATACACCGTATTGCATCCAGCGGACATAAAGCTCATCATCAACCAGGTCGCCCGCAAAGCCGCCAAGGTCGGAGTGCATATAGGCTAAACCCTGAAGCCCCATTTGAAGAGAAATTTCTGGTTGTGGCATTAATCCGCCCCAGGTTCGGTTTACATCGCCGGTCCAGGGAATGATACCGTAACGCTGTGATCCTGAATACCCGGCCCGCATCAGATTAAAAGCTCTTTTGCCGGGGAAGTCGTTCTTAAAACCCTCAAAAACCAGTTTTGCCCAGTTATGCCCATAAATATTATGCACTTCGCGGGCTTTGAGATTANCATAGTGACGTACCCAATCAGGATGCACTTCGGGCTCACCCAAATCGCCCCACCAACCGTGGATTCCATAGGTTTCCATCAAGTGCTTATAAATACCCCAGAACCAATCTCGCGCTTCGGGTTTTAAAATGTTGATTAAGCCGGTTTCACCAAAGAAAAAGTCATATACGGCAACCTGCCCATGCTTATCATGTGCGAGAACTTCTGATTCTGTGGCCTCATCCCATCTGCCGGATGTAGTAAGAATGAAGGGTTCTGTAATAAGTACGGTTTTTACACCTTTGTCTTCCAGTTGTTCGACCATGCTTGCAGGATCCGGAAAAGTTTCATCATCAAACTTCAAATTTCCCATTGTTCCCTTTACTTCTTGCCCGAACCAATAAAGGTCGATAATGATGGCATCCACAGGAATTTCTTTCTCACGGTATGTTGTAATGGTTTCTAGTACTTCTTTCTGCGAACGATATCCAAAACGGCTGGAAAAACTGCCCAGTGCCCAGCGGGGAGGCAGGGGCTGGCGACCCGTAAGCTGCGTATAGTTGTCAATGATGCCTTCCCAGGTATCTGAAGCAATTATTTGAAATGCCTGCCTTCCTGAAAAAGCTTCGAAACCTAAGGTTCCGTCATTTTCACTGTCAAGATCGAGCCATCCGGTTGTAGGATTATCAAAATGAATGGCATAACGACGAGACGAAAGTACCATGGGCAGAGTGTAATTGATTAAATCGGAGCGTGTTTCGTAACCATAATGCGCACGATTGTAAAGTTCCAGCCTGTGTCCGCGTCGATCCATCCCAAGGGCACGCGAACCGCCGCCCATTAGCATTTCTGTATTCGTTATGCGAAAATCAACCCGATACCCATCATCCTCAGTGTTTTGCACAAATCCGTTGTGCTCTTGCAAAAGTCTGCGGCCTTTGTGATAAAAGGAAAACCTCGAATCTTTTTTATCATACACTACCTTGATACCACCTGTGCTTAAGCGAATAAAATCATCCACTTCCATGTTTACCTTTACCTCTGTGGGTATGGGCTCCATAATAACAGCGTGTGAAGACCTCAATACTTTATCTCTTACTTTTTGTTCTGATTCGCTCATTTGCAAACCATCCCCAGATGAATTATTCCGGCCTTCAGGGAAAAACTCCACTTCGAGAATATCTTTAGAAAAGAAACGAAGTACATAGGTTCCTTTTTCAGTATTAAAATGGAAAATTCCATTTTCTTCGATAAAGTCTGCCGGCCTATCTGCAGGTTGAGTAGTATTTGTTACCGCCGGTTGGGCGCAGGACGAAATGAAGCCAAACACCAAAATCAGGGACAACAATAAAGGTGCTTTTTTTTGCATGATTTGAATTCTTAAGTTGGTTTATATATTACAGAGACAATGGTTCTTTAACTTTGCCATAACTTTCGTGAGTATACAAATTTTACCAAGGGTAGCTGAACCAATTCTTCCCGCTTTTGTTACTTGTATGGATGGTTTACAGAATTGATAATACTAGCATTAACAACCATTCCATTCATTAATACTACACCATCATTTTCTGTCTGAGCAGTAATCTTATCAAAAATAACATTCCCAAGCCTCCTGAGAATAAAGTACGCAAGATTACAGAAAGCTTTTATAAGATCGATTTTTTTCAAATTCATAGGCTGTAAAATTTTATAAAGCAATCGGTCACAGTTGTATATAATAAATTTATAAAGTAGATTTGCTGGCTTTTTTTTAACTACCCTAAACAACATTAATGACTATGAAAACATACGCTACTTTACTTTGTATTCTTGCATCATTCGCAATTGCGCTAACGGCAAATGCGCAATCAGCCATAACAAATGGATTTGACTGGCAGGCAATGCCATCTGAACCTGATTTCGAAATTTATAATCATCGCTATCTACAGGTAGCAGATGATGTGGTTTATTTTGTTGGATCAACAGAGGACCGCATTTTTAATTTGGCAGATTCCTGGTTATTTAGTTACGATACTACCAATGACGCATGGGAACAAGTAGTTAACCTGTCTGAAGGCTCGGGTTTAGATTTGATATATGCAACATATATGATTGATGATAATCTGTTTTTAGGCGGTCGGTTTAGAATTGAGGCAGGAAATTGGAGGCCCGCTGTTGTTGTTTATAACTTAGAAGAAGACAGCTTTGAAGAAATTATCAGGTACAATGTAATTACTTCTAATAATGCCGGAGTCGAGAACTTTTTTGAAGCAGACAATGGAATTCTTTACTTCGTTGGTTTTTTTAGTAATAATGACGGAAACAATTTAGGTGCAATAAACCTTGAAAATCTGGAAGTTGAAACACTTTCAGCTCGCAGAGCAACGAGCGGAATTTATCACAACGGAAATCTTTATCTAACAGGCAGATTTAATGTGGATGGTACTGCTTATGGATTAGCCAAAATCGACGCTGAAACTGGTGAGGAGGAGTACTTAGGAGCTATGTCAAACCCTGCTCCGGGCCAGGCCGGCGAAAATTTACTTTTGCTCGACGATAGTATTTTCGTTGTAGGCAACTTCCCAAACATGGGCGGCACTACCCTGGGTGACATTGTTGAGTATAGTCTTTCCAATCAGTCGTGGAGCAGGCCAATAAACGGATCTGTGGGAACAATAACTGAAATAACCACATTTAATGGTGATATTTATATTGGTGGTAACTTCACAACTTTTGGTGGCGAACCAATTGGCAGAATTGCTACTATAGATTTTGAAAACGAAACACTGCTACCTCTAAGCTCAGGAGTAAACGCACGAGTCAGAGGTATACAACAAGGCGGTGATGATTTGATTGTAGTAGGTGATTTTACAGAAGCCGGGGGTAAAGATCTCGTGGGAATTGCACGTTGGACCGAAGATGGAGAGCCGGTTTCCCTTAACCCAGATTCAAACGAAATACCAAATATAGCTATCCTGGAGCAAAACTATCCTAATCCGTTTAACCCAATTACACAGATTAGATTTACGCTGCCCGAGGCTCAACCGGTACAGTTGGATATTTTCAATATTCAAGGTCAAAGAGTACAATCTGTTTTAAACGGTATCCATTCTGCCGGCTCTCATACTGTTACAGTTAATGCCGCAAACTTAAGCAGCGGTCTATATGTTTACAGGCTTAAAACCCCAACTCAGGTTTTAAGCAAAACCATGATGATAGTTAAATAAGTAAGCTCGCGCCGGACTAACCATTCGGCCAAAGATTTAGTAAACCATTTCAAAGGCATTGAAAAGCATTTGTTTTTCAGTGCCTTTGTTTTTTTAAAAACAGATTTTCTGTGTAAGCACATCTTAGTTAATACTTTCAAAAAAACTCAATTGAAAGATTTAGTTTGTTCGATTAAATCTGGTTTTGTGAATATATAAACCTCAGAATATTCATTTGAAGGGTGATCACTGACTATGANAAAGTCCTGATTCTGCAAAAGTCTGCCCGGTTTTATCACGCCGAATGNTTCAGGGAGGTTTGCAATAACAGAAACGTCCAGGCTCCCGGGAATGATTCGGTTTTAGACAGATTGTTCGGTTTAATCCTGATAAGGCTGCGATGTATATCACTGATTACAAACAATAACCCAAAAAATACAGCAAAGAAGGATATAATAATTACGCATTATGCTAAACTAAATGCGATAAATTGAAAGATAACCTGAAACCTTATCTGACTTGTCAATTTTAACGTCCACTAACGGTACGGTATTTGTATGGCGGGGTAGGCCTCTAACAATTAAAGCTATAAATGTTAACCGTCTGCACTCAATACGGGTTGTAGGGATGGGTTACTAATTCCATTCTCCAGAAAAGAAGTGATTAAGAGTACTTATAAATACTTCCGACAATTTTAACTTCTTTTGAATTTGTTCAAAGTGATCCACATCAACCAGGTAAGCAGATGGTTTTCCGTGCTCTGTGATCAATACCGGCTCTTTTTCCTCTCTGAGCTCCTTTAAGAGTTTTGTTGCCTGACGCTTGAGTGTTGTAACAAGTTCTGTCTTCATAGTGACACTAAAGTGCTACTTTTCAAAATTTTTAGCAACTCCACAAAACATTTGCACAACGGTCTGGTGTTTCTGCTGCCTGATGATCAAATTTAATTTTTAGCAAGTAATCTAAACAGGTCAGCAGGAAACACTGGTTATACAATCTTAAAAGCGGGATTTAGTGTATCACTGGAAGGACTTAAGTAAATAATTAATTAGCAACTGTTTCACTCAAAGTTTGTTTTATTCTACAAATGATATCACGGAATATTTAAAAACATCCAGTTCAGGAGAATTTCTGCCAATAAAGATATTTTGTTCTTTATCAATGGCCGTTATTCGTCCATTAAAAGGCAAATTAGCCTCAACTTCTGATATTTGTCCGATATGTTCTCCAAGGTTTAGATCTATCACATCGTAATAAAAAGTCCATTCACTGTTTTCATCTATTTTAAAAATTTGATTAATCACAGTATCTCCATCTAAATGCATAAGACCCCAGCTGCCCGATGTAAATCTAACTATTCCATTTGAATCGTATTCGGGATCTTCAAAAAAAGAAACTTCTCTGGCAAAAGAATTCACAAGCTCACCATCAGGTGAATATTTTCTTATTTCGTATGGATACCAGAGGCTGTGGTATACATTCCCATTTGTATCCAGAGTCAGTAAATCAACATTACCAGCTCTGCCCAAAAACCTGTTATCCACTCCTTCGGGCCGTTTTCCAAATGAAACTGTTTTATGATATATATTTTCATCATTAAGCTCGTACTTTTGAATTAAATCTCCTTCATAAAACATTGGAAAGCCTATCAAGTAAATGCTTTTATTCCCATCCACGATAATTCTTGCCGGGGCAAAATCTGCTGTAAATTGGTTAATAACTTCATTTTCAGAATTGAAAATATTTATTCTCTTACTTGACATGTCAGCCACGTAAACATTACCTGATGAATCAACAGCCACAGATATTGGATTTTCAAATTCACCGGGCCCGCTCCCTTTTCCCAATCCAAATACATTTGTCATTTCTCCTTCGCGGTCAAACTTTTTTACATCCATTGACTCATGATCAACCAGATACAGGTTTCCTTGCAGATCTGTTGTCATATCTCTTATCCCTCCTATAAAACTCTCGCTAAAGCTGTCTGGTATCTCTATTGAATACTCAGTGGGAATCATTGAAAAATCCCCAAACTTGTTCTCGTTATTCTGCTCTTCAACACATGATGAAAGCAAAATTATTAAACCAGTTATCAGTATGAGTTTGACATGTTCCATTTTATTTGTCAAAATTTGGATAGGGTTTTAGGCTGTATAACGGTTTGGTGGTTATAAAGCAGCAATGACATTGTTTAGGTTTCTTTCAATAATTCTGAACCTTCTCCAGTAATTCAGGAACTCGGTTTTGCACGAAATCCCACATGGCAGCAATGTCTATAATATCATAACCGTGTGCCAGTATATTTCTGAAATCGATGATCTTTCGAAATTCAGGTATCCTGTCAGCCAGTTTATCCGGTTCCACTTTTTCCAACCGGAATAAGGCTTCGCCTATTATTTCGAATTCTCGTTCAATGGCCAGTTGTAATAATCGATCTTCTTGAAACTCTTCATAGGATTTTCNCTNGNTAAATTCCATGATTTNCTGNCAGCCCAAGCTAACATCAAGCAATAATTTTCTGGCGCTATGCGGCATAAAGAAGTGTTTTAGATTTTTGCACTTCTTCTTCAAATATGGGATTTCGGAATTTTTTTTGATGAATTAAATCAATCGGTCTCTCGTAGATCTTTTCAAGCCTCTCTTTAAATCCCATGTACTGATCAAATGCACCTTTAAATCCTGATCTATTGAAAACCACTAAAAAATCCAGGTCGCTGTGTTGGGAAATCTCTCCGGAAACAACAGAACCAAAAACATAGAGCTCCTTAACCTGATAATCTTTACAGGCCTGCTCAAGCTCACTTGTCTTAAGATCTGATACTTTCATTGATTTGGAATCTGATTTATTTAACAAAATTTAAGCAAAAGTAGCGGTTTTCTCTACACAGAACTCTTGTTCAATAATTGATTGGAATTGCTGTATATCGGTTTGGGATTTAAGCGGTTTTGCCTTTTCCAGCAATTAAAGTCAAGAAAACTCAGATATTCTACAAGTTTAGCAGCTTTTTTATGGGGCAAGTCAGGCAAAATCCGCTTGAGATGCCTTGTTATTATGCGATTCCCCCGATTTCATAGTATCATTGAGCTATGAAGTATTACACTCCTAAATCAGAAGATGAAATACTACCGAATAAGCTCGGAATAACAGATCCAGGGAAAATCGCAGAAGAAGAATATCGCGGATTTTTACGAGCTGAAATCAAGTTCAAATCGGAGCTGGATGATATTAGCAAATTTAACTGGGAGCTTATTTCATCGATTCACAAAACAGCCTTTGAGCATCTATATGAATTTGCTGGACAGTTACGGCAAG
>SL_3KL_010_SEDDRAFT_10006793_pt1 | contig 10196 bp, 9 predicted proteins | sample SodLakKL_010_SED_2_FD_10381 | JGI IMG/M metagenome (IMG submission 10381)
TAGCCTTCCCAGCCATCCAGCTTCTGCAGCGTCTTCTTGTCCAGCATCGTTGCCTCCCGCGTCCAACCTGACTCCACGCGAGACTACGATGCCCTTCAGCGCACGAACACCTCCCCGGGATCCTTCGAAGAACCGAACACCCTCATGGCGCGGTCCCGGAGCGCCCTGGAGGAAGCGGTGGCCGCCGGGGAACTGCCCGCAGGCACCGACACCGGCACCGCCGCCGAACGCTGGCTGGCCCTGATGGAAGGCATCCTGGGACTCGCCCGGACCGAACAGGATCCCGACACCATCCTGCGCCTGGGGCCGATCCTCGCCGCGCTGCTGCAGTGCCCCTCCCCGCCCGAACCGGAGACCCGCGATGACTGACGAGCTGTTCCCGCTGCACGAGCGCACCAGCGCCCCCGACGCGGCCGCGGCCTTCGACCAGGCCGAACAGACCCTCGGCATGGTGCCCAACCTGATCCGCAAGATGGCCAGCGCACCGGCCCTGGCCGAGGGTTATCTGGCCCTGACCCGCCTGCTGCAGCAGACCTCCCTGTCCCCGGTCGAACAGGGCGTGCTGCTGCTGACCGTCAGCCGCTATCACGAATGCGACTACTGCATGGCGGCGCACAGCCTGACCGGCCGCATGACCGGCGTCCCGGCTGCGGTGATCGCCGCACTGCGCGAGGACCGCCCGATCGACGACCCGCGGCTGGAGGCCCTGCGCCGGTTCAGCCGCGCGATGCTCGAACAGCGCGGCTGGATCGACAAAGCCACGCAGGACGACTTTCTCGCGGCCGGCTTCACCCCGCAGCAGATGCTGGAAGTGATCCTCGGCATCGGCCTGAAGACCCTGTCCAACTACACCAACCACATCGCCGGCACACCGGTGGACGAGGCCATGGCCGGCGACCGCTGGACCCCGCCCGGTCGCTGACCGGGCGATTGCGGCCGCCGGCAGGGGTCGGGCAGAGTACGGGGCCCGTTTCCGTTCCGTCGCGCCGCATGCCCGAGCCCCGTCCCCGCATCCTGCTGCTGTCGGCCTACCGCGCGGACAGCCACGCGGCCTGGGCCGACTGGCTGACGCGCAGGTTCGATGCGTGGGACTGGGAGGTGCTGGAACTGCCGGGGCGCCACTTCCGCTGGCGCATCCGCGGCAATCCGTTGTCCTGGCTGGAGCGGCTGGAGGGCCTGCGGCCGGATGCCGTCGTCGCCAGCTCCATGGTGGACCTGGCCACCCTGCGCGGCCTGCACCCCGGCCTCGCGGGCGTCCCCGCCCTGTACTATTTCCACGAAAACCAGTTCGCCTACCCGACGGGCGCAGGCCAGTTCCGCTCGGTGGATCCGCAGATGGTGCAGCTGTATGGCGCGCTGGCCGCCGACCGGGTGTGGTTCAACTCGTCCTTCAACCGCGAATCCTTCCTCGACGGCGTGGAGACCCTGCTGCGGCGGATGCCGGATGCGGTACCGCCGGGTGTCCGCCAGCGTCTGGAGAGCCGGTCCGGGGTACTGCCGATCCCGCTGCCGGCGCTGCCCGATACGGCGGCGGGCGCGCGCGACCCACGGCTGATCGTCTGGAACCACCGCTGGGAATACGACAAGGCCCCCGGGCGCTTCGCCGAGGCCATGCTGGAACTGGCCGCGCGCGGGGTGGAGTTCCGCCTGGCGCTGCTGGGCGCGCGTCCGCGGCAGACGCCGGAACCGCTGCAGCGACTGCGCGCGCGGCTGGGGACACGCATCGTCGCCGACGGCAAGCTGCCACGCGCGGACTATGCCGCCCTGCTGCGCCGCGCGGCAGTCGTGATCAGCACCACCCTGCACGAATTCCAGGGGCTCGCCATGCTGGAGGCCACGGCGGCCGGGGCGACCCCACTGGTACCGGATGCGCTGGTCTATCCCGAGCAGTACCCGGCGGCATACCGCTATCCGCCGGGCGACACCGCGGCACTGGTCCGGCGTCTGGAAGTCTGGCTGGAAAACCGGCGGCCAGCACCCCCGCCGGTCGACGCGTGGAGCGAGGCGGCCCTGCTGCCCCGGTGGCACGACGCACTGGCAGGACTGCTGCCGGCGCTACGTGCCGCGCCCGCCCCCGTGCCGGCCGGGGATCAGTAGCGCCTGACCACCAGCACACCGGCCGGGTCGGTCTCCTCGTCCACGAAGGCGCGACGGATCACATCGCGGTAGTTGCGGATGCGCTGCACGTAGTACACCGGCTGGTAACCCCGCGCATAGCCGTAGCGCAGGTTGCGGTAGTAGCGCTCCTCGGTCAGCAGCGGCAGGGTCTCGCGCATGTCGGCCCAGCTGTCCGGGTCGCGCCCCAGCTCGCGCGCCAGACGGCGCGCGTCCAGCAGATGGCCACGGCCGACGTTGTAGCTGGCAAGCGCCAGATAGGTGCGGTCGGGCTCGGGGATGTCGTCGGACAGCAGGTCGTGCATGCGCCGCAGATAGCGTGCCCCGCCCTCGATGCTCTCCTCCGGGTCCAGGCGGTTCTCCACCCCCAGGGCCTCGGCCGTGCGCTGCGTCAGCATCATCAGGCCGCGCACGCCGGTCGGGCTGCGTGCCGCGGGGTCCCAGTGCGACTCCTGGTAGGCCAGGGCCGCCAGCAGGTCCGGCGGAAGCTCGTTCTCCTGCGCGGCACGCTCGAAATGCTCGCGGTAGCGGGGCAGACGATCCTCGATCCGGCGGTTCAGCGCACGCAGGTCGACGAAGTCGAACTGGCCGATGTAGGCGTAGTAGAGCTCCTCCACCCGCTCGCGCGCCTGTTGCCCGCCCTCGGCCTGCATCCATTTGGCGGCGACGCCGGCCAGGGGCTCGTGGTCGGGATGCATGTACCAGCCGAGCGCGCGCGGCTCGGAAAGATCGAAGGCGATCTCCAGATGCGGGAAGGAGCGCCGGTTGTAGCGGATGATGTGCGAGTCGGCGACGGTGCAGTCGATCTCGCGTTCCGCCACCCGTGCCAGCAGGCGCTCGGTACCCACCGGCTCCTGGTCGAAGCTGGCATCCTCTGGCAGGGCCTGCGCCAGGGTTTCCACGTAGCTGCTGCCCTCGGAGATCACGAGGTCGAGCTCCGGGAGGTCGTCGGGCGTCGACGGCATGGAGCCGAAATTGCGATGGCAGACGACCTGTTCGGTCACCTCCATGTAGTCCGGCCCGCGCAGGAAACGCTCGTCACGCGACTCCAGATGGGTCAGCCCGGCCGCGGCCATGTGCACCTCGCCCGACTCCAGCGCATCCAGCACGCCGGAGACCGAATCGGCAAGCACCCACTGCACGTCCCAGCCGTGGGCGTGGGCGAAGGCCTGCACGAGATCGTGTTCCGTGCCGGCGGCCTCCAGGTGCTGATCGTAGTACCAGGTGGTGGGCGCATTGCGGGTCGCCACCACCAGCAGGCCGCTGGACTCGACCGGCTCCAGTGCCGCGGTGGAAAGCGTGGTCTCGGACTGCCCATCCTCCGGACCACATCCGGCGATCAGGGCAAGCAACGCGGAGGTGGCGAGAATACGCACGAGGCCACCCCGGGGTTGGGGCGACCGGACGTCGGTACGCACAGCGGGAGAAGACAGCATGTTGGCAGCATCCCTTTGCCGTCGGCCGACCCGGGGCGCAGCCGCGGGAGGGCATTACGGTTCCATTACATTCCTCAATAACACTATAGTTTTGTGGAGCCCGTCTCAAAATACTTCGTTTGTGGCATGGACAACATCTCCGCGGCGTGTTCACAGCCGGAGCCCGACCGGGTACACGGCGTCATGCGCCGACAGGGCGCAACATCCCTGCACACCACACGCCTGCCACGCGGCAGGCCAATGCCCTTGCGCCATCGCATCCATACTGAGAGTCTCGCAGCATGGAGGGAAACGCGATGATCCAGATCCTCGGCATCATCCTGCTGGTCGGCGGACTGCTGGCAATGCTGATCGGCCTGCAGGACAGCTTCGGGATGCGGGAACGCGCCGCGCGGCTGGTCCTCGGTCGCTTCACCCGCCGCACCCTGGGGCTGCTGGTCGGCGGGGGGCTGGCCGCGCTGGTCGGCCTCGGACTGATCGTGCAGGGAAGCGCCGGATGAAGCCGTCCCGGCATGTCGCTGGACGACTTTATTCCGCGACGTCCAGGCAGTAGGGTCCACGGCGCAGGGGCCGGACAGCGACCGCGGGACGGGCTCCGCGGCCGCCGGCCCGAACAATCAGGGAGAGTTCCGCATGTCGCACCACACTCAGCGACGGGCGATCGCCGCCGGCGTCGCCGTCATCCTTGCCGTCGCGCCGACCACCCTGCTGGCGGCGGGCTTCTACGTGCAGCAGCAAAGCGTCACCGGCCTTGGCCGCGCCTATGCGGGCGAGACCAGCCAGGCCGCCGACGCCAGCACCATCTACTTCAACCCCGCCGGCATGACCCGGCTGCGCTCCGGCGAACTCCAGGCCGGACTTCACGTGCTGGCCCCGAAGGCCTCGGTGGAACAGGACCCCGAGGGGCAGATCCCGGGGCGCGACGCCAACAATCCCTACGGCCCCTCGCCGGTCCCCAATCTGTACTGGGCGGAGCCGTATTCCGAGCGGGTCTGGGTCGGGTTCGGGCTGGGGGCGCCGTTCGGCCTGAAAAACGAATACGACGATGACTTCTTCGCCCGCTACGACTCGCTGGAGTCCGACCTGAAGGTGCTGAACCTGCAGCCGAGCATCGCGGTCGAGCTGACCGACCGCATCTCGGTCGGCGGCGGCATCGACCTGCAGTACGCCGACGCCACCCTGCGCAGCGCGATCCCGGACCCGGTCGACCCCCTGAACCCGGCGACCGACGGCGAATTCGACCTGCAGGGCGACAGCTGGGGCGCAGGCTTCAACCTCGGCGTGCTGGTAGACCTGAGCGAGCAGACGCGCCTCGGCATGCACTACCGCAGCCGCGTCACCCACCGCCTGCGGGGCACCGCGACCACCACCTTCCCCGAGAACGCCGGCGAGCGGGAGATCTTCGGGGATACCTTCGTCGAGAGCGGCCAGGCCGAGTTGCGCCTGCCGGACATCGCCAGCATCGGGATCAGCCACCGCTTCGACCACCGCTTGACCGCGATGGTGCGCTACAGCTGGTTCAACTGGTCGCGCTTCGACGCCATCGAGATCGATCTGGCCAACAGCGATCTGACGCTGGACCAGAACTACCGCAACAGTCACACCATCGCCCTGGGCGCCGAATACCGCCTGGACCCGTTCTGGACCGTGCGCTCCGGCGTGCAGTACGACCGCACGCCCACCCAGACCGACGGCCGCAGCACGCGCACCCCGGATGGCGACCGCACCTGGTTCGCCTTCGGCGCCAGCTACGCCACCGGCGAGCGCTGGGCCTTCGATCTCGGCTATGCCTACGTCAACGTGAGCCGCGAATCGCTGGACATCACCCGCGAGTTCAATGGCCAGGAGGTGACCATGCAGGGCACCAGCGAAGGCCGCGTGCATATCCTGTCCGCCGCGATGCGCTACCACTTCTGACCGGCCCTGCCCCGGACGCGCCGACCGGGGCTCCCGGGCCCTCGCAGCGCGCCCGGGGATCAACCCGGCTCAATCCGTGTTCGCCGTCACTGGCGCAGGTCCAGTTCGCAGGATTCCGCCAGCGCGGCGCGGTCGGCCGCCGTCAGCTCCTCGCGCCCGGCGTTCGCGCCGCTCAGTTCGGCGTGCATCACCGCCGCCGGGTCATGCACATGGCCGATGCCCAGGGCATGCCCCAGCTCGTGGGCCAGGGCCAGGCGCAACGCCTCGCGATCGCTGGCCTTGTACACCGTGATCCAGCGCTGCGCCCCCTCCTGTTCGTAGACCGCGATATTGAAGCCGGTGAACCCGGCCCCCTCCTCGTTATGGGCCTGCACCCGGGCATTGAAGGATTCCACCGCCTGCTCCACCTCGCGCGCCCGCGCCTGCAGTTCGTCGCGTCGTCGGTCGAGCTCCCGGCGACTGTCCTCCAGCCGGCGGTGTTCCTCCTCCAGGTCGCGCCCGGCGCGCTCCAGCCGCTGGCGGCTGGCGGCGGTCTGCTCCGTACGCCCGGCATTCCATGCCGCAACGGCCTGCTCGTGCTCGCGCCGGCGGCTCTCGAACTCGCGCACCCGCCGTTCGTAACGCTCGACATCCGCCGCCAGCGCCGAGCGCCGGTGGTCCAGCCGCTCCTGGTCCGCCTCCAGTGATGCCTGCGCCCGCGCCAGCTCCCCGCGCGACTGCTCGCGTGCCTGCGCCAGCGCCTGACGCTCGTCGAACACCAGGCTTACCGGCATCCCCTCGCCCGCGCGCTCGCGGAACAGCTCCGCCTCGGTCTCCGACTCCCACATCGCCACCGCCTCGTCCAGCGCGCGCTGCACCTCGTCGCGCGCCAGCTCGAAACGCGGATCCACCGCATCCAGGTGATAGGTGACCGGAATCCGGCACTCCGGCGCGGCGGAATAGTCATGCCCATCCGCGAACATGCCATGCAGGGCGCCGCCTTCGAACAGCACCGCCGCCCCCAGGCCCAGCGCAACGACTCCACCGATCCACCAGCCGCGCGATCCCATCGATCTCCCTCCGTGATCCGCCTGCGCGGATCGCTCCATGCCCTGCCTCGTGCAGGAAGCGCTGAACAAAGCCTGTCCGGCCATTACAGTAGCAACCGGGCTGGCCGCCCGCTGCGCAAGCCACCGCCCCCGCGAGGTCGGGCCCGGCGGCACCTCCGCGCGCCACCATGCCAGCCCGCGCCCCCGCCGGCCAGCATTTGCCCCGCGATCCGGCAACAGGGCACCATGAACGGCGATGCCCCTTCGGATCCGTTCAAGGAGAACTACGTGATGAAACTCGCCACCGCCATCCGCACCTGCCTGTTCGCCCTGCCGCTGGCTGCCCTGCCCTTCGCCGCGCAGGCGGACACCCCCAACATCCAGCCCGGCGAGTGGGAATACACCCACACCACCGTGATGGACGGGCCGCACGACATGCCCGAACAGGTGGAGACCCACACCGAGTGCGTGACCGCAGAGGACCTGGAACGCGGCGAGGATCTGATNGAGGCACCGGAGGACTGCACCCTCGAGANCNTTTCCATGGACGCCGACGGCATGGANTACACCATGACCTGTGCCGGCCCCGATGGCTCCAGCGCCCGCATGGAAGCCTCCATGCAGTTCTACGGTGACCGCACCGAAGGCGAAATGCACACCCAGATCGACACCCCGATGGGCCCGATGGATGTCGAGGTCAAGGTCGAGGGTCAGCGCATCGGCGACTGTTGAGGCCGTCACCGCGCCGGGCAGACACGGAGCACTCCGCGTCTGCCCGCGACCTGACCGGACCAGGCGCCATCGCCACCCCCTGCTGGCGCGGCCCCGGTCGCGCCCCGGAGACAGGCTTCGGGAAACGCCGCAGTCGCGTGCAAGCACGCTCCCACAACAACGCTTCGGGCCACATCGCGGGTGCGGCCAGCCCCTGCAGGAGCGGCCTTGGCCGCGACCTGGAGACAGGCTCCGGCCGGCGCCACCTTCAGGCGCGGGCACCCTCCGGCAGAACAGGCCTCGTTCCGCGTCTGTCCGGCGTCATCCGGCGCCGATCTGGATCAGCCCGGTCCACTCGGTAAGGGCAATCCAGACCACATAACCCCCATAGATCACCAGAAAGACGATGCTCAGCACCGTGATCGGGCGCATCCCCTTCACCCGCACCTCGTAGGAGATATCCTCGCCGCGTGCCCGCCGCCGGCGCACCTCCAGCCAGCGCGAGACCCGCCACCAGATGAACAGCAGGATCAGGATGGCGGTGAGGAACTTCAGCATCGGGATCGCTCTCCAGGGTCAGGCATACGCCGGCAGACTACCGCGAGGCGCCGTGCGGCGCATGGTGTCATTTGCCCGCCCGGGGTTTCGCCCTGCGCGTGGGCTGCGCCCGCCACGGGTCTTCCGGCCAGGGGTGTTTCGGATAGCGGCCCTTCAGCTCGCGCCGCACCTCCGGGTAGCCGTTCTCCCAGAAGCTCGCCAGGTCCTGGGTCACCTGCACCGGGCGTCCGGCCGGCGACAGCAGATGCAGCATCACCGGCACCCGTCCGCCGGCAATGCGCGGGGTGTCGGCCAGACCGAACAGCTCCTGCAGCTTGACCGCCAGCACCGGCGGATCCCGGGTGTAGTCCAGCCGGATCGCGGACCCCGAGGGCACCTCCAGGCGCGCCGGCGCCTCGCGATCCAGCGCCTGCTGCTGCGGCCAATCCAGCCGCGCGCGCAGGATCGCGGCCAGGTCCAGGCGCTCCAGATCGCGCCTGCGGGTGACCCCGGCCAGATACGGCCCCAGCCACTCCTCCAGCTCCGCCAGCAGCGTGGCGTCGCCCGTATCCGGGAAGCCGGCCTGCGGCAGCGCCGCATGCAGCAGCTGGATGCGCGCCCGCAGCTGGGTCGCGGATGCGTTCCACGGCAGCAACTCCAGCCCCTCGCGGCGCAGCCGCTCGCACCAGTGCGGGACGGTCGCGGCGGGGTCCTCCAGCGGAACCATCTGCCGCTCCACCACCAGCGTGCCGATGCGGCGGATGCGCGCGTTTTCCAGCCGCGCCCCATCCTCCACCCAGTCGCAGCGCAGCTCGCGGTGAAACAGCTCCTCCGCCTCCTGCTCCAGCGCGGCCAGATCCAGCGCCACCGCGCAGCGGATGCGGGCCTCGCGCTGGGCATCGGTACAATCCACCGCCACCAGGTATTCGACGTGGGCGAGCGGGCTGTGCTCGGGCAGCAGCGCGCCGCGGCCACTGCCCATCACGAAGCGGCCGGCGCGCTCGCCCCGCCGCCGCGCAATGCGCTCGGGCCAGGCCAGCGCGGCCAGCACCCCCAGCGCGGTGGCCTCGTCCAGCGACGACCGCAACCCGCCGGCACCGCCTTCCAGCCGCGCCAGGGCCTGTTCCAGCCGCCGCAGCCCGGCCTTCCAGGCACGCCCGCCGGTGCGCCGGGCACGCTCCAGCCGGGCCCCGAGCTCCAGCGGTGCCTCCGGCCCGGCCACGCCCGGCTCCTCGACCACCACCGCCAGCTCGCAGGCCAGACGCGCCCGCCCGCGCTCGCGGGCGCGCAGCAGCATATGGGCCAGGCGCGGGTGGGTCGGCAGCCCCAGCAGGGCGCGCCCGTGGTCGCTGATACGGCCGGCCGCATCCACCGCCCCCAGCTCCGCCAGCACCGCCTGCGCGGCGGCCAGGCCGGTGGCCGGCGGCGGTTCCAGCCAGTCGAGCTCGGCCACCGCCGCGCCCCAGCCCGCCAGCTCGAGGGCCAGCGGCAACAGATCGACCTGCGCCAGCCCGGGGGTCGCGTAGTCCGGCCGGGCCACCTCGTCGGCGCGATCCCACAGCCGGATCGCCACCCCGGGTTCGGTGCGTCCGGCGCGCCCGGCACGCTGCTCGGCCGCGGCCTTCGATGCCGGCAGCGTCACCAGCCGCGACAGCCCGGTCGCCGCGTCGAACCGCGGCTCGCGGGAGAGCCCCGCGTCGATGACCACGCGCACGCCCTCGATGGTCAGCGAGGTCTCGGCAATGTCGGTGGCCAGCACCACCTTGCGCTCGCCAGCAGGCGCCGGCCGCACCGCGCGGTCCTGCTCCGCCGCTGACAGCCGCCCGAACAGGGGCGCGATCTGCGCAGGACCGGAGGGTGTCGCCACGGACTCGCCCAGACGCGCGGCCACCTCGCGGATCTCGCGCTCGCCGGGCAGGAAGACCAGCAGCGAACCCGCCTCCGTCTCCAGCGCCGCGCGCACCGCGCAGGCCACGGCATCCGCCAGCGGCGTATCCCTGGCGGGCGGGGCATGGCGCACCTCCACCGGGAACTGGCGCCCGCGCGCCCGCAGCACCGGCACCGGGGCGGCATCCGCCCCGGCCAGCAGCCGCGCCACCGCCTCGTCGTCCAGGGTCGCGGACATCACCACGACGCGCAGCTCCGGGCGCAGCAGCCGGCGCACCTGCAGCGCGAAGGCCAGCGCCAGCTCCGCCTCCGGCCGGCGCAGATGGAATTCGTCGAACACCAGGGTATCGATGCCCTCCAGCAGCGGGTCGGCCTGGATGCGACGCAGGAAGATGCCGTCGGTGACCAGTTCCACCCGCGTATCCGCCGAGACCTGCTGCTCGTCGCGCACGCGGTAGCCGACCGTCTGCCCCACCGCCTCGCCGCGCCGGCCGGCCATGTAGCGGGCGGCCATGCGCGCCGCCAGCCGGCGCGGCTGCAGCACCACGACGCGGCCGCGCGCGCC
>SL_3KL_010_SEDDRAFT_10006794_pt1 | contig 10196 bp, 5 predicted proteins | sample SodLakKL_010_SED_2_FD_10381 | JGI IMG/M metagenome (IMG submission 10381)
GGGGTCAGATCCACTGCCGAGCGGGTCTCCACGTCGGGCGGACCGGCCAGCACCGTGACCTGTGCCGAGTCGGATACCCCCAGGACCTCAGCTCGCACCCACGTCTGACCGGGCGAGACCCCCTCCACGGTACCGTCCCCACCGACTCTGGCGACGGACTCGTCCGCGCTACTCCAGGTGAAGCTCCGACTCAGCTCCGTTCCGGCCGCTGACCGGGCCACCGCGCTCAGCCGGGTCGTCCCACCTGGCTCAAGGGTCACCTCGGTGGGCTGTACCTCGACCCGAGCCACCGGGAATAGGGGAGTCCGAAACGACCGGATGTCCCCTCGGGTGAGCCCCAACTCGTTCTCAGCCACCACCCGAACGTAGTACTCGGTGTCTTCGCTCAGGCCGGTGATCTCCTGGATCACCTCCGCGAAGGAGACCCCGTCGCCCACAAGGTTGCGACGGGTAATCTCGGCGTCGGAAAGCGTTGGGTTTCGTCCCCACTCGAACCAGGCTTGCGTGGCGAGACCGAACGGATTCACCTGCCCCTGCAGGAAGGCCCCGTCGGGCCGGATTCCGGATGCCGCCAGCGTCTCCACCCGGGGAGGCAGCGAAGCCACCTGCACTGTCGCCTCCGCGGAGGCCTCCCCGGCTCTGGCCCGGATCACAGCCTGGCCAGGACTCACCCCGGTCACCCGACCGGCCGGCGACACAGTGGCGATTCCGGGGGTAACGCTGGACCACTGGAGCTCCGCTGCCATCTCGGCGTCCCCGGCATCCCGCACCACTGCCTGTAGCGTTCCTTCGCCTCCCACCGGAAGCTCCAGCAGACCCGGCGTCACCTCAAGCGAGGCGGGAACGGGCTCGACCCTGACCGTCACCTCTCCGGTGGTGCCGCCTCCCTGGGCCTGAATCCGTGCGCTTCCAGGCCCCACGGCCGTAACCACCCCGGACGACGAGACGGTGGCCACGGCAGGGTCCCTGGAGGTCCAGGCGAAGTCCACATCCCCCACGGGATCTCCGGTGAGGAAGAGGGCACGAGCCCTGAGTTCCAGGGTGGCGCCCAGAAAGGTCAGGGCGGGTGGAGCGGAAGGTTCGAAGGCCACCTCTCCCACCACCGACGACAGCTCAATCTCCGGACGCACCGTCTCTCCCGGTGAGAGCGTGGCCTCGCCCTGACCGGTGAAGAGGAGCCCACCGGCACCCCGAAGCTCCACCAGGATGGTCACCCGCGATGACTCACCCTCAACGGGGACTTCGACGGCCCCCCGGACCTCACCGGACTGCCCTGAGACTGCGAATGTCTCGGAGACCGTCTCGCCTCCACCGGCCACCACGATCTGGAGTTGATTGATCCGGGCGAAGGCTGCAGCGACCCCGGGATCCACGCCCTGCACCTGAGCGGCAGTCTGTACGTTCAGCGCCACCACCGCAGGGGGCCCCGCCGGCGCCGGCGTCTGATACAGGAGGTCTCCGCACCCCGCCAGAATGGCGATCACCAGGAGGGCCACACCTGGGATCCCCCGGGGACGGCTTCCAGCGCGAAGAGTCGCTTCGCAAGTCTGTCCCGCGGCCCTCGGTGCCGTCGCCCCAACCCGAATCCCTCTCCCGGGCGCCCTCACGACCCCTGCCCCCCGAACCGGATCCCCACCCCGGCTTCGATTCCAACCACACTGCTTTCCACACCGTCCCGAATCAGGACGGACCCGCCGCGAAGCTGGATCCGGGGAACCACCACGACGTCACCGGCAGGAACCTCGACCCGAAGCCCCGCACCGGCCAGGGTACCCTGATCCGTGCCGTCATCGCGACGCTGTACGCGAAGCTCCGCGGTAGGGGCCAGCACCGCCCCCCGCCACGGCTGCCGCAGTCCGATTCCGGCGAAGTAGAGGCCCTGAGCGGGCCGTGACCGGAGGTCGTCAAGGAAGGCCCCTTCACTGCGGTGAAGGTACCCGGCCCACGCCACCCCACTCCCCCGCTCTCCGGCCACAAAGGCCCAGGAGCCCCTGGCTTCAAGCCGATCACCGGATCGGTAAAGATTCACGCCCTGAACCTCGTCGTCGTCGAAGCGGTTCCAGTTTACCTGGAGGGCCAGTCGACTCCTCTGATCCAGGGTGTAGTCCACCACACCTTGAACAGTGAGGGCCGCGCCGGGGCGGTAGAGGAAATCCGCATCACGAACCGGAGTGAATTCACCGGGGATCGTATACCCGATGCTCCCACCAAACCCCACACTTCCGGCCGGTTGGAAGAAGGCCACGCCGCCGCCCACTCCCCCTCCGCTCCCCCAGGACGAGATCTGGAAGGGGAGAAGGTCCGCGGCCACAGCCCCGGCCAGTCCCACTTCCTCCACCGAGAACCCGTCGGCTCCGGTGGGGAGGGAGACGAGCCCGCTCACCGTAAGGCGCCCAGGCACAAGATCGGTGAGAAGCTGGATCCGCGTGTCGGTGAGGCCGCTGACCGATACGGACTCACCACCGGGCCGAGCCAGAGTGCCCTGAGCGAAGGTCGTACTGGCTTCGATACGGACGGCGCCCCCCAAGCGGATCCCGGCGGCGAACGGGGTGGTCAGGAGGCTGATGGACTCGATTCCCACCGCCTCGGCGTCGGAGAAGCGGAAGGTCTGGAAGGTGGCCCCACCACCCCCGCTCAGCGGTGACGCCGAACTCCCCGCCCCGGAAGGGGGAGGCGTCTGGGCCTGGAGAACGCCGGTCCCCAGGAAGGGAATGCCGGGGCTGAGACGCTCAACGTCCCTTCCCGGATGGGCTGGAAGGGCCATCGCAGGAAGCGAGGTGGCCAGGAGCAGGAGCCCGAGAACCAGCGCCCGCCCCTTCATCGTCCGCTCCCGGGAGGACGGAGGATGATCTCCAGGAGAGCCGCCGAAGGCGACAGACCCTCCGCATTCAGAAACTCCACGCTCGGGTCCCGCCCCGTGACACCTGGAATCAACGCCTCCACATCGCGGAACATGTCCCGGGGGTCGAATTCCACCGCCAGCGGCCCTCGCCCCGGTGGCGGCGGTAGCTGCGGACGTCCTTCCATGGCCACCTCCGAAATGGAGGTATCCCGAGCGTTTACAAGGGCCCGGTTGCGATCCAACCCCTCGGAGGCCTCGGGGAAGTCCGGCTCCTCTTCCAGCGCTTCTTCCATGAGATCCACCGCCGCATCGAAGTCGCCCCGGTCCTCCGCCTCCAGCGCCATCCCCAGAAGGAGAAGAGACCTGAGACTCCGGGCGGGCCGCCCCAGGATCAACTCCCGCTCCGCGTCGGTGAGTTGGATCCCCATACGGTCGTGGAGCCCCAATACCAGTCGCCCCTGAACCTCGTAGAGGCGCTCCAGTGCATCTGCCTCGGCAACGGGGTCCGGGGGGCTGCCGGTGGCTACCGGAACAGGTGTCGCCAGGGCATCCACGGCATCGGTAGTAGCTTCGACGCTTCCCTGCACAACCCGTCCGGCTCCCAGGATGCGCCCACTCCGCACCGCCGTGGACGGATCCACCCGCCCGGACTCGGAGAGAGCTAGCTCATCCAGTAGGAACTGCACCCGGGCCCGCTCAAGGACGGTGACCCGGCCAAGTCGGGCCAGGTCGGAGGTGGTGAGCTCCGCCAGCGCTCGGCCCAGAGGAGTGAACCGGGTATCCACCCCGGTGAAGAGGAAGGGGAAGACGGCGACCGTGCCTGCGGCAGGGGCCGTGTCGGCAAGCGTCGCCTCCTGTGCAACGGCCGTCCGGGCGGCCTCCTGCAGTTCGGATCGCCGCACCCTCGCCAGCCTGTCTCTCACCAGAGCATCCAGCTGCGGTTGGGCGCCAAGGGCCAGGAAGCCCTGATAGGCCTCCCGCGCCTCAACCCAGGCCTCCCCGTCCTCATGGGCCAGACCCAGGTAATAGAGGACCCCGGCGTTCGATGGCTCCAACTCTCGCGCTCGTTCCAGCGCTGCCACCGCCTCCTCGGTCCGCCCGGCCTCCCGGTAGACGGCGCCCAGACGGAGGAGGACGGCCGCGCTCCCCGGCTGCTCCCGGAGCGCTTCTTCCAGGGCGGGGATCTCAGCGGGAGACGGAGCGGGAGGTGCGCCCGGCCCTGCGGCGCACCCCCCGCCCAAAAGCATCAATGCTGCCCCGAAGAGAAGGGCGGAAGCTAGCCGCCTCGGGGGCGGCCGGAGGCGGCGGTGCGACGTAAGTGCCATGAGCCCGTCATCAGGAGGTCTCGTAGGTGAAGTTCCCGTCCTCGTCCAAGCCGACCTCCACCCGCGTTGGACGAACTCCGTCCACCATAGTCTTCAGGATGAGATCCGACAACTCGGGCAACAGGGAATTCGTGAGGATGTTGTCAATATTCCGAGCACCGCTCTCCACCTCGGTACAACGCTCGGCAATGGCGTCCACCACCTCCTCCGTAACGTCAAGAGTGATCCGGTGCACCTCGTGGATCCGCCGCTGGATCTTCCCGAGCTTGAGGTGGATGATGGTGCGGAGCGCCTCGTCTCGGACCGGGAAGTAGGGGATGATGACGGTGCGTCCCAGGAAGGCGGGCTTGAACGTCTCATCCAGCTCCGGCTTCAGCGCCTGCGCCAGCCCTTTGTAGGAGGGCATGGTCTCGGGATCGGCCGTGAGCTTCATGATGGTGTCGGTTCCGGCATTGGTGGTGAGGATGATGATGGTGTTCTTGAAGTCGATCTCCCTCCCCTCTCCATCTTCCATCCGCCCCTTGTCGAAGACCTGGAAGAAGAGCTCCACCACGTCGGGGTGCGCCTTCTCGATCTCGTCCAGAAGCACCACCGAGTAGGGCCGCCGCCGCACTGCCTCGGTGAGCACCCCTCCCTCGCCGTAGCCCACGTATCCCGGAGGCGATCCCTTCAGGGTCGAGACGGTATGGGCTTCCTGGAACTCGGACATGTTCACGGTGATGAGGTTCTGCTCCCCGCCGTAAAGGAGGTCCGAGAGGGCCAGCGCGGTCTCCGTCTTCCCAACTCCCGAGGGCCCCACCAGAAGGAAGACGCCCACCGGCTTCTGGGGATCGGCAATCCCGGCCTTGGAAGTGCGGATTCGGTGGCTGATGATCTCCATGGCGTGGTCCTGCCCCACCACCCGCTTGCCCAGGGTGCGCTCCAGTTCGCGGGCGGCCTGGATGTCATCCCGGAGCATCTTCCCCACCGGGATCCCGGTCCACCCGGAGATCACCTGCCCCACCAACTCGGCATCCACACTCACGGGAACCAGCGGTTCCTCTCCCTGGAGCTCGTCCAACTCTCCGGTGAGCTCCGCCAGGACGGTGCGGAGTTCGTCGTCGTCCTTGGCATCCAGGGCGGTGCGGAAATCGGCCAGTGCATCTTCTTCATCGGCTCCGTTTCCTCCTGGCCCCCCGGTTGGGGCCCCCGCTCCGTTCTCGCCGGGAGCCGCCCCATCGGCCAGCGCCTCCAGGCGCTCCCGCACCACTAGAATCTTCTGCACGAGCTCCAATTCCTGGTCCCACCGCTTCTCCAACGCCGCCAGGTGATTCCGGGTGAATGCCGACTCCTGGCCGATCTCCTCCAGACGCTCCGAGTGGTTGGCGCCCACCGCCTCTTCCCGGGTGAGGACCCGGCTCTGCACCTCCAGGTCGTCCAGTCGGCGGCGGGCGTCTTCCACCGCAGCGGGGGTGGCGTTCTGTCCCAGCGCCAGTCGAGCACAGGCCGTGTCCAGGACGCTGACCGCCTTGTCGGGAAGCTGGCGGTCCGGAAGGTACCGGTGCGAGAGCTGGACAGCAGCGTGAGCGCCATCGTCCATGATGCGCACCCGGTGATGCTTCTCCAGGGAGGGGACGATCCCCCGCATCATGACCATGCACGTCTTCTCGCTGGGCTCCTCCACCTTGATGACCTGGAAGCGCCGGGTGAGAGCCGGGTCCTTCTCGAAGTACTTCTTGTACTCGGACCAGGTGGTGGCGGCGATGGTGCGGAGTTCGCCCCGGGCCAGCGCAGGTTTGAGGAGATTCGCCGCATCGCCCTGCCCGGCCTGCCCTCCGGCCCCGATCATGGTGTGGGCCTCGTCAATGAAGAGGATGATGGGGGTGGGCGACGACTTGACCTCCTGGATGAGGCCCTTCAGCCGATTCTCGAACTCACCCTTGACCCCGGCCCCGGCCTGCAGCAAGGCCAGATCCAGCGAATGGAGCGAGACGTTCAGGAGGGGGGGCGGTACGTCGCCCTGGGCGATCCGCATGGCAAACCCTTCCACCACCGCCGTCTTCCCCACCCCGGCCTCCCCCACCAGGATGGGGTTGTTCTGACGGCGCCGGGTGAGAATGTCCACCACCTGCCGCACCTCCCAGTCCCTTCCCAGTACCGGATCCAACTCCCCGTCCCGGGCCCGCTGGGTCATGTCCACTGTGTACTGGTCGAGATGGGGCGTCTTCCCGCCGGCCTTCTTGCCGGGACGCCCCGGGGAACCGGGCTCACCAGCAGCGGCCGCCGCCCCCGCCTCCTCCACCGAGCCCGACACGATGGAGTGGAAGTTCTTCCGGAGATCCTCCGCCTCGATGCGCTCCATCTCACGGGCCGAGTCGGTGAGCTCCCGCCGAAGGTCCCCACTCAGCAGCATGGCAAGGATGACGAACCCGCTCCTGATCCTTCCGCCCTGATAGTCCACCGACCCCAGGGTCCACGCATCGGTCATGGCCTGGACCAGTTGTGGGCTGAGCGCCGGAGTACGTGCATTCCCCGTCTTGAGGCGATCCAGGCTGTCGGTAAGCTGCTCCGCCAGACGGGAGCGATTCACCTCGTAATGCCGGAGGATCGTCGATACATCCGTGTCCGTCTGGTCCAGGAGCTTCAGGAGGAAGTGCTCCATCTCCACATTGTAATGGGTCCGGGAGAGGCACAGCCCCGCCGCCGACTCCACGGCGTTCCGGGTCTCCGGGTTCAGCTTGCCGATGAGGGACCGCAGATCAACTCGCATGTGTCATCTCCTGGAATCCCGTCAGTGGACTCCGTTGTGGGTGGTGGATCGAAGGATCAGAGCAGGAGCACGGTTTCGTCGCCGTCCACCTCACGGGGCCGGGAGCAGAGCCAACTACTCCAACCCAGGGGGACGTCCTGTCCCGGCCCCCCGCCCAGGACGGTGCCGGACACCTCATCGGCGGCGAGGATGAGCTGCAGTTCCACTTCGAACTGGTCATGTGTGAAGAACCGGACCAACCGCTTGAGGGCCAGATAGCCGGGCGCTCCCGGAAGGAGGTCATCGTAGCGATCCCGATCCAGAGGGCCCATGCGGACACGAATCCGGGCGTGGGGATCCCACACCTCATCGCCCACCACCGCACCGGTACCCAGGGTGGCGGCTGGATCTTCCTCGCCCACCAGACAGAGGTCCACATCCCGGAGACGGATCCACCCTCCAACGAAGGGCTCCACCGAGACGGGAACCCCGAAGCGGTCCGAGAGGAGCTGCTCCAGCGCCGGAGCGCTCCGGGTGGGGGGCGCCAACAGGCCGGTATACCACGCCAGGACATCCCCGGAGGGGACGGGTAAGGCCTCATCCGGCTCGTGCCCCATCCCAACCAGATCCAGGAGGTGACGGTACTGACCGTCTTCCTGGCCCCGCTCCAGCGCCAGCTCCGGCACCCCCTTCCGCCAGGCCAGGTAGAAGAGGGAGAGGAGACGGTGATGGAAGAGATCCAGGAAGGCACGGAGCGCCAGATCCCGGACCCTCTCTCGCTGCCGCACCAGAATGGAATAGGGGTGGGGAAGAACACCCTCCGAACCAGTGAGTCCCAGGATATTGGACTCGATGAGCGCCGGTCCTTCCCGGAAGATATCGGCGGCCTCCACCTCCCGGGCCGAGAAGGCCAGGGACGGGTTGTGGGTAAGGCGGGCCAACTCCTCGGCGGGATCTCCGAATCCCCCCACCGGCGTTCCCTCCCGCTCCACCCGCTCAAGGAGTCGCAGGATCTGGAAAAGCGAGAAGGTCTCCGGCTCCCGGCGGAGGACCCCGCGGAGGCCGGTGAGGGGTGGCGGGGCCGAAGCATCGTTGCTCATACCAGGCTCTTCCAGCCCGCTCGGGGAGCCCACTCCCGCACATCTCCCTTCCGCTGCAGGCTACGGGCCCGGAGCGTGGTGAAGCTGTTCATGGAAGTATAGAGCCCGAAGAAACGCTCCAGCACACTGGCCAAAAGGTAGATTCCAGCTCCGGCGAACTCATCTTCGTTGAAGATCAGATCGATGCGGTGGCCCCGGGCGAAGGAGATGCCGTGCTCCGTTCGGACCCGGGCATGGATGGGCGTACTCTCAAGGGAGTGGATCCCATTGATCTGCCGATCACCCGCCGCTGAATCGGTGAGGTTCTGAAGCTGCAGGAGTTGCTTGAGGGAACTGGCCCCACCCTCGATGAGGGATCCGTAGTTGAGGGAGAGCTGGGAGATAAGGCGCCAGACCCTGGCTTTTCCCAGAGCAGGGAGCGAGGGCGATGTAGGCTTCACTAAAGCATCTATCCGCTCGAAGGGCCCCCCGGCCTCCAGACGGAAGTCCCCCTCCCCCATCCCCACAGGCAACCGCGACGGGAGTTCGCCGTTGTAGCAGGTCACCCGGAGCGAGGCCACATCCTCCTCGGGATGAACGGTCCGGTCCGATGCATCCACGAAAGAGATATCAACCCGGTCCGCTCCCTTGCCCGAGCCGGGAGGAAGCTTCCGGCGGGTGCGCCAGAAGATGGGGCGGGAGTCGGGGCGTCGGACGGGGGCGTAGAACGGATCCAACAGCTCCGGCTCAGGAAGGTCCGGACTCACGAGCCGCACCTCATCCACCGAGTAGGTGAAGACACTCTGGCGCCTGCGAACGTCCGGTACCACCGAGTAATCCGCCCGTCGCTGGTTCAGGAGTATGGGCTCCGCTGTATTGGTGAAAAGGTTCACCACAGGCGTACACCCCAAGCGGAAGACATCCGCCGACATGCCATCCTCCAGTCGGCTCCGCCAGTCCCGTCGCTCGAAGGAGCGCAGTTGGAACGCGATCTCGACGCGCTCGGTGAAGCCCCTCTCCCTCAGGCCATCAAGGCCCCGCAATTCCAGGAAGGAGAACTTGTCCGGAAACGCGAAGTACTCCTGGAGCATGGAGTACGCCGCCAGTGCCCGCCGGGGAGCGCCGAGAAGGCTCTCACTCGCCTCGAACCCCACCGGAGTCAGTGCCGACGGGGCGAGGGAGAAGGGTTCCACCCGACTACCCGGAGTGGGATCCCGGACCACAATCTCCAAGCAGTGGTTCAGGAGGAGCTCGTACAGGGCCGCCACCAGACTGCCATCGGCAGAGAGGTGGAATCGGAGGCGGTCCATCTCCAAATCCCCCAGGCTGCCTCCGGGAAAGCTCCCCAGAACGAGGCGGATGGCGCCAACTGCGTCTCTGGATCGAGGTGAACTCCCACTCCCCCCTCCCCAGTTGGCATCTTCAACCCGAATGGGCCAGAGGTGGGTGTCGTAACAGGTCCGGAAGCGGCAAGCTTCTCCGTCTACCGATCGGGTTCGCAGATACGCACCCCGCTCGATGCGAAGCCCCTGGGTCAGCTTTCCCTGGGTCCTGTCCAGATGGAACTGGGCGATGGAGAGGGACGGCAGCGGCCGCACGAATTGCGGGTGGACGGACTGGAGCAACCCGGACGATATCTCCGGGAGATCGTCGTCCAGTCGCAGATGGATCCGGGCTGCCAGGAACGCGAACCCCTCCAGGAGTCGCTCCACATGGGGGTCGCCGGCCTCATTGGCGTCCAGTTCAAGACGGGCCGCCACTTTGGGGTAGGTACGGGCGAACTCCATGCCCGATTTCCGGAGGAAGGAAAGCTCCCGCTCGTAGTAGTCCAGGAGTTCGTCCCTCATCTCAACTGTCTACCGCGAAGGTGCCACTTGTGGTTTCCAGGACCGTGTCGAAGACGATCCGTTCCGCGTCCTCTTGCATGACCAGTGTTCCCTCGACCCGAAAGCGGACGGAACGGGTCCCGTCCTCGCCGGGAAAGGCGACCACATCCAGATCCTGCAAGCGGGGCTCGAAGATTCGGATCGCCTCCCGCACACGCTCCAGGAGGTAGGAACGGGATTCCTTGGAATCGGCGCTGAGGGAGGTGACGTCCGGGATCCCGAAGTTATGCAAAGACCGGAACACCTCTGGATGACTCTTCCGGCCTGCCGGCTCGATTGTCTGGCGGGTGTTCAGGAGCCACTCCAGATCCCGGAGGACGGACCGTTCGAAGCGGG
>SL_3KL_010_SEDDRAFT_10006796_pt1 | contig 10191 bp, 4 predicted proteins | sample SodLakKL_010_SED_2_FD_10381 | JGI IMG/M metagenome (IMG submission 10381)
GAACTTCCTTTGTAATTTCGGCACTGCTGCCACTGGCGGTTTTGATGAGTTTTATCATGATGAAGTATGTTGGTGTGGATGCCAATGTGGTGGCCCTTGCAGGAATAGCCATCTCTATCGGTACGGTGGTGGATATGGGTATTATCCTTACCGAGAATATGCTTAAACACATGGATGAAAAAGATCCCGGAGAAGATCTGCTTGAAACGATCTGGCGGGCAACAGCGGAAGTAAGTCCTGCCGTTATTACCGCACTGATGACTACAATTGTCAGTTTTCTCCCCGTCTTTATGCTTGAGGCTCAGGAAGGACGGCTCTTTGGCCCGCTGGCGTGGACCAAAACGTTCATTCTGATTGCAGCCCTGGTAATTGTCATCACCCTGATTCCAAGTTTTGCTCATTGGTTGTTTTCCCAAAAAATCAGCACCCGACGCTGGATGCTGTTTTGGAACGGCTTGTTGATTGCCGGAGGCCTGTTTATTGCCGCCGGATATCTCGGCTGGGCCGGGCTCACACTAATGGCTCTCGGCGCCAACAACCTTGCCGGAATGTACAGGGAGGATTATAAGCCCTGGGTGACGTGGGGAAACAACGCTATCATCCTGCTGGGAGTCGGCTGGCTGCTCGCCGGAACCTGGCTGCCGCTCGGGCCTGAAAACCCGGTTTCTCTCAGCTTGCTTTTCATCATTGCCATTGTGGCCGTTATTTTCGGGTTATTCTGGTTGTTTATGCAGTATTATGAGCGAATTCTCGACTGGGCACTACGAAACAAAAAAGTGTTTCTCGCCCTTCCGCTACTCATCCTGGTGTTTGGTTTGATGAGCTGGCGCGGGTTTGATTCCACATTCCGATACGTAGCTAATGGGTTCAGTATAATTGGATTTGAGATCGAAGATACCCGGCTTTGGACTGCCATCGATGAACGTTTTCCCGGTCTTGGGCAGGAATTCATGCCTACTCTCGATGAGGGTTCGTTCCTGTTAATGCCCACAGCCATGCCACACGCCGGTATTGAGGAGACCCTTCAGATGACCCGTGAAATGGACATGCGCATTGCATCCATTCCGGAGGTAGAAACAGTAGTCGGGAAAATCGGCCGCGTGGAATCGGCACTCGACCCCGCTCCGGTTTCGATGTTTGAAAATGTGATCATGTATAAAAGTGAATATATGACCGATGACCGGGGACGGAGAGTACGCTACCAATTTGAAAACGGGGAGTTTACACGTGATGATAATAATGAATTGATACCCGACCGGAACGGCCGCTATTACCGCCAGTGGAGGGATCACATTCAATCGGCCGATGATATCTGGTCTGAAATTCTACGGGCATCAGATATTCCAGGCGTTACTTCCGCGCCCAAATTGCAGCCGATCGAAACACGCCTGATCATGCTGCAAACAGGTATGCGTGCTAACATGGGTATTCGAATTAGTGGGCCTGACCTGGACAGGATTGATGAGTTTGCCACCAGTCTCGAACCGATGATACGGGAGGTTGAGGGCGTACGACCTGCCTCGGTGTTTGCAGACCGGGTAGTCGGCAAACCCTACATTGAAATCGATATCGACCGGGAAGAAATTGCACGCCATGGCCTTTCCATTCAGGATGTGCACGGAGTGATCGGCACGGCTATTGGCGGACAAATGCTGGGAATGACGGTGGAAGGCCGAGAACGTTATCCGATGCGGGTTCGCTATGCACGCGAGTACCGAAACAATCCGGAAATGATGGAACGGGTGCTCGTGCCTGCATCCGACGGCAGCCAGATACCGCTGGGACAGATTGCAGAGATCCGTTTCGAGACCGGCCCGATGAACATCCGCAGTGAAAACACATTCCTGAGTGCTTACGTCACGTTCGACCGGATTCCCGGTGAAGCTCCAATTGAAGTTGTTAACAGGGTTCGTGAGCATCTCGATCATAATATTCAGGAAGGTTCACTGACGGTCCCCGACGGCATCAGCTATACGTTTGAAGGGGAATTCAGAAACCAGCAGCGGGCAGCAGAGCGGCTTTCTGTGGTTCTGCCGATCACCCTGCTGATCATTTTCCTCATTATCTACTTCCAGTTTCGGTCGTCACAGGTTACTCTGATTGTTTTTTCAGGAATTGTACTGGTCTGGGCCGGCGGATTTTTACTGCTCTGGCTCTATGGGGAAAACTGGTTTTTCAACTTCTCTGTTCTGGGGGTGGAGATCCGGAATTTCTTTCAAATGGGTGTGATCAATATGAGTGTGGCGGTCTGGGTCGGATTCCTGGCTTTGTTCGGAATCGCCGTGGACAACGGCGTGGTGATGGCCACTTACCTGGAGCAGTTGTTTGAGCGCAAAAAACCGCAGGGGCGCGAAGGAATCTACGCTGCTGCAATTGAAGCCGGAATGCGGAGGGTCCGTCCCTGCCTGATGACGACCGGAACCACGCTGCTGGCCTTGCTGCCGATCCTCACCTCGCCCGGGAAAGGCTCGGAGATTATGATCCCGATGGCCGTGCCAATTTTTGGTGGCATGTTGATACAGGTATTGAGCCTGCTGCTGGTACCGCTGCTCTATGCAATGTGGAAGGAGTTTGAGTTAAAAAATGTGAATAAAATGGAGGAGGAGATATGAGTAGTGAAAAGGCAAAAGTGAAAAGTGAATTGGAACGAAGTGGAGAACCGCGAAGCGAAAAGTCCCCATTCGAAGGGGGGATGATTGGACGCGTTAAGCGGACAATCCGGGTGGATGACTCCCGGAGCGTTGATATGGTTTCTCCTCAGAATTTTCACGAAGTACCCTCAAGGGTCATCCCCCTGTGCATTCGGCACTTTCCCCCTTCAAAGGGGGACAACTTAACTCCCCTCTTGATAGGGGACAGATTGCGGAGCGTTCAGCGCAGCAATCAGGGGTGTGTTGACGGAGCGTTGATTGCTGGCAGTATCCATTCAAGGCATCATGCCCCTGTAGAACACACCCCTCGATTGTGCAAATCGGCTTCGCCTTTTGCACTGCACTTTTCCCCTCTCAAGAGGGGATTTATCGTGGCCGTTGCCCTAATAGTCGCCCTTTTCGTCGGAGCTTTCACAACCTCGCTGCATGCGCAGGGTTCTGAGTCACAACATAACACCCCTCCCCCCGACAGAAAAACACTGTCGGGGTACTCCCCTCAAGGGGAGACGGTTTACCCCAAGCTCGAAGAGTACATTCGAATAGCGATAGAAGAAAACCCGGAGCTTCGTTCTCTTCGCCATCTTTATGAAGCAGAAAATGAGCGAGTGCGGGAACTTGGTATACTGCCCGACCCGGAGCTGAATATTATGTTTGATTTCAATCCGATGATGGCGGAATCACAACTTGGGCGCTTTTCAGTATCGGCAATGCAGATGTTTCCGTGGTTTGGGACACTTGGGACGAGACGTGACGCGCAGCGGGCATCTGCCGAGGCAGACCGGGCACAGATCGATGTTCGTCAGCTTGAAATTTTGCGTGACCTGCAGCTTGCCTGGTTTGAAATTGCTGAAGTTGAACAGCAGATCCGGGTCACCAGAGAACAGGTTGAGCTGGTACAGGAGTTGGAGATCCTTGTTAAAATCCGGTACGAAACCGGACGGGCCGCACAGGCGGATATCCTTCGAATCCAGATGGAGGAAGAGAGGCTCAAAAACCGCATCAAAAACCTGGAGGACCGGCTCAAACCTCTTATAGCCAATTTTAATGAGTATTTGAACCGAACACCCGACTCCCACGTGGAAACAGCGGACCGGATCGAAACAGAACAGGTTCTATATACGGATGAACAGATTCACGAGATAGTCCGCGCTGAAAATCCCCGGTTTAACGGGATTGAGTCACGAGGCGATGCACTCGACAAACAGCAGCGGATTGCGCAACTCGAGGGGCGTCCTTCATTCGGCCTCGGCCTTGAAGTGATGGGACGAGATTTCGGCTGGATGTCGATGAATCCTGGAGGTAGTGAGAGCTTCATCGGGATGGCAACAGTTCGGCTGCCCATTTTTCGCACCCGCACAAATTCACAGCAGCAGCAAATCATCAGCCGTAAACGGGCACTCGACTCCGAACGCATTCAAACCGAAAACCGGCTGAGCAGCGAAGTGGAATCGGTTCTTGAAGAGCTTAGAAAAGCCGAGCGAAACCTGCGTCTCCTGGATGATGAACTCGTCCCCCGTGCAACACAGGTCCTCGATATACTAAGCGAAGAGTACACTGTTGGCCGGGCACGGTTTGATGAACTCCTCCAAATCCAGCGCGAACTGCTTGATCTGGAAATCGAACGGATCGAAGCGGTTGTTGGGCAGAACCGGGCGGTTGTTAGGATTGAAAGTCTGATTGGAGTTAGTCCCCCTTTGAAGGGGGAAACGAGCGAAGCGAGAGGGGGATGACGCGCGGGGACTCAAGCTTTTGCAAGTAATTGAAATTGAATCAACGCTCCGAGAATCATCCCCCCCGAATAAATGCTAACCGCATTTATTCATTCCCCCTTCGAAGGGGGACTTTTTACACCAAATTTTATATGAACTGAAAAATCACATACACACCTCCGAAACCCATTAAAGAGTCCCCCCTCTCTACGCGTAGAGAGGGGGGACAGGGGGTGAGTCCAAAACCAACAACATCATGAACATTACAAAATCACAAATCATCACATACACCGCTATACTGGCCACCGGGCTCTTACTCGGATGGCTCATCTTCGGCGGTTCGCACGATCATGACCCGCATGCCGGGCACGATCATGAAATGACAACTGAAAACGGCGAAGAGGTGTGGACCTGCTCCATGCATCCATCCGTTCGGGAAGACGGGCCGGGGCAATGCCCCATCTGCGGGATGGACCTGATCCCGACATCCTCTGAAGAGCACGATGATGACTACAGCATGGTGATGACCGAAGCGTCCATGCAGCTCGCCAATATTCAAACCGCGCCGGTCATCCGTGAGCGGCCAAAACATGAACTGCACCTTCCCGGCCGTGTAGAGGTCGATGAAAGGCGAATCAGCTATGTAACGGCTCACTTCGAAGGACGCATCCAGAATGTGGAGATCAACTACACCGGCGCTTTGATCCGTGAAGGTGAGGTGATGGCCACGATCTACTCACCTGAACTGGTCTCCGCCCAGCGCGAATTGCTGGAAGCAGTGAAAGTGAAAGGCCGCAACCCGGGACTGTATGAATCGGCCGTGCGAAAGTTCAGACTCTGGGAATTTACCGACGAGCAGATCCAGGAGATTGTTGACCGTGGTGAGGTGATGCGAAATATGGAGATTCTCTCGCCGGTTGACGGATTTGTGATGGCACGCAATGTGGTGGACGAGCAGCACGTGATGGAGGGAACGGTGATCTATGAAGTGGCCAATCTCGATCACCTCTGGGTTACGTTTGATGCCTACGAGGAAGACCTGGGCTGGCTTCAGGAAGGATCGGAGATCGAATTCAGAAGCCGTTCCAACCCCGGCAGCACCTACACCGCCAGTGTGGATTATATCGACCCCTCCTTTAATCCGCAAAAACGAACCATCCGTGTGCGTGCGGATGTGGAAAACAACGATCATTTCCTGCGTCCCGAAATGATTGTTCGAGGTGTGATCCACTCCGAAATGGGTGAAGAGAAATTGATGGTTCCTGCTTCATCCGTTCTGTGGACAGGCCCGCGCTCTCTTGTCTATGTAAGGGATACGACTGCTGACACCCCGAGATTTGAGGTGAAAGAAGTGGAACTCGGCGTCCGTGCCGGCGACTACTATGTAATTGAAGAGGGTGTGGAAGAAGGTGAAGAAGTGGTCTTCCACGGCGCTTTCCGGATCGACAGCGAAATGCAGCTTGCCGACCGCTTCAGTATGATGAATCGCCAGCCGGGAACCGGTGCTGTTCCTGTGCATGATCATGGAGATGTGACAGACCGGCCGGCGCGTGAAACTGAAACTCATGATGGTCACAGCCACGAACAGTTTGAGGATGTGCCTGCTGAATTTCGCATACAGCTAACCGAGACGATAGAAATCTACATTCGCGGGAAAGATGCTTTTGTTAATTCAGATCTTCAAACAGCATCATCAGAATATGAAACCTTTATCAGTAAACTGGAAGAAATCGGCGAACACGGGCTTTCAGGCAGTGGTCATGAGGCGTGGATGGAGAGTTATGGCTCACTCACAAATTCTGCAACTGAAATAATAGAGTCTGATGATATTGAACAGGCACGATCCGCGTTTCGGGCCTTGTCAGACGATCTCATTATGGCCGTGCAGATGTTTGGAATCGAGGACGTAGTCTACCACCAGTACTGCCCAATGGCATTTGATGATGAAGGAGCCTACTGGCTCAGCGACCAGGAACAGATTCAAAATCCCTATTCGCCGGAAACAATGCCGGGTTGTGGTGAGGTGATTGAGAGGATTGAGAATTAGTCGTGAGTCTTGAGTCGTGAGTATTGAGTATTGAGTATTGAGATTTTTTTCATTGTCGGATAAGCTCTGTTCGGAGGGTTTTAACATTTCAAACACATTGAAATTTTTTCAACATAAAAACAACAAAAGAACCTATGTCAATCACAATTATTAACACAATTGGCATTTTGGCGATACTACCTGAATGGGCTCCCAACCTCCATCCCATTGTGGTTCATTTTCCAATTGCTTTATTGGCTGTTGCTGTGTTGCTCGATCTCATTCGCTTTGCCAAGCGTGACCATGCCGGCCTGAACCTTTCAGTACAAATTCTGTATGGACTGGGTACACTCGGTTTGATTGTCGCATTTATAACCGGCCGTCAGGCAACTGATACAGTGGAGGTGGCCGGACAGGCATTTACGGTGTTAGCTTCCCATGAAAATTGGGCTCTGGCCACAACGATCTTTTTTATTCTGTTTTTTGGGATTCGCTTTGCCGCCTACTGGTATCAGCTCGATACGCGTAAATCCACATCTGCAGCATCCGTTGTTTTGGGATTGATCGGGATGGGCCTGGTTACGATAACGGGAGATCGCGGAGGTGAACTGGTATTTGGACATGGAGTGGGAGTTGCTGCTATCGAAGAACTCCACCGCGAATTGGAGGAAAAAAGCGACCGGCTGGCTGAACTGGAAGGCGCGGCAGGCCCGCAAATCGGGGAAGACGGCTCCTGGGTCTGGCGAATTGTTCCCGGCGCCGAAACCCGAATAGTGGAAGACGTTACCTGGTTATCCGGCAACCCGGATGCAGTACAGATTCAACGGAATGAAGAAGACGGGCGCCATGATCTTTCACTCACGTTAGAAGAAGACCGGGAGATTGTTCTTGTACTGGAGCAAAAAATTGGAGCTGTGGAAGGCCGTATTCAGATGTTGTCCGATGATTTCAGCGGACAGATTTCCCTGATACATAACGTTGCAGACACAGAAAACCATCAGTACCTGAGGTTCAACAATGGGCTCGTGGAACAAGGCCAATTACTGAACGGAGAGGATAACCTGCTTGGCAGCGGGAATGCGAACCGGCAGGGCTGGATTGAGATGCGTGTACAGGCTTCCGGCGGTCATTTCTATGGCCATATAAACGGAGAGCAGATCGTCCATACCCATGCCTCACAAATGGAGCCCGGCTACACCGGTTTAAAGCTGAAAGGCAGCGGAACATTACGGATACGGCAGATTTCTTTCGAAGCACTTTAGAAAAGCACCGATGATATAATTACAAAAATATTACACACATACTATCACCACTTATAACGCCAAANCCTTTGCAAATCATTAGTTTAACTCGAAAGGGAGGCTCATAATAATAAACGGAGATGAAAAATGAATAATCACGATCACAGTCATTCACACAAGGATCACAAACATGACCATGAGCATGATCACGAAGATCATACTCATGACCATCATGATCATGAAAGCCACTCCCACCACGACCATCACAAAATGATGGTGGAAGATTTTAAATTTCGATTTTGGTGGGTTCTGGCGCTGACGATTCCAATTCTGGCCCTTTCCCCGATGATACAGGACTTCCTGGGCGTGGACTGGCGGTTTACCGGTGATACCTGGATTCTGGCAGCTCTCTCCTCGGTGGTCTATTTCTTTGGCGGATGGCCGTTTCTCTCCGGGCTGATCGATGAGCTGAAAAAGAAACAGCCGGGTATGATGACCCTGATCGCCCTGGCGATTACCGTTGCCTATGTGTACAGCACGGCCGTCGTGTTCGGGTTCGACGGACACCTGCTCTACTGGGAGCTCTCCACACTGGTCGGCATTATGCTGCTGGGCCACTGGGTGGAGATGCGATCGGTGATGAGCGCCTCCGCCGCACTGGAAAAACTGGCCGAACTTCTTCCCGGCAAAGCACACCGGGTTAATGAGGATGGCTCAACGGAAGAAGTTCCGCTTGAAGAGCTTCAAAAAGGGGACAAAGTGCTCATTAAACCGGGCGAAAAAATTCCGGCTGATGGCGTGGTCGTGAAAGGCGAATCGAGTGTGAATGAGGCGATGCTGACCGGTGAATCCAAACCGGTGAGTAAGTCAAAAAAGGATGAGGTTATCGGCGGTTCGGTAAATGGCGAAGGTTCTCTAACGGTCGAGATTAGCAAGACAGGGGATGAGTCTTTTCTATCTCAGGTAGTTGATCTTGTGCGTCAGGCTCAGGAGAGCAAATCAAAAACACAGGACCTTGCCAACCGTGCCGCATTCTGGCTCACCATTGTTGCCCTGACAGCCGGTGCCCTTACATTTATGGCCTGGTCTCTTTTCACCGGGCAGGAAATGAGCTTTACCATGAACCGGACGGTAACGGTGATGATCATCGCCTGTCCGCACGCCTTGGGCCTGGCGATACCGCTCGTGGTTGCTGTATCCACCAGCCTGGCCGCCACCAACGGATTTCTGATCCGCAACCGTGTGGCCTTTGAACAGGCCCGAAACCTGCAGGCGGTTATTTTTGATAAGACCGGAACCCTCACTGAAGGTACGTTTACCGTGACCGACATTTTGAACTTTAATGACCAATTCAGTGATGATGAAATTTTGCAGTACGCTGCCTCACTCGAAACCAACTCCGAGCACCCGATCGCCAAAGGAATTCTGGAGAAGGCCGGTGATGGTGTTCAGGAGCCGGACGAATTTAATTCCATCACCGGAAAAGGAATCGAGGGAAAAGTGGATGGGAAAAATGTGAAAGTTGTGAGCCCTGGATTTGTGCGCGAAAACGACTTCGACTATCCGAGGGAGCAGGTGGAGGAGATCTCCTCACAGGGCAAAACCGTGGTGTTTGTGGTGATTGGGGATGAACTCTGCGGAGCGATTGCCCTCGGTGATGAGATCCGCGATACCTCACGAAATGCTATTAAAAAGCTACACGAGATGGGACTCGAAGTGGTGATGCTGACGGGCGACAATCAGCAGACCGCCGAATATGTAGCCAACGAACTGGATATCGACCAGGTGTTTGCCGAGGTGCTGCCCGACGAGAAAGCTGACAAAGTGAAAGAGGTACAGGGCCAGGGCAAGCTGGTGGCGATGACCGGCGACGGCGTGAACGACGCCCCCGCACTGGCGCAGGCTGATGTTGGGATTGCCATCGGAGCCGGATCGGATGTGGCCGTTGAAACCGGCGATGTGGTTCTGGTGAAAAACAACCCGGAAGATGTGGTGAACCTGATCCGCCTCTCCAAAGCCACATACAGCAAAATGGTGCAGAACCTCGCCTGGGCAACCGGCTACAACGTGATAGCGATTCCGCTGGCGGCAGGCGTATTGTACACCTGGGGCGTAATTCTGAGTCCGGCTGTGGGAGCGGTGCTGATGTCGGCCAGTACAGTGATTGTGGCGATTAATGCGCGGTTGTTGAAGATGGAGAAAAGTAGTAATGATTAGTGAGTAGTGAGGACTTGCCCTCTCGAGTCGAACCACACCTTCGGACTCTTTTGGGAGGGGAGCTGAAACTACAAATGCATCATTAAGAATTGTAATAACCAAGACCTGATAGTTTTTGAAACCTGTCAGGCTAAATCAGTGATATGTGTAACATATTAGAGTTTATATATTCCGCATATTTTAAATAGAATGATCACATTACTAATGTTTGGATTAAGAGTATCTGAAAATTCTGTTCATGTGAATAAGTCTCTACCAAAATTCATTTTCCGTAGAGCACGCGATGTGGATCTTAATGAATTTACTTTACCATTACATCAATCAATAACAGGAGAAATACTATGAAA
>SL_3KL_010_SEDDRAFT_10006797_pt1 | contig 10191 bp, 4 predicted proteins | sample SodLakKL_010_SED_2_FD_10381 | JGI IMG/M metagenome (IMG submission 10381)
CCCGTTTGGGTTGGCCTTTTTGTATTTATATATATTAATTTGTTATTTTGTCTATGCAGAAAGGTCGTTTGTCTAAAAAATAATTTTGAGCACACAAATCATTCTGTAAGTTCTATGAATACTGGTTTTGCCGTTAATTAAGGCTAATAAAAATTAACAAAAATTTGCAAAAAAATTGAGAGTATCATAAAAAAGTTTAAATTTACAACGGACTATGCTTTAAAAACATAGTCGTTAATCAATTATTAACCAAAAATCAACCAACATGAAAAAGTGTTTAGTGTTATTGAGTTGTTTGCTCTTTATGGGGGGATCCCTGTTCGGGCAACAAATCACTGTAACCGGGGAGGTAACCTGCGCTACCGATGGTGAAAGCCTTCCGGGAGTAACTGTCAGGGTGCAGGGGACCACGCAGGGTACAGTGACGGACATGGAGGGTCAGTATTCCTTGCCGGTCGCTTCTGATGCAGTGCTGGTTTTTTCCTTTATCGGGAGGAATACCCAGGAGGTGCCGGTGGAGGGAAGAGAAGTGGTTAATGTGGCCATGGAGCCGGCCATGGTGGATATGGATGAATATGTGGTGGTGGGATATGGCATACAACGTAAGCGTGATGTCACCGGATCCATCAGTTCAGTCCGTGGTGAGGACCTTGCCCGGATCGCTGCACCCAGTTTTGATGCTGCTTTGGCCGGGCGTTCCTCGGGGGTCCAGGTAACAAGTACTTCCGGAATTTTGGGTCAGGCGCCAAGGATCAGGGTCCGCGGAATCGGTTCGGTCTCTTCAGGAACATATCCCCTCATTGTGGTGGACGGAGTTCCCGCACTGACCGGTAACATCGGCGGATATGCCGAGGTGAATGCCCTAGGTGACATCAACCCCAGCGACATTGAGTCGATTGAGATACTTAAGGATGGGTCGGCCACCGCCATTTACGGATCACGTGCTGCAAACGGTGTGATCCTTATTACCACGAAACGAGGACAGGAAGGGCAGTTTCGAGTGAACTACAATGCCTGGGCCGGTATTGCCCAACCCGTCAATTTGTTTGACCTGACCAACGAATCAGAGTTCATTACCCTTGCCAACGAAATGTTCAGAAATGCCGGGTCGGCAGAGCCGGCTGTGGCAGCAGGGTTGAATACCGACTGGCAGGGAGCAGTACTTCGGAATGCATTCCAGCATGACCACAGTTTGAATATTTCTGGTGCAACCGGGCAGACCAGTTACTATTTTTCTCTTGGTTTTGGCCAGCAGGAAGGTGTGACTAGGCCTAATGAAATGGAGCGATATACATTGCGGGCCAATGTGGAACAGCAAGCCAACGACTGGCTTACTTTAGGAACAAACATCGCCCTTACCAGGTCAGATTATTATGACCTGAACAGGGGATCGAATTCTTTGTCGGGGAACATATTCTCTGCCATCCGGCAGTTGCCCAATACCCCGATCTATGATCCGGATGATCCGACCGGGTATAATATCGACAACATCAACAGGCAGCTTGTAGGGCCAGGTGTAAACAAAACCACCATCGACGACAACCTGCCTAATATTATGTATGTGGTCGATCACAACAATTATACCTCGAAGGTTATGCGTACCATGGCCAATGCACATGCGCAAGCGGAAATCACGTCCGGTCTTATGTTCAGGACCCAGATGGGGGTTGATCTTTCCAATACTGAAGGGCTGATGTACTGGAATCCCATCCACGGTGACGGAGCTACCGTTGGTGGCCGGATTTACAATACCCAGACCAACTTTACCCGCTGGAACTGGCAGAATGTGCTTTCATACATGACCACAATCGGAGATGCGCATAACATCAATGCCACATTGGTCAATGAATACCAGTACCAGGATTATAATTATTTCTTTGCTGGGGGTACGGGTATGTCAAGTACATTTTTCAGGCATGGCCTGATTGCTGGTACTTATGACACTCAGATGTCCAGTGGACTTATGTCTGATAACGGATTTATTTCTTATGCGGGCCGGTTGAACTATAACTATGACCAGAAGTACTACATTCAAGGGTCTATCCGTTACGACGGGATCTCGGCACTTCCTGAAGAGAACCGCTGGGGCTTGTTTGCCGGAGGTTCTGTGGGCTGGACCATCTCGAGGGAAGACTTCATGCAGGGCCTGACCTTCATTGATGACCTGCAGCTCAGGGCTTCTTACGCAGAGGTAGGAAACACCAGTATCGGGAATTACCCATATGCCGGACTGTATGGCGGTGTAAGGTACGGGCCGAATACCGGCATTGCCTTCGTGCAGATGGGGAATGACATGCTGAAGTGGGAAACCAGTAAGAAACTGGATGTCGGATTTGACCTTACCATGCTTAATGGCAAATATCAGTTCGCTTTCGACTACTTTCTGAATGACCAGGATGGACTGATCCTTGCAGCTCCTACGCCTCCTTCCTTCGGGATACCGGGCAACTCCATTGACCGCAATATCGGAGAACTCAGAAACTGGGGATATGAATTCTCCGCTGAAGCTCACCTGGTAAATACCAGGGATTTTGCGTTCTCTCTTGAAGGAAACCTGAGCCTGGTAGAAAACAAGATTGATGCACTTGTTGGCGGACAGCCCATTACATACAATTACTACCGCATTGCCGAAGGCGAATCGATCCGGTCTATTTATGGTTACGATTATGTGGGCGTGAATACAGCGAATGGCAACCCCATTTATCGAAAAGCTGACGGATCTCAGGTACAGGGTAATATTGCAACCCAAGGTTATTTTGTGTATGACCCCAATAACCCGGCAGACCTTAGCCAGTCAGCCGTGCTTACGGGCGATGACCGGATTGTATTCGGCCCTTCCATGCCCACTTATTTCGGGGCAATAAGTCCGAACCTTCGTTTCAGGCAGTTTGACATGAATGCCATGTTTCGTTTTTCAGGCGGAAACTATATCATGAACCGGACACGCGCCGATTTGGTAGCCAACTCATTTACCAATTATGGTAAGGAATTGCAGGGCAGGTGGCAAAGTGCTGAAGAGCCTGGAGATGGCTGGACACCAAAATTGTGGCATGGCCGGACCAACTTTATTAATATTCAGGGGACGGGGAACGGACGTTTTGTTGAAAAAGGAGATTTTTTGAAATTATCCAATTTTGAAATTGGCTACAGCTTGTCGCCCGAGATGTTGGCCCGCATGGGTGTTGACCGCTTGAGGCTATATGTTCAGGTAACAGATTTGTTTGTAATCACTGATTACACAGGTCCTGATCCGGAAATGGAGGCAAATGGAGTGGATTTCAATGTGACACCACGTCAGCGCACTTTCACCATGGGTATTAATTTAAGCTTGTAACAAAAAAAATGTCTGAAATGAAAAATATTGAAAAACACATAAAAAAGATTGGGGCCCTTTTGTTTGTCCCGCTCCTCCTGGGAGGCCTGATGTTTTCTGCCTGTTCGGAGGAGGACATTATTGACCTTGAGCCGTATAACCAGATAGCTGACGAAACGGCTTTTACCACACCCGAATTAATCGCACTGGCGATAAACGGGCTGTATGATGCTGCACAAACGGGACTATACGTCAATGGAGCCCGTGGTTATCCTTTTGGTGCCGCATTTGTACAGCAGCACGATAACCGTGGAGAAGATGTGGTGAACTGGTATGCATTTTATGCTTTTACCTACCAGGCAACCTATACGCCTTCTACCATGAACAACGAATATTACTGGATTGACACCTACCGGTTGATCAACCGGGCTAACATTGTTATGGAAGGTGTACAGGAGGCCACGGATAATGGTGTGATCTCCCAGGACCTGGCCAATGAATATGCCGCAGAAGCCAAATTGTTGCGGGCTGCTGCCTATCATGAGTTGTTGAAGATGTTTGCCCGGCCCTACAGGCATACGGAAGACGCATCCCACTGGGGAGTACCCTATCACAAAAATGCGTTTGCTACGCCAGATGCGGTGGATGACGGGATCCAGATTGGCCGCCACTCTGTGGCTGAATGTTACCAGTGGATACTGGAAGACCTGGCTTATGCAGAACAGCATCTTCCGTATAAGTCTGAACGTTCAGGCAATCAGCGGCTGGCCAGAGCAACCAAGGAAGCGGCAGCTGCCTATAAAGTGCGCGTATATCAGCATATGTGGGATATGCCCAATGTGATTACCCATGCGTTGAAGTTCATCAACGGCCCTTATGCGGACAGTTATGCATTGCACAATAACCCATGGGAAGCTTTCCAGGATGGCTCTTACGGCAGTACAGAGCACATATTTGGCATGGAAAGTTCAGAAACGAGCAATCCGGGAGTTAATGGAGCTCTCGCTTCTCAGTACAACCGCCGGAACCTTGTATCCATGAGTCCAATCATCTGGCGTCATGAGGGTTGGTTGCGGGATGACAAGCGCAGGCAAGGCTCGGAAGCTGAAAATGATCCTGAGGCAATGGTAAGGTTCCTGGCAGGAAGGGTGCTGACTGCCAAGTACAAGCGGGTTAGTGCAATGGACGACTTGTCGCCCATGATGCGCTACCCGGAATTATTGCTCAACCTGGCTGAGGCCTATGCCCGTGAAGGAGATGCGGCCAATGCCCTCACTTATCTGAATATGGTCAGGGATCGCTCACTTGCAGATCCTGCCACACAGTCGTATGACCTGCAGGATGATTTCAACGGTGACGCAATCAATGTACTGGAAGCGATTCTTCTGGAAAGAAGGATTGAACTTGTAATGGAAGGTTCCCGCTGGCCGGACATCCACAGGTTGCAGCACTGTCCGCATCATCCCATAGATGGCATTCCTGCCAAACTGCCGCAAGCGGTGCCCCCGGCCTCCGCTTTCGATCTGGATGCAGGGCCCTATGACGGCCCCTTTGGTGTGGCGCAGATTCCCTATGATGATCATCGGTTTATCTGGCCGATCTCACAGATGGAAATTAACTCAAACCCCACACTTGCTGCCCAGCAAAACCCGGGGTACTAGTAATTACTCATCATGTTGTTAACCGAAAGGGTCGCCTTTGGCTGAAGGCGGCCCTTTTTTGTTTAAACATTAAAAAACGTCGATTTTACTGAATTGAAAATTTAAAACGTCGAATAAAAAAATAAAAAGGATGACAAAAAACTTATGTATATCGCTTAAAAGCAAACTATTGTGTTAATAAGTATTAAAATATTTTTAACTTTTTTTTAGTAAATGCTTTTTTGTTTGACAAAAGCAAGTATTTTTGGGGATGTATTAAAGGGAAACAAGTATTATTTAATTACCAATTATTAATTAAAACTTAAACAACATGAAAAAGTGTTTAGTGTTACTGAGTTGTTTGCTCTTTATGGGGGGATCCCTGTTCGGGCAACAAATCACTGTTACCGGAAAGGTTACCAGCGCTGATGATGGCGAAAGTCTCCCAGGCGTTACCGTTCAGGTGCAGGGAACAACCCAGGGTACAGTAACCGATATCGAAGGCGATTATTCTTTGAGTGTCGCATCGGATGCGGTACTGGAATTTCGCTTTATCGGTATGGAGCCCCAAAACATTCCGGTAGAGGGACGCAACGTAATCAATGTTTCGTTGCAGACAGCTATCACCGCGCTGGGCGAGGTAGTGGTGGTCGGTTATGGTACCGCCAGAACTGTTGGCACAACCGTTGGTTCCATTTCGACGGTAAGTGCGGATAGGCTTGAAGCCCGTCCCGTTGCCAACGTCTGGGATGGTATGCAGGGCCGGGTTTCCGGTCTGCAGGTGTATTCCTCCTCAGGTGAGCCTTCTGAGCTGCCTTCCATGCGTCTTCACGGCGTGGGATCACTGGGTGCCAGTTCAGCACCCCTTTATGTGGTGGATGGAGTACCTATGATCACCACCAACATTCTTTCGATGAACCCCAACGATATCGAAAGTGTGTCTGTTCTGAAAGATGCGTCAGCCACCTCGATTTATGGTTCGCGTGCTGCCAACGGGGTAATTTATATTACCACCAAACAGGGACATCGTGATGAGCGTGCCACAGTAAATGTGAATATGCAGTATGGTGTGTCTAATATGGCCAACGAAGATTACTTTCAACGGTTGATGAATGCCAATGAATTTATTAATTTCCGGACGGAAACTGGTTTGTGGAGCGAGGCATATGCCAACCAGATTCGGGAAGCTTATCCGCATGACACCCAATGGTACAAGTATTACTATACGCAGGATCAGCCAACCATTCAAGGGGACATGTCGATCCGCGGAGGCGGAGGACGGACCACATATTTTGTTTCCGGTTCCTATTTCTTCCAGGACGGTTTGGCCGTTCGTTCGGAATACGAGCGTTACACGCTGCGCGCCAACCTGAACTCTCACGCCAACGACTGGCTGAGTTTTGGCCTGAGGCTTGGCCTGACAGATGACTGGCGTCAAACCAACCCTTATGGATTTAACGACACCAACCGCGGCTTAATGGTTCTGGCGCAGCCCATTTATTCTCCTTACGATGAGGACGGTAATTCCTACCGCGGAATTATTCCGGGATGGAATCGGTTTGATCCTTATTATATGCAGGAAAAACTCATCTCCGAGGGAAATAACAATATGACAAATGTGGTTGGTCATATGCAGATTAATCCCCTCGAAGGTCTTGTAATCCGCACCCAGGGTGGGTTGGATATATATGACTACCGGACTTCACAGATCAGGTATCCTTCGTATGCCGGAACACCGGGGAACGGACGCAGGTATGAGTATTTCGCCAGGAGCAACCAGCGTATTCTCACCACCACCGCAGAATATAAGTGGAACATTGGAATGCGTCATGGGTTTACCGCTCTTGCCGGCCATGAATACACCGACAGGAATTATGAAAATTTTTCCAGTGTATCAACAGGGCATAATGATGACCGCCTGATGCTTCTGGATGCAGGCCCGGATGGCCGGAATGTTACACATGGCATGACCCAACATGCATATAACTCTTACTTCGGACGCCTGGATTATGTGCTGGACGACAAATATTACGTGGACTTCTCTGTCCGCCAGGATGAATCTTCACGTTTTGGCCGAGACAACCGTACTGCCAATTTCTATTCTGCCGGTGTGATGTGGGACATGGCCGAAGAATCCTTTATGGACAATATCAACTGGCTCTCTTCTGCCCAGATTAAACTCAGTATCGGTACTTCCGGTAACTCGCAAATTGGCGACTATGCCCACCTGGCAAGGATGGGAACAACCCAGTACGATGAATCTACCGGCTGGTGGATTACACATCCGGGAAATCCTTCCCTCAGCTGGGAAACCCAGAGGAAAACCACCCTTGGAATGATGTTCTCTTTGTTTGATGACAGGTACCGTTTCAATGTGGAACTTTACGACAGGGAAACCACTGACATGCTGATGGCTGTGCCCATGCCTTATACCACAGGCTTCACCAGCGAAAGTGATAACGTAGGATCATTGCGTAATTCAGGGATTGACTTTGAACTGGACTTTGATGTAGTCAGTGCACGTGATTATTACGTGACGCCGTTTGTCAACTTCAACTACAACCGCAACGAAGTAACGGAACTTTTCCAGGGGCTGGATCACTGGATCATCCCCAATACTGGTGTGGCATACGTAGTGGGTGAGCCAGTTCGCTTCTTCCGTCCGATTTTTGCCGGTGTGGATCCCGCAACAGGTAACCCGACCTGGTATGTACCTGATGAAGACAGGTCAAACAATGTGGAAGACCCCAACAATGTGACCACCCATTTTGATACCAACCAGCTTGAGCAGAACACAGGTCATCCCCGTTATGCGCCATTGGCCGGAGGTTTTGGCCTGGATGCCGGGTGGAGAGATTTCGGCCTGCGTCTGGATTTTGCCTTTGTACATGACAAGTACTTGTTCAACAACGACAGGTATTTCACCGAAAACCCCTCAGTGTTTAGCGCGTTTAACTCGGAGCGTACCGTTCTGGACTACTGGAAAGAGCCCGGGGATGAAACAGAATTCCCCAGGTGGCCCGTTCAGTTCACTCAGTTTGACTCCCGCCTGATTGAAGATGCTTCCTTCATGCGTCTGAAAAACTTCACCATCGACTACAGGTTGCCCCAGTCCATGTTGCAGAGAAGTGATTTCTTCACCAGGGCAAGGGTGTATGTGACAGGACGTAACCTGCTTACCTGGACAGAGTACCGTGGTCCGGACCCGGAAGTTGATTCAAACATCAGTCTCGGTGCCAACCCCAATACCAAGCAGTGGACATTGGGTATTCAGTTAACGTTCTAATAATATTCACTGAAAATGCAAACAATTATGAAAAAGATAATAAGAGTACTCCTGGCGTCTGTGGTGTTTGCTTTGGCCACAGTCTCCTGCGATGTGGAAAGGCTCCCTTATGATGTGATTGAATCCGGGGAGGCTTTTCAAAGCGTCTCAGATGCGGAGAACATGAACAACGGGCTGTATGCCCAGCTGCGTAACAGGATGCATGGAATTCAGTCCTACAGCACCGATATTCAGGCGGATCTGCTCAATGCCACCTGGGATTACGGTAACCGTCAGGGATTTCCTCACCGCTGGACTGAACTGCTTGCCACCGATTACACCATCCGCGATGTATGGCAGTTGTATTACTCCGCAATCAATAATGTGAATAATATAATTGAAAACCAGCATCTGATCGAGGCTGAAAATGCTCAGGAACAAGCACAGCTTGATCGTTATCTGGGTGAGGCTTATTTTTTGCGTGCCTACTATTTTAATCGGCTCGCCATCAGGTATGGGGAATTGTACGACCCGGCCTCTGCTGAGTCGGATCTGGGTATTGCCCTCGTGCTCCAATTTGATATTCGCCTTCAGCCTGCAAGGGCAAGTGTGGCAGAGACTTACCGTCAGATCCTTGACGACCTGGCCGAAGCCAAACGCTTGCTGGCCAATGTTTCCGGCGCCCCCAGCCATCACAGGATAAGCCTGGATGCGGCCCTGGCACTGGAAACAAGAGTGCACCTGCATATGCAGAACTGGAGTGCAGTAATACCCGCAGCAGAACAGCTGATCAATAGTGGCACCTATCCGCTGATCACCACCGAAGAAGGTCTCCGGGATATGTGGCACCATGATACCAGCTCTGAGGTGATTCTTCAGGTGTATGCAAGCCACCCCAACGAGTTGGGAAGTTCGATGGTCCCCTTCCTTGGCTATCGTGCTGCAGCAGATGATTTTAATCCAGACTGGATTCCAAATCAATGGGCTGTTGATTTATTTGAAGAGGGAGATATCCGTAAGAATGTTTACTTTGGCCAACTGCCAATACACATAGATGGGATCGATTATTACGATGATGGGTTATGGCTGGTCAATAAATACCCCGGAAATCCGGCGTTATACACTGGAAACACCAACTACCAGCACAAACCCAAGGTTTTCCGCATGGGTGAAATTTATATGAATCTGGCAGAAGCCCAGTATTATGTGAACGAAGCCAATGCATTGGCAACCCTTAATGCCCTGCGCGTTGCCCGCGGACTGGATGCCTTGAGCGGACTGTCCGGTCAGGGGCTGTTGGAAGCGATCCAGGAAGAACGCACCCGCGAACTGATGTTTGAAGGCTGGCGTCTGGATGATCTTCATCGTTGGGGACTGCCTGTTGACCGCACGAACAAACCGCCGCAACACACAGGCCCGGTGATTCCCGGTGAGGATTTCGTCAGTCTTTTCAGGGAACCCTATCATCACCAGATGATCTATGCGATCCCTTCAAGGGACCTTACCACCAACCCCAATATGGTTCAAAACCCCGGTTGGTAAAAACGTGCTGTTTTGAGTTGCATGTATGAAAAAAGCTGCCTTTCGGGGCAGCTTTTTTTTTGTTTTAACTGTCAGCTTTTCCGGTCAAAAAGGGCTTTGGAGAGGTTGATCAGCTTTTCTTTCCGCGCTGCAGGTAATTTGATGTCCTCCAGATAGTCAAAGGCCCGGGCGTAATGCTCCTGCATGGTTTCCTGTGACATATTGCTTATGCCAAGTTGATCAAATATCTCTTTCACTAATTTGATCTTTTCTTCCCTGCTGTTAAATTCTCTGCTGAAGGCCTCTTCCAGGGTTTGTCGCTGAGGCTGGCTGGCAATCTCCATGGCCTGAATATAGGGCCAGGTCTTTTTGTTGGCCACGATGTCGCCCCCTGTCTTTTTCCCGAATGTGGTTTCATCCCCGAACACATCCAGCCAGTCATCCTTGATCTG
>SL_3KL_010_SEDDRAFT_10006798_pt1 | contig 10190 bp, 4 predicted proteins | sample SodLakKL_010_SED_2_FD_10381 | JGI IMG/M metagenome (IMG submission 10381)
TGCGGCCCACATTGGCGCCACCACGAACATTCGGCCGTGAATTGAGCGCAGAGGCCTAGCGTGAAACACTTTCGATATCGATCCATATGCGCAGTGCTGCTGGCCGGCGGGTTCCTGGCCACTTCGTCAGCTCACGCGTTCCTCAAGGAGCGTGAAGAGGACGGTATCTATTTCATCGAAGCCGTCGGCATCGTGCCTACGGTCGAGGACCTGATCGAGGATGCCGAAGACATCGACGAGGATGATTTCACGACGGTTCCCGATCTACTGCAGAGTGAACTCGGACTCAGTGATGATCCCATCGATCTGCGCGACAGCGAGCAGTTCGAGAAGCTCGACCTCGGAGACTGTTTCGCCGATTGGCAGTCGCCGACCCTGAGCTTCTCCTTCCAGCAATCGAACGTGGTGTGGGGCAGTGCCGGATCAACTTCGGGTGACGTCGACCGCGTGGAGATCCGCGGGCGCTCTGCTTCGGACTTCGGTTTCATGCGTGACGAGACGTTGCGTTACGAGTTCGATCTACCCAATCCGGATTATGATCCGGATGAGGATCCGCCCGAAGACGCAACAATAACCGAGGTCGCCGAGATTGAATGCGGTGATCTGGAAACNCAGTGGAATGAATACGATGAACCCGATGGTGGGCGCATCTTCGTGTTCGACAGCCTTTCAGTGGAAGCTGGTGCCGTCGGAACCGAGGTTCGCCTGCAGGGCGACTTCGAGCTCGTCTTCTTCCCTGATACTCAGTTCACCGTCAGTGGAACCGAGAGCCGGCCTGTCACGTTTCGCGGCAGCAACTGGAACGGCATTGATCTCGGATCAGGTGTCAATGCCGACCTCGAGCACTGCATATTCCGCCAAGCATCGGACAACGGTGCACTGCGGGTCAGCGAGGGGGCCAGCCTGACGGCCCGCCACTGCGACTTCCGCGGCAATGAGGGCGGCCTCGGTGGCGCCATTCGCGCGGAGTCCGGTTCTACGGTGGATATTGCACACGCACGTTTTGCGCAGAACGAGGCCAACCAGGGAGGGGCAATTCACGCCCGTGACCGCGATGGCGGGACAACCTCGGTCACGCTCACCGACGTTCACATGGAGGGCCATGAAGCCCTGCGCGGCGGTGGGCTCTACATGGAGGGGGTGACCAATGCGCGGATCCGCAATCTGACCGTGATCGACGGTGAGGCCGGACTTGGTGGTGGCGTGATGATCGAGGGCGGCAGTGCCACCTTCTGGAACCCGGTGATCGCCGGCAACACGGCCAGGCTGGAGGGTGGCGGCCTGTTGATGCGCGGTGGTGGCGGCCAGAGCAATGTCACCCTGCACAACCCGACCATCGCTTACAACGAAGCCGAGATCGGTGGCGGCATCGCCATCGCGGATACGCCGAATACCAACCCCGACTTCAATCAGCTCGACCTGCGCAATGGCATTCTGCACGGCAACAGGCTGCGCGACACCGCGGANGCNCGCGGNCGTCAGATCCATGCAGAAGGCAACGGTAACGTTCTCCTGCAGCGCGCCATGATCGAGGGTGGCCTCGCCGAGGGCTACGATGGACCACTGACGCCGGCGACGTCCGATGTGGTCACGGGTGATCCAGCGTTTCGCAGTACGCCCGATGAACCCGGAGAGGGTGGCGGCATCGCCCAGGCCGACTTCAGACTCGCTGCCGCCTCCGAAGCGATCAATCGCGGTGACTTCAGTCTGTTCGATGTCAGTGGTTACGACGACGTTGATCGCGATGGTGATGCCCGTCAGTTTGGTCAGGAGGATCCGGAAATCGATCTCGGCGCCTACGAGTTTCAGAACAATCCGCCGACGCTGCGCAGCACTGACGAGATCGAGATCAACACCGATGAGCGTGCAAGCCCGGTGGCTCTGCAGATCTGCGGCGACTTCACGGATCTGGACCAGTTTCTCGACCCAGAAGTCTCCGCTGAACAGTTCGTTTGGCTGACGACGGCGCCCGAGGATGGCTTCGGAGACATCCTGCAGTCTGACGGTGGACGTGAGGGCGATGCAGTCATCGAGGGCAGTGCGATCGACGATCCCCGCGGGCGCGTCTTCTACGATCCCGAACGGCGCTCGAGCAGTTACGAAGTGACCGTCGAGTGCAGGATCCGCGATGAAATCACGCGCATTGACGACGATGGCGAGGCCGAAGTCGACGAGGATCTGACGATACTCTCGCGGGCATCACAGACCGTGCACATCCAGGTATCGGCGCGCAACGATCCGCCGGCCTTCGAAGGTGCGCTCGACAGGGACGGCGAAACAGGCCGGAGTTATGAGTCCGAGCTGCGCATCAGTGATCCGGATGCGGATCACGAGGGCTACGATCTGCGCGTCGAGCTCGAGGACGGGCCCGCATGGCTCGAACTCGATCGCATCTCGGCGGACGAGGTTCGGCTTGCTGGCAATCCCGACGAGGCGGGGGAATATGACGTTCGCCTGGTCGTCATCGACCCGGCGGGGGGCACGACTGTCGAGGAGACGACAATCACCGTCGAGGATCCGGACGATTTCGATGAGCTGGATGCCGGCGCCGACGTCAGTGCCGAGCCGGGTGAGGACGTGCGCCTGTCCGCCGAGGGCCCCGACAGCACGGGACTGCTGTACGAATGGCGGATTCTCGACAGCAATGACGACGAGGTCGCCAGTCAGGCCGGCCGCGACTACACCTGGAGTGCCGAGGAGGGTGTATTTACTGCCATCGTGGAAGTCAGCGACGGCGTGGATGTGCTGGGCGACGACAGCCTCACCATTGCCGTAGCCGCTGGCCTCAGTGGCAATCCCGATGATCCGGGTGAGGAGCGCGACCCGCCGGACGAGGACCAGGAAGCCCAGCTCGACGGCATGGGCGACGGTGATGACCCGGACAATGTGGAGGACTGGGAGGAGCGGACCGATACCAGCAAGGCAGCCGCCCTGGCCGACCTCGCCGGCACCGACCTGACGCCCGAGCAACAGGACCTCGTGCTGGCCGAAGCCGATGACCTGCTGGCGCAGGCGGCGGCCGATGACGAGCCGATCGACGAGGCGCTGGCCGAACTGCTCGCAAGCACCTACGCGAATCTCTCCGGCCTTGACCTTGACGAGGACCGACGCGAGGCAGCGATCGACGGCACCGCTGCCTTGCGCGAGACCGCGGCCGCGGATGGGGTGGTCAGCGAGGCGCTCAGCGCAGACCTGATCCGGGCGGGCAGCGGGATGATGCGAGCGGGTGCGGATCTGCCATCGGAGCAGCGCGACCGGCTTCTCGACGGCGTGAGTGCCGATCTCGCCGCCGCTCGCGAGGCGGGTATTGCCCTTGATGATGCCACCACGAATCGAGCCCTGGCGGCGCTCGACAACAGCCTCGCCGCCGGCGATCTCGACAGCGATCAGGTCGATCAGGTACTCGACGGAGTGTCCGACGCCATCGCGGGCAACGCCGATCCCTCCGCGGTGCAGCTTACCAAGGCCGCGCAGGTGACAGCCGGACTGATGAGCGATCCCGCCGCCCTTGATGGCGAGCAGCGCGCAGCCGCACGTGAACTGGGTGAGGAACTCGCCAGTGCAGCGGTGGTGAATGACGAATCCTTCCGTGCGACCGGTGGGCGCAACTTCAAGATCGCGGCCCAGCGGATCGATGGCGACGCGACCGGCGATATCCTGATTGGCGAACCCGGTGCCGCCGGCCCGTCGGTCCTGATCAGTCGGGCCGTGCGCGACGAACTGCGTGAACGCAACGCGCTGGCTGACGACGCAGACCTCGGATTTGCGCTGGTTGCCACCCTCAGCGGCGATGACGCGAGTTACGTGGTGGAAACAATTGCGCTGGATGCCGATGGTGAACGTCTCGCCGATGTGGCCATGGAGGAGACGATCCGAGTGACGATTCCGGTCACGCGCAGCGACCGCCGTCGCCCGACCAATGTCGATGGCACGCCGGTCACCATGTCGAACACGGATGCAGGTTCGCGCGGAGTGGCCTTCGATGCCGACGAATTCGCCACCTTCAGCCTGACCTCCGAGGTCGAGCCGAGTGACGAGAGCAGTGGGTCCGAACGTTCGAGCTGTTTCCTCGACTCCCTCTTCTGATTGCCGGAAGGAACGCCGATGCGCCGTACATTGATCCTGCCGCTGGTCCTGACCCTCTTCGGAGGCAGCTCCGCGGTACAGGCTGCGGATCCTTTCCTGAGTCCACCGGGTGTGGCCGGGGCTGGAACCGGCGGTGCCATGGTGGCCGGCCCCGGCAGTCTCGCATCCGTCTGGCACAACCCGGCAACGCTGGTCGATGGCGATACGGAGTTCGTGTTCGAGTGGCAGACAGCGGCCGATCGCACCCGCGGGGGGCGCCTGAGTCGCGGTGCGAACTCGTGGTTCGCCGGAGCCTCGTTCGTCAACCGGGACAAGTGGTACGGGACGGTTGCGACGGGCATTGCCGCCTATACGCCACATACCCAGAAGTACTGGACCGCCGAGGTCGGCGAGGGCAACAGTGCGTTCGGGCGGACGAACGTCACCACACAGGCGATCGGCATTCCCTATGCCGTCGAGTTCGATCGCATCGGCCTCGCGCTCGGTGCGGTGGGTGAACTGATTGCCGTCGATGCGAGTGGAACGGAAATCCGCGTGAAGGATTCCGCCGGTGAGATCAGCGAAGCGGACGTCGATGATGACCAGAACATCGGCTTCAGTGGCGCCCTGGGCATCCGCTACATCTTCTATGAAGAGGGGCCGGTGCGGGTCGACGTGGCCGGCGTTCGGCGCGCGCGGGCCAGCGATGGCGCCAGTATCGATGTCGATTCCGGTACGGCGGCCCGGCTCGCCCCCGACAAGCCGGCAGGCTGGGATGCGGGTCTGCGGTGGCGTTACGACATGGGCGAGCAGCGCAGTATCGCGATCAAAATGCACTATGGCTCCACCCACTGGGATGACGCCGGCAAGATGCGTCGTGATGGCTTCGGATTCACCTTCCGCCGGCCGTTTGGCGACACGACCGCCTTGCGCTCGGGGATGATGAGCCTGCGCGCGGGCTATTCCCGCTTTCGCCCCGATGAAGCGAAACCATGGATGGACTGGCCACGCGGCCGGGCGCTGTCGGCCGGCATCGGCTTCGACTTTGATCAGTCGCTCACACTGGATGTCTTCCTCGAACGCCGCAAGGAGGAGCGCAATCAGTTCCGCGACCAGCACAAGACGTTCGGTGGTGTCAGCATCGGGATTCCCTTCTGAGCGGCATGTTTCAGCGCATCATGCCCTGGCTCCTGGGGCTGTTGTGGTCTCACTTGTGGGCGGCGTGGGTGCTCCACCGTACTGCCGCAGAACAGCGCGAGCGCGCCCTCGATCTGGCGGCGTCCGGGCTGTTCAGTGTGCCGACTCCACCGGCGGTTGCAGCGCTCGCCACCTGGCCGGCAGCCATGACGGGTGCCCTGGCATTCACCTTCACGCTCGGTCTGTTGATCTGTGCCGTCGCGCGCGCGGGCGTTGATCTCCTCGCGGTCGGCCATCGACTCCTGCGCTTCCTGCCGTTGCTGGCCTGTGCCATCGCGCTGCTCATCGGCCTCACCCTTCCCCATGGCGGGATCTGGATCGGCCTGGCGCTGCTGTTCGCCATTCCCTACGGCCTCTTTCTCGCCCTTTCGCCCAGGAGGCACTCGGTGGCTGCGCGTGCAGCGCTCTGCTGGCTGTGTGCGGCCCTGGTGCTGGTGCCGGTAGTCTGGAGTGCGTCTCCGGACCACCTGCGCACGGCGCGTACGGCGATCGTCGGGCTGCCGGCCGGCGAGGCGCTGGTCAATGCCTACTATCGATCGGCACTGCTGGCCGCCGAACCCATCAAGGGGCCGCACCAGCGCTTTCATGTCACCTATAGTGCCCTCGGAGCGACGCACATCCCTGACTGGATCCGTTGCAAACCGGGGACGCCCCTCCTGTTGCCGGTCGCCGATCCCGCCAATGCCGATCTGCGCGTGCTGGGGGTGATCGACGATGCCGTCCATCTGGAGGGCTTCCCCGAACCGGTGGAGGCGGATGCCTGGGGGGAGCGATTCGCGGCCTGGATGGCGGCGAACGACCCGGTGGTGCTGCGCGCGCTGGTGGCACTGGGGGTGATCGGCGGCCTGCCCCTGGTCCTTGCCTTGGCCGTGGCATCCGGGGTCTACCGGATTGCGGGTCGCGCGCCGCGTCGCCAATGGCGTGTGCCGATCACGGTCATGGCCTGTGCCGGTCTTGGCGGTGTGTGCGCGGTGCTGATTCTCGCAGTTGCGGAGCGGGCGCCCCCCGAACCAGTCGTCGATGGACACGGTGCCGAGCGCATTGCCGCTGCCAGTGCACGCTCCACGTCGCTACGTGATCTGGAGCGGTTGGCGAGTGACGATGAACTGTTGCCCGTGCGTGCCCATGCACTTGCCGAGCAGGTGCGCCGGGCACGCACGCCGGCAGAGTGGGTCGACCCGGTACGGGCGGCCACTACCTGGTATGAGCAGTGGCATGGCTACAATGCCCTGTTGGCACGCGGCTGGGATCCACGCGGGCAGGTCTGCTGACCCGCCGCTCGTCCGTTCCGGGGCACGCGACCCAAGTCGACCGGTCAGCGCCCTGATGATTGTGTGTCCGGCACTTCCGTGTCGCTGTCGTCGCCAGAGGCCTCCGGGACATCCGTGCCTGCACCAGTCGGCTGGCTGTCGCACTCGGCCTCGCGCTGCAATGCCTCGATGAGTTCCGCCCGCTGCTGGCGGTAAGTCGCTCGATCGATCAGGCCGCGGGCATATTGCCGCGAGAGCTGGCGCAGGCTGACGCGTGCCATCGGCCCCTCCCTATTCCACGTCCGCCGGGACGTCCTCGAGCAGCAGACGGAATCCGGTCACACTGTCCGGGCTGCCGTCGTGGCTGCGTTCGAACTCCAGCGAGCACTGCGAATGGGGGTCGCGGTAGGCCCCGCCCATTGCCACCAGTTCGCCGTTCGCCTCGACCAGCTCCTGGGCATTGCCGATGTAGTTCTTCAGCCCCCAGCCGTTCTGATGCCCGACGGTGACCTCGACGAAGTCCGAGCCCTTCAGTGTCTGGTTGGCGAGCGTGACGCGGCAATTGAAGTCCCGCGGCGGCTGGACGCCGTTGGCATGGGCGGCGTACTCCCACTCGCTGCGCGAGGGCAGGCGGTAGGTCTTGCCGGTGCGTTCCGTCAGCCAGTCGGCGTACTCACGGATCTCGTCGATGTTGACGCCGGTCAGCGGCAGGTCGCCGCTGACGTCATCGTCGACGGGGCAGTTGCCGCTGAGGAAGCAGTACTTGTTGTAGTCCTCGTGCGAGATCTCGTACTTGCTGATGGCGAAGCGGGCGTGGCCGTCACCCGGTGGCACCACGACCATTAGTGGTGCCCGCACGCGATCATGAATGAGGTCGAAACAGATGGCGCGCGCGCGCGTGCCGTAGCCGGCAATGCGGCCGGTGCAGGGGCGATTGCTCTCGATCGGGTCCCAGTCCTCGGTCACCACATCACGCCCCGTGACCTCGGCGGCTTCGCGCAGGCCTTCGAGATCCTGGCTGCGCTGGAGGATCCGGCTCTGCCGTCGGCGCTCGAGCGCGATCTGTTCGCTGAGCTCCGCCTGGGCCTCGCGGTACTCGCGGTTGTCAACCCAGAGCGAGCGGGCATCGGTCAGGTGGCGCCGGGCGTCGGGCAGTTCCTCGGCGTCCATCGCGGACCGGAACTGCGCGAAGGCGGACTCGGCCTCGGCGAGGCGATCTGCGAGGTCCTCGCGGAAGTTCTGTACCTCGGGATGATCGGGCCGATCTTCCAGGGCGCGCTCGAGAATGGCCTCGGCCTCGTTGAGACGTCCGGCCGACAGGGCCGCGCGTGCGGCGGAGCCTTCCGGCCACGGCCGCGGTGCGACCTCTTCGCGCAGTTCGGCCAGACGCGTGCTGCCCGGGAACACGTTGCTCGCCCGGGTGGCCAGGCGTTCTGCCTGCTGGCGATCGTCGCTGGCCAGCTCACGAATGCGCTCCGCCAGGATGTTCACGTATTCGGCTTCCAGCCGGGCATAGCGCGCCGGCGCCCAGGTGCGGATCTCGTCCGCCATGCGCGCCGCGCGCGTGGTATCGAAACGTTGCTCTTCGCGGAAGATCCGATCGAGGTCGTCGGCGTTCACTTCCACGGTGAAATTGCGCTGGGCGTCGTTGAGGCGGCGATCATCGGGCGCGAACTCCAGTCCGCGCTCGGTGACCGCAAGCGCCTGGCGGTAGTCGCCCTCATCGGCGTGTTCGCTCGCCACGTCCTCGAACGCTTCACCGATTGCGTTCGGTGCGGTGATGGCCAGGAACGGGTCATCCTCCGGCACTTCCGCCTGCAACTCGCGCAGGGTGCTGGTGGCGTCGTCGAGTTCGCGTGCGCGTGCCTGGATCAGCAGGGTCTCCTTCAATCCCTCCAGGCGCGCCTGGCGCGCGGCCTCCTCGCGTTCCTGCAGGAAGGCGGTCTGTGCCTGGCTGATATCGGCATGAGCCGCCTCGACCGCGTCCTGGTCGAGATCGAATGCGCGTGCACGCTCGAGCAGGGCCAGGGCCTCGCTGTAGATACGCTCCTCGCGCAGGGTTTCGGCGCGCTCGACGTACACGTCGGCGACCGCGCCACGGGCCTCGGCGAGCGTGGTGGAGTCCGCCGGCAGTGCGGCCTGCAGATAACGCAACTCCGTGCGCAGTTCCGCTTCCCATGAGCGGTCGAACGCGGGATCGGACAGCGCCGCGCGCAGGTTGTCCTGCCGATTCTCGACGATGCTGTCACGCTCGGTGTCGCGGTCGNCCTCTGCCACNTGCTGCAAGCGCGCCGTGAGCAGGTACGGGTGCAGGTCGAGCGCTTCCAGTATGGCGGCGTGAGCGTCCACGAACGCTTCCGCACCGGCGCGATCCTCTGCTTCGACCAGTTCGTCGACGCGCGCCGCGGCGATCGGTTCGGCAATCTCGCGCAATGCGAGCAACGTACGATCGGTGGGAGCGAGGCGGGCGAGTTCGACGATCGGCTCTTGCGCTTCGCCGAAGGCGGCGAGATCGTCCATGCCATTCATGCGCTCTTCAAAGTGTGCGCGCAGTTCCGCCACCCGTTCGGCGCGCCTGCGGTTGTCTTCGGCGGTCTCCAGGCGAGCGCGGGTGTTGAGCAGGTCGATATCACCCGCGGCCAGGTCTTCGCCGGTAGCGAGGTAACCCTCGGCGCCGGCGAGATTGCCGGTATTGATCTCCCCCTGCGCGGCGCTGGCATAGGCGCTGGGAATGCGCGGATCCTCCAAGAGGGCGTGTTCGGCATCGATGGCCTCGATGCGCGCGAGCACATCCGGCAGCGGCAGCGCTGCGTCCGTGCCGTCGCCGGGCAGCAGGTATTCGTTTTCCAGCGCCCGCACGAACTGCTGGTTCAGCGTGTGCAGGCGGCGGTCGCGCGCCGAGTCGATGTACTCGCCGAGCGCGATGATGGCCGCGGAATCGGGATAGATTTCCCGCGCCCGGGCCAGTTGGTCCTCGGCGCGGGCGAAATCGTAGCGCTCATCGTCCGGGTCCACCGCTTCGCGGACCAGGGACTCGAAGTGGTTCTGGAGTGTGTCGCGGCCCTCGTCCGTAATGGTCGAGCGCGCGGCGGCATCGAGATTTCCGAACTCCGCCAGAATCGCCTCGATACGCTCAGGCTCACCGGACTGGACCTCCGCCACCATGTTCTGTACGCGACGGTCATCGATCACGTCGAGGATCGGGCCGATGGCGGCAATGGCCATCGCCGCCGCCAGAGCGCCGCCGATGACGTAGGGGTTCTTGTGCCAGTTCAGCCGCCCCTCGATCTCCTCGATGAAGGTGTCGACGTCGGGTGAACGCTTGTCGCGCTCGAAGGCGAGGCCGCGCAGCAAGCCGCGCATCTGGCGCCGCTTGAGCGACTTGACCGGCGCGGGTACGAGACCGGCCTCCTGCGCCTTCGCCGCGGACTTGCGGTTGAAGGGGTGGTAGCCGGTCAGCAGCTCGTAGGCGACACAGGCGAGCGCGTAGATGTCGTCGCGCGGATCCGGCGGCTCGCCCTGGAGCATCTCCAGCGAGGCGTAGGCCGGCGTCAGGGCGCCGAGTTGCCCGGCATCGAAAAAGGTCTTGTCGCTGCCGTCGTCGGCGCCGTCGGTGTTGGTGACCTTGCCCGTACCGGGGGCCTTGACCGCGCGGGCAATGCCGAAGTCCAGCACCTT
>SL_3KL_010_SEDDRAFT_10006799_pt1 | contig 10190 bp, 9 predicted proteins | sample SodLakKL_010_SED_2_FD_10381 | JGI IMG/M metagenome (IMG submission 10381)
GGCTCTGCTTGAGGCTATGCAGGAAAGGCAGATCACAATCGGTCAGGAGACATTCAGGCTGGATGAACCATTCCTCGTAATGGCAACACAAAACCCTATTGAGCAGGAGGGTACATACCCCTTACCCGAGGCGCAGGTGGACAGGTTCATGCTGAAGGTGGTGATCACCTATCCAAAAAAGGAAGAGGAGGCATTGATTATCAGGCAGAATCTGGCCGGTGAATTTCCAGCGCCTTCACAGGTACTTACTCCTGAAAATATTATTAAGGCGAGAAGTGTTGTAAAGGATGTATACCTTGATGAAAAGATTGAGAAGTATATAATTAATATTGTTTTTTCAACAAGATTTCCTGCCGAATACAGGCTTGGTAAATTTGAAAATATGATCAGTTACGGTGCTTCTCCAAGGGCAAGTATTAATTTGGCCAGGGCTTCCAAAGCCTATGCATTCATAAAGCGCAGGGGGTATGTGATACCTGAAGATGTAAGGGCTGTCTGCTATGATGTGATGAGACACAGGATCGGATTGAGCTATGAAGCAGAAGCCGAGAGTATCGTTTCGGAAGATATCATTACCGAGATCCTGAATACTGTAGAGGTGCCATAATATAAAGGGAAGGATTCCTGCCATGCGCCTACTTTTTATTTTAATATGTATTATGCTCCCGGTTGAGGTTATTGCCCAGTTCCTTCCGGGCATGGACCAAAGCCAGGTTGGCATGCACATGGAGGAAACCTTCAGGGAGTTTGTACTGAGGAATCCTCCCAACGTTGACGAGCTTGATTTCTTAAAGTATGAACATATATCAGGCGACAAAACATTACTGGTGTTCATGACTGAATGCGGAATATGCAGCTTTACAAGGCTAATGGTTGATATTGATTACCTTAAGGAAACTGTAGATATGTATAACCGGGAGTATCAGCCTGCAGGTGAAAATATGTGGACAGTGAAAAGGGAGGAATACGAGTACATAGTAAGTCTTGATCAGTCAGAGTGGTTATTCACTGTAACGGTAAGGCTGAAGGGTGGTGACGGGATGACTGAATAAAATTTTATTTACCAGTGGAAACAAAGGAGCTTTTAAAAAAGGTAAGGAAGATAGAGATCAAGTCGCGGGGACTTTCACGCGATATATTTGCCGGGCAATACCATTCAGCCTTTAAGGGCCGTGGTATGGCATTTAGCGAAGTTCGGGAATACCAGCCTGGTGATGATATAAGAAGCATCGACTGGAATGTGACGGCAAGATTCAACCATCCGTATGTAAAGATCTTTGAGGAGGAGCGTGAGCTGACTGTTATGCTGCTTATTGATGCCAGCGGGTCGAGGGAATTCGGTACCCGCGGGATGCTTAAAAAGAATATGATTACAGAGATAGCTGCCGTACTTTCATTCTCGGCAATTCAGAATAATGACAAGATTGGTGTTATCTTTTTCAGTAACAAGATAGAAAAATTCATTCCACCCAAAAAGGGAAGGAAACATATACTTTTTATTATCAGAGAGCTGATCGGTTTTGTGCCGGAAAATCGCGGGACTGATCTGTCAGAACCTCTCAGGTTCCTTACCAATGCCATAAAGAAGAGAAGCACAGCATTTGTGATTTCCGACTTCATTCAGTCGCCTGTAGCCGGTTCATTCCCGGAGGCACACAAGGGTCCGTCTGAAGCAAACAGTAAGAACTTACAACAGAACGGCATCAACTCTGGTCTTCCGGAGGAGACATTGAAGATTGCAGCCCGCAAGCATGACCTGGTTGCGATCAGGGTTTACGATAAGAGAGAGATTGAACTTCCTCCGGTAGGTATGCTGAGGGTAAAGGATGCCGAGACGGGAGAAGTGAGATGGGTCGACTCACTATCACCAAGGGTCCGTTCGGTTTACTCTGACTGGTGGCGCGAAAATGACAGGAGGCTTAATGAAATTTTTATGAAAACAGGCATAGACTCGGTTTCTGTAAGCACCGACGAAGATTATGTGAAGCCTCTTATCAGACTGTTCAAAAGGAGGTAGATTTATGGAGTTAATCATTATTGAGGTTTTATGTAAGTATTCTGATTTATGTTAAATACCAGAAAGATAAAAAGAGAAACTATNTACCCTGCCGGCGGGTGCAGAATATCAATAACCTTACTGGTTATATTGATGACTTTTCTCGTGTCGGGCAATATCCCCGTAAAGGGACAAATTATAAGTATTTCCTCAAAGTTTGACACCACATCGATCTGGATCGGAGAACAGACCTTTTTCACAATAACGGTTGAGCAGCCNGCAGAAATGCATGTCGGATTTCCTGTCCTGTCAGATACCTTGTCGGCCAATATAGAAATTCTCTCAGCATATCCGGCCGATACAACATTGATCGACGGAGAAAAACTTAGAATAAATAAAAACTTCAGAATTACATCCTTTGAAAGAGGTGAGCAATTTGTTGAATCCCTTCCGTTTGTATTTTTTGTAGATGATGATGAGAGAGTACTGAAAACACCAAGAGTGAAACTTGAAGTATTATCGCCGGAGATCGATCAGGAAGCGAATATTTATGATATAAAAGATCCGTTTAGCATTCCCCTCGGATTTATGGAAATATTGCCCTGGATCCTTCTGGTGGTTGCAATTGCCCTTCTTTCATGGTATCTGGTGAGGTATTACAAACGCCGAAAACCCGGGGAATCTGAAATGGAAAGGGCTGAACCAGCAGAGCCTGCGCATGTAATTGCTTTAAGAGAGTTGAAGCAGCTTAAGTCCGATTCATTATGGCAGAAGGGATATATTAAGGATTATTATTCAAGATTGACTGAAATAGTTCGAATATATATTGAACGGCGTTTTGGGATTCTTGCAATGGAGAGAACCAGTGACGAGATTATAGAAGAACTTAACAAAAGTAATTCTGTCGAACCGGAGGTAATTGACCTGCTGAAGGAGTGTTTTTCACTGGCAGACCTGGTTAAATTTGCAAAAGGGCAGCCGGGTGAGGCTGAACATGAAACTTCGCTAAATACTGCCTTTCATTTTATCAAAGCCTCCTGGGATTTAGGTGCAGGTAGTCAGAATGCCTTAAATACCGGCTCCGTTGAATCTGGCTCCGGTAATCTCCCGGGCGTTAATACTGGTAATGAGAACGGGGGTGCAGGTAATCAGGGGGAAAGAAACCGAAAAAAACAGGAAATTATTGCCCCGGCTTCCGGAGTTACTGGTTCCGCTTTCGCGGAAGGTAAAGATGATCGTATAAAATCAGGAATCTCAGACAACAATGCAGATAAAAATGGGTGAATACATTTTCGCATATCCTCAGTATTTATGGTTGCTGCTGCTGGTCCCTGTAATGGTGATCTGGTATATACTCAAGCATAAATACCGACATCCTGCTATGCAGGTGCCCGGTTTGCAGTGGACTGCCAATGCTCCGGTAACATTCAGGCATTACCTGCAACACCTGCTATTTGCTTTCAGGATGCTTGTTATAGCTTTCCTGGTTATTGTGCTTGCCCGGCCACAGTCCCACGATCAATGGGAAGAGGTCATAACAGAAGGCATAGATATTATGATTTCACTGGATATATCCACCAGTATGCTTGCCGAGGACTTTAAACCAAACAGGATGGAGGCAGCTAAAGATATTGCCACCGAATTCATTTCAGGAAGAAGGAATGACAGAATTGGCCTGGTAATATTCAGCGGGGAGAGTTTCACACAGTGCCCGCTTACAACAGATCATGCCGTTATGATCAATCTCCTCAGGGAGGTGGAAATAGGAATGATAGAAGATGGTACGGCCATAGGAATGGGAATTGCCACAGCAGTAAACAGACTTCGCAACAGTGAGTCGCAGAGTAAGATTATTATACTGCTCACTGATGGCGTGAACAACCGTGGAGCTATAGATCCCATTACAGCCGCCAATATAGCTGAAACATTTGATATAAGAGTATATACGGTAGGTGTAGGAAGCAGGGGGCCCGCACCATACCCGGTACAAACTCCCAGAGGTGTTCAGTACCAGAATATTGAGGCAGACATTGATGAAGATGTTCTCATGGAGATAGCAGATATTACAGGAGGTCGTTATTTTCGTGCCGAAGATGAGAATAAGCTTCTTGAAATATATTCGGAGATTGAACAACTTGAAAGGTCGATGATAGATGTAAGACAATTCAGTGCGAGCAGGGAAGAGTACAGGGCATTTGCCCTCGTGGCAGGACTGTTGTTGCTTGCTGAGTGGCTTGCAAGGATGTTGTGGCTGAGGAATTTGCCTTGATCCTGTGAAATTAATTTGATTACACTTTTTTAAGACTGATATGTTTGAGTTTGCACAAAAGGAGGTTCTCTGGTTTTTATGGCTCATCCCTGCGACCTTTATCATTTTTTTATTGATGAGGCAAGGCAGGAAAAGGGCAATCAGGAGATTTGGTGATCCGGAGCTTGTCGGATCACTGACACCTCTTGTATCATTACAAAGACCGGTACTGAAGTTTATACTTTTCTTGCTTTCTCTCGGATTTGTTATTCTTGCACTTGCGGGACCCCGGTTTGGATCGAGGCTGGAAGAGGTTAAAAGGGAGGGTGTTGAGATTATAATTGCCCTTGATGTTTCAAATAGCATGCTTGCAGAAGATTTTCGTCCCAACCGGCTTGAACGGTCAAAGCTGGAAATTACCAGGCTGATAGGCAATCTCAGGGATGACAGGATAGGACTGATAGTCTTCGCCGGCGATGCATATGTGCAGGTTCCCATTACCGCCGATTATGCAGCTGCCAGGATGATCCTTGATAATATTACCACCGATATAGTTCCTGTCCAGGGCACTGCAATAGGCAGGGCGATAGATCTGGCTTCACGGTCCTTTACACCCGATTCACAATCGTCGAGGGTGCTGGTTATTATTTCTGATGGCGAGGACCATGACGATAATCCGGTTGCTGCTGCTAAAAAAGCAAGGGAGCATGGCATCACAATCCATACAATAGGCATGGGTCGTCCGGAAGGAGCACCGATACCCCTTCCCGGCAGCCAATCAAGGTTTCTTACCGACGAAGAAGGTAACACAGTCGTTACCCGCCTGGATGAATCCACCCTGCGGGCAATATCTTCTGCCGGGGACGGCATATTTATAAGGGCAGGTACAACGGGAACAGGACTGGATATGATAATGGATGAGATCAATCAAATGGAAACAACCGAATTTGAAGAGATGGTTTATACCGAATTTGAAGAGCGTTTCCAGTATATGGCTGCAATAGCACTCTTTTTACTGATACTGGACTTCCTGATACTTGAAAGGAAAAACAGGTGGCTGAACAGTATTAATTTATTCGGCGATAATACATTCAAAAAGAAGACAGGATAAACAAAAGAGTAAGTTAACTAAATGCAATTCAAAAACAGATAATATCAAATAGCAGATATCACAAAAACAGATAATATCAAATAACAGATATCACAAAAACAGATAATATTAAATTATCGATAGCACAAAAACAGATAATATCAAATGATCGTTAGTTCAAACAATAGGTTAAACAAATAAAGTTCATGTTTTTTAAATCCAGGCTTCAGAAAGCAGGGGCAGAACTGAATTAATCTGAATTAGAAAATATAAGTTGTACCGGGTTAAATTTTAATGCTATGATCTATTATTGTAAACCGGCTAAAATGATTACTGTATATTTTGCCCTGCTGGCGCTTTTTTTATGTGGTATATCACAGCAGGCAGCAGCTCAGGCAGGGAGAAGACACTTAAGGGAGGGCAACCGTCTTTATCATAAGGAACAGTTTGATGAGTCGGAACTGTCATACCGGCGTGCACTTGAAAAAGATGAAGAATCACCCGGAGCCAGGTTCAATCTTGGTAATTCGCTTTACAAACAGGAAAGATATGATGAAGCGTTGAGGTATTTCGGTGAGCTTGCTGGTGAGATTGATGATCCTGTCAACAGATCCAGGGTATATCACAATATCGGAAACTCAATGCTTATGTCGAACCAGATAGAACAGAGCATAGAGGCTTACAAAGAGGCTCTCCGCAACAATCCGCAGGATCAGGAGACAAGGTATAACCTGGCTTTTGCACAACACCTTCTTGATGAAATGGAGGATCAACAGCAGGAAGGAGATGACAGCCAGGAGGGGGATGACGACCATGAGGGGGATGACGACGACCAGACAGCAGACCAGCAGGATCAGGAAGGAGATGATGATCAGGGAGATCAGGACCGGGACAGTGGAGACGACCAGCAGTCGCCCGAAGACCAGTCGCCTCAACCACGACCCGACCAGATTAGTCCGGAAGAGGCATTGCGCATGCTGGAGGCAGCTGATCGTGAGGATCAGAGAGTGCAGGAAAAGCTGATGGAGCAAAAGGAGACGCAGCAGCCACAAAGAACAGGAAGGAACTGGTAAACAAGTTGATTGGTTCTGAATTATTCATTATGCATGAAACTGCAGGATGACTTACCGGGTAAGAAATGCCGGTAATGAATGAAGTCAAGGGGAAACGATATTTTTGAATTAGATGGTAAAATATTTTATGCAGAAGTTTTTTAATACTGAATATCCAACTGATCACATCTTTAATCATGTGGACATATTCAAACCGGATATTTCAACATTGTACTGCATACCGGATAAATTTTATATGAGAAAATATTTACCGGGTGCCCTGGTATTTATTATGTTAATCTTTTTTTCCGGGATCAGGTCCTATGCCCAGGAGATTGAATTTTCTGCGTCAGCCCCGCCGGTTGTAGCAGTAGGAGAACAATTCCGGCTGACATATTCACTCAATAACAGGGGGAGTGATTTGAGGCTGCCAGATCTCGGTAAATTTCAGCTGGTTTCCGGGCCCAGCACTTCAAGCAGTAGCAGCGTTCAGGTAATTAACGGGCAAATGACACAAACCCAGTCCACTACCTACACATATATATTAAGGGCAACAGAGACAGGTGAATTTACCATAGGACCTGCATCCATAACCGTCGATTCGGAAAGTTATAATTCCAATCCCCTGAGCATAGAGGTCGTTCCTGATCAGGAGGGAAGAAGCGCTGTTCCCGGTCAGACACAAACACCCGGAACAGCGACCCGGCCCGGTGACTTGTCAGCTGCCGATATCTTTGTAAGGATACATATTGATAAAAACGAGGTTTATCAGGGAGAGGCCATTGTTGCAACTATAAAACTGTATACCAAACTCGATCTTACCGGTATTGAAAATGTGAGGTTTCCTGCATTCAGCGGGTTTTACCAGCAGGATATAGAGGTACCTCCGTTACGTACCCTTAGCCGCGAAGTGATTGACGGAGAAATATTTGGCACCGGGGTATTGAAACAGTTAATTCTTTTTCCGCAAAGGAGCGGTAAGATAAATTTAGGCACTTTTGAAATGGATGCCATGGTAAGGGAACGAGCCGGAAGGCGTGGCAGCATGTTCGACGATTTTTTCGGAGGATTTGAGACAAGGAGAATCCCAGTGCAAAGTACGCCTGTTGAAATCACCGTCAAACCCCTTCCCGGACCGAGACCTTCGGTTTTCAACGGGGCGGTGGGGGAATATACCATGAATGTTGATCTTAATGATAGCGAGATCAGGACCAATGAAGCAGTCAGTCTGCGAGTAACTGTTTCCGGCAGAGGTAATCTCAAACTACTGGGACAACCAGGAATAGATTTTCCTCCCGGATTTGAGGTTTATGATCCGTCTGTCAGAGAAAATATAACTAACGGTACAGAAGGGCAGAGAGGAAGTATTACCTGGGAATATCTTATGATACCGCGCAACGAGGGTAACTTCAGGATTCCCCCGGTTCAGTTTGCCTATTTTAACCCGTCTTCCGGGTCTTACAACACATTAAGCTCAGGAGAGATCAATCTTGCAGTGCTAAGAGGAGAGGATCTGGAAACCGTTCCTTCAGTTGCCGGATATTCAAGGGAAGATATCAGGATACTGGGCAGTGATATACGATTCATAAAAACCGGAGGAGTAGTATTGCATAGAATCGGGCATGATCCTTTCGGTAATTTCAGGTTCTATCTGTGGTTTATCTTTCCGTTGCTGGTTTTTGCCATACTTGTAATAATCCAGCGAAAAAAGATACGTGACAGGGCAAATATTGCACTTATGAAGAACCGAAGGGCAAGCAAGATGGCGCGCAGGAGGTTGAAAAATGCAGGCAGGTTACTGAAGGTTAATAAAAATCAGCAGTTCTATGAGGAGGTACTTAAGGCGTGCTGGGGATACCTGAGTGATAAACTGCTGATTCCTGTATCCGGGCTTAACAGGGAGAATGCAAGAAGCGCCCTGTTGGAAAAGATGGTCGGGGAGGATAGTGTTAACAAAATGATGGATGTTATTGAGCTATGTGAATATGCCAGGTATGCACCGGCATCGTCAGCAGGTGACATGGACAGGATTTATGGGGATACAATAAATATTATTACTGAAATTGAGCAAAAGATAAAAAAATGATACGATTATCCCTTTCATATACAAGAGTGATTATCCTGATTTTATTTTTTTGCATTATCCATACAGGTAAAGGTACAGGTCAGGTTGACGAAAATGAACCGTTAACCATTGACGGGTTTGATGGAGCAGAAAATACAGAAGTGTTGATTGCAATAGATGGAGTTCCTGAGGCAGAGGAGGCTTTTTTCCGGGCAAATGAACTGTACCGTGATGCCAGGTATGAGGAGGCAATTATGGTTTATGAGCAGATCATGGAATCGGGATATCATTCAGCTGATCTGTATTTTAACCTTGGCAATGCATATTACCGTTCAAATAAGATTCCCCGGGCAATACTGAATTTTGAAAGAGCAGCCCTTTTATCCCCCGGTGATGATGATATACGGTTCAACCTTGAATTGTCGAGAATGCATGTCAGGGACAGAATAGAGGAGCTGCCGGAATTCTTTCTGAACCGCTGGTGGAATGGGCTAAGAGATTCATTAAGTGTCAGGGCCTGGGCTTCTTTAAGTATCGGCTCTTTTATAATCTCACTAATTTTGATTTCTGTCTTCCTTATGTCTTCTTCAGCCGGTATCAAGAGGTTATTTTTCTGGCTGGCAGTAGTTGTTATGTTTGCATCGGTATTCAGTTTTTCGCTTGGTCTGGATCAGAGGAATTATATCAGAAACCACAACAGTGCGATAGTCTTTTCTCCGGTGGTTTCTGTTAAAAGCTCACCTGATATCAACAGTACCGATCTGTTTGTAATCCATGAGGGGACCAAAGTTTGGGTAGAGGACAGTATTGGCGAATGGAGGGCTGTCCGGCTTAGTGACGGCAACATGGGATGGCTTCGCAGGGATGCCATAGAAATGATATAGGAAGCTAAATAGCAAGAAGCAAAATAGCAAGCAAATTACCAAGCAAATTACCAAGCAAAATAGCAAGCAAATTACCAAACAAAATAGCAAGCAAAATAGCAAGCAAATTACCAAGCAAATTACCAAGCAAATTACCAAACAAAATAGCAAGCAAAATACCAAGCAAATTACCAAGAAAATTACCAAGAAAAATAGCAAGCAAATTACCAAACAAAATAGCAAACAAAATAGCAAGCAAAATACCAAGCAAATTACCAAGAAAAATAGCAAGCAAATTACCAAACAAAATAGCAAGCAAATTACCAAGCAAAATAGCAAGCAAATTACCAAGCAAAATAGCAAGCAAAATACCAAGCAAATTACCAAGAAAATTACCAAGCAAATTACCAAGAAAATTACCAAGAAAAATAGCTATTTTTCCAAAATTCCTTTGTTTGTTGATTTATAAGGTGTTACAATTTGAAAATATTCCAGTATCTGCCCTAACATTACATGTTACTTTTGAATTCCCTTTAAAACAGCCGGTTTCAGTTATAAAACTCTATTCAGAACATTCCTGAAAAGTGAATTAAATAAATTTTTACTGAAGCAGTTTTATTGTTTTCTCACCTCCCGGATACGGGTCTGACCATTATTTTTTTGTTTTACAGCAATATAAGGTGTTGTTCACGATAGTTATGTGACTGTTTTCAGGTTGGATTGTTTTTAAAACATTTTATTTCATTTGAAAGTTCTGTTTTTTGTCATAGTTTTGTTTCTCTAAGGTGTTTAATTAACACTTAACAGAAGGAGAAAATATTTTTAGTATAAGCCAACTCAAAACTGCCAATTCTAACTCAAAACTGCCAATTCTAA
>SL_3KL_010_SEDDRAFT_10006800_pt1 | contig 10189 bp, 10 predicted proteins | sample SodLakKL_010_SED_2_FD_10381 | JGI IMG/M metagenome (IMG submission 10381)
GACTTTATATGAAGAATATATCGATCGATTTAATAAGAACAGATAATCACTGACAAGCAATAGAAGTAATCGAACAAATTTCAGGTCTAATCACCTGATTTGGTGAATCCTGGCGGTTTAAGTGATCGTCAGGAGTTTATTTTGGTCATTTTTTAGTTAAACCCTAAACCTATAATTTTACAGGAACTATAAGTTCAATTTTCATTAAACAGTAAATAATATAAAAAGCAGTTATTTATTTTTTCTTGCTTTTAGTACTTTTAAATTGCAAAATATACAAGTATATAATCAACTGTTAACACGAGTTGAGCCAATAACAGAGATGGTATTATCTGCCATCTGATTTTTTCAAGCAGGTTGTTTATACCTTATGATATATCCCAAAAAAAATAACCGGGTCCTTATCGTAGAAGATGACGCTTTCCAGGCTTTACTGGTCGAAAAGCTCATTACCAAACTCGGTTATGTTTCTGTCGGAAATGCCAAATCAGGAGAGGATGCGATAACCATGGCCTTAAACCTGGATCCCGATATCATCCTGATGGATATTTCACTTGAAGGTGAAATGGATGGGATCACTGCTGTTGAAGTGATAAAGAGTCAAAAAGATATCCCGGTTATTTATATCACCGGAAATTCTGACAGTTACAACCTCGACAGAGCTGAAAAAACCGGGTTTGTTGACTATCTGATCAAACCTATATCCGGATCGCTGCTGCAGGAGCCTCTGCTGCGTGCCGGGCAACTGGTTAGTGATAATAATTCGTGATCCTACCTATTACTTGCCCTCATGGATTTGAATAGTTTTCTCAGCAGCAATTGCTAAATACATTATCAGTGGGGTTAAAAAAGTAACCATAACAGCAATAGAATCACCATTAGGATTGCCGCAATTTTTACACTTTTTGGCTGTTCCGGAAATTCATAACCGCAAACCGGGCAAATCTCTTCTTTTTTGTCTACCTCGATTGCACAACCCGGACATTCTTTTTTTGGCATTTCATTCAGTATGTCAGTTAATAAATTCACATCAAGCTACCCACTAAACTGACAATGAATATCCGGCCAATATTATACAGGTTCAAATGTTAATCCCATAAATGTCATTGGAACAATGATCCCGACGTGATCGTCGGGATCCGAAGTGTGAAATAGGCTGACGACTTTATTGGGTTAATTACAGATCAAAGATTATCGATTTCAGACCGAAGCTCGTTGATCGTTCCGGCAATTGAATTTCGAAGTTCTTCCCAGTTTTCCTCACCTTCTTCCTTGAGATCAGCAAGGTCTTCCTTTACTTCCTCCATTTTCTCTTCAATATTTTCAATGGTTTCATTGTTTTCTTCATCTTCCCGCAACTCAGCAACTTCTTCTTCAATTCTTTCCAACTGATTTTCTGTGAGCTCTACGAAATCATCTCTCTGTTCCTGCCAGAATTCAGTCATATCCTGATGCATTTCATCCGGTTCATAATCCTCCTGACTACCTTCATCTGCACATGCAGCAAATGAAAATATCAATCCTACAGTCAATATTGTTTTCAGAAACCTTTTCATAATTATATCACCTGTTTATTAAAATATCTGTTCCTTCCTCTGTTGTGATCTATATAAACAGTTTCATGGCCAGAATGTTCCTAAAGGCCGAAACCAGCTGGCATCCAAATATTTAACCCCGAAAAATCGTGAAACTTTTTTTGCCCTTTTGGCCGGATAAATTACATCGATCCGCTTGAACAGATCCGATTTATGATGCAGAATTACAAATTTTTCCAGGATCTTGTCAATATTCTACATTCTCGAGAATGAGTCCACACGCCGGTGCAGCATGCCCTTTTCTCTCAGTTTTTTTCCCGCTTAAAAGATCTTCAAACTGATTTCTCTCCATTTTTCCCGTTGCGACCAGAATCATTGTTCCCACTAATCTCCGTACCATATGTCTTAAAAACCGGTCACCTTTTATTTTATAGTTCCAGCCTGTATCCGATCTCATCCATTCCGATACCAAAATATTGCATATCGTTGTTCCGAATTCATTTTTGTCGGGACCTATTTTCGAAAAGTTGACAAAATCGTGGTCTCCTTTGATCATTTCGGCACATTCATGAAAATATTGTTCATTAAAAGAATGCATTATTAACCAGTGGGTATGCCTGTTAAGCGGCACCGGCCTGCCTGCAATTTGATACCGGTAAGAGCGGGAAATGGCGTGAAATCTTGCATGAAAATCAGATTTTACCTTTTCAACGCCTATCACAGCCATATCCCGCGGCAATAAACCATGTAAAGCATATAATATTTTATCCGTGTCAACAGAATCGGGCAGGTCGGTATGAGCAATTTGTGATTTTGCATGTACGCCACTGTCAGTTCTCCCCTGTCCCATCACTTCTGTCTCCATTCCGGTAAAGGTGGTCAGAGCTTTTTCAAGCTCTCCCTGAACGGTTCTCTCATGTTTCTGTTTCTGCCAGCCGGAAAACTCTGTTCCATCAAATTCAATTGTGAGTTTCAATCTGCCCATTTTTAAAAACTGAATCTAATCGTTGCCTGATATCCCATGCCCGGGACACCACCCACTGGTTCCACCCTTGCAACCGGGAGTTCTGTTTGATTCTTTGCCCTTGTAAACGCACTTATCCCGCTGATCACCCTGTTCACAACAAGTAAACTGATAATTGCAGGCAGTTGCTGCCGTGTTCTGTCTGACGTTTCCCTGAGGTCGCGATACTCCTGCCTGTCGGAATCCGATTGCCAGTACCACCGGTTTTCAGGAATATCATCAATTAACCTGTTCCAGTTCCGTGTTCGTAACTGATATTCATTGTATTCCTGAAGATTTTGAAAATCACCAATAGCAAGCCGCAGTGAACGGCTCCTGCCATCAAGGTCAATACCAGCTCGCAGATTTGCCAGCGTGATGGACTGTGACTGCAGATTTGAAGCCCTTGCATCGAAACCAAAATAGGAGATGATTAAAATCACATCTGAAGTGAGATGAATTTTCCCGCGATTCCAGTTCTCCTGATCAACATAATGGTGTCCCCAGCCGGGCATGATGAGAGATTTCCAGAGAGCTTTGCCGGGGTCAGCCTGGGCATATGACATTTCAGTCACAGCCATTAAACCAATACATACTGCAGTTACAAACCAGATTTTATTTCTTTTCCGTATTCTTCTCACGAGCCCAATGTCGGAATATTGAGACGCTAAATCCAGCCATCAGCAGAAAAGTACCCAGCCATACGATCGATACAAATGGTTTCTTTTCAGCAACAATCACGACCCAGTCCTCCTCGTACTCTTCTCTGAGGCCATCAAATGTCAGTTCAATACTGTCTCTGTCTGGCACAATTCCGGTAAAGCGAATACCAAGTCCAAACTGCTCTATTTCAAGCGGAGGTGAATATGTCCAGCTCTGACCATCCTGGGTGTATACGGCAAACAGCGGTTCAATTTCAAATGCACTGCTGGTAGGCCGGTGAAAAACTTCAATTAATGAGCGGACACCAATCAGTGTGCTATCCGGAAGGTTCTCTTCGTTAGCCGGGCGAAAATCCTGAAATGTAAATTGATATGGACCTACCTCAATGGTCTGCCCTCTCGAAAATTCAATGGTTTGTTGATTATTCTCCTCTTCACCGTTTATATCCTGTCCGGATGCAGGAGTGATGCTCCTGTTTCGACGAAGTCTTTGATTTCTATCTTCAACATATGAACTACCGGCCACGTACAAGTATATGTCACTGGTCAAACCGGTTCTGACATGTGGTTCAACAGACCATTCAATATTATCTGCTGTGGATGTGGTTTGCATAGGATAGACATCCGGTGTCATGTAAAACGGCCGGCCTCCGTCAACCGGTTCAAACCGGATCCGGTATTGTTGTTGTTCAGGCCGGGGATAGTTGGTGATCTCATACCCCTCATACGTAACCATATACCTGTTTGCAACCAGTTTTGGCTGATCGAGTTCGAGCATAAAAGTTTCCGCTTTTTCCCGGATCGGGAACCCCTGTTCATCAAATACTTCCCCTGCAGCTACCATATCATTGTAATTCTGCATACGCTGATCCAGCAATACTTCATTGTAGGCAGATGATGCGAGAATGCCGAGCAACAAAACTCCAAAACCGACATGCGATAACGTCCCGCCGATCAATCCCGGATTCTTTCTGATGATATCAATCATCATGGCACCATTGCCGATAACGGTAAACCAGGCGGTAAAGATGAAGACCATGTAGTAGATATTTCGGACGTCACCTAAAACTATACTCAAAATAGATGCGACGGATGTCAATAATAGCGGAGTAATTAACGCGGAAGCAAGCGATTCCCAGTTATGTTTCTGCCAGAAAAGATATTGCCCGATTACCGTGAGAACTGCCATAATCATGGCAATTGGCATACTCCAGTTATTATAGAACTGAATCTCAGGAGGCGTTGGGTTATCAACGATAAACCTGCCGATGATCGGTGAACTGGTTCCAAGAATGATGACGATTCCGAGTATGAATAGCATCATCCCTCCGGTAAACGTCATAAATTCACGGCTCAGTATCGTTGATTCCTTCTTTGGTGATGGGATCTCGCGATACCTGTAGAGATATATACCTATACCCAGTAACAGGCTTACCAGCATAAACATGAGCAGCTGGTTGTACAACCCAAGATCAACGAATGAGTGTACCGACTGCTCTGCAAGAACTCCCGAACGTGTTAAAAATGTCTGATACACAATGGCGATATAGGCAAGTATTGAGAAAAATATCGCACCCTTATGTGCCCTGGAACTTTTTCGCTGAACAATCATCATATGAATCCCGGCAGTACCAAATAGCCAGGGTACCAGGGATGCATTTTCGACCGGATCCCAGGCCCAGTACCCGCCAAAGGAGAGTGTTTCATATGCCCAGTAACCTCCAAGAAAAATAGCAGTAAGAAGTGACAGGTTAGCAGCAAGAGTCCACGGCAATGCCGGGCGCACCCAGTCATGATATTCCCTTTTCCAAAGAGAGGCAATGGCAAATGCAAAAGGAACTGTCATCATCGAGAAACCAAGGAAAATAATGGGGGGATGAATTGCCATCCAGGGGCTCTGTAACAGATCATTCAGGCCGGTTCCGTCGGCTGGTACAAAATCAGGGTTAGCTTGAATAAACGGTGCATTGGGCATTTCCTGAGCGATCGTCCTGAATGGTGAAGCTCCTAATTTCAACCCAAAAATATCCCATCCAAGCAGCATTGAAATCAGAAAAACCTGTGTCAATGCCATCACAAACATCACAGGCTGTTTATATGGTTTCCGGGTCCAGGCCATTAACCCGAGCCCTACCACAAAGGCCATAAAAATCCAAACCATAAAGCTTCCCTCCTGGCCACCCCATAAAGCAGAAAACAGATAGAGAGGTTCCAGGTCGGTACTCGTATAGTTCCACACATAGAAATACTCAAACCGGTGGTTCATGATCAGGTAGACGAGAAGAGCTGAAGCTGCTGAGAGAAACACTCCTTTACTGATCCAGAGCCAGTCTGCAGCCTTTTCAAGTGCCTTCGATTCATCTTTCCATGCAGATAGCCCATATAGTACCATGGACCCGAGCACACTCAAAAAAGCTACGGCAACAAACAGATTACCGATAAATCCTTCCATAATTAAAATTCTTCAGCATTTACAAAATCTGCCTCACTCGGATCGTTATACTTGGAGGGGCACTTCATAAGCATATCATTGGCATAAAAAACATTATTCCGCATCTCTCCGATTACGACCAATTGGGTAGCCTGTTCAAAATTATTTGGTTTGGGCCGCGGATAAACAACTCTCCTGACATTTCCGTCCTCATCCCTCATATGAAATGAAAATTGCATCGTTTCATTACTGAAACCGAACTCTTCACTTCTCTCCCAAACTCCTACCACATGAGAACTGGTTCTGTTTTCAGCCTGTTCGAAGTTGACATAGGTACTGATGCTCGTTCCAAAGTTGTACATCAACAATGATGTAAAAAGTACAATTGAAACGACACCAAGAATTAATTTAGGCTTCATGAATTTTCTTCTTTACTGTTAATTTCTTCTTCAAGTTTTGAGACTTTACGGTCAACCCGAACCATAAAAAATAATAAAATAAACCAAATAATTAAGCTTACCCCAAGAACGACAAAAATCAGGTCGTTTGAAGCCATCATCTGTACAAAAGCAGATGCTTCTTCCATCTGCTCCATGGCCCCCCATTGGTCGCTGTAGCTTTTCGTCAGGGTATCAACGTCTGTATTATATGGTTCTTGTGTAAAATTTAATCTCATGTTTCAACCTTCCTGGCACGTCTTTGTATCGCTTTATACCTGTTTAATATATCCATCATCCAGATGGATAACCCAATAAATCCGATTACTGCAGGATAAAAAATAATTCTGAGTTCAGGAGCCGTCATATCACTGAATGCAGGGTTACCCTCGGCTCCGGGATGTAAGCTCGGCATTTGCCTTGGTATGATATAGAGCAAAAAAGGTATCGTTGTAACTCCAAAAATATTATAAACTGCTGAAATTTTTGCTCTTTTTTCCTCATCATTAAATGCAGACCGAAGAATAAAATATGCCACAAATATGAGCATTGCCAATGCTGACAGATTCATCCTGGGCTCTGCAAATGTCCACCATGTCCCCCATGTAAAACGGGCCCATAATGAACCGGTTAACAGGCCACATATGCCAAATGCCAAACCTACAGCAGTGGCGGTTTCAGCTTTTTGATCCCACACGATGTCTTCATCATTCAGGAACCGGATACTGAAATAAAACGCCATCGCGAACGCAATCATCATTGTAAACCACATCGGAACATGCAAAAACAGGTTTCGAGCAGTTTCCTCAAGAATGGGTATATGCGGTATACGGATCAGAAAACCGGCGGATATAACTACGGTCATCCAGATAGCGACAATATATTTCCAGGTCTTCAATGCGGACTCTTCATTTTAAGAATTTCTTTCTTATCCTGAAAAAGATACAAAATTTCAGTTCAAATTTTTCAGGATTGGAATAGTATTCCGAATACAGTCATTTTTTGCGAATACAGAATATACATGGAATGTGAAGAGGCAATGAATTGTTAAAGAAAATTGAAATGAATCATAAGCGACATATCAACATAACGCCAGATTGGCGGGCTTATTTCTGGGGCTACTTTTTTGGAATTCTCCTGATCCCCCTGTTTGGAATTGGAGTTATCATCCTCTGGATAACTCACAAAAAGAGAACCTCCGTACATTACGAAATACACGATCTGTTTATCCGGGAGGTAAAGAATAATAAATCTGTAAAAATAGACCTGTTAAGCATAGAAAATGTTGAGACAGAGCAATCCCTGACCGGGCGGTTATTTCGCACTGGCACGGTTGTCATTAAAGCGGCTGTGAGTGAAATCAGGATTACGGGTACACAGGAACCACATAAACTTGCCGATACGATTCAGGATGCCATTAACCTGGGGCATCAACATTTAAAAAAACAAACCGGCCGTAAATATGGAGAACCGGATCACGATCCCGGCACCCTTGACAAAATGGACTATCTAACCGGACTCTGGCAGCAGGGGCTGATCAGTGATGAAGATTTTAAAAAAGAGAAGAAACATTTTGAGTCCTGAAAAGAAGGAAAATCTATAACGTTCCCGATATATTGCGATAATCTGCGCCAAAATCAGCGTAACTCTGCGAGAAACAGTAACGATATATAAACAAACATGAACTGATTTTGAACAGCGTTGATAAGTAAAGCGGAAATCTTTGAAGTTCAACTTTGCCAAACTCAAAACTCAAAACTCAAAACTTTAGACCTTCTGCTATCTACTCACCCTTTCCCTCTCATCATCCTGAATACCTTCTTCAGCTTGCCGCGCGACATTAGTGAATCAATGAAATTAAATTGTCCGGCAGCAAGTTTCTCCCCGCCATCAATTGTGACACACTCACCGGTAATATATTCAGCCATATCTGACATCATGAATGCCGCCAGGCTGGCCAGCTCCTCATGCTTACCGTATCGGCCCATCGGGATCTTTTCGAGGAATTTTTTCTCAGCTTTTTTTGTAGGCAGCAATTGCGTCCATGCCCCTTCCGTCGGGAACGGCCCCGGAGCGATGGCATTGAGCCGGATTCCGTAGGTGGCCCATTCATAAGCAAGAGAGCGGGTCATGGCTAATACGCCGGCTTTGCCACACGCCGATGGAAGCACAAACGCAGAACCGGTTCCCTCGGCATAGGTTGTCACGATATTGAGGATATTCCCTTTTTTCTTATTGTCGATCAGGTAGTTTCCGAATGTGTGTGTACAATTAAAACTTCCATGCAGCACGATATCCACCACTGCTTTAAATCCGCCAGGTGAAAGATCTTCCGATGCACTCAGAAAATTTCCGGCCGCATTGTTGACCAGCCCTTCCATCGATCCGAAATCTTTAACAATGCTCTCTATCATATCCCTCACCCGGTTGTATTCCCTGACATCAACAACATAATACCTTACATCGGTTTTTAAATCTGCCTCCTCACCCTCTTTACGTATAACATCTACCGCTTCTTTTAGTTTTTCTTCAGTCCGCCCGCAAATGGCAATATCCGCACCAAGGGACGCAAACATCTTCGCCATCGAAAGCCCCAGCCCACTGCCTCCGCCGGTGATGAGGATGGTTTGGTTGGTTAAAGTATTGGGTGTGAACATAGGTGTATGGGTTATGGTTACCAGTCATTATTTCTTAAGTCGAAGGTATAAAGTCGATAGTCAAAAGTATGTTAACAGAAGCTGATTTTTCAGAGATTGAGTTAAAGTGTAAACAACTGTCGCCTGATCCAATGATTTATTCCAAACCTATAAATTTCTATAATTATTCATATGTGTCAGATTTATACCAAGGTTCTTTCTACTTATGACCTTCTACTTTCGACTTCCTTACAAAATCTGTCCAATTTAAATCAAGGCCGGATCCGGATTAAATTTTTACACTAATCAAACAACTTCAAATACCCCCGCAGCTCCCATCCCNCCGCCGACGCACATCGTAACCAACCCAAACTGCTTGTTGCGGCGTTTGAGTTCATAGAGAATCTGGGTAGTCAGTTTTGCGCCGGTACAACCAAGAGGATGGCCCATAGCAATAGCGCCGCCATTGACATTCACTTGATCTTCATCCATCCCCAGTTCCCGTATCACGGCAACGGCCTGTGCGGCAAATGCCTCGTTCAGTTCGACCAGGCCGATATCATCCAGGCTCAACCCTGTCTGTTTTAATACTTTGGGAACAGCTTCAACCGGGCCGATACCCATAATATCCGGCGCAACTCCGCCCACGGAAAATCCGAGATACCGTGCCATCGGATTTAACCCCAGCTCTTCGGCTTTTTTCCGGCTCATCACTACTACAGCAGAAGCCGCATCGTTCATCTGCGAAGAGTTGCCTGCTGTTACCGACCCACCCTGCTTGAATACCGGTTTCAAGCCGGCAAGTGCCTCGAGGCTGGTATCTCTCCTCGGGCCTTCATCCTGTTTGAATGTAAAGGTCTCTTCCTCCACGTCGTTACCAGCCGTTACATACTTATGCCTGACTTCTACAGGAGTAATCTGCTCATCAAAAAAACCGTTTTCCCATGCATTGACTGCATTTTGATGGCTACGCAGTGCAAATTCATCCTGGTCGTTACGATGGATTCCATATTTGTCTGCCACATTCTCCGCAGTCAATCCCATATTAATATATACTTCCGGGCGCTGTTCAATCAGATCCGGATTGGGATGAACAGTATAGCCACCCATCGGAACCTGTGACATGCTCTCCACCCCTCCGGCAATAATCACATCGGCTCCTCCGCCCATAATCCGTTCTGCAGCCATGGCAATCGACTGAAGCCCTGAAGAACAAAACCGGTTGATGGTCATACCCGGAACCGAGTCGGGTAATCCACCCAGAATCCCGCACTGGCGAGCCACATTCATCCCCTGCGAACCCTCCGGAAAGGCACATCCCATGATGACATCATCCACCATCTCCGGTTCCAGTCCGGGTGATCGATTCAGCAGATCTTTTATTACCTCTCCTCCCAGTGAATCGGGACGGGTAAAACGCAGGGATCCTTTATTGGCTTTACCGCAAGCAGTCCGAACTGCGGTGGTGATGTAGATATCTTTTTT
>SL_3KL_010_SEDDRAFT_10006801_pt1 | contig 10188 bp, 14 predicted proteins | sample SodLakKL_010_SED_2_FD_10381 | JGI IMG/M metagenome (IMG submission 10381)
GTTACCACTCCGGTAAATCCGGTTTTTTTGACTGGATGGGTATGAGAAACAAGGAGTTTCGGGAACTACATGAAGAAAACAGAAGGGAAGTCAGAGTGCCTTATCAAAAAGTTGATAATTACTCTATTAGTCATTTTACTAACAGATATTTTAATGATAACAAACTTGAAGTTTCTCTCGGCTATCAATATAATGTTTCAAGCGAGCATGCACTGCTTTCAGATAGAACCGGAAACAGAGCCGATGATATCAAATATTATAGAAGTTTGGATAATCTTGAACTTGAACTTGATTTACATAGTATTACCGGAAATATCTTATACTCACTGAGAAGTTATGAAAATCATACTATAGACTTTATTGTTAATTCCGGCTATGAAATTAATAATATTGACGGTTATAGCCATATCATCCCTGAATATGAGAAAAAATCTATAGGAAAAGCAGTTATTTACAAATATAATTTGTCAAATCAATGGATAGTTAATAGTGGGTTTAGGGTTGATTTGCATGACTTTTTTATGTACGAGTCGCTAAATCCTGACCCCGCTTTTGGTGATTCTATTTTTAATCAAGAGTTTGAAAATTTATATGTTGGAACAGCAGGGTCTTTAGGATTTAATTATTTACCCGATGAAAATACTATCATTAGAACAAATTTAGGAAAGAGCTATCGCATACCATCAGCATATGAACTTGGAGCTTATGGATTGCACAGACATGAAGGGAGGTTTGAGCACGGCGACCTTGACCTCAAACCCGAAGAAGCGTGGCAAATTGATGTAGGATACGAGAGATCATTTGACAATGCAAAGTTTGCTATAACCCCGTTTGTTAACTATTTTACTAATTACCTGTTTCTTAATCCTTCGCCTGAACTTAGACCCGAAGGACAAGTATATGAATATAAGCAAAGCGTTGCATTGCTATATGGAGGAGAACTTAGTGTAGAATATACCTTTTTTGATAAGGTCAGATTTAGGTCGGGAACAGAGTATGTTTATGCTCTTAACTTAGACCTAATGAGACCTCTGCCTTTTACTCCGCCATTTTCTTCTCTAAATGCATTGAGCTATATGTTTGATGATTTGCTCATATTTACTAATAGCAGAATATGTTTTGAAAGTGTTTTTGTGGGAGCTCAAAACAATACCGTGCCTAACGAATTGAAAACGCCGGAGTACTTCTCTTTTAATATAAACCTTAGAACGGATATTAAACTATACAGTAAACCGATAAAATTCAGATTTAAAGTCAGAAATGTTTTTGATAGCAACTATTATGATCATATTAGTTTTTACCGCAGACTAAGAATACCCGAACCGGGTAGAGATTTTCAACTGTTTATCAATATACCTTTTTAAAGTTTAACAGATTTATTAATCAAAAAAATAAAGTTATGAAGATTCGAAAATTTTTAAAAATGAAAAGCTTGCTAATTATAGCTTTTTTACTTCTCTTTAATAGTTGTGCCAAAGATGAAGATGAGAAAAATTTGCAACCAACTATTGAGATTATCACTCCTTTGATGTGTGATGTCTTGTATTTTGATGAGGAATATACTTATAAATTTAAACTGACAGACCCTAATGGTAACGGGTTAGGTAATTTTAGTATGGATATTCATCACAACTTTAATCATCATGTTCATGGTGACCATTTGCCGTGTGAGATGGATCCGAAAAAAGACCCGGTCAACCCTTTTGAAAAAGTGTGGGTTGTGCCTTTACCTGATGATGAAATTGAGTATATTCTTGAGATGAAAATTACTGTTCCTTCTGAAGTTGAAGGTAAAGAAGGCAAGATACATGATTACGGAGACTATCATTTTCATATATATACAACCAACATTGATGGCTATCAGGCATTTACTGCACTTGAGTTTAAACTATTACATGAAGATTAGTAACTATTGTCAATGGTTTTGTTATCTAAAAACCCCCTTTTTTGGTTATTGACCGGTAATGATTATATATAGACCTTTGTGTCGTAATTAAAATTATTAATAAATAAAAATAAAAGAGTTATGAAGATTAAAAGAAAAAGTGTTGTTAAACTATTTGTTTTTAAAGCTATTGTGCTTTTAACGTTAACACCGTTAATGATTTCGTGTGATAAAGATGAAGATGTAGATCAAACTACTCCACCGGAGATATATGACTTATTTGCCGGAGATCATGACCACACAACTAATGTAATAATAAAAAGACCGGGGGCTGAAATTATTGTTGACTTCAGTGCAAGATCTCAAAATGATGGACGACTTGAAGCTTATCATATTGAAATTCATGACCATCCTGAAAGTGGAAATCCGGCTGATGAGTACTTAATAATTGACGACCTGTTTGATAATGACCCTACTTTTAAAGGGACAAGAAATGCCAGCGTACATAAACATATTCCTATACCGGATGATGCTCCCTTAGGAGAATATCATGTTGAAATAGTCGTTTTTGACGAGTTTGGAAATACAACCGATGCAGATACTCATATATATTTAATTGAAGATGATAAATAGTGTTATTTTTTTAAATTAAACAATTTCGTTCTTTCTTATTGTAGATTTTATTAGTTAATGTTGATTTATTTTAATTAGTGAGTGAAAAAAGGGGAAATTTATGTTTCCCCTTTTTTTATAAAACCAAAACCAAATATTTAATCAGTATAGATTTATTTGATAGTTGAATGTTGCTTTATGCCATTAACTTAACAATTTTTTCAAAAATTGAAGTGACTTCTTTATTGTTTTGCTCAAAAACAGATATCCCTTTTTCTCCTGCTTCTCCAACTTCAGTTATTAATGGAATTTGACCTAACAATTTGGTGTTATATTCTGATGCTAATTTTTCTCCTCCTCCTGAGCCGAAAATAAAGTATTTTTCTTTCGGATGCTTAACAGGTGTAAACCAAGACATGTTTTCAATTACTCCTCTTATCGGTACATTAATATCCGGATTTTTAAACATCGAAATTGATTTTCTAACATCATTTAAGGATATTTCTTGCGGTGTGGTTACAATAATTGCCCCACTGATATTTAATTTTTGAATCGTTGTTAGTTGTATGTCACCCGTGCCTGGAGGAAAGTCAATTATCATATAATCAAGCTCTCCCCATTTAGTTTTTTCAAAAAGATGAGTAATAACATTTGATGCCATAGGACCTCTCCATATAAGTCCTTGGCTTTTATCTACCAAAAACCCAATGGAGGTGATTTTTATGCCATTCTTTTCAATCGGAAACATTATTTCTTTTTCCTCAATAATTTCAGCTCTTATTTTCGCATCTTCAATACCAAACATTTTTGGAATAGAAGGTCCATATATGTCGGCATCAACTAATGCTGTTTTATATCCTTTGCGAGCTAAAGCAACAGATAAATTTGCAGAAACTGTAGATTTTCCTACGCCCCCCTTTCCTGAAGCAACAATAATTATATTTTTTATGGCTGGTAAATCTATTTTTTTTAATTGTTCCATTTTTGAAAAAAAAATTTTTTGATTAATAGATTGTTTAATAGTTATTTATGTTTTTGTATGACATTGCTGATTTAAATTAAAGTTTTTTTCTATAATAATTTGAATAAAGTGCAATAGCCGGATTATGTCCTGTAACTCTATCTTTTACAATGAATGTTGTTACAGGAGCATCAGAATACTTATTAAAAAGTATATCATGCCCGACACAAAGTCCTATAACAATATTTAACTCGGTTTTTAAGTCATTAAGTACCTTTGCTTGCCCTATCGGATTGCATATTGACTCGTATTTTTTGCAATCTATTTTAGTCAGCTTGTACTCATTTTTTTCAATACCCGAAAATTTGCAACATATCGAATTTACACCAACTATTTTTTTAAGTATTTCTTTTAAAATTTCTGTTTCCGATGCTAATCCTATACAGTGAGCTATTCCGACATTTTTATAATCCATTTGCTTAATAAAATCAATCACTTCTTCTAATCTTGTCCACTCCATATAATGCTCGCCTTCAATTTGAGTAGATACTTCGAGAATTTTTTTGTTGTCTTTTTTATCGTATTCTTGTTTTGAAAAATCTATAAAAGAAGAAAAATCATGATTGTTGACACATCCGCTTCCTTCGTTGCAACTAAATACTTTACAGTTAGCACAGTTTATCATAGAAATAATTTTTTTAATATTTTTTTAAACTAAATTCATATTTGTTTTTAGAATAGTAATTCCGGGATATTGCTTGTTTATTGCAAAATAAAATACATTGTCCGCAAGAGTTACATTTTTGATTATTTATAATGTACCTGTAAAAACTACAAGGAACATCATATTCCAAACAGTATTTGATGCATTTTTTACATGCTTGATTTTGAATTTTTTCAATTGCATTATTCTGACAAATCTCCATGCATTGACCACATTTAATGCACTTTGAATTGTCAATTTCAGGAATTTGTTTTTCTGTTGATATAGCCCTCATAGTCTAATTATTTGTAATTTTCTTAAATGCCATGTTGATTTTATTTGCAATTTTTGATTTGGGTTCCCATTCCATTATGCTTTTGCAATTAGTCATAGCTTCAACAATTGACGAACAGAAAGGAAGTTTTTCAATTACTTCAACTTTTATGTCTTTGCAATATGCCTCAATATGATTTGATATATCATTGTTCAGGTTAGATTTATTAATTATCACATAAATTTTAGGATTAAATTTTAATGTCAGTTCAATAGTTCTTTTTAAATCGTTTATGCCGGAAATTGATGGTTCAGTTACAATAACAACTTTGTCAACACCTGTTATTGTAGATATAACAGGGCATCCGATTCCGGGAGGTCCATCAATAATTATTGTTTTCAGGTTATGTGATTTTGATAATAATTTGGCCTTTTCTCTAACCATATTAACCAGTTTGCCGGAATTTTCCTCACCGGGAGCTAAACGACCATAAACCATAATACCGTTACGAAATTTGCCTGAATGCATTCTGCTTTTATCATTTTGTTTCATATCTATGGCACGGGTAGGGCATACCCGCATGCATAATTCACATCCTTCACATAATACCGGAGAAATAACAATTTTATCATTTAAATAACTTATAGCATCAAAGCGACAATAATCAATACATTTTTTACAGTTATCACATAAAGAATAATCAACTATTGCTTCTTGTCCGGCTATATAAATTTGTTCTTCTTCTTTTTCGGGATTAAACATTATATGTAAATTTGCTGCATCAACATCACAATCAGCAAGTACAATTTTTTCAGATAATGTTGCAAATGCAGCGCTAATACAACTCTTCCCTGTACCACCTTTACCGCTTATTACTGCTATTTCCATGTTAGTTAATAATTGTATTAAACATTGACAAAAAATCGTTTTGCAATTCCGGCATAAAATCAACCAAAATATCACCCTTCGAGTAACACGAAGCAATTTTTTTACTAAAAGGTATTTGCATCAAAATAGTTATATTTTCAAATTTTAAATAATCATAAATATCAAAATTTCCAATACCTTCACGATTTATAATAACACCATATTTTTTATTCATTGTTTTTAGAGTTTCGACAGATTGTTTTAAGTCACTTAGTCCAAAAGGAGTTGGCTCTGCAACTAAAACAACATAATCAGCTTTTTCAATGGTTTGAATAAAGGGACATGATGTTCCCGGAGGTGAGTCAAGAATGCATATTTGATTTTTGTCTGATTCATTAATTGATGCCTTAATAACAGGAACAGAAGATAATACGCCAATTTTTAAACGTGATTCAATAATGGATGATTCCTTGCCATTTGAGTAATGGCTTACTTTGCCTAATTTTAGGTGCTTTTCTTTTATAGCGCCATATTTACAAGCAAAAAAGCAAGCACCACAACCATGACATAGATCATAAACTACTTGTATTGTTTCATGTATTAAAAAAATCGCATTAAAACTACAATACTCTTTGCATTTTCCGCAAAAATTACACTTTTCTTTCATTATGACAGGAGCTTTAAGAGTTATATCGTAGTCGGAATTAAATTTGTAATTATTATAAAAGCCCATTACATTCGGAGCTTCAGCATCACAGTCAACTAATGCTACATTATCTATGTTTTTTTTTAAAACATAAAATAAATTTGTAGCCACTAATGTTTTTCCTGTACCACCTTTACCACTGGCAATAGCAATTTTAAAACTTTTATCCGGTGCAATTTTCATGGTCTTTTTTATTCCCGGGTTTGCAATAATTTGCACTTAACTCTAAATCATTATTTAAAAAATCAATAATAATGTCTTCAGCTGACTTAATAGGCGCTCCAACAAAAACGTTGATATTATTTTGATTAAATAAATTGATAGCTTTTTGCCCGATACCTCCTGCTATTATATCCGTTACTCCATACTGAAGTAGCCAAATCGGATATAAACCTGGAGTATGCTCCGGTGGTAAATGTTTTTGAATATTGGTGATTTTGTTTCCTTTTGTTTCTGCAATTGCAAAATGTTGGCAATGCCCAAAATGAGCCGATAAAACATCCTTTTCCAAAGGAATAGCGATAGTTTTTTTCATGTTTTGACTTATTAAAATTATTAATTTATAAAAAAGTTAAAAGTTAGTTACAACTTTCAACCTTTAACTCAACTTACCATCCCCTAAATCTGTTCCTTAATCCTAAACTCAAATCCAAACCTCGTCCTCTACCCAATCCACGACCTAACGGTCTTTCTTGAGCAGCAGGATTTTTATAATAACCTGTTTGGTTTTGTTGAGTTGATTGTTGGTTCTCAGGGTCAGTATTAACACATTGACCCATGCGTCTTCCGGTCATAGGACCTTGTCCTGCCGGTCCGGTTTTATCAAATCCGGGCATAATTACCTCCTTTTTTTAGTTTAATAATTTATTTGTTTTTCCCGCTTTTTAAGCGTTTTCCATTACCTTCTCTGCCTCCTGAATTGCGTCGTTTTCCCATTCCTTTACCTAATTTTTCCAATTTTTCCTTGTCAGAAACCTTTTTGCAGTTTCCAAGTTTGCGACCTGTTTGAGCACCTGCTCCTTCAGGTCCGGTACCATCAAGATTTGGCATGACTTTAAAATTTTAATGATTTAACATACTGATAATCTCATTTATGGTTTTTGGCTCTTTTATTACAATCATTTGTATTTTTAAACTATCAAGAATTGGTTTGATTTTAACTCCAAATTCCCCAGAAACAATTTTGCTTACTTTTCGCGAAGCCACCAATTCAACCGATGCCGGTCCTGCTCCTTGTTCTGCATCTTTATTGGGATTTGAAATAAATTCTGTTGACTTACTTTCAATATCATGAATGACAAACCAGGAAGCTCTGCCAAATCTTTCATCAATAATAGAATCAAAAGAATTTCCTGTTGATGTAATAGCTACTTTCATTTGAATAATTTTATGTTAATAATCTGTTTTGCAATTATTTGACTAAAACCCTAAGGTTTTCGAAAACTCTTAGGGTCTTAAGTTTCGACCTCCGCAATAGGGACTTCCTTTTCTTTTCATTCTATTGTTGCATTCAGGACAAATTGTTTGATTACATGGTTCGCCATGCATGTGTTTTTGCTCAAACCCGCAATTAGGACAAAAACAATATTCTTCGCATTGTTTCTCTTCCAAATAATGTTCTGAATTATCAAAATCAAAATTTAAAGTTTGATCACTACCGCATAAAGGACAACTCTTAATTTCTTTATCACGTTCAGGGTTGTTAAAATAACAAGAGCATTTTTTACAATGATACCAATCACTGTCAAAATATATCTTGCCACCTTCAATAGCAATTTGTTTTCCTTCAACAAAAGCTTTAGCGATTTTTTTACGAGCAGAAGCATAAACACGTGTAAAAGTTGGACGCGAAACATTCATTATTACAGATGCTTTATTATGATTGCACATGTCGTAATCACATAAACGCAATGCTTCATATTCTTCTATTAAAAGAACAACAGGATTGCTGTAATCTTTTTTTTCAATATCCGGTCCGTAAGGTTTGAAACCTTTTACAGGAGGCGGATTTAGTACTTTTCTTAATCTTTTAAATCTTGGACTCATATAATTTGAACTATTGTTTGGTACAAAGATAATGAACTATTGTTCAAATTGCAAATTATTTTAATAAAAAATACTGATTTTTGGAAAATTTTAGATATTTCTTGCAGGTGGTGTAAGTTGATTGTTGTTGTCTAAGGTTGAGATTATGGTAGATATAGCATTATAATACTCAACCTTAACCTTAATCTTAACCTTAACCTTAACCTCATTCTCATCAACTGGGCTTAATAATTGCACAATAGATTATATTCAACCTGAACGATATGATTAATCAGCTACTAAAATATTTGATAGATTTTTGGCAGTTATTTGTTTTGTTTCACAACACTACTCAATAGATATAATCTTTTGTGTAATAGCATAAATAGTCAGTCCTGACAGGGATTTTATGCCGGTTTTGCTCACGATATTTTTTCTGTGGCTAGCTACAGTATGAGTACTTATAAACAACTTATTTGCAATTTCTTTGTTTGATAATCCGTTTATCAGCTCAATCAAAACGTCTTTCTCTCTTTCACTCAACTCATTGCTCTTGTTACCCTTTTTACAATCGCACTTCTTTTCATAAACACTATATATAATTTTATTTATATTTGGAGGGCTTTCGGATATTTCTATTACATTATCAAATTGCTCTATTGTTTTTTTATCAAAAAAGGAGTAAACAATTCCTACCCATTTGACTTTTGGTAAAGTTTTTTTTACTGACTTATAATCTTTCTCGTTTGATAGCAGGGTCGAGGGGCTGGTTATTACAATATTAATTTTATCATTTTCTCTAAAACTTAATACTTCCTCTAAGGTGTCAAATTTGTATATTTGAAAATGGTGGTCAGATTTTAATAAAATATTGGATAACCCTTCAGATATTATATGTGAAGGGTCAACTATTGCTATGTGTATATTGCAGTCTTTCACTACTTTATGTTTTTTTCAATATTGGAAACTAACGGAATTAGGGCGTTTTCTTCAAGTAAATAATGAATTTTGAGCTCATATTCCATTTCAAACAAACTTAATATCAGTTTTCTTCTCAGAGAGGAATCTTTGCCAAGAGGAATATGTCTAAGCAATAAATTATTTAACTCCATCAATTTTGACTCAATGTCTGTATGATGATCACAATACACTTTTGCCGAATAATCTGCCTGTTTTATAATGCTTTCTTTTTTATTAAGAATATCAATAAAGTAAGGAAAAGCAACCTTGTCCTCGTAGTCAAGATGCTCAACTACTTCATTAAAGTATTCTTCAAAAAAGGTTTTAATTAATTTTATCTCGGCAGTTTCATTTATGGTTGATATTTTACAAATCAAATCTCTGATTTCCGGATATTTTTCTTCTTTGTAATAGTCATGACTGTTCTTTAAAAAGTTAATTAGCGTAGGGATGTCATTTTTTTGATATTTTTCAGCACTAATTTCATTAAATCCGTTGTAAAGATTAGCAATATCTACAAATATATTAGTGTTTATGGAGTGTTCATTACACAAATCTTCTATTGTTTTTTCATGTGTTACAAAGTTTAGATTAAAATGCTCCATCATCAAAAGAAGGTATGGATTGTCAAAGAAAAAGTCAGATAACTTCATATCCGGCTTTATATACATTTTTTTTGTAATGTACATATATTGCTTTTTTATAGGTTTTTGAAAAAATTATATTGTTGCAAAATAACAAATAATATTAGATTTAAACAATCACTAAAAAAGGGGATTTTTTATTAATGAACTTTGATTTAAGCTTAAATCAACAATAATAATGATTTTAAAAGTTTTTACCATTAAAAATGTTCTTAAGCCCATATTAAAAAATAATGTTGCCTATCGCAGTATAACGAAATTCTAAATGCCATATCAAATTAATTCTTTAAATTTGCTAAGAAAATAAAACCCAAAGCCATTTATGCCTATTAATAAATATGAACAAGGAAACACCAAGAATTTGTCATTTATTTAAACTCAATTCAAAATTATCCCGAGTAATATAATTAAACAACCTTTTTAAAGTACAGATAAAAATCGACCGGCAGAGAAACGCCACAAAGTGGCAACTTAATTCAGCCATTTTTTTATTACTTTCTACTTTACAAACTTTTTCCTCTAACACCTACAAGTGGGTGCCCCATTCGGAA
>SL_3KL_010_SEDDRAFT_10006802_pt1 | contig 10188 bp, 5 predicted proteins | sample SodLakKL_010_SED_2_FD_10381 | JGI IMG/M metagenome (IMG submission 10381)
CGAGCCAGCTGGCCGAGGGGCGTGTCCAAAAGATCCGCCGGCACTTCAGCCCGCTGCGGCATGTCGGGGGGCGTTACTTGTCCCCGAGGCTGATCGGTGACGGTAGATTCGTCCCGGCTCGTCGATGGCGCGCGCTCTGTTGGCTCTTCTTCTTGAGGCGTAGTGGCGTCCTGCTCGGTCTGACTGGCTGCCAAGGGTTCCTCTGGTGAGGCGTCATCGACTGCGGGTTCGTGCCGGTAGACCATCGGCCCACTTCGATGAATCCAGAGGATGACGCCGAGTCCATCAATCGGGATGAGGGTGTGGCCATAGTGGCGTCCGAAGGTCCAGTCCGCCGGGTTGTCATTCCGCCAATTTCGGGCGAGATGCCATTGGTCACGCCCCGGGTGATACTCCCAGAGTTCTGTGCTCTTTCTGTGAAGCACTAGATAATTGCCCGAGCCTGGATCATAGCTGAGCACATGGTGCTGGGCGCGCCAGCGGAACGGCATGTCATCCATGCGATGAACGGTGCCGTCCTGAGCGACTATGGATAGCTTGCGTTCGGTATTCCGGCCTCCCACTATCAGCAACTCGTCCCTCGCTCGGTTGTAGATCATGTTGGCGTGCTTTTCTTGGTGATCCAGCGACTTGTAGGCCGTCCACTGATCTTGGGAGAGCTGGTGCAACCGCCCGCGGTGTAGCAGAAGCAGCTTGTCGAGGCCCTCGTGGAAGGCCATGGGGCTGGTGTCACGGCCGGGGTGGTTGTCGTTCGCCACTTCCCAGCTATCCTCGTCGATGTGGTAGCGGTGCAAGGCACGGCCCGAAGCCCGGTAGAAGTATCCGTTCGCAACATCGAGTCCTACACTTCCATATTGGTGGTGTGCACCTTCGATACGGTCATCAAGGCTGTTGTGAAGCCATTCATTAGTTCTTGCGTGGTAGGAGTGGAAAATACTGCGCCGTCGGTCACCATAGAAGAAGGTGCGCAGGCGTTCCGGGTCCCATTGGCCACGCGTGTTCCAGGTGTCGGGATCGACAGGGGTGTTGTGGTTATGAAACCCGGAGAACTGGTCAAAGCCAGGCGGCAACTCCCCACGCAATGGTGAAAACGTGCCAGGCGCAGTTTGACTGGCGACAGACGCGAGGTGTGTCCGTTCCAGAGTGGACGACGAGGCAGTGCCCCAAAGTAACAGCCCGGTGGCACCCATGAGTGCTACCAGGGTCGTGCACAGCCGCCTTACGGCGTTGGTTGTTGCTATATGAGTCATGTGCGGCCCATTGCACAGTTCGCTGTGGGGTGCCGGACGGAGTACCGGTGTAACTTCCTGCCAGTATAGATTTCCTAGAGGGCCTGACAGGCCAGACTTAACAGGAGTGGAAAAGTCGGGATGGCATTTATCGAGGTCGACGGTGATCAGCGCAGCGGCGTTGCGTCTCATTGGTTAACGTTTGACCGATCAGCCGGGCAGCCCACGCTTGTCGCTGGCTGGTCCGAAGTAGAGGGGCTACTCACCGTACAGGCCGACAGACTGGGTATGGTGCCGCTTTTCTACGCCTTAGAGTCAGGCCGAATCCTTGTCTCCGACTCGTTGCAAGAGGTCGTATCCCGGTTGGCGAACCGCCGGATGGATGATGAGGCTGTGGCGACCTTCCTGGTGCTGGGTTACTTGCTGGGAAACCAGACCCTTGTCGAGGGCGTGAAGGTGCTCATGCCAGGAGAGACCCTGGTTTGGAGCCACGGCTCACTCTCGTCGGACTGGTTGGGCTACCCTGACTATGGCACTTTCTCCGGGAGCCGGGATGAGGCCAAGGAGACGTTCTGCCATCTTTTTGCTAGTGCCATCGCAAAAAGGGCACAGCATGGTGTCGGTAATCTTCCTCTCTCCGGTGGTCGTGATTCCAGACACATCTGCCTGGAGCTGGCACGACAGGGCACCCCGCCGCCCGCAACATTGGTCTTGCAAGGGTTCAAAGGTGACGAGAGTGCTGAAGCCCAGCAAGTCTCAGCGCATGTTGGCCTCGAATGCAGGGTGGTGGCCAGGCGAGGCGGTCGTGTCTCTCAGGTGCTGGAGAAGAACCGCCTTAACTTCTATTCGACGGATGAGAACAGTTGGTATTTGAATCTGTTGCCCCACTTGAATGGGCCTGTTTTTGATGGGCTCGCAGGCGATGTGCTTTGCAACGGATCTTATTTTGACTCAAAGTTGGCGTGCTTGATCAGGGCAGGCGATAGCCTAGGGGCCGCCCAGAGGTTGCTGTACGGCCGCGAGTATTTGCCTTTCCTGAGAAGTCGTTACAGTGCCAAGTGGGGCGCGGGGGCTGCCATGCAAGCCCTACAGAGTGAACTCGGAGCACATGCCGGCGCGGCGGACCCCGTGAAATCATTCATTTTCTGGAATCGGATCCGTCGGGAGATCGCCTTGCTGCCACTGGTTATGGCCGCTACGAGGTCAGAGGTCTGCCTGCCTTACGAGGACCCGGAGTTGCTTGCTTTTTTCATGTCGCTGCCATGGGAAGACTATTCAACTAATCACTTTCATGATGAAGTGATCAGGGAAAGCTACCCAGAGGCTGCGCATATCCCGTATAGCAGGGAAGCCAAAAGCCGATCAGCGAGAAGGCCGCTCAGGCGGTTGTTTCCGGAAGCATGTCGGATGGCGGGGGCGATCCTGAGCCCACAAGCGCGCCCCGAGCGTATAGCGGCTTACATGGTGGAGTCGCTCCTTGTGGGGCATTTGACACCATTATCTCCGGCTTTCTCAAAGTTGACGCCAGTTGTCCAGGCAGTGCGGGAGATGGGCCTCGATGTGGACTGAGGCAATGTTAAATCTGAATCCAGGTGTGCGGGCCTGTCCTCTGATCTTTAACACTCGCCTTAGGTTGGCATGAGCAGTTTCGCAGATAAGGTGGCTGGTGGTGCCTTGTGGATGGTGGGCTTCAAGTTCACGCAAAGGTTCATCGGTATTATTAGTACAATTATTCTTGCTCGCCTCTTGATACCGGAGGATTTTGGGCTCGTGGCGATGGCCATGGCATTTTATGCTTTTATTTGGCTTATTGGATCTTTCGGATTTGATATGGCTCTCATTCAGAACCAGGATGCCGAGCGACATCATTACAATGCTGCTTGGACATTGAATGTGGGTTATGGGTTCATTAGTGCTATATTGCTAGTGGCTGCAGCGCCGCTACTGACGGGGGCTTTCGATGAGCCTAGGTTGCAGGCTATTGTCTATGCATTCGCCGCCATTGCGGTGGTTCAAGGGTTTGAAAATATTGGTATCGTTGCGTTTAGGAAGGAGTTGCAGTTTGATAAGGAGTTTCTTTTTCAGGTTGCCAAGAAGGTGGTGGCCTTTGTAGTTACGGTGACCTTGGCTTTCGCTTTGCGGAGTTATTGGGCCTTGGTTATCGGTATAATGGCGTCACGGCTGACAGGGGTAACTTTGAGTTATTGGCTGCATCCTTACCGGCCTTGGTTTGGTCTTCGTGGAACCCGAGACCTTTTTAGCTTTTCTGGATGGATAGTGATTAATAATCTGGCGACCTTTGCGAAAGGTCGTGGGCCGGACTTTGTTTTGGCCCGGTTGGCGGGTGCCGGGGAAGTGGGTCTCTATAGAATCTCCAAGGAGATATCCAACCTGCCCACGACGGAACTCACGCGGCCTATTATGCGTGCGGTTTTTCCTGGGTACGCAAAGATTGCGAAGGACCCGGAGCGACTGCGGAAGGCATTTCTCGATGTTCAGGGAACCGCCGCATTGGTGACGATTCCCGCGGGCCTGACTGTGGTCGCTTTAGCGGATCCACTGGTGAGGCTGGTATTGGGGAGTAACTGGCTTGATGCAATCCCTTTGATTCAGGTCCTTGGCATTTACGGCGTTATTATGGTCTTGAAGGGAACCAGTGCTGCGCTCTTCCTCGCGTTGGGCGTCCCCTATTGGGTCGCAGTACTTGCCTTGTTGGAAACGGCGTTGGCGCTCCCCATGATGGCCTGGCTGTTGACTGCCTATGATCTTCAAGTGGCCGTCTGGGCGTTCGTGGCCTCCGGGCTTGCCATGACGCCAGTGGTGGCGCATCTCTACAAGCGATTAATCGGTGTTACGTTGCGCCAGCGCCTTGCATTGCTCTGGCGGCCCTTGGGTTGCGGGACGGTCATGGCAATTGCCGCTTGGTGGGGGGGCACTCAGTTGCCGGTAGCACAGAATGAGGTAGAGGCTGCGGTGCAACTCGCAATACTCCTGCCAGTCGCAGGAATAGTGTTTCTGGTGACGATCCTAGGGGCTTGGCGATTGAGCGGTGCCCCAAAAGGGCCGGAAACCAGGGCATGGGAGATCGCTCAGCGGGTCATGCCGCCATTGGCCCGCGTTTCCGGTTACCTGGCTAGGAAGCCTAGCACCTGAAAAGTTAGGGAAGACTTCAGCAACGCAGACCGGCCGGGTGACCCGCCTGCTATCGGGCCCAATTCAATGTGAGCTGATAGCCGTAAGAATCACCTTCCAGTCGCATTGAGGGGAGTGAGTAGCCAATAGCACCAGTGAGGCTCGCGGGTAGGGCGGTACAATTAAACTCACTTGCCGCTGGCCGCTCAGTGTCCTGAGCGTGGTAGATGGCCTGCTTAGGCGGTCGCTGACCGGATAACAATGCGTGACCGCCCGGGTTCAGGTAGTGGATTTCACTGCTGGAAAGGTAGTTTAGCGCCACCGTCTGCTGAATTTCAGCGCACTGACGGCTAATCCTGAAAACGATATGCCCGCGCAGGGTTCGGCAGAGAGGCCGATCCATCACTGAACGGCGCCCGAGGCGCCCGCTAAAACGCCATTCCAAGCCAGCCCGCAGGCGCTGCCATGGGGTTCGGGGTTGCATGCGTAGCAGGCTTACAGGGTGCCCCTCCAGATGGACTAAAGTCGCCCTGTCTTCCTGCTTGATTTCCACGGTATCGAATTGCGCCAGCCCGAAAAGCTCTCCCTGAACCATGAATAAGGGCGTCCACCCCGCCAGGGTCGGGTTATCGAACAATGCACGGCGGCTCACTCGGATTGCTGGCGGGCAGGTAACACCTTTCCCGGCAATTGCCACGTGGTAGGGCTGCCCCCCCGCATAGCGGAGTTCCACCTCCTCCCGACTGAAGGCCTGTGGTGGTTGGCCTCGGCTACTCATCAGCACACGCAGCCCCCCGCCCCCCTCCACTCGCATCAACCCGGCTTCTGAGTCATGGACTACAGCCGTATCGGGGAATTGCAAGGTTTCTGCCCCCGGCAAAGCGCATTTGGCCGCTTGAAGCGTCCAGCCAAGCAATGCACCGGCCCAGGCGTTATAAACCGAGAGGTGCATGTAGTTGTCCCAGGCGTCTGGGCGCCCTTGATGGTTATCCTCATCGGAGGGGGTGAGATGGAGAAGGCCATCCGGTCGCTGTTGTGTTGCCCAGCGATTCAGTACGCCTTTGACCAAGGCTCCCCACGGTGCGCCGTTGTGGTTAGCATTGGTGAGGCCCAGCAACTCGAGCGCGGACAGTAGGCAGACATCACCGAATAGCGAATGGGTACTTCGCCCAAAACCCCCAACGTAACCATCGCCATCCCAGCATAGGATGACCCATCGAAGCAGTTTTTTTAGGGCGTCGGCCAATGCTGGTGACGGACAGTGCCAGAAGGCGAGGGTGCATACGAATAGCGCCTTGTGATGGTAAGCAGTTGGAGTGCTGAGGAGCCCGCGATTATTCCCCTCCTGTGGGAAATCGATGAACCCGCCATCTGATGTCATCCATCGTTGGAGCATGGTTGCGAGCGTTGTTGCCTCCCGGTCCTGCTGTGGCCCGGAAGCGGTCTCCAAAAGCCGGCACGCCTGTGCCAGCAGTGCCCAGTTGTTTGAAGGGTAGCGGCGCGCGAGTCGATAGCGCTCCGGCCCCTGGTGAAAGTCAGGGTGGCAGGCACTCCCGGTCGGACTAACAAATCGCAGCAGTTGCAGTAGCAGTCGATTGAAGGGCGCGTGCCCGAGCTGGTGACTGTCGGTCTCTAACCATGCATCAAACGGGACCCGCCATAAGGGATCGTCGTGCGGGCGCGTGCAACGCAGCGCGAGAGCAGCGCTAAGCTGGCCGTAATGGTCCGCTGGCGTGGGGCGTTGGGCTTGCGGGTCCCATAAACCAATACCCGGGTGGACCTGCGCTGCCAAGGCGGTAGTCAGCGACTGGGCTTGCCGGATAAGTCGCGTCCGCGGCTCCCCCGTATGAGGGGTTGGCTCTGCGTTATCCGATGGGGGTGAATAATTGGCATCCGGCATGTCTAAAGCCTGGAGGGCTGGTTTTCACCTGATTCGGTTGCGGACCAAGGGGTGGCCGGGCCGCCAATTGTGGCACCACCTGGCTGCGGCCCATGCGCGCTAGGCACGGCTGAATTTCCCGGTTGCTTCTGCTGTGCCTCGACGGTTCGCGGTGCCTCCTCCAGTTCCCGCCGCATGATGATTGTTAACGCAATGAATGCGTACAGCAGGTTGAAATAGATGACGTCCAAAAAGGCGCCCGCCACGATGTAGCCCATTAAGCCAACTTGGATTGCCCAAGCGTACTCTGCCAGCCATTCCTGGCCGGTGGTGCGCCTGGCCCGTCTGCGGATCCGATTCAATGTCAGCATCGTACACGCGAGCAGTAGAATGAAGATGGTCAGCCCGCCAAAGCCATGCTCGCCCAGAACCCCGAAATAGATGCTGTGGGGTGAAAGCACGTGGTTCCATGTGCCCTCAAAGTTGGCGTAGCTGATCCACCAATCGTAGCCCAAGTGGTGATTACGGAAGCCCATGCCGGTAATCGGGCTCTCCATGGCCATGTTCCAGTTGACGCCCCAGGCCTGAATACGCTGCATGGCCGAGGTGTCTTCCTCGTAGGTCTGTATCGTCTGCCAGCGGTCCATCAGGCGTTCTGGTGCCTGGACGCCGACAACCCCGACAGCGATGACAGCCAGACTCACCAGAAGCCATTTCCTGCGCATGTGCCAGAACATGAACGGCGCGATGGCCAGGACGCCCACCAGGGCACCCCTGGAGTGAGTAGCTAGCGTGGCGATGGCGGTCAGCCAGAAGACCCCATAGATGCCCCAGCCAATAGGCAAGGAGAAACGCTGGATAATGCCCCAACCTTCCTTGGACCAGTCGACCCACTTCTCGCGAAACATGCGGGCACTGACCAGTACGAGGGGCAGCACCATGACCATGGCCAGGCCGATGTAGGTGTTACCGCTTAGGTAAGAGCCCGGTGGCCCGAGCACCATGTAGTTGCCACCGGTTGAGATGGCAAAAATGCCGCCCTTTAAGCCGTAAAAGGCAATGGAAAACGTGATAACCAGCAGCACCCAAAGGATCCGCTGCTGGCCGTAGATCAGCATGGGCGTGACGAAGGTGATCAGCAGGATCTTGACGAAGTGCTGCCAGAAGCCCCATGCCCCGCTGGAATTCACCGCAAAGTAGCTGGTAAGGGTTATCCAGCCCAAAAAGGCAAACATCAGCACCATTTCCCGGGTGAAGGGCATCGGGCGGCGGTCCTTGCTGAGCAGCAGCGCCAGCAGGGTGGTGCCGCCGATAACCGTTGCCACCGGGAAGCTGCGCATGAAGGTCCAGGTTAGCCCATGCGGGGCCATCAGGCCCACCCAGTACCAGGCCGGGATGCCGACCCATGGCCTGGCCAGGATGACAGGGACCAGGACCATGATGATCATGAAGAGCAGGTAATCACGCATCGTTGTTCGATCGGCTATCCAACGGGTGTATAACGCAAGGGCTGCAGACTTGTTGGCTGGCAAAAGCCGTGAGGCATGCCACTCTTAAGACTAGCCTATGTGTGGCGGTCAGCGCGCCCGGGATGGCGCGGGGACTAGGTCTGCCCGCAGCATGGGGGAAGACCTGCCTGGTCGAGCCACACGGTAGATGCGAGCGCCGAAAAGGGAGTGAGTCCAGCCACCCATGTCCATGCCCATACTGCTCCACGACACCATTCTCAATACCGCCCAATGCATGCCTTCGTCGCCGGCGGTTAGTTACCGGGATGACACACACGACTATGGCACGGTCGCGGCTGAAGTCCAGAAAGCGGCCGGGGCCTTCCGGGAATGTGGCCTGCTCCGGCAGGAGCGCGTGGCTATCTATCTGGACAAACGACCTGAAACGGTTCAGGCCCTGTTTGGTGCGGCGCTGGCCGGCGGGGTCTTTGTGCCCGTCAACCCGCTGCTGAAGGCGGAGCAGGTTGCTTACATATTGCGTGACTGCAACGTGCGCATCCTGGTGACCTCTGCTGACCGGTTCAAGGGCATTCGCGATGCGCTCGTGCACTGCCCGGATCTGCATACCGTCCTGGTTCTGGGCAGTGCGGACCTCTCGACGCAGGACGGGCCCTATCGGGTCCACCAATGGACTGACGTGCTGGCCACCGCAACTCCTGCGCAACCCGCCCGGGTGATTGATACAGACATGGCGGCCATCCTGTACACCTCTGGTAGCACCGGCCAGCCCAAAGGGGTGGTGCTTTCCCACCGCAACATGGTGGCCGGCGCCCAGAGTGTCTCACGCTACCTGGACAACCGGCCCGAGGACCACCTGCTGGCCGTATTGCCCTTCAGCTTCGATTACGGGCTCAGTCAGCTGACCACCGCCTTCCTGACGGGCGCGCGTGTTTCGCTGCTCAATTATCTGTTGCCAAACGATGTGATCCGGGCGGTGGATCGTCATGGCATCACCGGCTTGGCCGCGGTGCCGCCACTCTGGATTCAGCTGGCGCAGATGGAGTGGCCTGAATCGGCAAGGCGCACCCTGCGTTACGTGACCAACTCCGGTGGGGCGATGCCGCTGAAGACGCTCGAGGCCCTGCGCGGCCAGCTGCCCGAGACCCGCTTCTACCTGATGTACGGGCTCACGGAGGCCTTCCGCTCTACCTATCTGCCGCCGGAGGAGGTGGACCGGAGGCCGGACTCCATGGGCAAGGCGATCCCCAATGCCGAGATCATGGTGGTGCGCGAGGATGGCACACCCTGCGCGCCCGGTGAACCGGGGGAACTGGTGCACAGGGGTGCCCTGGTGGCCATGGGGTACTGGAACGACCCGGAGCGCACCGCCCAGCGATTTCGCCCGGCGCCGGGCCAACCCGGTGGCCTGCCGCAGAAGGAGTTGGCGGTCTGGTCGGGGGATACCGTGCGCATGGACGAGGAGGGGTTTCTCTACTTCATCGGCCGGCGCGATGAAATGATCAAGACCTCAGGCTACCGGGTCAGCCCCAACGAGGTGGAAGAGGCCGTCTACAGCACTGGTCTGGTGGCCGAAGCGGCAGCGCTGGGTGTGGCTCACCCCGTACTGGGCCAGGGCATCGTGCTGGTGGTGCTGCCCCGTNCCAGCACCGCCGTGGTCGATGAACTGCTGGCCGCGTTGCGGCCCCGCCTGCCGGCGTTCATGCTGCCGGCACACATCGAGATCCGCCACCAGCCCCTGCCGCGCAACGCCAATGGCAAAATCGATCGCAAGGGCCTTGCCAGCGACTTCACCGACCTCTTTCAGGAGAACAACACGCCGTGAGTGATCAACGGCCGACCCACGCCCCAGTCGAGCAGTTTGAAGTACGCGACGGGCACTTGTGCCTGGGTGGGCTGAGGCTGCCCGACCTGGTCCGCCGGGCGGGGTGCACGCCCTTTTACGCTTATGACCGGCGCCTGATGAGCCAGCGTGTGCAGTNCCTGCGCTCCGCCCTGCCCGACGGCATCTCCCTGCACTACGCCATCAAGGCCAACCCCATGCCCGCCGTGGTGCAGCACATGGCGGGCCTGGTGGACGGGCTGGATGTGGCCTCGGCGGGGGAGCTGCGCGTGGCGCTGGATGCGGGCGTGGCGCCTGGCGATATCAGTTTCGCTGGTCCGGGTAAGCGGGTTCCCGAGTTGAGTGCTGCCGTAGCGGCCGGCATTACCATCAACCTCGAGTCGGAGACCGAGTTCGAGCGGGTGGTGGCCATCGCCGAGCACAGCGGCCACACGCCGCGGGTGGCGGTACGGGTCAATCCGGACTTCGAGCTCAAGACCTCCGGGATGAAGATGAGCGGCGGGGCCAAGCCCTTCGGCCTGGATGCCGAGCGGGTTCCGGCGCTGCTGCGCCGCATTGGTGACGTGGGGTTGCACTTTCGTGGCCTGCACATCTTTTCCGGTTCCCAGAACCTGCGCCCAGAGGCGCTGGTGGAGGCCC
>SL_3KL_010_SEDDRAFT_10006803_pt1 | contig 10188 bp, 9 predicted proteins | sample SodLakKL_010_SED_2_FD_10381 | JGI IMG/M metagenome (IMG submission 10381)
ATCCGGATGAATAACTGGCAGCGGCAGCACCCCGCCGCAATGTTTATATCCTTTCTCGGTAGTTTAAAACAGATGATAATTACTGTAATTGTCGTATTTATTTTCGGCCAGCAGGCCGATGGTATTTCTTCATTGTTTTTCATTGCTTTCTTTGCGCTGATTCTTATCGGTTCTCTAGTTAATGGATTCATCAGCTGGTGGAGATTCAAGTATTATTTAAAGTCCGATGAATTGGAAATTAAGCAGGGACTGATTTTTCGCCAGAACCGCTTTATCCGGAGAGACCGGGTTCAGAGTATCGACATAAATGCTAAAGTCGTTCAGAGAATCTTTGGTCTGGTAGAGCTTAAGATCGAAACGGCGGGAGGTGGAAGCGAGCCTGAATTCCGTCTGGTAGCTTTAAAAAGACATAAAGCCGAACAGATTAAAGCGGAGCTCTTAAATCGCGGGAATGACAAAGAAATTAACTTTTCGGAAGCGTATTTAGGAGAAATCAGTGAAGGAATGGCTCATAGTTTGACTCCGCTCCCGGAGAAAAAAAAGGAAGAGCCTGTATACAAATGGGAACTTGGCATAAAAAGGCTTGTAATCGCAGCCGTAACTTCGAGTGGTGTAGGAATAGCTGCAACATTTATGGCAGCTGTTGTATCCCAGCTGCCGCAGTTTCTTCCTGACTGGCTGATTAATATTGCTGTAGGATGGGTGATTCAGTCCAGTATTGTATATATCGGTATGTTTATAGTAACGGTTCTCGTTTCCGCATGGCTGTTTACGATCGCATCCACCGTCTTGAAGTATGGAATGTTCACGATCAATAAAAAGGGAGAGGAAATTCATATTTCAAGAGGTGTTTTGGAACAGCGGCAGCTTACATTGAATGAAAACCGGATCAATGCAGTCAGAGTCGTTCAGAACCTTCTCAGACAGCCGATTGGCTACTGCGCTGTGTATGTGGAAAGTGCGGGGGGAGGGACAAAAGATGAAGATTTATCCACGATTCTGCTTCCTCTCTGCAGACGCAGTGAAGTAAAGGAACTCCTGGGGGAAATTATTCCGGAATATGCATTTGAAGCTCAGTATGAAGGGCTCCCAAAAGAAAGTATGAGACGGTATATGATTAAACTAATCGTTCCGGCACTTATCGGTGCCGGTGCAGCTGCGTACTTTGTACCATATGGATGGCTTGCTTTCCTGCTGCCAATTGCAGGGGGGCTTCTCGGATACGTTCAGTATAAAACCGCAGGAATATGCAGTGAGCAGGATTACTTGTGCCTCCGTTCCAGACAGTTTTCCAAATCGGAAGTAGTGCTTCCTAAAAGAAGAATTCAGGATATGGAGATGTCGCAGAATCCTCTGCAGAGGCTCGATGACCTGTACACGATCACTGTTTCTGTACTGACTACAGTAATTGGAAAGGCGTTTTCATTAAAACATATTTCCACGGAGCAGAAAGAAACGTTTATGGAGTGGTATTCCTATGAAATAGAGGAATCAGTTACCCCCCATGATATAGAAAGTGAAGAAAGGAGCCGGATTTGACCGGCTCCTTTCTTTGACTTTATATTTTTGGGGACGGCAAAAGGATAATCTGCCACTTGGGAGATTGGACAGCACTGTCTGATTACTTGTTGTCAGGCGAAGCCTGCGCAGAATAAGCTGTGATCATACGTCTGCCGTTATCAGCCGTGAACTCAAATCTGTCGAATGCTGTATTATTATTTTTTTGAACGGTTCTTTCATAATGATGCTGTACAATTACCTGGTTGCTGCCATTGGAAAAAGTGATAAAGTTTACTCCTTTAAACTCTTTCTTCGAGAACGAAGCAAGAAGGTGCATAAGAAGGGAATTATGACAGTGTACACAGTTTTCATGTCCAAGCCCGAATTTTTTCAATCCTCTTTCCAGTGCCTGCAGAGCCGGGTCGCTTATTTCATTTACCAGCATCTTATAAGGGTCGAACTGTTCTTTATCGAGGCGGAGAGAATCTCCGTTGCTTACCTTTAAAATCTGCCCTTCGGGTTCTTCAAAAGTGCCTTTTTTCCTGTAATAGGCAGGCACCCAGCCACTTTCCGTCTGAATTTCAAATTCAAACGGGCAGCCTTCTAAAGAAAGTGTATCTTTTTTTCTGTCATCGTACAGATAATCTTCATTATTATCCGAGTAAAACTCATAGTAGGCGTAAGAAGACTCCTGAAGCAGGTGCTCCATCTGCCATGTCCGAAGCTCCTGCTGAAGAACAGAAAGCATTCTCTCGCCTGCTTCCACCTGCTCATTCTCTATATCCCAGAGCTGCTTCACAGCTTCACCATATGATTCTTTGTAGGAGAGAGTAAATGGACTTGTTAATGGGGATATCTTTCTGCCGGCTGCAGTGATGAGTTCGTCTTTTTCATACAGCAGCGAACCGGGTGTTTCTTTCGTATTATTATATTGCGGTGCACGGAGAACACCTTTAATTCTTATTCTGCCTTCCCATGGTTTTCGGTCATGAGTAATTACTTCTTCCAATACCCCTGCGTAGGCACCGGATTGTTCTTCATCAATACGTACATGCTGGTCTATCCAGCGCCGGGCGGTTCTTCGATCCATCTCGATCCCTCATTTATTACTTATTCAGGCTTCAGCAGCCCGCAGCTAAACATATCTTATCACTTCTTTACAGTGCTGGAAAGGAGAAGAACAGGGCTTGTGTGTCCTGCTGCTTCTTTTTCTGCACTGGGAGCACCTTACGTGGGGCGGCACTTTCGAATGCGGTATAAATGCAGGTTTTCACCGCTGGGGGGAAAGAGGGTAAAGCTTTAACTTTATTATTTTCTTACGAAGGAGAACTTGTCGTCAGAACAGCAGGAAGCCTATTGCTCATCTATTTGTTTCTGGTGTTTTTTCATCATTGTGGAGGTTTTCATTTGATTGTTTTGATAATCCGGACTGTACCGCAGTTCGTTCAGCTGCAGCAGATGGTTCATGCGTTCCATGCGGGTAGCCTGAAGATCTTCCGCCTGTTTTTTAATAATTGAATACATATTATTGAGGGAGTGGAGCATTCTGTCACGGGAATCTTTTTTTTGATCAGCGGACAAAGATACATACGTCTGAAGCAGATTTGGAATATCGTGCAGGACCATGCGTTTTAAGTCATGTTTTTCTTCTATATCCAGTAAAGCATATTCTTCAGCAGTTTTTTCCATAGGAGGTATCATCTGCTGAAGAAGATCAGATGCTTCCTGAACTTCTGAAAAACGTTTTTTAACATCCCTCAGAGCATCCAGAAGTGCTTCCGCTTCCTGATCAGCAGGGAGATCCGGAGTCTGTTCTGCCGCCGAAACCGGTTGTATCTGGTCCGGCAGCTGCTGTCCGCTGATGGACATATCCAGGCGGTGGATATGATAAAAAAGGGGCTGAAAAACCGGATGCCTTCGAATACTCCTCACGTGGGTGCGTCCTTCTTTTTGATAATAAATAGTCGCATCCATTACTTTACCCTGACCGTTGCTTTCTTTAATGTGGTGGCGGTAAATAGTAATAAATACCCTCTTTTTTAACGAGGCAGAAGACTTTTGAGTATCAATCATCTCCACCTGAATTTTTTTGGGCTTTATTTTTATTTTATAAGTGAAGCCCTGAATACTCCGCTTGAACGTTTTATTCATTCTCGGAAGCTCTACTAGAGCGGCGAGATCAGAAATGAATTCTTCTGCTTCGAATACAAATTCTTTTGTATGCTCGTTCATCATAGCAGGCTCATTCAGCGGCCGCATGTAATTTGGGAGAAAAGGCTGCAGCCAGTTCTGCTCGATTAATCTGTCCCGCCAGTTCATTGCTGTCACCTCATTTCCTCCTATTCAAGCAGTTTCTTTTCCATCTGTTTATTCAGCTCATCCATTTCGGATATGAATTTTTTACTGGAGTTGATAATACGTTCGTTGGACTGCTCTGTCAGTTCTATGGCAGCGTAAACATCTTCATATGCTTTGCGGAACGTTTCGAGAGCAACTGCCGGTTCTTCTAGAGTTTTTAATGTTTCTTCAGTGTTTGATTTCAGCATTTCCGCATTGCTCAGAAGCATCTGCTCCGTCGATTTATTAACGTTCTGCACCGCATCTATAACCTGGCGCTGATTACTGAGTGAAAGCTGAATTGAAGCTGTGACGGTAATAATATTTTTTGTCATGGTGATGGAATTAAAAATCGCTTCTTCCAGCTTGTCATTATTTTCCACAATAATATCGACAGAACCAAGAGACTGCTGCAGGACGAGAACAGCCTGCTGCATGTTTTTAATGCGTGAGAGAACTTTCTGCTGTCCTTTTTTTATCGGCGTCGGGTCATCCTGCCATTCCGGCTTTTTCAATTCTTCTTCCAGCATAGTGTTCAGCTGGTTACCAACTTGAATTTGTTCATTCAGCCCGGTAATTCTTTCTCTTGCTATGTCTTTCAGCTGATGGAGCATAACTGTATCTTCCTGCAGTTTATCTTTTCCGTGAAGGAGAGCTTCTACGATCGTGTCAACTTCACTTTCAACTGTCTGATATTTTCTTGCGTATTTTTCGATAGGGCTTTTACGGGCAATTTTGGATAAAAACTGCTTGAATCTGCCCTGCTGAAGATAATTAGGCTCCAGTTCGGCAACGACTTCTTTTAATTTGGAAAGCTGATCAGGCAGATTGTGATGCGGTTCGTTCATCATGTCACTTACCGGTCGTCTTAAAGCTTCCAGGGATTCCCCGGCTTTTTCCTGTTCTTTAGTACCGAGTCCTCCAATAGAATCAAGAATTTCTTCTATATTGCGTTTGTCGTTTATTTTATCGAGATACTGTTCCGCCTCTTCTTTTTCAACAGGATTCCCCTGCTGCCTGTTTTCTTCCGTCATAAAAAACCCTCCCCATTTTTATTTGTCCCATACTGGACTATTAAATCCACAAAGTTCCTGAGTTAATTATACCGTCAATATAAAGTAGTGACAATTGTGACTGCAGAACCGGCATCGTGCTTTCTTTATTAAAGGCTGTGATATAATTCATTATACAAATAAAACTTACAGGGAAGGAGGGTCCCTTTGGGATATAGTGGGAAATTTGAAACAATAGGCTTAAGCCCGGTTCCTGGCAGCATGAAAACGACTTCGGCATGGGATTATATCCGCATGCAGGCTGCAATCAATATAAATGCAGGAAACATGCTGCTTCCTGCTCTCGCAGTGCTGGAAGGCGGGCTGACTTTTTATGAGGCTGTCCTTGTCACATTGGCCGGAGCGGTTCCGGCCTACATATTTGTATCAATTATGTCCCTGCCGGGTTCACGTCAAGGGATACCTGCCCAGTATGCAGTCCGCTCCCTTTTGGGAAGCAGCGGATCGATGCTGTTTTCATCTCCGGTAAGAACGATGACCTCCCTCTACTGGTTCAGCGTGCAGGCTGTGGGCGGAGCCTACTTAATACATTCGCTGCTACATGATGCGGGAGTGACTGTGTCTTTCACCGCTCTTACCGTACTGCTTGCTTCCATTATGGTCTTTACAGCACTGATTGGATTTCAGGCAATGAAAACTTTTGCTGCATACTTTACTCCTGTACTGGTTTTGGGAGCTGCGGCGATGATATTTACGTTTTCAGCGGATGGTCTTCCTCCCGTTTCATCCGAAGGGGGAGGGGGAGGTCTCAACGCCATGATTTTTTATGGAAGCCTTGTTTTTGTGCAGTATGTTTCCGGAGTCAGTACCTCTTCAGATGTAACGAGGTATGCAAAAAGTTCGCTGCACGGGGCTGCCGGGCTGTTTGCGGGCAATACTGTCGGATTTATATTTACTGCAGTACTGGGAGCGTGGGCGGCTTCTTCAGGTGGGGAGTGGAATGCTTTTCTTTCCGCTGCAGACCGTACTGAAAGTCAAATACTTCTCTTCATTATAATCATGGCAGCTGTGGGGAGTATGCTTATTATAAATGTCAATAATGCTTACACCGGTGGGTACAGCCTATTAAACAGCATACCTGCCGCCGGACGTCTGCGCGCAGCACTTATGTTCGGAGGAGCGGCAGTACTGCTCAGTGCTCTGCCACAGGTGGTGGATAGAGCAGAGGAATTTATTTCTGCTCTGGGAATGTTTATTATTCCTTTGTCTGCCGTTATTTCAGCAGAATATATTATTGTTCATAAAAATAAATTGAATGGTATAAAAGAAAGGCTGAATGTTAGAGCAGGGGTGATAACCGCTTCCGGTAGTATAATGTACGTACTTTTTCCATCATCTTTTTTTCCGGGTGTTACAGTATTTATTCTGATTTTTACAGTTTATATGTTCACAGCGTTAGTTCATAAAAATCGTAAAATTAACTAAACCTTGAAAACGCAGGAATGCCTTTCTGCATGGCTCAGCCTTAACCGGGGAAGTGAAAGGCAGCATTACAAATGTGCAGGAGTTGATAAAATGTGTATTATAGGAGCAGTAATGAAGGAGCATCCTGAATATCCTTTAATTATAGCTGCTAATCGGGATGAATTCATCGCGAGGCCTGCCGAACAGGCCCATTGGTGGAAAGAAGGATTTGTTGCAGGAAAAGACATAAAGCAGGGGGGCACTTGGATCGGTGTTTCCAGGACAGGTAAAATTGGTGCGGTTACTAATATAAGAAATCCGAAAGAACAAAACTCATTCCCCTATTCACGTGGAGTTTTAGTACCTTCCTGGCTTACCGGAGGAGATCTGGAAGGGTATCTGAATAACAGGCGGGCTTTTGCAGGTTTTAACCTTCTGTACGGTACGGTCGATAAACTTCATTACGAAACAAATGGCAATGGGAAGTCTGAGACGATTGAAAAAGGCATATTCGCTCTATCCAACGCGGTTATGGGAGAGGAATGGCCTAAAACAGATTTCCTGGAAAAAGAGCTTGCAGCCGTCCCTGCCATGGATGCACAAGAAATAACAGCGCATCTTTTCGAGGCACTCTCCAGAAAAGAACCGTTTCCCGAACCAGAGCTTCCGGATACTGGAGTAGGACTTGAACTGGAAAAATTGCTTTCTCCGCCGTTTATTCACATGGAAGAATATGGTACGAGATGCAGCACCGTGATTCTTGTAGATAGAAACTATCAGGTGACGTTTATTGAACGTTCCTACCGTCCGGAAAGAGCAGAAGTAAAATTTCATTTTCACCTTGAAAAAAATTCATAAATTGTTCTCATTTGAAGTCGAAAGAGAAGACATTTCAACGTTGGTTGCCCGTGCTTAAATGTGATATGATGTATAAAGCAGTATGAATAATGTAATTTGAAGATCCTTAAGGGATCCAAGGAGGGTTATTATGTTAGGCAGCGGTATTGGTATCCCGGGGCTGATCCTGATCCTCGTTATTGCGCTCGTTATTTTCGGTCCAAAAAAACTTCCGGAAATCGGCCGTGCAATGGGGCAGACGCTTAGAGAGTTCCGTAATTCCACAAAAGATTTAACATCGGACGATGAATCAGATAATAATAAAAAGCAGCAGTAAGTCTCCTGGAAGCTTGCTCGAGTGAAAGCTTGAGCAGGCTTCTCTTTTGCAAAAACGGGAAATTTTTATTTAGGGTGAAAAGGCATGAATCAGGAAAATATGGAAATCGTTGATCATCTCGACGAGCTTCGAAAAAGAATAATAATTATTCTTGCAACATTTATAGCAGCCTTTATTACAGCATTTATTTTTGTTCAGGACATATACGACTGGCTTACTAAAGATTTGGAGATGCCTTTGGCTGTACTTGGGCCGCTGGATATTATTCTCATTTATTTTTCAATAGCGGCTGTCGTCTCACTGGCGCTGGCTGTACCGGTGATAGTTTTGCAGATCTGGCTTTTCGTGAAACCGGGTCTGACACCGGAGGAGCAGAAAGCATCCTTAATGTATATTCCTGCGTCTTTCGTTCTTTTTGCAGGAGGACTGGCATTCGGATACTTTATCGTTATTCCGATTGTACTCGATTTTCTGCTTAACCTTGGCGCAGGAACATTTGAGACAATGTTTACTGCTGACCGCTATTTTCAGTTTGTTCTCAGAATGACCGTCCCATTCAGCATTTTATTTGAGATGCCGCTTGTTGTTATGTTTTTAACGAGCATTGGGGTGATTACGCCGCACGGAATGCATAAAAACCGCAAGTACGCTTATTTTGCGATAGTTATCGTAAGTGTACTCGTATCCCCACCGGACTTTTTATCAGACGTACTGGTTATTGTTCCACTTATTTTTCTATATGAAGCGAGTATCAGTTTATCCAGAATAGTTTACAAAAAAAGGATGAAGCGGCTCCGTGAATCTTCGGATTAGCAGTAGGCTGTTCCGTGTGCAGGTCATAACAGAAAAAAAGTGCTGTCCCGGTTATTTCCGGGACAGCACTTTTTTATAATACTTGTATTTACAATTTGACGTGTTCTTTGGATGAATGGCGCTGCAGAGTTTCAAGTGCTTTAACAATTTCTTTCATTGAAGCTGGATCGCTGCAGTCGTAATGGTCAATATCAAGATGAAGTACGGGACATTCCTGAAAGTTATTTATCCACGTCTGATAGCGATCATACAAATCTTCCCAAAAAGTATATGGAGTATCAATTTCCATCTGACGGCCTCTGGAGTTGATACGCTTCATAATGCTTTCGAGAGAGCCGTTGATATAAATAAGGACGTCCGGTTTAGGAAAATAAGGGTTCATAACCATCGCTTCAAATAAAGAATGATACGTATTAAAATCCCTTTCGGACATATTTCCCTGATCATATTGAAGCTGCGCGAAAATACCGACATCCTCGTATATACTGCGGTCCTGCACGTAGCCCAGTCCTTCTTCATGCATGCGTTTCTGCTGTTTGAACCGTTCTGCTAAAAAATACATCTGCAGGTGGAAAGACCAGGTTTTAAAATCTTCATAATAGTCTTCCAGATAAGGATTGCCGTCTACTTTTTCATAGGCAGCGCGGAATCCCAGCGTATCTGCCAGTGTATTTGTAAGCGTGGATTTACCTACACCTACTGTGCCTGCGAGGGTAATCAGGGAATTCGGTGACAATCCGTGATTGATAATACTCATTTTTTCCACTCCAATTCTTATTGTACCATCCGCTTTACTAAAGCAATGAACCGTTTACAGGGCGGTGGTGGAATCTCTTTATAAAAGGGATCTTTTTTTAGTTATTGCTTCATCCAGCTGATCTACTATACGTCTGAAGTCATGAGGGTTTGCTACGAAATCCAGACGATCCCCGTCGAGAGTAATGACTGGAATTTCCGGATAGACGTGCTGGTGATCCCGCATAAACTGTTCGTAATCCCCCGAGAGCTGATGCAGGTAGGAGGGATCGATTGATTTTTCCATTTCCCTGCCTCTTCTGCTGATTCTGTTTAACAGTGTGTCGAGACTGGCATTGATATATAAAATGACGTTGGGACGCGGAAGATCTCCCGTAAGAATGTTATAAATACGTTCGTACTTCGCCAGGTGCTCGTCCCGCAGAGTCTGCTTGGCAAATAAATGATTTTTAAATATATGGTAGTCACTTACGACTGAATAGCCTTTACTAAGCTGGTTTTCATAAAGATCTTCGAGCTGCTTGAACCTGTTACAGAGAAAAAACATCTCTGTCTGAAAGCTCCATTCATCAATATCCTCATAAAACTTGCTGAGAAAAGGGTTTTCGTCGACAATTTCCTCCAGCAGATGAAAGCGGTAGTGCTCGCTCAGTTTCAGAGCTAGAGACGTCTTACCGGCACCAATCGGGCCTTCCACTGCTATAAAAGGGGCATCAAACTGTTTGGTCAAACCGCTTCCTCCTTTATAATCACTCGTTTGTACAGCATTTTTTATTCTACCATAGAAGAGAGCAGTTACGAAAAAGTAATTTGCAGAATTTCCGCTATAAAAAGTCATCCGGAAGAACGTTGTCTGCCGGAAATTAAAGCTGCAGAAAGCTTCTCTTTTTTGAGCTGGAAAAAGCATCTCTGCAATAAAAATACCGGCAGTCCAGTACAGAGCTTCCAATGTTTAGAAACCGTAAGCCTTAACAAAATCTGTTTGTTATAGTATTCTTAAAAAGAGAATAAAGCAGGGAGATCCGGAGGGGTTATTATGAATAAATCAATAAAAATTGTAACAGATTCAACAGTAGACGTGCCCGTTCAGGAATTAAGATCGCTTGGGGTTACCGTAGTACCCCTCACGGT
>SL_3KL_010_SEDDRAFT_10006805_pt1 | contig 10187 bp, 12 predicted proteins | sample SodLakKL_010_SED_2_FD_10381 | JGI IMG/M metagenome (IMG submission 10381)
ACCACCGCCTCGATGAGCGTGCGATCGATGCGCGGTGCGTCGAGCTTGAACACCTGATCCGACGCGGGCGTCAGGCCGTGGCGGCGTTGCAGATCGACGACCGACGTGACCGGACCCGCGAGGACGAGGCGGTCCCCCGCCAGGAGCCGATGCTCCGGCGAGACGACGGGGTAGAACTCGCCGTCGCGGTGGACCTCGATGAGTTGCAAGCCGCTCTCGTCGGCGAGGCCGGACTCCGCGACGCTCTTGCCCGCGAGCGGTCCCATGCCATCGACGGTCATCTCGACGGTGTACTCCCGAGGGTCGTCGAACACGGCGGCGGTCCGCCCGCGATCGGGCAGCAGCCAGCGCGACGTCGCGATCAGGAACACGAGGCCGACGATCGCAACGGGGACGCCCACCCAGGCGATCTCGAAGAACCCGAGACCCATACCGCGACGTTCGATGAGGAGGCCGTGGGCGACGAGGGTCGGGCTGGTACCGACGAGGGTGCACATGCCGCCGAGCATCGCGGCGTACGAGAGCGGGATCATCAGTTTCGAGACCGGCAGGTCGTGCTTCTGGGCCCAATCGCGCACGGCCGGAACGAGCATCGCGACGATGGGCGTGTTGTTCAAGAAGGCGCTGAAGAACGCCACCGGCGTCATGAGACGAGCCTGCGCTGCCATGAGGCTGCGAGGTCGGCCGAGCAGCACGCTCGAGATGCGCTGAACGCCGCCTGTCTCGCGCAGTCCGGAGACGACGATGTAGAGCACGGCGACGGTGATGACGCCCTCGTTCGCGAAGCCGGAGAAGGCTTCGGTAGGGGTCACGACTCCAGTCAGGAGGAGCACGGTGAGCCCCGCGACGAAGAGCACGTCCGCCGGTGCACGCGTCGCGATGAGCGCCGCGAGCACACCCACGATCACGGCGGCAGTGACGATCGCGCCAGCGTCCATGTCCCAGCATACGGACACGGGGACCGCCTGGCCGGCTCGACCACGCTCTTGCCCCGTGGCTGGAGCATCCGCAGCCTCCACCGGGAGTGCCCCTCTTGCCGTCGTCACCCTCGTCGAGCAGCGCCCGCGCGGTAGCCTCGCTCCACCACGCGTACGCTGTGCCCGATCGCGTCACGCTGCAGGAAGAGGAGGCCTCCATGAAGTACCGCCGCCTGGGTTCCACCGAGCTGCCCGTCTCCGTCGTCGGAATCGGCACCTGGCAGTTCGGCGGCGAGTGGGGCCGCGACTACACCGTGGCCGAGGTGCGCGCCATCCTGGACCGCGCCCGCGAGCTCGGCATCAACCTCCTCGACACCGCCGAGTGCTACGGCGACCACGTCTCCGAGCGCCTCATCGGCGAGGCCATCGAGGATCACCGCGACGAGTGGTTCGTCGCCACCAAGTTCGGCCATCGCTACCTCGGCGACTTCGAACGCGACCAGCTGTGGTCGGCCGACGAGGTCCTTCGGCAGCTCGACGCCTCCCTCGAGGCGCTCCGCACCGACTACGTCGACCTCTACCAGTTCCACTCCGGCACGCGCGAGGCCTTCGACGATGCCGAGCTGTGGGCGGCGCTGGCGGAACAGAAGGCGGCAGGCCGCATCCGCCACCTCGGCATCTCGATCAGCTCGAACGCCGACGACGACCACCAGGCGAGCCACGCCCGCGCGGTCGGGGCCGAGGTCCTTCAAGTCGTCTACAACCGCCTGGACCGCACGCCCGAGCAGCGCGACTNCCCGGCCAGCCAGCGCGACGACCTGGGCGTGCTGGCACGCGTCCCGCTCGCCAGCGGCTACCTCAGCGGCCGCTACCGGCCCGACGCCACCTTCACCAACGCCGGCGACGTGCGCTCGCGGCACGACCCGGCGGTGGTGCGACGCACGCTCGAGGAGGCCGAGCGGATCCGCCGCGAGGAGGTGCCCGAGGGCGTCGACATGGCGACCTGGGCGCTGGCCTGGTGCCTGCAACACCCCGCCGTCACGTGCGTGATCCCCGGCTGCAAGAGCGTCGAGCAGGTCGAGGCCAACGCGAAGGCCGCCGAGCTCGACATGGTGCGCGACGACCATCCGCAGGCGGTGCTCGCCACGTGAGGCGGCCGGCGAGCACGACTCGGGGTGAGCGTCGGCGCGAGTGCCCTTCACGCGCTTGAGCTGCACCACGATCATCAGGCTGACGATCACCAGCAGCGCCCACGACGACAGCTTGTGCAGGCTCACGACCCGCCAACCGTCCTGCTGGTCGGGGTACTGCCACGCACCCAGGAACGTCGAGACGTTCTCGGCGAACCACACGAAGGTCCCGATGAGTACGAAGACCAGCACGACCGGTAACCGGCGCTCCGTCGACACCGGCGTGAACGCGACCCAGCTGCGTCCGAACACCACGAGCACCGCCGCGATCAGAACGAAGCGGATGTCGGGCAGCACGGCGTTCGTGAAGAAGTTCAGGTAGATCGCCGCCCCGAGCGGCACCACCAGCCACGCCGGCGGCCAGCGCAAGAAGCGCAGACCGAACCACCGCCACGCCTGGATCATGAAGCTCGCCACGCTCGCGTACATGAAGCCGCTGTAGAGCGGCACGTCCCACACCTTGAAGAACGCCGCCTCCGGGTACGACCACGAGCCCACGTGCACCTTGAACAACTCGAGCGCAAGGCCGAGCAGATGGAACAACGTGATGACCTTCAGCTCGTCACGGGTCTCGAGGCCCGTGNCGAGCATGAGCGCCTGCATCCCCAGGCACGCGGCGAGGAGGAAGTCGTAGCGGGCGACGGGGAGCGCAACGACCTGCGACAGCGCGAGCATCGCGAAGATGAAGAGCGGGAACAGGCACGAGCGCGCGTTCTTCAGGCCGAAGTGGAAGAGCTCGTGCACGAGGCGCATGCGTCGCCTTGGTGGCAGGTGTCCGACGGCNGGCGCAGCGCGGAGGCGTTCCANATCGTGAGTATCTTACGCATGTTACACACGTCACACACCACCTTGCCGCGCGCTCACGGCCGGAGCCTCGGTGCGACGATGCTAGAGCCCCAGCACCATGAGAACCACCGCGATTCGCTGCGCGTCGGGAACGCGACGGCGTGCCGACCGACGCCGCCTCGAGCGGGTCAGCAGATGAGCGCCGTCCACGAGCGCCTGACGCGGCACCGTCGGCACCGTCGACGTAACGCCGGACGAAGCCTGCCTCTGGGTCGACCCGCGCTACCACATGCGCGCCGACACCGAGACGGCAGGCACACCCATCACCGTCTTCAGGCTGGGCGCCGAGGGCACGCCCGACCACCCCACCTGGCTCGAGAGCGCGCTGGCTCCTGGCGCGACCCTCGGCCTGGACCCCGAGACCGTCAGCCTCACGGCACTGCACGAACTCGAGGCACGCCTCGAGCCCAAGCGGATCGCGATCCGCGCCGTGAACGGCCTGATCGACGCCACGTGGACCGACCGACCGCCACACCGGCCACCATCGTCCCGAACGGCATCGACTTCGCCGGGGAACCCGCGTGCGAAGCTCGAGCGTCTCAGGGCGCACCTCACAGCGCTGGGCGCCACCACGATGCTCGTCACGGCGCCCGACCAGGTCGCCTGGCTGCTGAACCTTCGCGGAGCCGACGTCCCGATGAGCCCGGTCGCCCTGGCGTACTGCCTCGTACACCAGGAGTCCACCCTGCTCTTCGTGCCCGACGGCACGTCGTCGTGTTCAGCGCCACGACCATCGACGAACGACCACGACCTCCACGGCTCGCAAGGGACATCGGGGCAGGAGCACGACCGGACATCCTCCTCCGTCATCGTGTTCCCTGCGGCGCCCTGACACCCGGATCGTTGCTCAGGGCGATCGACGCGTCGCCGTTGCGCCAGAACGCGGTGGCGAGCAGGCGCGCCAGGCTGCGCCAGCGTCGTTGACGGTAGCGGTAGAAGACCGACGCGAACGCCGTCACCAGCGGGGTGAAGGCTCCGGCGTCGATCTCGATCCGGTCCTCGTACCGGCACCTGTTCGCGTCGAGGGCGGTGACGAACACCTCGTGGCGCCAGCGCCGGATGAGGCCGCCCCGCTCGTCGGAGACCAGCGTGCGAGAGGCGTCGTCGATCGACTCGACACGCAGGTGGTGGATCGAGAACGGCACGACGCCGAAGAGCAGGATCCAGCCCGAGAGCCGGTCGCCCTGCTGCCAGGGCCGGTCGAGCCGCTCGGCCGCGGGGAAGCGCAGCATGCCCTGGGCGACGTGGATGAAGGCGTGAGGGGTCTTGGCGCCCTGCCAGACGATGGCGGCGGGCGCACGGATTTCGGTCGTGACGGAGACGATCGCCATACGATTCAGTATGCGAGCATCACTCGTGTCTGACAACTCGCATCTCGCGCCGTCGGCCGAACCTCGCAAACGTCCCCGCCAGGAGCGGTCCCGCCGCATGGTCGAGCGCATCCTCGACGCGGCGGCTCGCATCTTCGAGGAGCGCGGCTACCGCGCCACCACCACCAACGACGTCGCGGAGGTCGCCCGCGTGTCGGTCGGATCGCTCTACCAGTACTTCGCGAACAAGGACGCGCTCCTGGTGGGCCTCGCCGAACGGCACCTCGACGAGGCGACCCCGCGCCTCGCCGAGGTCGGCGCGCTGCTCAGGGCACACCCACCCGGCGTCGAGGACCTGTGTCGGATCCTCGTCGAGGCGGTGGCCGCAGCGAACCGCTCGGACCGGTTGCACATGCTGCTCTGGACGGCGCCGCGCACCGAGGCGCTCGTCGCACGGCTCGCTGCGTTGGAGGACGCGATGACCGACCTGGTCGTCTGGCATCTGGTCCGCTTCGGGCACGACCCCGGCGTCGCACCGGTACGCGCGCGGCTGCTGGTGACCGCCGTGGAGGCGTGCACACACGGCGTGGTGGCCGGCTCCGAGCGCGAGCGTGCGATCGACGAGCTCGTGCGCCTGTGCGTCGGCTACGTGAGGGACGCGTAGGGGGAAGCCGGGCTGCCCTCGACGGTGGTAGCGCGCGCCAGGAGCCCACGTGCGATGCGCGCGTCGAACCGCCGGGGGCGCCACGCCGTTGATCTTCTGCCTCGACCCGGAGTCTCCGATCCACCCCTGTGTGCACACGCAGCCCGAGGACGGCGTCCTGACGGGCGACTTCGAAGAGTGGGACTGCTCGGTCAGCGGCAACGAGGTGCTGGGCGACCGTGCCACCACGATATGGAGGCTCGGCGCCGTTCACGGGTCGCCGATCGCCTCGAGCGAGAACGCGCTCGCCGCTCGCAACGGCACTCCGGACGACGGGCATGAGCGATGTCACACCTAGGATGGCTGCAGGAGGTACGCCATGAGCGACCACACCATCCACGTGCTCGGCATCGCCGGCAGCCTACGGAAAGGCTCGTACAACAAGTTGCTGGTCCGAGCCGCGCAGGAGCACGCACCCGACGGCATGCGCGTCACCGAGTTCGACCTCGCGGGTGTGCCGTTCTTCGACGCCGACGTCGAGGAGCGCGGCGACCCCGAGGCCGTCGTAGCCCTCAAGCGCGCCGTGCGCGGCGCCGACGCGATCCTCATAGCAACGCCCGAGTACCAGCACGCCGTGCCGGGCGTCCTCAAGAACGCGCTCGACTGGGCGTCGCGCCCGCCGAGCGACCCGCCACTGGGACGCAAGCCGGTCGCCATCATGGGCGCATCGACCGGCCTCTTCGGCACGGCTCGCGCGCAGGTCGGGTTGCGCCAGATCCTCGCCTACAACGACGCCCAGGTGTTGCAGCGGCCCGAGGTCATGGTCCCGAACGCGAAGCAGGCGTTCGACGCCGACGGCCACCTGGTCGACGAGGCAGCGACACGCTTCCTGCAACAGTTGCTGCGGAACCTGATGGCGTGGAGTCGTCACGCGCGGGGTTGGTCACCGCCGGAGGCCTGAAGGCGCCAGCCACGGCCGCATCGTAACGATCTCGAGCATCGCGGGAACCCTGTCGCCGGCGACCCTTGGCGCCTACTGCATGTCCAAGCACGCTCTCGAGGCATACTCGGACGCGCTGGCGGCGCCGTTGCTGCCACTCGGCGTGCACGTGTGTGCCGTCGCGCCCGGCAGCTTCGACTCGGCCATCGACCGGAACGTCGCCGCACGCTTCGAGGCGCCGGCCAACGCGAGCGAGGACCTCGCGGCTTGGTACGGGCGCGCCGGCGCCACGTCGCGCTCGATGTGCCCGAGTCCGGAACGCGTCGACGCCTTGGGCTTGGCCGAACGAGCGACTCGTCGCCGCGGTCGGGGCCACGGTGGACGCCGCCGCACCAGCCCGTGCGAGCGATGGCGCTGAGCACCGCTGAAGGTCAGCTTCGACCCTTCAGCGAACCACCACGACCTCCACGCCAACCTCCACATCGCCCCACGCCCGGTCGGCCGTGAGCGCGGGCACGCCGTGATGCCGGGCCAGTGCCAGGCACGCGCGGTCCGCGAGCGAGAGGCCGGCGGCGCACGTCCTCGGCCACAGCTCGGCCGCGGACTCGGCGTGGTCGGCCGTGAACGGAACGACGACCGTTCCCTCCGCGGCGATGGCGTCGCCGAGCCCCACCACATCTGCGCCGCGACGGGCAGCCACCTGGACCACCTCCGACCAGTTCACCGCCGACACCGCGCTCCCCTCGAGGGGAACGACGTCGAACCCGACCTCTCGGTAGAGCACGGCCAGGAGCGCCGACGCGTCCAGGACACGCTTCGTATCGCCTTCGGATCCGTTCACGTCGGCTCGTCCGGACCCTCGGCGTCGTCGGCCTCTCGCCCGGCCTCGGCGCGACGCTCCGCCACGAGCTCGTCCACGGCGCTCGGCGCGTCGGCGGCGGCCGGGAAGCGGTCGAGGAGGCGCGTCCGCGCTGCCTCGCGCGGCGCCAACACGAGCCGGCCGTCGTCGATCGACACCACCAGGGCGTCACCGACCTCGAGTCCGAGCGCGCGCCGGAAGTGCGCCGGCACGACGATCCTGCCCTGGGGACCGAGACGCAGCCGGACGAAGGACGGTTCGTCTGCCATCACAGCACTATCATGCCATACGTGCGTACCTTCTGGCACTACATTCGGCAGCACATGACTTCGTGGGCCTGGAGGCGCTCGCTGCACGCCCCAGGCTACGCCCCTGGAAAGGGTGCAGGGACCACGAGGTGCGCTCCTGCCTAGCGCCCCTTCAGCGCCCTGTTCGCCGCCAGCTTCCCCGTCAGGAACGCCATCGGCACGCCTCCGGGGCTGTACGCCCACTGCCCCGCCTGCAGCACGCCCGGCACGGGCGTCAGCACCGACCGGGCGACCCGCTGCATCTGGTTCACGGCCGGCATGTGAGGGCCGTCGAACGCCCACCCGACGATCGCGCCGTCGGTGTTCCCCGTGTACGCCTCGAGCGTCACCGGCGTGCTCATGAAGCGCGAGCGCACCTTCGCGCCCAGCCCCGGGTACAGCTGCTTGGCGAGGGCGGCCGTCATGGCGTCGGCGGCGTGCTCGCGGAAGGCACCCGTCCAACCGGCGTCCTGGATCCGGCGGGTGAGGCGGTAGTCGAACAGGCAGCTGACGATCACGCCGGTCTGCCCCGGCGGCGCCAGGTCGGGGTCCTTGAGGACCGGGATCGAGACCTCGTACGTGGTGCGGGCGAAGAAGGCGTCCAGGTACGCCTTCACGGGCTCCTCGGGGAGCGGCCCGTCGGCGTGGCGCGCCAGCAACTCCTCCAGGCCCCGCGTGTGCAGGTCGCCCAGGCCGCGGGCGTCGGGGGCGTAGAAGAGGTGCCCCTCCGAGACGGCCGCGAAGCTGGCCGGCGGCTCGTCGACGGACAAGAAGAGCGACAGCACCGAGTCGCTGCCCGAGCACGCCTCGAGCTCGTCGCGGCGCTGTGCGACGGCGCGCGCCAGGCGCCGGTCCGCGATGGCATCGGCGTCGATCGCGCGGTACAGCGCCTTGAGGTCGGCGCACCAGATCAGCGTGCGGTAGCCGTGGACGTCGCCGGCGCGGTCGGTGACGGTGCGCGCCTCGGGGTCGACGGCCACGATCGGCGACCCGGTGCGGACGTCGACGCCGCGCTCGCGGACGAAGCCATCCAGCAGCCCCATCAGCGCCGCCGTGCCGCCGCGCGGGTAGAGGTAGTCGAGGTAGACGCTGAAGTAGCTCATGGCGAAGAACGCGGGCGTCCCCTTGAAGAAGTGCTGGCCGATGATGCCCTTGAGCCCCGGGTCGTCAGTCAGCTCATCGAGCAGCGCCTCCACCGGTCCCGACATGCGGTTGATCCGCCCGATGGTGGCGACGAACCTGACCATCCACGGCAGCAGCGTCCCGAACAGGTAGCGCCGGTCGCGCAGCACGTCCTTGAAGAGCGGGTTGTCGATCCCGTACAGGACGTCCATGTCGCGCATGATGCGCTGGATCAGCGCCATGATCCGGTCGACGTCGGCCGCGCGGTCCGGGTAGGTGCGCACCAGCAGGTCGCGGTAGTCGGCGAGCGACGCGTGCGAATCGACGCGGATCAGGTCGTCCTCGATCCCGACCGACACCGGGCTGCGTACGAACTCCATGTGCAGGCCGAGCTCATCGAGCATGGGCAGGACGATGCCGGCGTTCTCGACCGCGCGCAGACCCATGTCGAAGACGAAACCGTCGCGCGCCACCGACTGCACCAACCCGCCCAGCCGCCCCTGTCGCTCGTAGAGCGCCACCGAGCGACCCGCGCGACCGGCGTACGCCGCAGCGCTCAGGCCCGCGGCGCCGCCGCCCACCACCACGACGTCATGCGTCATCGATCGCCCTCATCGTCAGCTCCCACAGCGTCCGGCCCAGGTCCCGGTCCAGCGCGTGCGGCGCTGGCTTCTCGAGGTGGGTGCGGTTGAAGTAGCGCCCGCTCACGCCCTCGAGCTCGGGTGCGGCGGCGAGCACGTGCAGCGCCTCCCCGGAGGCGCGCGCGTCCCCCAGGAAGCGGTCCAACACGTGGCGGTGGTACCAGCGGTAGAGGGGGCCGTTGTTGCTCCCGATCCCGCTGCGGACCTCGCCCGGATGCATGGCGTTGATCGTCACGCCGCTCCCCTCCAACCGGTCGGCGAGCTCCCACACCGACAGCAGCTGCGCCGTCTTCGAGGCGCCGTACGCGCGCAGGCCGGCGTAGCGGCGCCGACGCCATGCCAGATCGCCCAGGTCGAGTCCGCCGAAGCGGTGGCCCTGCGAGCTCACCTGCACGATGCGCCCGGCACCGGCCGCGCGCATGCGCGGTATCAGCCGCTGGGTCAGCAGGAAGGGCGCGAGGTGGTTCACGCAGTAGGTGAGCTCGAAGCCCTCCTCAGTGTGGATCCGGCGGGTCGAGTGCACGCCGGCGCTGTTGATCAGGATGTCGACCCGCTCGAGGGCGTCCAGAAGCTCCCGGGCCACGCGGCGAACGTCCGCGAGCCGGGAGAAGTCCGCCAGGAAGAGCGCGGTCGAGGCGCCGAAGTCACGTTCGAGCTCCGCTCGGACCGCTCGCCCCTTCACATCGTTGCGCGCCAGCAGCACCACGTGTCCGCCGAAGCGGGCCACCTCGCGCGCCGCGGCCAGCCCGACACCCGACGTGGCCCCGGCGATCACGACCGTCGTGCCGTCGAGCCGCGCGGTCGTCCGCTGGTGCGGCGCGCGCTGGTTGCGCAGCATGTCGCGCAGGTCGGCCATCTCGTAGTGCTTCAGGTACCGGAACACGCGCTACCCGAACCTCCGGCGCATGAAGCGGCGGTACGCCTTCGCCAGGCGCGGGATGTTGTCGAAGATGTCGCCCCACAGGTCGTAGTAGTCGCGCTGGCGGACGATCCGGCCGTCGGCGTCCTGCGTCAGCTTGGTGCAGCCGTACAGCGTCGAGCTGGGGTAACGCTCGAACATCAGCGTCATCTCCCACTCCAGGAACAGGACGTCGCCCGTCTGCGACACGTCGACGATGTGCATGCGCAGCTCGCGGCAGCGCTTGGCGAGGCGATTGCACAGCGCCTCGAACGCCTCGCGCCCCTCGACCCGCTGGATCGCGTCCTGGAACACGACGTCGTCGTGGTAGTGCGGGAACAGGTGCGACCAGTCCGGCTTGCCGGCGGTGTTGTAGGTGCGCGACCACAGCGCCCGCACGGTGTCGGGATCGAGCCTCATGACGCGGCGTACCCCACGAGGTAGACGACGACCGCCACGGCGAAGACGACCACGAACGCGCCGATCATCAGCGCCAGCGTCCGCGAGTAGCCCCGCGGCACGATCTGCCCCGCG